>Ga0066661_10001192_pt1 | contig 10183 bp, 11 predicted proteins | sample GraSoiAngelo_110_FD_66454 | JGI IMG/M metagenome (GOLD analysis project Ga0066661, IMG submission 66454) | Grasslands soil microbial communities from the Angelo Coastal Reserve, California, USA - 14_0903_12_30cm | ecosystem: Environmental > Terrestrial > Soil > Grasslands | place: USA... | reverse complement strand
TCGCCACGCCCTCGAAGTGCCCGGGCCGGCACGCGCCCTCCAGCACCGCGTCCAGCTCCGCCACCCGCACTCGCGTCGTGGCGCCGCTGGGGTACATCGTCTCGACCGCGGGCAGGTACACCGCGTCCACCCGCTCGGCGCGCAGGACCTCCAGGTCGGCGCCGAGGCGCCGCGGGTAGCGCTCGAAGTCCTCGCCCGGCCGGAACTGCAGCGGGTTCACGAAGATGCTGACCGCCGTCCGCTCGCACTCCTGCCGGGCGCGCCGCACCAGGCTCACGTGGCCGGCGTGGAGCGCGCCCATCGTCGGCACCAGCCCGACCCGCAGCCCCTCTCGCCGCGAAGCCTCCGACCAGGTCCGCAGGTCGCCCGGCGTCGTGACCCGGAGCGGGGGGTCAGCCGCCATAGCGAGCGTTCTCGCGCGAGGAGTCGCCCGCGTACGTGTGCTCCGCCGCCGGGAACTCGGCGTCGGCGACCTCGCGGGCGAACGCCCGCATCGCCTCGATCGCCTGGTCGCCCAGGTTGGCGTAGCGCTTGACGAACCGGGGCACGCGGCCGGTCGTCAGGCCCAGCATGTCGTGCACGACCAGCACCTGGCCGTCGCAGTGGGGCCCGGCGCCGATGCCGATGGTCGGGACGCGCAGCGCCGCGGTGACGGTCTGCGCCACCTCGCCCGGCACCGCCTCCAGGACGAGGCTGAACGCCCCCGCCTGCTCCAGCTCGCGGGCGTCGCTCAGGATGCGCTCGGCCGCCTCCGGGGTCCGGCCCCGGACCCGGAACCCGCCGATCGCGTGCACCGACTGGGGAGTCAGGCCCAGGTGCGCCATCACCGGCACGCCGGCCGCCGTCAGCCGGTGCACGGTCTCCACGACCGGCCCCGCGCCCTCCAGCTTGACCGCGTGCATGCCGCCCTCGCGCATCAGCCGGCCCGACGACACCATCGCCATCTCGACCGACGGCTGGTACGACATGAACGGCAGGTCGCCGACCAGCAGCGCCCTGGACGAACCCCTGGCGACCGCGGCGGCGTGGTGCACGATGTCGTCGAGCGTCACCGGCAGCGTTGTCTGGTAACCCAGCACCACGTTGCCCATGCTGTCGCCGACCAGCAGCAGCGGGATCTCGGCCTCTTCCGCGAGCCGGGCGGTCGTGTAGTCGTACGCCGTCAGCATCGCGAATCGGCGGCCCTCGGCCTTGAAGCGGAGGACGTCAGGTACGGTGGTCACGTCCTGGGCAAGGATAGGCGGACCCGGGAACCGACGTGGCCCGGGGACCGGGCGCCGGCCGCCGATCGGCCCTCCCGCCCGGGCCTGGTACGCTTCGGTCCCGGTGCGAGGCGAGTACCACGGCCGCGCGTTCATCCCGCTGCTCGACGAGCCGGAGGCGAGCCAGAGCCTCGAGCTCCTGCGCTCCCGCCTGTCGTCGGCCCGGGTGCCGGCGTCCTGCGTCAAGCCGCCGCTCGGGGGCCTGGCGTTCATCACCACCCAGGGCGAGGTGTCGGACATGCTCGACTCCTGGTGGGGCTACACGGTGCCGGCGGACCAGCTCCCGGTCCTGATCCTGCTCCACGAGCCCGGCCTGGAGCGGTGGGTCGGCGGCATGGACGCGGAGGCGGTCGTCGGCGTGGGGCAGCAGGAGGAGCTGGCGCTCTACAACGGCATGCCCAACGTGCGCGCGGTCCTCGGCCGCGACGTGCGGGCGCTGACCGAGCTGGTGATGCGGACGTACGGCGACTGCTTCGACGCGCCCGCCACCGGGTGGGTCGAGCCGCCGCCGGCGCTGGGGCCGAACGAGACGCCCTACCACCCGCGCGTCGCGCCCCGCCAGGCGCCGCGGCCGATCCCCGGGCCCCAGGTGCAGCAGCCGGGGCCGCCGAACCAGCCCGGACCGCCGACCCAGCAGCCCGGGCCGCCGCCGAGGCAGGGGCCCAGCGCCCCCCGCTCGCCCGCGGTCGCGCTGCGCGGCCTGGTCGAGCGGGCGACGAGCATGCTGGGCCAGTCGCCCCGGTGGCTGCCCGAGGAGCTGACGCGCCTGACCCTCGCGCACACGAGCGGCCGCATCGTCGGCGTCAGCTCGCGGGCCGGCGGCGTCGGCAAGACGGCGGTGGCCGCGGCGCTCGGCATCATCTACGGCGAGGCGGTGCAGGAGAGCGGCTGGTGCGCCGCCGTGGTGGACCAGAACATCGGCAACCCGGACCAGTGGGGCCGCCTGACGCTGAGCGCCCAGGTCCCCACCGTGTTCGAGATCATGGCTGACATCGAGGCCGGCCGCGAGTGGACGGTGCCGGCCTGGAACCGGACGCCCGCCCTGGCGATCTACCCCGAGCGGCGGGACGTGGCGGACGCGTACGCGCCGGGCCAGATCGAGCGCTTCGCCGTCCAGCTCCGGCAGCTGCACGCGGTCTCCGTGGTCGACCTGCCCAACCGCATCCCGGCGTTCACGTCCGCCGAGGCGGCCGTCTGCGCCGGCTGGGTGGGCGTCTCCGACCTGCTCCTGATCCCGACGACGGACGATCCGACCCGCCTCCAGGGCGTGCTGGACTACCTGGACGCGCCGATGGTGCGCGGCGACCCCGGCGTGACGAGCCGGCGGATGCGCGTGGTCGTGCCGTACGTGCGCTCGCCGCTGCGGGCCGTCCGCGACGACCCCGGGGTGCGGGCGATGCTGGACGAGATCCGGGCGCGGGTCGTGGCGGTGGTCGAGGTCCCGCGCAACGAGCGGGCGACGCTGGCGATCGTGCGCGGCCAGCCCATCACGGAGATCGACGCCGGCCTGCGCAGCGCGTACGTCGAGCTGGCGCTGACGGTCGCCCGCGCGCTGCGCGAGGGGTAGCCGCAGAGTCGACCGGTCTCAGCGCCCCACCGCGAACGGGACCGGGGCGTCGTGGTCGCCCGTCAGGTGGATGCTCACCGTCCGGCCGTCCGAGTACGTCCGGTGCCAGCCGTCGTCCGTCCGCTGGTCCGTCGCGCTCAGCGGCGCGCCGTCCACCGTGAACCGGCACGTCTCGCCCGCCGCCGCCGTCTCGCAGCGGCCCGTCATCGACCGGCCGTCCAGCACCGCGGACGCGCCCGCCACCTGCCCCTGCGGGCGGCGGGCGATCACCAGCGCCGCCCCGCCCGAGCCCACGTACACGCCCGAGCCCTGCGACTGCAGCTGCTCGCCGTCGATCCGGTAGCCGGCCGCATCCAGCCGCACGTCGATCCGGGGCTCCGCCGTGGCCAGCAGGCCGCCCGCCAGCGCCGCCACGATCCCGACCACCGCGGCCACCATCGGCCAGCTCAGGAGCGTCCGGAGGGTCCGGCGCAGGCGCGGCCGCCGGACGGCGTTCGGGCTCAGCCCACCCAGCGGGATGCGCAGGTCCCGGGGCGCGCGCTCGGGCGGCTCGTGCATGGGCCCGGAGCGTACTACGTCGGGCCGGACGCCAAGGAAGCTGCTGAACATCGGGGCCGCCCTGGCCACGGCGGCCACCCAGCACCCGCTCGCAGTGCTCGCGGGCGCCGGGACCCGGGCCGCTGGCGTCGGAATGCACGCCGGGGAGAGGTTGAAGCGTCGGAACTTCAACGTCTCCCGACCTCTGGAGGCGTGCAAGTATCGACACTTCAACCTTTCCGTCCTCGGGGGGTGGCAGGGACATCGCGCCGCGATGGGTGCCGGGGTGCCAGCGGCCTGCCTTCCTCATGGCAAGCCGGGACGGGTGGTGGGGGCGGACCCTGGAAGCACGGCGCCCGCGGAGCCCCGGCCCGTCAGCCGCCCCGAACCGCCTTCGTCCCGCACCGGAGACCAGGCCGGCTGCGAAGTTCAACAGCTGCCTATGGGGCGAGCTGGGCCCGCGCCTCCGGCACCGAGCCGCCCGACAGCGTGACGCTGCCGGCCGTCGTGCGGTGGTCCACCCCGGCCGCCAGGATCAGCGCGCCGGTGGCGACCACCACCACCGACCAGATCGCGCTCCGGCTCGCCGACTGGACCGCGCCCACCGTGCGCGTCAGGCCGGCCACCAGCGCGGCCACGGACGCCACCGCCAGCGTCGTCCAGAGGACCAGCTGAGCGGCGGCCACGCTCCCGACCATCGTGGACGGCCCCGTGCCCGTGAGGAAGTCCCGGGCGGCGCTCAGGTCCGGCGTGCCCAGCACCACGTACGCCGAGCCGACCTGCACCGCCGCCACGACCACGGCCAGGACGACCGTGAACGCGGACCGGTTCGCCATCACTGGAACGCGTTGCCGAGGGCGACCACCACCGGGTAGAGCAGCAGGCTCAGCAGGGGCAGGACCATCAGGCCGATCGCCAGCGCCATCCGGGGCCGGGACTGCTCCGTCTTGACGGTCATGTCCGCCGCCAGCTTCTTGCCCGTGGACTCCGACAGCGCGGTGAGGACGTCCGAGGGGACCAGGCCCTTCTCCGCGATGCGGCGCATGTTCGTGGCCAGCTCCTCGAACATCTGGAGGTCGTACGCGCGGCCGATCCGCTGGTAGATCGTGACGGTGCTCAGCAGCTGGTTCGGCCGCAGGTTGAGCGCCAGCGGGCCGTCCTCCGTGGTCGCCAGGCGGCGCCAGTTGTCGTCCGTCATCAGGTCCACCAGCGAGCGCTCCCGGTGGCAGCGCGCGATGAAGTCCAGCGCGCCGGAGACCGTGTACGCGCCGGAGTACGTCAGGATCGCCATCTCGGACAGCGACTGCGAGATCTCGCGGTTGATCGCGTCCTGGCGGCGCCGGGCCTCCCGCCGGAGCGCGAGGTAGGACAGCGGCGCGAAGAGGCCGGCCAGCACGAGGCAGAACAGCGGCGGGACCGGCAGGGTGCCCTGGCTGACGCTGGCGAAGAAGTCCAGCGCGGTGAGCGCCGCTCCCACGAGCAGCACGTACACGGCGACCTTGACCAGCCACGTGTTCAGGCCCTCGCGCCGGTTGGCGATGGCCAGCAGGCGCGGCACGCTGGTCTCCCGGAAGAAGCGGGCCATGCTGGGGACCCGGTCGGCCAGCCGCTCGTCGAGCGGCCGGTCGTCGGTCAGGTGGTGGTAGCGGCCGATGCGCGTCCACGCGACCACGGCGCGCGGGGTGAAGATGCCCATGCGCCACATGGCGACCAGCATCGCGCCGCCGGCGACGAGGAGCAGGATCGGCAGGGTGAGGTCAGGCATACCGCCTCCGCATCTGCTCGCGGACCCCGGCCACGTCCCACCGGACCCACGGCGTCTTCGGCGTCATCATGCCGAGCACGCCCAGGATGCCCATGGTCAGCACGCCGTCGACGACCAGCATGGCCTGGCCGACGACGCTGGAGTAGGCGACCCGCAGGCTCGGCACGCGCATCACGATCACGAACGCCAGCGCCATCACCATGATCACGATCAGGCCGTTCTGCCGGCCGCCGGCCAGCGCGGCGTGGTTGCGGGCCTGGATCTCCAGGTCCTGGTCGTACTGGGGGATCAGGATCTTGGTCGCCTGCTCGATGAACGCCTCCGGCGTCTGGTCCAGCGAGAGCATCAGGTCCACGCAGACCCGCTCCAGCATCGGCGACAGGCCGCGCCGGGCCACCTCGACCAGCGCGTCGCTGACGGACTCCGCCGTCCGCAGCGGCGCGAGCGAGTAGGCCAGGCGGGGATCCGGGTTCTGGGCCAGGTCCTTCAGCGCGTGGTTGAGCGTCTGCTGGCCCTGGGACAGGAGGTTGATCAGGTTGATCATGAAGGGGATCAGGGCGCGGTCCATCTCGAGCTTGCGCTGCGCCGCCCGCGCCGTCAGCCACCAGGGCACGCCGAACAGGCCGACCGCGCCCAGGCCCAGGATCACGACCGGCGTGCCGATCAGGAAGCCGACGATGAGGCCCAGGCCGAACGCGCCCAGGCGGATCGTCAGCCAGACCTGCAGGCTCCAGCCCAGACCTGACGCCACGTACCGCTCCCGGTCCACCAGGGGCTCGATCAGCTCGCTCGCCTTGCGGTCCATGCCGCGCGGCGTGAATCCGCTCACCGCCAGCACCACGACGAGACCCAGCGCGATCAGCACCAGGACCGCCACGAAGAACAGGAGCGGACTCATGAGCAAGTGGGGGCAGGCCCCCCCTTCCGGAACCCCCCCGCCTGTCCGGGACGCCGGGGGCGCCTGCGGCGCATCCCTTCGGCTCCGGGCGCCGCGCCGGCACGCGACGGGAGCAGAGACTCACTCGCTCGGGCGAAGCCCATTGCTCCGTCCCCTGCCGGTTCCATTCTCATATCGGGGGCACCTCCGACAGGTAGTGGCTCAGCTTGTACGCCAGCTTCGGCGGCAGGTCGCCGAGCAGCGCGATCTCCCGGACCAGCCGGCCGTCCGGCGTGGTCCCGTACACCCAGCGCCGGTCGCCGACCCCGTCGCCCATGGCGACGATGCCGGTCAGCCGGCGCGCGCCGCGGACCTGGCGCAGGTGGACCGTGACGTCGAACGCCTGGTGCACGCGGCGCTGCGCCATGTTCTCGGCGTTGGCGCTGCCGATGAAGTCGGGCGACATCATCACGTACTCCGTGGCGCGCCGGATCGCCTCCTCCGCGTCGTCCGCGTGGAGCGTGACCATCGACCCGTCGTGGCCGGTCGAGGCCGCCAGGCAGACGTCGGCCATCGACGCGTCGCGCGCCTCGCCGAGGAGGATGCGGTCGGGGCGCAGGCGCAGGGCCAGCTTGACGAGGTCGCGCATCGTGATGCCCTGCTCGCCCTTGAGCACCGCCTCCACGGTGTTCACGCTCTGCACGTACGGATGCCAGGGCAGGCCGTCGCCGCGGTCGTTCTCCAGGTGGAGCTCGGCGCTGTCCTCCAGCACCGCCAGCTGCTCGTCCCACGGGATCGACCCGGCCAGCACGCGCAGGAGCGTGGTCTTGCCGGACCCGGTGCCGCCCGACAGCATGATGTTCGCCTTGCCCAGGACGCAGGCCAGCATGAACTCGGCCATCCCGCGCGGCATCGCGCCGGTGTTGACGTAGTCCTCCAGGGAGCGGACCCGGGCCGAGCCCTGGATGCGGATCGTGGCGACCACGTTGGTCGGGCCCGAGATCGCCGGCGCCTGCAGGAGCGCGAGGCGCATCAGGCCGCCGATGTTGACCTCGGCCGTCGGCCGGCCCTGGCTCAGCATCTTCTGCCCGGTGCTGCCGGGCAGCGTGATGACCTTCTCCTTGAAGAAGTTGAGCCACTCCTCGTCGCTGCTGAACGGGTTGCCGGCGGGCGAGAGCTGGGCCTTGCTGCCGGACCCCTGCACGACCCACCTGTCCCAGCGGTAGACGTAGATCTCCTCGATGCCCTCCTCCAGGTAGAGGAGGCGGGAAAGCGGGTACAGGCGGGAGGCGAGGACGGTCGTGCCCCTGGCCACCCGCTCGCGGAAGCCGGGCCCGTCCACCATGTCGTCGGCCACCGCCTTGTGCAGGCCGAACTCGACGGGGCGCTCGACCGCCTGCTCGATCAGGTCGTTGACCGTGTCGAGCAGGCTCTCCTCCTCGGTCACGGACGGCGTGACGTCGTGGAGCTGGCGGTAGCGGTCGAGGTGGTCGGCGAGGATCCGGCACGTCTCGTAGACGTCCGGCTCCACGTCCGGCCACGGCATCGTCGGCAGGTTCTGGTACCGGGCCTGCGGCGCCAGGTCGAGCACCGCCCGGTGGTTGTTCGTGGACGTCTCCATCAGGCCGTCCTCGCCGCCGCCCGCACCTGGGCGAGCACCGGCTCGGCCTGCTCGGCCAGCTGCAGCTGCCGGACCAGGCCGGGCAGCGTCAGCGGCCGGCCGGAGTCCAGCGCGTTCTGGGCCTTGGCGGGCTCCCACGGCACCGTGGCCGCCACCGTCATCTCGGGCAGCCGCAGCCGCAGCGCCTCCTGGACGTGCTTGCGCAGCTGGCCCTTCCTGCTCTCGGCGAGCAGGAGCTCCGTCTTCGGCGGGAGCGCCGCCTTGAGGACCAGCACCGCCCGCGCGATCAGCGGCGGGTCGTCCCGGACGACCGTGAACAGGCGGTTGGCGATCGAGGCCATGGCCGTCGCCGACTGCCGCAGCGAGCGCAGCTCCGGGTGCGCCAGGGCGCCGAAGTCCACGACCGCGAACTCCACCCCCGGCACGGTCAGCGCCTGCCCCTCCTGGAGCTGGCCGACGAGCCGGGAGACCGCGCTGCCGCAGACCGCGCTGAGCCCGGGCACCAGGCCCAGGTTCCGGTTGTGCGTGGCCACGGTCTGGCCGAGGACGTCGCGGGCCGTGATCGCCTTCGAACCGATCAGGTTGTTCATGCCGCGGCCGCCGGGATCGACCTGGAGGATGTCCGCGGCGGTGCCGGTCCCCGACATGTCCGCATCGAGGAACAGGACGGTGTGCCGCTGCGCGAGCTCCTCGGCCACCGCCAGCGCGGTCGTCGTGACGCCCTGCCCGTCCTTGATGCCGTAGAAGGCGAGGACGTAGCTCACGGCTTCTTCGTCGGCGTCGGTGTCGGCGTCGGCGGCGTCGACCCGATGGTGCCCGTGCCGCTGGTGGCCCCGCCGCCGCCCGTCGCCCCGCCGCTCAGCGCCGCGATCGCGGCCTGCGACGACTGCGACGCCGGCGCCGGGACGCCGATGCCGCTGCTGCGGGCGGCGAACAGCGGGGTGTTGCCGGCCTGCAGGCTGATCCAGTGGGGCTCGTCGGCCGCCGCCACCAGGACCGCGACGCTGCTGTTGTTGTTGCTGTTGTTGACCTGGTCCACCGTCAGGCCGCGGCCCACCATCACCGTCTGGCTGCCGATCTGCGCGTACACGTCGATGTGCTGACCGTGCGTGAGCTGGGGTGGGGTCTTCAGCGTCAGGTTGACCAGCGCCAGGTCCTGGGTCAGCACGTCGCCCTGGAACAGGATCGTGCCCGCCCCCATGTCGTGGGCCGCACGGGACGTCCCGGCCTGGAGCTGGCCGGTGAAGTAGGCGAGGCCGTCGCCGGCGTGCGGGATCCGCTGCTGCTGGACGTTGTCCGGGGTCAGCTGCTCCCCAGCCGTGACCGAACGGGACACCAGCCACACCAGGTCCTTGGCCCCCGCCGACGCGGCGAGCTCCAGGTAGACGGCACCAGCGACCACGACGAATACCACCATCGCGACGATCGCAACCAGCGCGTTGCGCGACATGTCAGCCTTCCTCCCTGCCGATTGATCTCACGGATTGACCGCCTGCTGGCCGCCGAACACGGCCTGACCGGTCCTGGTGGCCTTCACGTTCGCCGACGTCATGAAGAGCGGGATCGGCAGGCTCACCGTCGCGGTCACCGTCGCGGTCACGGTGTTGGCGGTCTGGGTGCACTGGATCGTCATGGGCGTCCTCGAGCTCGTCGGGACGCCCTCGCACTGCGCGGCGGCGTCGCCCGCCAGCTGGTACCGCGGCTGGGGCAGGTAGAGGCCCGCCACGTCCACGTCGGTCGCACCGGTCTGGGCGGCGAGCAGCGCCTCCGCGTTCACCTCGTTGTAGCGGACCATGAGCGTGTCCGCGTCGCCGACCAGCGCGATCAGCGACAGGAAGATGAACGTCATCGTGATCGCGAACATGATCAGCGTCTGCCCGGACTGCCCCCGCCGCATCAGCACGCCCCCACGGTGTTCGGCGGGCACGAGCGGTAGGCGGACCGGGTCGCCGTCGCGGTGGCGGAGATCGTTGGGTCCACCGGGACCACGACCGCCAGCGGCGTCTTGGAGAACTCGAGGACCGCGGAGCCCGTGCACACGACCTGGCCGCCGGCGGCGTAGTCGCTCGGCGGCGCCGGGCAGTTGAAGCCGACCTTGCGCAGCAGGGTGTCGTGGGACACCGTCGCGTCGAACGTGTCGGTCGCGTACTGCATGGCGAGGGGCTGGTCGCCGGCGAACGCCGTGACGTTGGAGGCGGCCGCCAGGTACACGGCCGTGTTCAGGTCCACGTAGCCCTGGGCGCCGACGCCGGCCGCCAGGAAGCCCAGGAACAGCGCGATCAAGACCGGGAGCGTCACGGCCGTCTCGATCAGGGCCTGCCCGCCGCTTCGGGTTCGCCTCACGGCTGGTAGCTCACCTGGTGCATCTCGACGGTGACGTCCACCTGCCACGGCAGGAGCTGGTCGATCCACGGGACCGGGAACCCCGGCCGGCCCCGGATCGTCTCGCCGACCAGGGCGCCGTCGGGGTAGGCGCAGACCTGGATGGTGGCGTCCGGCAGCCCCTGGCCGCACGACGCCTGGTTGCCGGTGCCCTGCTCGATCGTGGTCCCGA
>Ga0066661_10001184_pt1 | contig 10214 bp, 8 predicted proteins | sample GraSoiAngelo_110_FD_66454 | JGI IMG/M metagenome (GOLD analysis project Ga0066661, IMG submission 66454) | Grasslands soil microbial communities from the Angelo Coastal Reserve, California, USA - 14_0903_12_30cm | ecosystem: Environmental > Terrestrial > Soil > Grasslands | place: USA... | reverse complement strand
TGCGTTTCCTTACCAGCGTTATGGTGCCGTGACGGGAAAACTTGACTGGATCAGTCCATCAGCTGTTACCACCACTGATGGTTCGCATTTTGTTGCGCTGGGATCTCTCGATCGTTCTGAGATCTCTCCGCGGACAGGACAAACCCTGCCGTTGCGGGTCGGAATGAGAGGAGACGCACATATTATTGTTGGTGGCCGGACCCTGATTGAATATGCCTTTGAACCAATTCGCCAGTTGCGCGAGAGCATGAAGCAATAGGCCCGATATGGCAACTCAAGCGCCGCTTTCCAAACTAAGAATCGAAGACCTGACAACAAGCAATGAAGCAATGGCGCGTTGTTTGCAGCTCGCAGCGCTCGCAGCGAAGTCCGATGTGCCAGTGGTGCTCCTCGGCGAGACAGGGACCGGCAAAACTTTGCTCGCCCACGCAATCCACAACTCGTCAACTCGGGCAGGTCAGCCGTTCATTGCATTTAACGCTTCGGCAATTAGCGATACGTTGCTCGAAAGCCAGCTGTTTGGTCATGAGCGTGGGGCATTCACCGGCGCGCAACAAAGCGTCAAAGGAAAATTCGAACTTGCTGACGGTGGCACGCTTTTTTTGGATGAAATCTCCGAAATGAGTTCCCTTGCTCAGGTGAAAATACTGCGTGTTCTCGAATACGGCGAATTTGAGCGACTCGGTTCTGAACGAATGCTCACATCCAATGCGCGAATTATTTGCGCATCGAACTGTTCTCTGCGGGAGCGAGTAAGGCATGGAAAATTCAGGGAAGATCTTTATCAGCGTCTCAACGGCCTCACCTTACTGATTCCCCCACTCCGCGAGCGGCGGGAGGAATTGCCGGCTTTGATTGCTGCTGAATTAAAGACGGCTGGGTTAAAAGAGGGCAAAAACATCACCGCCATTCATCCGCACGCGATGGACAAGTTGCTTCACCACAAGTGGCCCGGAAACCTTCGCGAACTCAGTCACACCGTGCGCACCATGACGCTTTTTTGCGATGGCTCGGTGATTATGCCCGAGCATGTCGCCTTTCCTCCCGACTTGGAGCCTGATCGAGCTGCTTCTGAATTCGCCAAGTCGTTTCCTACGGTGGTCAGTAACGACCAAGAGAACGACGCTGGTAGCGATCTGTCGATGGACAGCGCGATCAAAAGGCACATCCGATTCGTCTATCAGCAAGCAAATCAGAACCAGCGACGGACGGCAAAATTGCTCGGTATTTCTCGCTCAACCGTCGCCCGATATCTCCGGGACGTGGCTAAAAAATAAAGCATCGTAGGCCTTAAAACGAGCCCAAGTGGCCTAAGGATGAACTCCCACATTCGCTCCTTCTACAATGACGATTGTTTATTCTCGGTAAGGAGCGCTGCGTAACTGCTTGCTGGTTAAGGAGAAACCCGTCGCCCACTCTTATCTCGACCAGGTTTTGCGCGACTTGGCACGTATACTGATAACAGAGATAGCCAAAGTGAGTGCACCGAAGAACAAGAAGAATGCGCCCGCCGCCGGAGAATCAGGAAATCAAAGGCCCAAGCGCAGCAAAGCGAAATTGATTCGTCTGGATGACCTGATTCCAAAACAGGACGTTACAGGCGGGCAACAATTACTGTTCGGTGTCACTGACACAACACAATCAATCAACAAACCAACAAAGGATAAATAACAAAATGCAAGACAAGAAAAAGACAAAAAACATCAAAGTCCGTGACCTGAAACCGAAAAAAGATGCCAAGGGCGGCTTTAACTACCAGAGCCCAACAAGCCCTAATAGCCCAAAGGGACCCAATCAGGTAACTGGCCCGGGCACAGGAAACACCTAAAACCCAACGGGATTAGGAAACCGCGCCATGGTTCGATCCCGCGGTGCGGCTTTTATCTTTCAGTCAGAGCTTCGTCAGTGTCCCGATTTCTCGATCGAAAATCTACCGCCTCCCAACCGACAGGTGTGAGAGGCTGCTGTCCCCCCCAGAACAATCTTCGAAAACTTCTTCTCGATCAAAAAAAATCACCGCCCCCCACACCCGAGCGGGCGTGAGAGGCGGCTGTTCCCCCCAGAACAATCTTCGAAAGCTTCAACGCTACTAAACGGGTTTCGAGTCGATGGCAACAAATTTCGTTTGAATTTCAACGCCGTCATTTCGCTGATATGTGACAACGAGCGGAAACCCAATGTCGCCGCCCAACAGTTGTGAGAAAATGACCGAGTTTCTGCTCATCCGTTTTCTATTAACGCGCCTGCTGGGTACTGGAAAACTCTTTGGCTTTCGCTAGTCGGGGTGCTTTTGGTTTCGCCTCAGTGCCCGACAGGGTTATTGATCGTTTCATAACTGTTTGGGCCGCGTTCCAATGTTCGCTGGCGGGCCGAGAATCTTAAATTATCTGGTGGCGGAGCATCGAAAATCTGAGAAGGGTAGCGCCACATTATGAAAACAATCACGCTTCGGCCGTTCGTTCTTTGCCTCGCCCTCCTGGGACTTGGCGGGACCGTTTTCGCGCAAAACGATTTGAACCTGCCTGACGTCAGCCAGGCTGCCGAGGTGAAACAACGAATCGCGCTGACGGACATCACGATCAAATATCATCGCCCGTTGGTGAATGGACGGAAAATTTGGGGCGGGCTCGTTCCGTACGGGAAGGTCTGGCGGGCGGGCGCGAATGAAAACACGACGATTGATTTCAGTGATGCGGTCTCGGTGGAGGGGAAGCCGTTGGCCAAAGGAACCTATGGGCTGCACATGATCCCGAACCCAGATTCGTGGACGATTATTTTTTCAAAGACTAACACGGCATGGGGGAGCTACAGCTACGATCAGAAGGAGGACGCTTTGCGTGTGGATGTGAAACCGCGGCCGCTCGCTGAGAACAAAGAGGCGCTCGAATTCGATTTTGAAGATTTGAAGCCGACTTCGGCTGCGGTCACGTTGAAGTGGGAGAAGGTCGGTGTTCCTTTCACAGTGTCCATCAACGACGCGGACCAGACGCTGGAAAACATCCGGGCGCAATTGAAGGGACGCGGCCAGTTTACCTGGCAAGCTTTGGATGAAGGGGCGCAATTTTGTTTAACCAGAAAGATTAATCTCGATGAAGCATTGGGCTGGGCTGATGCGTCAATTCAGAATGAGGAAAGGTTCGATAATCTCAGTACCAAAGCCGATATCCTTAAAGCTCTGAACCGCCCGGATGAAGCGAAAACTGCCTGGAATCATGCCCTCGAGATTGCCAAGGCGCCGCAACTTTATACGTATGGGCGGCAGCTACAGAATCAGAAGCGGGGCGCTGAAGCGATGGAGATCTTCAAAGAAGTCGCCAAACGGTTTCCGCAGGGAGTTTATGGTAACCTGGCTCAGGCGCGCATTAAATCTGCAGGAGGCGATTTTGCCGGCGCGGCAAATGATGCGAAGCAGGCACAAGCTGCCGCTCCCACAGATGCGCAGAAGCAAAGCATCCAGGCGCTGATCAACCGACTCGACTCGAAACAGGATATCAACAAGTAGCTCGGTTATCCTCGGACGTGGGACGATGGCCTCGATGGGACGTTCACAACCGGGAAGTCCGACGTTGCACCTGACGCACCGCAGCATCTTGAGATGGTGGCGGGCCGGCATCGTGGTTGCAACGCTCGCCCTCGTGTGCTCGGCCAAATCTGCCGATGCGCCGCCGTTGTTGTCTCCAGATCAGATGGACGGTGGTGAGATTCAACTCGCACTGGAAAAGCTCAACGTCCTTGGTCGGGTTCTATACATTGCCGCTCATCCCGATGATGAAAACACAAATCTCATGGCGTTGTGGGCGAACGGCTCGCTCTACGACAGCGGTTATCTCTCGGTTACACGTGGGGACGGCGGCCAAAATTTGCTCGGACCCGAACTAGGCGAGCGCCTTGGCGTTATTCGGACAGAGGAATTGCTCGATGCGCGACGCATCGACCACGGGAAGCAATTCTTCACACGGGCGATCGATTTCGGATTTTCGAAGACGGCTGACGAAACGCTGCGCATCTGGGATCGTGACAAAATTCTTGCTGACATCGTGTGGGTCATCCGGAATTTTCGACCGGATGTGCTGGTAACGCGGTTCAGTCCCGAGGATCAACTCACGCATGGCCATCACACGGCGTCAGCAATTCTGGCACAGGAAGCATTCGTGGCAGCGGGCGACCCAAATCGTTTTCCAGAGCAACTGGCGTTCGTGAAACCGTGGCGGCCGACGCGGCTGGTCTGGAACACGTCTCCATTTTTCTTTAAGAATCGCAACCTTCCTTTCGATCCAACAGGTCTGACTGTTTTGGAAGCGGGTGGTTACAATCCACTCCTCGGCAAAGCGTACACGGAAATCGCGGCGGCCAGCCTGAGCATGCACAAGAGCCAGGGAGTGGGCAGTCCGCCACGACGCGGAGCGCGAAAAGAGTATTTCAAATTGCTGCGAGGTCAGCCGATGACCAGCTCGATTTTCGAAGGTGTCGATACTAGCTGGTCGCGCGTTCCCAATTCGGAACCGATCGCCACTGAAATCCGACAGATCATCTCGAAATTCAATCCTGCCGATCCGGCTGCATCGGCACCTGATTTATTGAAGCTGCGGCGGGCCATGAGTGGAATTAAGGATGAGTCCTGGATTCCAGAAAAGAAAGCAGACTTGGACAAGATCATCGCCGCGTGCCTCAGCTTGCACGTCGAAGCGTCAACAGCGACTGAAACGTTCACGCCGGGGCAAACTGCCGCGATAAAACTCGACGCAATCAACCGCTCGAACGTTCCAATTACACTGCAGGAAGTACGATTTCCCAACACTGGCGAGTCGATCAAAATCGATGCCGCGCTTCCGTCGAATGAACTCGTCACGAAAGATCTGTCGTCCAGGATCCCGAACGATACTCCGTATTCGGAACCGTACTGGCTTCGCAAACCGGGTACACTCGGCGCGTTCGCTGTGGATGATCAGAAGTTGATCGGTCTGCCCGAGAATTCCCCTGCTCTTCCTGTCGAAATCGTTCTTCAGATGAATGGACAGGGGCTGCGTTATTTGCTCGCCGCGAAATATCGCAGCGTCGACCCCGTGGCGGGCGAAGTACAACGTCCGATAGTCATTTCGCCTCCGGTGTTCGTCAACGTTGCCGACAGCGTGTTCGTATTCGCAACGAACGACCCAAAACCTGTTTCAGTCCGCGTCACCGCGGCGACTGGTGCTGTCAGAGGAGAACTTAAACTCGTTGTGCCGCAGGGATGGGAAGTCTCTCCGGCGTCTATTCCAATAGACTTGAAGGCAGCGGATGCCGAGACAGCAGCCACGTTTAGTGTCAAACCACCGAATCAAAATAGCCAAGGGACGTTGCGAGCAATCGTTTCGACTGAAGGGCGCGACTATTCGCTTGAGCGCGTGCGCATTTCGTATCCGCACATTGGCGTCCAGACATTGATGCCGCCGGCCGAGGCTAAACTTGTTCGGGTCGACATTCGCAAGAAAGGCGATCGCATCGGTTACGTTCCCGGCGCCGGCGATGATGTTCCGGAAAGCCTGAGGCAAATCGGGTATTCAGTAAAGACGTTGAGCGAACCCGAGATCACAGCGAAGAACCTGGCGCAGTTCTCAGCCGTCGTGCTGGGCATACGCGCCTACAACACGCAGGATCGAATTTCCAACTGGTTGCCGGAATTATTTGCCTATGTGAAGGAGGGCGGCGTCGCGATCGCGCAATACAACACACTCGCCGATCTTAAGAGCAATCAGCTGGGACCATATCCATTGGAAATTTCACGCGACCGCGTCACCGACGAAAATGCCGAGGTGCGGATTCTGGCGCCGAATCATCCACTCATGCTCACCCCAAACAGAATTACGTCGAAGGATTTTGAGCGATGGGTGCAGGAACGCGGACTTTATTTTCCCAACAAGTGGGATCCTGCCTGGACACCGATCCTCTCGTGCAACGATCCAAACGAAAAGCCACTCGATGGTGGCCTGCTGGTTGCGAAGTCAGGCAAAGGTTTCTTTATCTACACCAGTTATTCCTGGTTTCGGCAGTTGCCGGCCGGCGTTCCAGGGGCTTATCGGTTATTCGCGAACATGTTGTCACTCGGAAAATGAAAACAGGCGATGACAAATCAGATTCGCAGTCCTGGCCCAAAGCGTACAGCCTTGCGCTTTCCCTTTTTGCAGTTGAGGTAGTGCTCCTCTACCTCTTCACTCTCCGGTTCTCGTGAACCGGCTCGATTATCTTGTTCTCGTCGCCACGATTCTGGCTATCCCGCTTTACGGCCTCTGGCGAACACGTGGCACCGCTTCGTTGGGCCAATATCTCAAGGGCGATGCGAGTATTCGCTGGGCCACCATCGGACTTTCTGTGCTCGCAACACAGGCAGGGCCGATCACGTTTCTCTCAATGCCCGGGCAGGCGTATGAGAGCGGCATAGGCTTTATTCAGAATTATTTTGGGCAGCCGCTTGCGCTGATTGTTGTGTGCGCAGTCTTCGTTCCCATCTATCAGCGGCTGAAAGTTTACACAGCCTACCAGTACCTGGGCAAACGATTCGATCGAAAGACGCAGCTACTCGGGGCGTTCCTATTTCTCGTGCAACGAGGCATTGCCGCTGGAATCACAATATACGCGCCTGCCATTGTTCTCTCGGCCTTGCTCGGGTGGCGCTTGAACCTGACGATCTGGCTCGCGGGCGGGTTGGTAATCATCTACACGGTCATCGGTGGGACCAAGATTGTAAGCATCACCCAACGCTACCAGATGATTGTGATTTTGGTCGGCATGGCGATTGCGTTTGCAGTCGCGGTTTACCGGCTCTCGCCCGATTTATCGTTTGAAAGCACGCTGTCGGTCGCGGGCAAAATGGGCAAACTGGAGGCGGTCAGTTTCTCGATCGATCCGCACAAGCGTTATACTTTCTGGTCGGGCCTGATTGGCGGCTTTTTTCTCGCGCTATCTTATTTCGGAGCAGATCAATCGCAGGTGCAGCGATATCTCGCGGGCGGCTCGCTCAAAGAGAGTCGTCTCGGATTGCTCTTCAACGCCGCCGTGAAGGTGCCGCTGCAATTTTTCATTCTGCTGCTCGGCGCGATTGTTTTCATGTTTTATCAATTCGAAAAGCCGCCCGTTTATTTCAACCAGCCTGCGTACCAACGTGCATTGGAGAATGGCTATGCGCCAGAGTTAACGGCGTTGCAAACGCAATTCGATGACGTGTTCGGGCAAAAACGCGCTGCCATTCGGGCTGTGGTGACTGCATCGTCAAACGAGCGTGATGCTGCGATAAACAAGCTGCGTGAACTCGACGCTCAGGCCCACGCGTTACGCGACCGAACGAAGACAGTTCTCGCGCAAGCGGGTGTGGATCCCAAGAGCAAGGAATCTGACTACGTGTTCATCACCTTTATTCTTCAACAGATGCCGCACGGAGTTGTCGGATTACTCATCGCAGTGATTTTGTGCGCGACCATGTCGGCGACGGCAGCAACGTTGAATGCTCTGGGTTCCACTACGGCGATCGATTTTTATCGCCCGTTGATTCGCCCGCACGCGAGCGACCATCATTATGTCCTTGCAGCGAAAGCGCTGACAGCAGCGTGGGGTTTGATCGCCATCGGGGTCGCTTCGTTTGCTAGTTTGGTCGAAAATCTGATCGAAGCAGGCAACATTCTGGGTTCCGTGTTCTATGGAAGTATCCTCGGTCTTTTTCTGGCAGCTTTTTTTATTCGGCGGGCTACCGGCTCGGCGGTGTTTTTCGCGGCGCTCTTTGCACAAGCGCTTGTCTTTATCCTGTTCGCTACGACCAATATTGGTTATCTCTGGTATAATTTTATTGGTTGTGCGGCCGTACTAGTCCTGGCCCCGGTCCTGCAGAAGACAATCTTCCGCGGCGCGCAATCTCCCGCTGGGGCATGAAGCTGGTTCCAAGGGATGGAGCACCCAATTATCTGTTTCGGTCAACAACCGTGCGGATTTTTTCCGAAGCGATTTTTGTTCGCTAAGATTCTGACCGCCCGCCGTATCCAAAAGGAAATTGGCGGCGAAATCGTCTTTTTCCTTCACGACAGCGATCACGACCCGCGCGAGACGATTACGACGTTGCGAGACCAACAGAGCAACCGGGAAGTAGCACTAAACTTTCAGTTCGAGAATCGGATTCAAAGGCAGTTTTCACCTCTCTACGCCAAACGTGTTCTTCTGGAATGGCACGAGAAAACTGCGCGGCAGCTTCCAAATTACGTGCAGCCCTCTTTGGTAGAGCACTTCAAACAAACGAAATGTGCAAATGTAGCGGACTTCTGCCTCGAGATGTACGGGCGAATGGAACTGCTGAAAGGCGTACACGTGGAGCGATCCAGTGCACCTCAATTCAGAGCGCGTGCGGTGGCGGTCTCGGACTATTTTGTCGATCAGCGTTATGAAGGCGAGATCGTTCGCACACGTTATCGCGACGGGAAATTGTTACTGCATAAAGGGGGAAATCGGTTTGTGGAGATTCCCGGAGAAGAATTCGGTCCGGAGCAAATCAGCCCGACTCGCGATACGCGTTTCCGTTGGATGCAATCGGTGATTCGATGCACTCATTACGTCGCAGGTGCGAGCGAGCAGCAATACATCAATAAGGCGGATGCGCCCAATGTGAAATTCGTCAAGCGCGACGAGATTTCCGACTTCGACAAAGCTTATACGGAGCTGTGATGGAACGGGGACCGTTTAGAATTGGGATTGCATGTTTCCCGTTGATCGGCGGGAGTGGGATTTTGGCGACAGCCCTCGGGTCCGAACTGGCGCGTCGGGGTCATGACGTTTACTTTTTTAGTTATGCTCAACCGGTTCGGCTAGACCTGCCGCAGGAGGGTCTTCATTTCCATCGGGTCGAAGTTGCGCACAACCCTTTGTTTCCCTGCCCCGACTACACTCTGCCGCTGGCCGTGAAAATGGCGGAGGTAGCACGTTCGCAGCAGCTCGATCTTTTTCATGTGCATTACGCGGTGCCGCACGCGCTGGCAGCCTGTTTAGCCTCGCAGATCGTAGGACCGTCAGCTCCGCGCATCGTGACAACTTTGCATGGAACGGATACCACCCTCCTGGGGCAGGATCCCGATTATCGCACCGCCATCGAGCATGCGCTCGTGCATTCGGATGCCGTGACGGCAGTTTCAGAAAGTCTTCGGACTCAAACACAGGAAATCTTTCGTTTGAAACGACCGATTGAAGTCATTCCGAATTTCTTCACTCCGAACAAACCGAAGAGAAGTCGTGAGGAAGTTCGAAGCGATTTCGGCGTAACCGACGAATTTCTTGTGCTACACATGTCGAGTTTGCGACCCGTTAAACGCGTCGATCTACTATTGCGGACGATTGCCGCGTCGAAGAATCGGCGACGCCTTCGACTATTCATTTTAGCAGGCGGCCCTTTCGATCCCTACGAACCGCTGCTCGATGAACTGTCGCTTCGGGATGTTGTTGTTCTCCGCCAAAACACAGCTGCCGTGGACGAGTATTTGCAGGCCGCAGATGCGGGACTCTACACATCCGAATACGAAAGCTTTGGTCTGAGCATTCTAGAGACGATGTTTTACGGTAAACCTGTTGTGGCATTCGGCGTCGGCGGCATTCCCGAAGTCATAGGAGACGCTTGTCCTCTGTATGCGTTCGGTGATGTAGTTGCAGCTGCCGCTGGCTTGGACGCGTTGATCGAATCACCAAATCTCGCACGACAACTAGGTAAACGGAGTCGCAGTCGCGCGGTCGAAACGTTTTCAGCAGATCGCATTGTCCCGCGATATGAAACATTGTATGGCCATGTAGTTGCCGCCCGCCATGCGTGACCGGTTGAGATTCTCCGATCTATTCCAAACAAGAAGTCGCTCAGCCACAATAAAGATGCGACGTAGAGCGGCTGGAAGGAAAGCAGCTATTACCCGCAAACGCCGCGCTGCCGGCCGAAAGGCGGCAAAGACGCGAAGGAGGCGGGATGCCGCCCGTAAAGCCGCCGCTACGTGTAAGGCGCGAGCAGCTACGCGATCGTGTGACTCCTGATAACTGACTAACTGTTTGCAGCTCATTGCAAAAGCCTAGCAGCAAGAGCCTCAGGTAGACTGGCGTTAGACGCGCCAGACTTACACTTGGGCCGCCGAGCCCCGCGATACGTGGCGACAATCCAGATCGTTCGTCCCTGAGAATCGACGGTTGAGACGTAGCCGTAAGTCCAACCGCGTTTCTTGAGA
>Ga0066661_10001174_pt1 | contig 10255 bp, 11 predicted proteins | sample GraSoiAngelo_110_FD_66454 | JGI IMG/M metagenome (GOLD analysis project Ga0066661, IMG submission 66454) | Grasslands soil microbial communities from the Angelo Coastal Reserve, California, USA - 14_0903_12_30cm | ecosystem: Environmental > Terrestrial > Soil > Grasslands | place: USA... | reverse complement strand
ACAAAGAACATCTTCTGGATTCAGAACCGTTTGACCATATGCAGCGTGGTGCCGCCTTCAGGCCGCGATGACCACTGCACCTCATCCATAAAATTTCGCATCAGAAAAATCCCCCGCCCTGATGTCTTCAAGAGATTCGCCGGTTCAGTCGGATCGGCCACGCTTGCCGGATCGAATCCTTCGCCTTGGTCTTTTATCTCAATCTCAAGCGCGTGGCCCACGCAATTAACTGTTACTTCGATTGACTTCGTTTCGTCCTGCTTATTGGCATGCACGATCGCGTTGGTCACTGCTTCGCGCACGGCGATGTCGATGCCAAAGGCGGCTTCGTCTCCGACGCCGCAGCTCTGCAAAAAGCTCGCCACGGCGGCAGCAGCCTCGGCAACCGCCTCGATGTGGCTGGGCAAAACGAGTCGAGTCGTTTGGTCGGTCACAAAAGGCGCAGTCACTTTCGCCGGGAATCGCTTCTAACTGCTGCAAGTAATAACTAACGGAAGACGGACGTGTAACATGCTCGCTGGCTGTGTGTCAAGAAAGTCAGTTAAGATTCTTTCGTGATCATTCAACCGGCAAAGAAAATCCGCGGACGTCTAACGGTTCCCGGAGACAAATCCATTTCTCACCGGGCCGCGATGGTGGCGGCACTGGCGGAAGGCAGTTCTCAGATTACGAACTTTTCGACGAGCCAAGATTGTGCAGCTACCTTGGCTTGTCTGGAACAACTTGGAGTCTCGATCGAGCGTGACGGTAGCGATCTTTTGATTCATGGGGTTGGGTTGAATGGCTTGCGGGCGCCGGCTGGGCCACTTGATTGCCGAAACAGTGGTACGACGATGCGTCTGCTAGCCGGAATTCTCGCTGGACAGAGTTTCAAGACAGAACTTACCGGGGACGCATCACTGCGTTCGCGTCCGATGCAACGAATCATCGAGCCACTCGAGATGATGGGCGCGCATATTTCGTCCCACGAAGGACGTGCGCCGCTGGCGATCGAGGGACGCCAGCCGCTTCACGCAATAACTTATAAGTTGCTGGTGGCGAGCGCCCAGGTGAAGTCGTGCGTGCTGTTAGCCGGACTCAACGCCGACGGACGAACGGAGGTTATTGAGAACGACCCGACCCGCGATCATACCGAACGAATGCTGAGTTACTTTGGCATTCCCGTCGAAACCGGCAAAGCTGAGCGTGAGGGCGAAAGCGCGAGTTTTGCCGCAGTCTCTGGCCCGGTCAGCTTCATGGCCCAGGACGTTTCGATTCCTGGAGACATTTCTTCCGCCGCCTATTTTCTGGCCGCCGCAGCCTTGATGCCCGGCTCCTCAATCGAGATTGGTAATGTAGGCATGAATCCTACTCGGGCCTCTTTCTTGAATCAGTTACGCGCGCTTGGCTTTGACGTTACCGTCAGCGGAACTCGTGAAGAAAGCAACGAACCCGATGGCGCGGTTAGCATTCACGGTGCAGAAGAACCGCGACATCCGGCGGACTTTCAGCCACCATTCTTGATTGATGGTTTGAGGATCGCTCAGTTGATCGATGAACTGCCTCTACTTGCCGTCGTCGGTTCGCAGATCGAAGGCGGCCTCGAGATTCGCGACGCGGCAGAGCTGCGCGTCAAGGAATCTGATCGGATTGCGACCACCGCAGGCGGCCTGCGAGCGATGGGCGCAGAAGTCGAGGAATTCGATGACGGCTTGCGGGTTACGGGTCCGGCTCGATTGCGCGGAGCGGAGATCGATTCGCATGGCGATCACCGGATCGCCATGGCGTTCAGCATCGCCGGATTGATAGCTGAAGGAAAAACGGAAATCAAGGATGCTGATTGCGTCGCCGTCTCTTTTCCGGAATTTTTCGGCCTGCTCAATTCCCTGATTGAGTAGCGCAAGCTGACAGCTCGCGCCAAATCCGTGCAATGAGAGATCGTCGCATCGTCATTGTTGGCTTCATGGGCTGCGGCAAGACTACAGTCGCCCGGGCGCTGGCCCAGCGACTGGGCCGCGAAATGATCGATCTGGATTCGTTCATTACCGAGAGCGAGGGCCGGTCGCCTGCCAGGATCATCGAAGAAGATGGCGAGCCGGCGTTTCGTGAAATAGAGACTCACGCGCTTCGCGACGTTCTGAAGCCGGACGACGCGCGTGTGATCGCGCTCGGCGGCGGGGCGTGGACCATCGCAGCGAATCGTGCCCTCGTCGCGCAAAATGATTGCCTGAGCGTGTGGCTCGACGCGCCATTTGAATTGTGCTGGGAAAGAATCACCTCGAGCGGCGATAAGCGGCCGCTCGCACCCGATCGCGAGAGTGCTCGAAAACTTTACGATTCAAGGCGCAGCGGTTATCAACTCGCAAAGCTGAGAGTGCCCCAAGACCGCGCGAGTGCAACACACGACCTTGTCTCTGCCATACTGAATGCTGCGGTCGCGGAAGGGTAAGTGGGAGAGTGAGCATGCCTTTCAAGCCTGACGAATTTCATCAGGAGTTAAGACTGCCGATATGCACTACATCGCCGGGCTTAATCACTCTCAGCGCAGCCAATATATCCGGAACAAGCGGCTGCAGATCTTCAAGACGGTTACTGCGGGCTCGCAATACCACAAACCCAATCACCATCGAGTTCAAATTCTGCTGGTAACGAATTCCCTTGTCCACAGTGATAAAAACGTCGAATTCAGACTCAGCAAGTCTGATCAACGGCCCATTGACCGGTGCTGGCCCAGCCTGCTTGCGGCACGGTTTGTACTTGATGGTCCTCAAGGTATCGAGCAAGCGGGCGAGGCACACACTCGTCTAGCAGGATCTTCATTAAGCGGCGGCGTCAAATTGATCTTTTACTTCTTCAAGCAAGGCGACTACTTGATTGTGCTTAACCGTTGGGAAATGGTCAAGAAACCTCTCGACTGTGTCACCCGCTGCGAGATAATCAAAAAGCGTTGAGACTGGAACACGGGTGCCGCGGAAAACGGGAGCACCTCCGAGAATATCAGGAGAGATCTGGACCGTAGACCTTACGGCGGATCGAAATTTTTCTTCGGGCATAAACCCTCACTCTCAAAGTGAATACTATCATAATGACACTAGTCACTCACTCCTTTTTCCTTTAATCTTTCTTCGTGGACAAGTTTCGCATTCGTGGCGGCAATCCGATTAAAGGTCGCGTCTCGATCAGTGGCGCGAAGAACTCTGCCTTGCCTTGCATGGCGGCAGCGATCCTCACGTCGGAAACGGTCACTCTCCATAACATGCCGTATGTTCGCGACATCATCACGATGCGGCGATTGTTGGAAGACATTGGCGCCACCGTGTTGACGCCGGAACTACGCACGCACAAGATTTCCACTGCGCATGTCGAGTTGATGGCTGCTCCCTACGAACTAGTGAAGACGATGCGTGCGTCGGTGTTGGCGCTCGGTCCTCTACTGGCTCGATTTGGCAAAGCGCGGGTTTCGCTGCCCGGCGGTTGTGCTATCGGAGCCAGGCCGATCGACCTGCACCTCGCGACTTTGACAAAACTCGGCGCGGAAGTTTTTCTTGAAGCGGGCGACGTCGTTGCGCGCGTTCCGAAAGATGGATTGACCGGCGCGGATATTCTTTTCGACAAAGTCTCGGTGACTGGCACCGAGAACTTGATGATGGCGGCGACGCTTGCGCGCGGCAAAACGACGATTCACAACGCCGCGCGCGAACCCGAAATTGCCGATCTCGCCGAACTCTTGAACAAGATGGGCGCGCGTGTTCGTGGCGCCGGCACGCCCACGATTCAAGTTGAAGGCGTCGAAGGGCTTAGCGGTGCGGAACATACCATTATTCCCGATCGCATCGAGACTGGGACCTTCATCGCGGCCGGAGCAATTACGAAGGGTGAGTTGGAAATCAAAGATTGCCGGCCGGAACATCTGTCAGAAGTGATTACCAGGCTACGCGCAGCGAGCGTCGAGATTGATGAAATCAACCAAAGTACTCTGCACGTGCGTTGTTCTAATCGTGGATTGAAAGCGTCTGATCTGAGCACTGAACCCTATCCCGGTTTTCCCACGGACATGCAAGCGCAATTTATGACGCTGATGACTCAAGCGCAGGGACGTTCGGTAATCACGGAAACCATTTTCGAGAATCGCTTCATGCATGCTTCAGAACTCCAGCGCATGGGGGCGAGAATTCAAATTAGCCACGACCAGGCGATTGTCGACGGGCCGGACAAATTGATTGGCGCGCGGGTTCAGGCTTCCGATTTACGCGCTTCGGCTTCGCTGGTCCTGGCCGGCTTGATTGCCGAAGGCGAAACTTTGATCGATCGCGTCTATCACATCGATCGCGGATACGAAAGGATTGAAGCCAAACTGAAGGAAGTCGGCGCCGACATCGAGCGCGTGCGCGAATCAGTCACGGCGCCGCTCGCGCCCGTGGGCCAGGATGCTGCCGGCGCATGACGCGAGTAAGACCGTGCAGTATGTGATACCATCGAGGCACTTAAATTAGCATGACCAAGAAGAGATTCTATGTCAGCACAACTGGAAAGGTGGCATTTCGACGTTGACCAGTACTACCGCCTGGCGGAGGTAGGAGTGCTAAGGCCAGACGACCGCGTCGAGTTGATCGAAGGAGAGATCGTCAAAATGAGTCCGATTGGCAGCCCTCACGCAGCGTGTGTAACCCGGACAAACCGCCTATTCCAAAGCACCTTTGCGCAACGCGCCGTGATTTGGGTGCAGAATCCTGTCAGGCTCAGCGATTTCTCGGAACCTGTGCCGGATGTGGCGCTGCTGAAGCCTCGCGACGACTTCTACGCGCAGCATCTTCCAACAGCGGACGATGTTTTGCTGATTGTCGAAGTGTCTGACTCTACGATCCTGTCCGATCGCAATGTGAAGATCCCGCTGTACGCCCGCGCCGGAATTCCTGAAGCGTGGCTGGTAAACTTACCCAAGAAGATGATTGAGGTCTACTACGACTTGGTAGAGAATCGGTACCGAAAATGTTTGAAGTTCAAGCGCGGAGAAGTCCTGGTTTCACCGACCGTTCCCGGTCTTTCATTGAAAGTTAGCGAGATTATCGGCTAGTCTGTGACCCGAAAACATGAGCGAACAAGATTGCCTTTTCTGCAAAATCATCAATGGCAACGCTGCGGCCGATGTCGTTTATCAGGACAACCGCTGCGTCGTCATTCGCGATATTAATCCGCAAGCGCCGACGCACGTGCTGGTCATTCCGCGTGAACACATTGAATCTCTCGACGATGCTTCGCAGAAAGACGAGATTCTGCTTGGTCACCTATTGCGAATCTCCGCGAGAGTCGCGAACGAGCATGGACTAAGTGATAGCGGCGGTTATCGCGCCGTAGTCAACACCGGACGCGGCGCAGGCCAATCAGTGTTTCACCTTCACGTTCATGTGCTTGGCGGCCGCGAGATGACCTGGCCTCCAGGCTAAGGGCCACTTTTTAGAAGCAGTTCACGGCTCCTCATACCGGAAGCAACTCGGGTTGTTTCAGGCGCAGATCCGCTCGCCCTTTCATCCATTCAATAATGTCTTCGATCCCGCCAAGCTCGCCGTCAGAGATCGGCAACGCCCCCTTGTTTGCGAGTTCTTTATTCCCAGGCGTAACGTTCGCATTCGATCGAACAAAGACGGGACACCAGTTCGCCCTCAGCGCTTCGACGGCTCCCGCCCACGTGCCGCCTTTTTGATAATCGCTCGAGACGATGACTGCATAATCCGCCGCGCCATAGATGATTTTGTTTCGGCCCATTGCCGCGCCTACAGAAAAACCATTGTCGGGACGGTAAGGAGTCAACAAAACGAGCCGGCCATCTGCGACCAGCTCACGAACATCAGGTTGCCGGATTGACTTCGAAAGACTGTCCGCCAGGACCCCAGCAGCATGACCGCCGGAATCCAACCCAGCCTGCATTGAAATGCGATCGGTGCCGCGTGCACCTCCGGAAACAACTGTGACCGAAGCTCGCGCGCACATCGCTCCTAATTGCTTTGCAAAGTCCTCACCGGGTTCGTCGAGGTTGCGAGAGCCCACAACTGCGACCGCCAGCTGCTGAAGAATCGTTAGCTCTCCGGCTCCAAACAACACCGGGGGTGCCTGATGCTTGAGCGTATTCCGAATGCGCGCCGGATAGGCATCGTCTGTGCGCGTCACACACCAGATGCCAGTGTCGGCCAAGTTCTCTAACTCAACCGCCATGGCTCCTCCCCGCGTGAGCAAGCTAACGATCCGCTCCGCCTCAGAAAGTACAAGTCCCAGTTCCTTTGCCAACTCATGAGCTGCCACGCCCAGCAATGCAGAAGGACGCCTTAAATCCGAGGCGCCGATCTTCTGCGCCAGCCCGTTCCACTCTTTCAAAGTGAGCGCTGTGGCATCATGCTCTTCGCTCAATCCGAGTTGCGAACACAACATGACTATGGCCATGCCGTCTTCGCTCAATAGTTCACGCGTGTCATTCATGAGTCACCCGGGGTCGCCTTTGCCAGCGCGAAAGGAAACACTGGCCCGCTACCATTTATGCGCAGCAGTGCGCCCACCATAGTCAAAGTCCAACCTGAGTCAATTACATCATCAACCAGAATCACTGGCGCTGTCAGAATATCACGCTCGATCGAAAATGCTTCAAGCAAGTTGCGCACTTGCTGCGCGCTGTTTTCCATTCGTTTCTGCGGTTCAGTTTCGCGAATCTTTTCGATTGCGGGCCGAAATGGAATATTGAGTTGCTGCGCTAGTCGGTGGGCAAAATCTCCGACCAGCAATGGATTTCGTTTTGATGGAACACAAGTGATCCATTCAGGCACAGGCTGTAGCTGCCAGCGATCACGAATCATCTTTGCCGCCGCCCTGACCAACAGATCGCTGAAGTGCCGCGCCTTGTACTTACCTTCCGCCACCACCCGACCCCAACCAGCATCGCCGTAGATGCACAACGCCCGACCTTCTTCCAGTCGCAGATGATCGGGAATCGTTGTCTTGGCTTTTCCCTCTTTTGACAGTGCTATGGCTTCAGGCATTGCTTGTTGTATCTGATTAAGTGTAGCGCTTGGCCATTGTTTGCGCGGCTCTATGCTTACCGTATCTCCTCGCAAAAACTCTATGGCGCTGCGGGCCAGGTCAGCAGGCGCCGACTGCCGCTTCGTGCGGCCAGTGCAGTTCATGCATTTTCCGCAGCGAGCAGGCTCAGGATCGTCAAGAGCGCGCGCCAGGAACTCCATCAAACAACCCGAATGATCGACATAACGTTTAATTTCTTCCAACTCTGTGCGCCGATTCGCCGTCACTTGCTCAGAGCGCAACAAGTCAGGCGTCCACGCGTTCGGTGTCCGCACATAGATTTTCTTGTCCCTTGTAACTGCGCCATCGACCTCTAAGAGCTTCAACGCTTTCTCAATCACTCCCCTTCGACAATTCAATCGGCCCATAAGTTCATTTATGCTCGCGCCGGCGCCGCGCTCAAGTTCTCGCAGTACTTGCAGCATCCTTTCCGCGGGCGGAAAGGCAGAGCGGATGAAATAGTCCTGAATCTCGTCGTCCTCGCGACCGCTCAGAAGAATCCCGTAGGCCTCGTCCACCGCGCGACCGGCGCGGCCTACTTGCTGATAGTACGCAATGACTGATCCGGGCCTTTGAAAGTGAATGACAAAACCGAGGTCAGGTTTGTCAAAGCCCATTCCCAATGCGACCGTTGCCACTAACGCCTTGCACTCGTTTGCCAACAACATGTGCTCTGATTCTAGTTTGTCTTCCCTCTCAACGTCTGAATGATATTCGCGTGCCGCGATGCCGTTTTGTTGTAGCCAGGCCGCTACGCGGCGCGTGTCTGAAATCGTCAGGCAGTAGATGATGCCCGAGCCGGGAAGTTTGGGAACGAAGTGGGCTAACCAAGCCAATCGCTCGCTCTGGTCGCTTAGCTTGATGTTGAATAGTTTCAAGGAAGCGCGGATCAAGGGTCCGCGTTGCACTTGCAGGTTGCGCATCTGCGCGACCACATCCTGCACCACACGGTTATTGGCAGTCGCAGTAGTGCACACAACCGGCACGCTCGACGGCAGTCGCTCGAGCACGCGAACGATTCGCCTGTAGTCGGGTCTGAAGTCGTGTCCCCAATCTGATATGCAATGGGCCTCATCAACGATGAACAAGCCGATGCTGTTCTGAAAACGGGGCAGCACCCCTCGAAGAAACTCTGCGTTCGCTAAGCGCTCAGGCGAAATAAGCAGGATATCGCACTCGTTTCGTATTAGCGCGGCCTGTGCAGCCTCCCATTCGTCACGGTTTTCACTGTGAATCGTGACTGGCCGCAAGCCGATGTTTCGCGCGGCCTCGATTTGGTTTCGCATTAACGCCAGCAGCGGACTGATCAGCAAGGCCGGGCCCGAGCCACCGTCCCGCAGGATCTTGTTTGCGATAAAGTAAACAATGCTCTTGCCCCAACCGGTGCGCTGCACGACTAAGACACGTTGCTTGCGCACGGCAGCCATTTCGATGGCTTCCCACTGACCAGCGCGAAACGATTTGTCCGCGCCGAGCATTTGGCGTAGTAGGGATTCGGCTTCCGCTCTGTTCATGTAAGGTGTTCGTAATGAAGAAAGTCTGGGACTCGTGTTACCACGAAAATATTCAAGTGTCGAGGAAAAGGGTACTGATGCAGTTTGGAAAAGTGGCACGGGCGTCCCGCCCGTTAAATCACGCGCAAGATGCACGTGCCACAATCAAACTGCATCAGTACCAGGAAAAGCATGCCAGGAAAGAATAGCTAACTCTCCCTCTCCCTTTTGGGAGAGGGCCTGGGCTTTGCACATGTAATAGCTAGGAAACTCCGATAGGAGTTCAATGTCTATAGATTTCTAAACGTCACGAGGCATCTCAGAACTCCTTTAGGAGTTCAATGAGGCCGTGGCTCAAAAATGCTTCGCCGCATTGCACTCCTAAAGGAGTGCGGACCAAGTCTCATTGATCCTGCTATAAACATTCAACACTACGTGGTGGTTATTCAGAACCCGCTCCTACAAGGGACAGATCATCAAACAAAGCGCGCGCCGATTTCGCGGCGCGCGCTTTTTCTTGGAACTGCATTAGACACTATTCCCGAACGCTGCGGCGGCGGTCGCTAGCTTCCGTCAATCGCACCGGCACGGTCATGTGCCGTCCATTGCGGACGACTTCGACGTTCACAGTGTCACCAACCTGGCGTTTGTCGAGAACGCGAAAGAGATCGTCGTTATTCTTGACCTTCTCGCCCTCGACGCCCACGATGATGTCGCCAAGTTCAATATCGCCTTCTTCCGTTTGTACCGTGCCCCGCAAACCGGCATTAGCGGCGCCGCCGCCGGGTTGCACTTGCACAATCAGCACGCCCTCGGACACGGGCATGCGAACCTGATTTGCCAGGGGCGCGACATCGCGCGGGAAAATGCCAAGCTTGGGCCGGCGCACTTCGCCACTGCGAATCAGTTGGGGAATGATGCGTTTAGCGATGCTCACCGGAATTGCGAATCCGACTCCAGCAGACGCGCCAGACGGCGATAGGATCTGCGAATTTATTCCGATCATTCGACCGTGAGAATCCAGTAGCGGACCGCCGGAATTTCCAGGATTGATTGAGGCGTCGGTTTGGATGGCCCCTTCGATCTGCCGGTTATTTTGCGCGCGAATCGGTCGTTCCAGGCCGCTGATCACTCCCGTTGTCAGAGTGCGATCGAGTCCGAATGGATTGCCGATCGCGAGCACCTTCTGGCCTACATTGAGTCGGTCCGAGTCTCCCATCGGGACAATCGTAAGCGCTTCCTTGGGCGCTTCCGACAGGCGAATGACTGCCAGGTCAGTGTCAGGATCTTTACCGACCACTCGGGCGGCATATTTCTTGTCGCCGCCTAGACTCACACTGAGTTTCTCCACGTTCTCGATGCAATGATAATTAGTGATGATGTCGCCTTGCTCATCGATGATCGAACCCGAGCAGGTGCCTTCCTGAGGCTCAACCATCAGCCCGAAGAAACCCCGCACCATTGCCGTGGCACTAATATTAACGACCCCAGGCGAAATCGATTTATAAATCTCGATGTTGTTCTGTTCATCTGTGGCCATTGACGGGTCGGTGATGGTAGACGGAGCAGAAGTCGAGAACGCCGAGCTCAGAGGTTGCAGGCGTCCCCACAGTTGCTGCACTGCCATGACGCTACCTACGGCAAATAGCGCAGAGGCCAGGGCAATAACCAGAATTTGGCGTCCGGTAATTTTGTACATAAAGCTTTCGTTCTCCTTT
>Ga0066661_10001172_pt1 | contig 10259 bp, 6 predicted proteins | sample GraSoiAngelo_110_FD_66454 | JGI IMG/M metagenome (GOLD analysis project Ga0066661, IMG submission 66454) | Grasslands soil microbial communities from the Angelo Coastal Reserve, California, USA - 14_0903_12_30cm | ecosystem: Environmental > Terrestrial > Soil > Grasslands | place: USA... | reverse complement strand
GCTTTCCTCCGTTCACCATCGAGGTTGAACGTTGCAAAATTCACGAACTGGCTCTTGCCATTGGTGACGATAACCCTATTTATCACAGCCGGGAAGCAGCCCAGGCCACCGGTTATAAGGACGTGCCGCTCTCTCCTACGGCGCCGACCGTATTCTCTTTTTGGGGCAATACGCGCCTGGGAAGCCAGTTGATGAGCGTTGGCATCCAGGTCATGCGTATCCTGCATGGCGAAGAGGAGTATGAGTATATCGCCCCGGTCTACCCCGGCGATACGCTGACGGGCGTGACAACGATTATCGAGGGCAAATCGCGCCAGGGGAGAGATGGCTCCTCGATGGACATTCTCACCACTGAGACACGCTATACCAATCAGCACGACCTGCCAGTATTAAACGCCAGAACAACGGTTGTTGTGCGCGGCTAATAGCGCCGGGATAGTCAGGCATGACAAGGAGATGAGTTATGACAACAAACGCTCAACCCCAGTCCAAACTCTATTTTGAGGATGTACAGGTCGGGGACACCATTCCAAAACTGATCACGTCGCCTGTGACGCATCTACAACTGGTACGCTACGCGGGTGCGTCGGGCGACTTCAACCCGCTGCATACCGACCCCAAGATTGGCGAGATGATCGGCACCGGCGGCATCATTGCGCACGGTATGCTCATCATGGGCTTCGCCGGGCGGCTGCTGAGCGATTATGTCGGGTCGGCAGCGTTACGTAAATTTGGTGTGCGCTTCAGAGGGATGACGCATCTTGACGATGTCATTACCTGCACAGGCACCATCACCGAAAAATACGAAGCCGATGGCGAGGCGCGGATCGCGGGCAAGGTGCAGGCCGAGGATCAGAACGGGGATGTTAAGGTAACGGGCACGTTTGTCGCGGCGCTGCCGAAGCGAACGTGAGGAGCTGCTTTTTCCCCTTTTTCCCTGGCGCATGTAGCAAGGAGGTATTTATGGACGACAAAGCGAAATTTCTGGCGGAAGTCTACCTGTGTCAGTGGCAGGGGATTCGTCAGATGACCTATGATTAACTGGATATCTTGCAGCCTTCCGATCTGGCTTTAAAGCTGCCGTTCCCAGAGTTTCAGTCGCTTTCCTATCAGTTTTTCTGCATAGTTGGGGCGCACGAAAGCTATTTGAGACAACTGGAGCATGGAAGCTGGCAGGGCTTCTCTTCCAGCGTGAGCGGGATACCCAATCTCACACCAGCTATCATCAAAGAGCATATGCAGCGCTCCGACGCAGCGATGGCCGATCTGGTAAAGCGCATCGATCTTACCCAACGCCTTACCGATGGCTCATATGGGTATGAGGTGGTGCAACGTATGATCGAGCATGAAATGCATCATCACGGTCAGATGATTAACTTTCTCTTTTGCCACCAGTTGCCCATCCCAGAATCCTGGCATGAGAAATGGGAACTAGAGAGAGAATAGTCATTCGAGGAGCAGACCCCTCCGCTCTGTCGTGGCTCATACCGCTTCTCGCCAAACGTGGTTGCTACTTCTGTGGTTCCCGTCGCACGCAACTGAACTGTCTGGCATTCCGCCTCCCTCTGCACGGAAGAGGGATTTGGTAAAAGAGCCGTCATGGGCAATCAACAAAGGGATCGTGAATACAAAGCTGGTCGTTAAGCAAACAAGAGGCTAAATGAAGTGGGCGTGGGAGAGTTGTATTGCCGCCTGCCCAGGCAGAAGAACTACGTAGGAGATGCGGGATACGACACCAGTGCAAAGAAGTATCCTCTTTTTGTAAGAAGACTGGCACAAACTCCACAACGGTCTGATGTTTAAAGGCAATAGCCCCAAAATCTGCCTTGTAGAGATCATCCTTGCTCTGCTTTTGTGTCTTATCAATACTATCTGGATATTTTCCGATAGAGAGATAGTGCAAAAACTGACTTTCGGCCTGTGTAGCAACATAGCTACCGAGATAATCAAGATCTTTCACGACCTCTCCATTCTTCAGTGGAATATACTGAGGAGTTTCTCCGAGGGTACCACCAGTGCGAACGCGAATAATACGAAGAAGGGGTAATTGATCAGGCATAAAAAGTTTCTTTATGCTGGGAAGATGCCGCAAATCGAGGACATTGGATTGTTTATGGGTGTTCGCTAATTGAGGGAAAATATCACGACCACGCCAGTTGTTTGCCTCAAATAAAGTGAGTGTTGGTTCCTCTATTCGAGTAAGTATATTTGCTGCAAACGTTGCGCAATCTTGCTTCTTTAAATTAAGGGCATTCCAATCTTCAGAAGTAAAGAGTTTCCCTATCTGGCGAGATCCCTCAATATAAGGAACCCATTGCTGCTTCGATTGTGGAAATTGTAACCAGAATTGCCCGTAAGGACAAATGCGAACAGCAATAGGATAATTTATATTATACTTGTTACTTCTGAGTAGGTAGAAGCCGATTGTATGGAGCTGACTTGCAGTTTCTGGCTCAATACCTGCATGCTCATAAAGAGGGGCAGGGAAACCAAAGGATAAACCAAGCTGGCGATAGACAAGATCCAGCACGCTGCTATGAATACGATGGGGAGAGCTGTTTAGCAGTTTCTGCTTTTTCTGGCTAATCTGAACGGGATGGGTCAGTTGAGATCCCATACTGAAATGATTGTGCGCACTACGAATCACACCTTTGATGTCTTGACTAATGTGATATGGACTACTTTTTCCCGTCAGCAGAGGTGCTTTTTCGACCAGTGCTAAAAAAATACCCTCACTGGCTGGTATCTTCTCCCGAATGAACTTCATCCATGTATTAAGTTTCTGACGGTAGGCATAACGGATCTGTTGCCTCCACTCGCGTTTCCGCTTCTCTCTCTCCTTGCGGATTAACCCTCTCTGGAAAATTTGCCCAACATCCATACCGCACGCATCCAGTGGAAGCAGGAGGTCGAGTGGGATCTGGACCGGGATGATTTTTATTTGATTGGGCCAGCGATCATTTGGCTCTAGGAAGAGTACCTCACGAAGCTCTTGCTGCCATGCATTAAGGGTATCGCTATCTTGCCAGAAGAGAAAGATAAAGATGGTCTTCTCATTCGTCGCTCGACGTATTGCATCCATCACAAAACTATGACGGGCAGCTTGATTCCCTATCGTTTTTTCTTGCTGAGATAATCCCCAAGGAGTGTTCCAACCTTCTTTGTCTTCAATGGTCGTAAAATTGTAAAGGATCTGGGGGCCTTTCTGGGGAGTAATATGTGCAGAGGCATCAACGTTAAGCATTTGATTTTGGGAGAGTTTCAAGTCGAGAAGTTTACTTATCTCTTCTGCCGCCTCGTTTTTTTCAGGAAAATTAAAACCTGTCTGAAGTGCATGATCTGGATAGTAGCCTTCTGCCATAACCACATAATACTCATCACCTTGATAAGGAGTATAAGCAGTTGGTCGATACTTTTTAGGATGGTTAAGAATCTCTTTTGGATCAACAAAGCTTCGTGCTTTAACAGCTTCTAGAAGCTGGGTGGGGTTTTCCAGCCAGCGAGGAGAGTTATTTCCGCCAGTTAAGGTAAGTCTGATAAGCGTTGGAGCTGCACTCCAACCCGAGAGACGAGGTTGTTGGATACCTACGAGGAGAGTTGCATTGCGTCCATTGTTGAGATGCTCAATTGCTTCATCAGCGAGGCGTTGACAACGAATATATAAATGAAGCCAGCGATGGGGGCTCCCAATCTGGGTCTGAAGATGAAATTCAACCTTGTAGAAAAACGAACCCTTTTTTCCTACCCCATCCTCTGATGAAACGTTCGCTTCAAGGATATTGCTGACAACGCCGAGGCTTTTATCGCTCTGTTGAGCCAAGCGCCAGGTAATCGAACGTTGGTTGATGCAACACGTTTTTTGTGAGAGAAGAGATGCAAAGAGATTAGGAATAGCCTGATAGCCGAGACCAATCCCCTCATCAAGATCACGCAGTAATTGGTCCGCACGAAACACTTTCCACGCTGGAAGAGGTTGTTGTAGGGCTTGCTGTAGTTTCTGCCAAAGCTGTCGTCCAATACCATTGATAAGATCAGGAAAACGATATGTAACCCATTCTTCTGCCCACTCAAGGATAATATCTTGAATGGCCGCAGTCCCTGGAAGATCAGCAATATTTATATTTACCGCAAGCAAATGCCGTTCATATTGGTTCGTTTGTTTGTTCCAATAACGTTCAAAACCATGAGCAAGGTTAGGGGAGAGCGCACATAGAGCTGTATTCAGTTTGAGAAACGGGGGGTGTTCGTCTGTGAAGTTGTTTTCATTAGCCAAGCGTTTCATATGGCTGAGAAAATCTGTACAAGCGGTGAGATAGGAGAACTCGAGCGTACAAACGGTAAAATTCTGTAAGTACTGCTCAGTGACCGGGTAACGAAGAAGTTTGATCTCCGAGAACTGTTTTAACATAGTGCATAGATCCTTTCTAAAAATGCTGGATTAATATTCAGGCGTGAAGTCCTGAATATTACATAGTGCCTTGACGATAGCTCCAAAAAGAGCATTCCCAATGGGATCTTGGATATACTGAGATAAAATTTCCATCATCCCAGCAAGCATACTTGTTTCAGGAGTTTCTTTGAAACCCAGTGGTTGCCTAGCATAGAGCGGAGCCCAGGCTGCATCGACAAAGTATACATGAAAAGGAACACCACCTCTTAATAAGCGCCCACAAGCCTGGATGATATACCCAGCAGTGGTTGCCGTGAGGTCATAGCGTTCACTATACAACTGTTGTTGCTTGTCATGATTCAACTGACGATAAAAGCGCCTTCGTTCAGCTTTGCGCCAGTACTCTGTGGCATCACGGCGCACATCGCAGAACTTCTCGTAGAGACCAGGACGCTTCCAGACAGGGAGGGTGGTATCTTTGAACCACTCTAGGGTCAAACGATTCATTTCACAGGCAAGTACCTGGGTATCAGCAGGAGCAGGCATAGGACGGGTTAGAAAGTAAATTGCTCCAAATGCCGCTTTTCCCTTGAGGTTAAGGATATTGTAGCCACGTCCAATCGCCTGCATTGGAGCAATCAAGATCTTTTTACCTGTAGAAGCAAAGTCCTCGATGTCACTGCGAAAAATGCCATACGCGTCTTCCTCATCAGGCCGTTTCAGTGGTAATAGTAAAGATTTATCACCAACCCATATATCTCTGAGCCGATCACAGGCCCATTGACATTGTTCGTAAGAATTTAGGAGAATAAGGATTCGTTCGCGATCTTCCCAATAGGGGGGCTCAGCTTGTCCGAGCTTCTGAAGAGATATAAGTTCTTGTTGGAGGAGAGGATGTAATCTCTCCATCAGTTGCTGTACAGGTTCAAGTTTCTCTGAAGGGCCGGAGATACGAATCGGCTTGCCATTTTTCCCCATCTGAGGAACATATTTGAAGGTGCTGAGCGCAATAGCATTCTGAGTAACTGGCGATGGATCGAGAATACCGTGAAGAGGTACATGAACATGCCAGCGGGAGGAATGAGGCAACCAGGAAGTTCCTGAGAGCAAAAGTGTATTCGGTCCATCTTTTTCTTCGATATCCCGAAAGAGTTCATGAAAACGGGTGACAAACACGCGTCCTACATTTGGATAGGCAAAAACAGAAAGAGTATTTGCCTCTAGATTTTTCTGACTCTTCTGCATATCTTGACCAATAGGTAGGTTTTGTGCATAATAGGTGCCAAACCTACGACCGGTGGGAGGAAGTGGCAGAATATCAAGCAGACTTCCCGGAGAGCGTTCTAGAGAGAACTCATTGAGTTCCGTAATGACCGTCTCCGGTTTGTTATACCACTCATAGAAGACAATGCGAATGTTGCGGTCTAGAAGCATTACGCTCAGCGTGAATTCGAGGCGAATAGCCAGGGTAACAAGCGTATCCTGTGGGATAAAATCTTCTTTTTGTGAAGGAGGTGGCGGCTGTGTTAATTTGTTTAGAGTATTCTTGATACCAGGAACAAACTCCATAATCCAGTCCTGACAAGCTTGATGAACTGCCTGATTGTGTGTACTGTCGCCACCAGCGAGGATATCGCGTGTCACTAGAGCCAAACGGTAGACGGGGTCCTGAAAAGGCTTTTGAGCTGGAGGAAGCATAAGAAGTGAATCTTGATCGTGTAACTGATCGAAAAGAAAGAGTAATTTGTTAAGCTTCTTCGCTTTACTTTGTGGTAAATTGAGGGCTTGGGTTCCTTCCAGAATATCGTTGTCAACTGGTAAGCCAAGAAAACGCCAACAAAGTTTATAAGAAAGGTTTAATGCAGTAAAGAAGTTACGGCTAATCCAACGACGAAGCAAGTCTCCTCGTTCACGATCAGCCAGATTACTCAAAATATTTGAGATAGCCGAAAGCGTATGACGTTCGCTATTCAGCCAACGCTTGCTGGTTGCTTTTTGGGCTCTGGCAGCAACCCAGGCTCTAGCAGTTTCTACATCCTCGATATCAAGTAAGGCATTCTTACCATTCGTCAGTTTGGTTTCAGCCGCAAACTGATTATCAAACCAATTTTGTACTAAATCTACCTCATCAAAGATAACCAGATCAGATTGATCGTAGACCAACTTATAGATAGGTATACCTTGTTGGTCAAGTTGAGATGGGAGGGTGGAGTGGCTCAAAGATCCCGGAGTAGTAATCCAGATACGAGAAGTAAGAAGATCTCGATATAACTGTTTACTTGGGCAAACCGCAAAAAAGGGACAGTAGAAGTACTTTCTCTTTTCTGGTTGATTAATATATTTTGCTTCATAGAGAGTGTCACATGGCTCCTTCCCTGGAATAATTGGTTGAGAAAGCGAAGTTGAAAGAGCTTGTAATGGACAAGCAGTATTGAGCCAGCGGAGCCCCCAGTGACCTTCATAAAAACTTTTGGCATTATACAAACTCTTTAAATGCCTTTCTCGTGTCGAGCGCCCTAATAAGGGAACAGCGACAGGAGATGTACCCAGTTGACAGAATAATTGGTTAAAGTAGTCGGCGAGATCCATAGCAGTCATTACATCAGCAACAACAAACGTGATACGTTGATCAAGCTCAGGATGAACGATAGCTCGGGTAAGAATAAGTTTTGCAAGAGTGGTCTTACCAGAGCCCACGCTTCCGACAACATTTGCTTGACCATGTGCCTCCAAAGGATACTGATTAACAGCCGACAAAGAGCCATCAGGTTGGAGAACACGGAAAGCAATAAGCTCCTGAGTAAGTTCGACCCAAGTTTTTCCTCCTGCATTGGAAATGTCTCGATTGTCCAGTTCCTGGGCAGCTTCAAGGAGTTCTGTATAAAAGATTTTAAAAGGGCGACGAGGCCGAGCAACAGCGGTGAACCAAAGAGTAGGGAGTTGGGTGAGATCTGCAATATCCTGCGTGATTTCAATCAGGGCTACTTCTTTTGCCGAGGAGAGATAGGCATCAAAAGCAAAAGAACCCGGGATGGTCGGTTTCGTTGAACGCTGAAGAGGCGGAAGAGGACCTTGCAACGTCCGGTCATAGAGGTCAAACCGCTCTTGGAAGTTTTGTGGATTAGGACAGAGGATGAATTGTTGATCTAAATCTTCTGCACGAACAGCATAACATCGCCAGAGGTCAGGAATAGCTGCATATTCCCGAAGGGCATGGTCCCAGTTAGTGCGGCCAGAAAAAGGGAGCAGAATACGAGCAACAGCAATCATATGACGTTGCTGAGTTGTGAAAGCCTGGATACGATTATCACGGATAGGAGTCGCACTAAGAATTCCCCACACAACAGTGATAGGCTCATCAAGGAGTTGGAGACATTCTACAAGGTGAAGAGCGAGCTCAACCTGCAAGAGTAGTTTATACTTACCTTTGAGCTCTTCATTCTTATCTTTGTTTTTGAGTTTTCGTTGGAGATCTTCGCACCACTGATTTCGGTTGTACATAAACCCTCCTAAATTACAAAAGTGTGCGGATGTAACTTTTGAATTGACTATCGTTCATGATCATGATATTGCCAGATAAAGGCATACAAGCCTGAATAACGTGCTTATGGTAGTCCGGGTCTTGTAGCTCACGATAAGTAGGATATACATAGAGCCACGTTTGCCAATCTGGTAAGTTCGGTACTTGGTCACGCTGATCACGTTTAATTACTGTTGCTAAAGCATAAGGATTACGATAATCCTTAACATCTACCGCGAGTACATGATTGTGAATGATCAAAAAGAGGTCACAACGATCTACAGCAGGCCATAAATGGACTTCTTGGAGTGATGAATGCTGAGGTGCAATCTGTTGGGTGAGCCACTGGTAAAGCTGAATCTCTGTAATACCAGGAATGTGTGTACGTAGATGAATACCTTCACGGAGAACTAGAGGGTAGCCCTGTGGATCAATCGATTGCCATCCTTGTGGACCAGGACAGCGCTTGAGACAAGCCGAGGGCTTAACGCTCCCCAAACGATTGTATTTGAAATATAATGGGCCACATACCCTACAGTTCCAATAGGAGGCAACTCGCACTGAAGGTGGTCGATGAAGGAGTTGGGGAAAAATATGCGCTTCTAGATAAAAGAGATCACAGACTTGCTTAGGATCAAAGTAGTGGAGGTGGCGCAGTTCCTGTCTTAGGTTTGTGGAGTTGGTCCAGGGATGCAAAATTAAATATTCTCTGATGCTCTTATACTCTTGGGATGCGCCTACTGGATTAGTGAGATAGATTTCCCGTAACTTGATCAAAACATTTTGCATGCGTTGATTATCGAGAATAATTTGGAGATCCTGTAAGGTTGAAGCACTTTTTATCTCACGATCAATCAGATAATCGGCAATGGCCTCATCAAGGCGATCATCAAAGCAGAGTTCAAAACGAGGATCAATGCCCTCTGGCAATTCACCAATCCACCAATCTCCGAGTGGTTTAGAGCTAAAGAGAAGGAGAAGATCAGTGATAGTTTTCGGATATTTGTCGCCCAAAGCCAAAGAGAGATGATGAAGAGCCTTTTGCAACTCGGAAGGATAAGGATACCGCTTCCCATTTTCTAGGAATCGGGCAAGTCCGACTGCAAGAAAAAGAAAAATATCGGCTGATAAACGATATTGATGCATTCTATCTCCTTTTCTTCTATCGAAGGTTTAAAGTGTTTCACTAGTGGAACACCTATATTGTTGTAACTATGAATGCGTGCAGTATATAATACTGCCTAACGTAAATACAATACCATTAGAGTATTTTTGCACAAGTGAAACAGAGAGGTAAAAGATGACGAGGTATTTAGATACGAAAGCCTTGGCGGCAAGACTCAAAGCAAAGCGTGGAAAACGAGGTCTAAGAGAGATTTCAGAGGAAATGAATGGGATAGGTATATCGACATTATCACGAGTTGAGAACGGCAAAGTGCCTGATGTAGAAACATTTCTCGCTATTTGCCAATGGTTACAAGTTTCCCCAAGTGAGTTTATGAAGAAGCCCGACGGAGATACGACGACAGACATAATAGATGAGGTAGAAGGGCATTTCCGCGCAGATCGAAATCTTGCTCCAGAGTTAGCACACGCGTTAGCCACATTTATGCAACGAGCATATGCTGCCGCTCTCGAAGAGACGTTGAATGAGTAGTAATATGAAAGAACATTTTAGAAAATATTGTGAGGATGAGGCTATCCGACGGCGTCATATACTAGGTTTATTAGCATATGATCCGCTACCAGCAGAGGTACTAGCAATGCAACTGAATATACCTATTTGGGGACAAGAGGAACTGCTAAAATATGGAAAAGATTTGTATGAGATGTTGCTCAAGGAAGAGAAATCCAGCTGGTCAGGAAGTGTAATTGTTTTGCCAGGAGGCAAGCATCTCATCCTGGTGAATCCTTCACATGCTCCCTCTCGGCTTCAATCCACTATTATGCATGAGATCGCACATATTTTACTCGATCACCGACCGATGCGCATTGGAGGTATTGTGGTCAGAGAATATAGTAAGGAGAATGAAGAACAAGCAGCCTATCTTGGTGGATGTCTGCAGATTCCGAGTAAAGCATTACAATGGGCATATCAATTGCAAATGACACGCGAGCAGATTGCGAATAGATTCGGTGCAAGCTTAGAAATGGTTCGTTGGCGTTGTAATGATTCAGGCTTTGCAGAGAAAATACGATAAAGCACACCATTGGAAGCCGCTAAATAAACTTGCGAGACCAGCCACAATTTCGTGATGCTGCTTCAGCAATGGGGTCTGGAAAGCTCGTTCCTGCTACTTGAGTATCACCTGCAGATCGAGCAGTTAGCCATGTTTTGTAAGAGCAGCG
>Ga0066661_10001161_pt1 | contig 10286 bp, 7 predicted proteins | sample GraSoiAngelo_110_FD_66454 | JGI IMG/M metagenome (GOLD analysis project Ga0066661, IMG submission 66454) | Grasslands soil microbial communities from the Angelo Coastal Reserve, California, USA - 14_0903_12_30cm | ecosystem: Environmental > Terrestrial > Soil > Grasslands | place: USA... | reverse complement strand
CGCCCCGACCCGCAGGCGGAGGTCTCCCAACTCGTTATCCCGAGCGGAGCCAGATGATGAGCTGGCGGATCGTCCGGCGAAGTCGAGGGACGTAATGTTTGGGACTGGCGCGTGCGCGCGGTCACCTTGCCGACTCAAACCTCCCCAACCGGAACGCTGGCTGCGGATCGCCGTGTTCAACAACCAACTCCGCCACCATCTCGCCCAGCGCCGGGCCATGTTTGAAGCCATGTCCTGACCCGCCGCCCACCAGCCAAACATTTTCGACGGTGGGATGCCGGTCAATGATGAAGCCCTGATCCGGACTGTTCTCGTACTGGCACACCCGCGTTTCGACCAGAGGCGCTTCCTTCATGCCCGGAAAACGGAACGCCACATAGTCGCGAACCCGTTTCAAAGTTTCGCTGCTTACCACCCGCTCCCCCGAAGTTGGGTCGAAATCCGGCCCACGTGTGTCGTCGGCAATCTTGAACCCTCGCCTCTGATTTCCGGGGATGCCGTACAGGAAATGCTCCCGATGATCCGCCCAGACCGGCAGTTTCCTCTCCTCAAATCGCTCATCTCCCGCCGGCGTGCCGAAGAAGAACACATCCTGTTTAGTAGGACGAATCCTGTCTCCAATCACCTGCGGAAAGAGTTTCCCCAGCCATGGACCGCAGGCGAATACATACTGATCCGCAATCAGCGTCGTGCCATCGGACAGGGGTAATCCTTTCCAGTTCCGTTTCTCGATCCCTTCGGTGGCAACCGCTGCCTGGCGAAACTCTCCGCCTTCTGCGATAAACCCATCCACCACTGCTTGGCAGCCGACCCGTGCGGTCAGATATCCACTTTCAGGCTCGTAGATTCCCCAACGTACGCCTTCAAAATGAATCTGCGGCCAACGCTTCTGCAGCTCTGGCAAAGCGAGTTCCTCATACCTGATTCCCGCCGCCCGCAACTCCGCCAGCGATGCCCGCTCAAACGAATCATCTCCCGCTGCCATCCACAGCACGCCAATGCGGTGTAAAAACCGTCGCTTCCATCGTTGTTCATTCTCTTGCCAGAGTTGCAGAGCCCGCGCAGCCATTTTAGTGTAGGGCTGCTGGGGACCATAGGTTCCACGAATGACCCGTGTCTCCCCGCCCGAGGAGGCTCGCGAGTTTCCTGGACCCCAGTTATCAAACAGGGTCACGCGTGCGCCGCGACGAACCAGATACAACGCCGTCCAGCCGCCGAATGCTCCCGCGCCAACGACTGCAACGTGAGTTTTTTGCATTGTCTTTTGAGTAAGTCCAGACTTGCTCTTCGCACTCAGGACAAATCCAAGCAACGCCGAACCGGCGACAGCGCAGAGCGACAGATACTCGCGTCGCGACAAGATACTGCGTTTCTTACCGCCATCGTTGCTGTCCGCCGATTTTATGGTTCGTGTCACGGAAATCCCAGCGTTACAGGTTGCCCCAAACACATCGCGTCTTTCAGGCGGAAGCACTCTAGCACGGAGAGTGCTAATGCTTGACAGGGGGTAAGTCGCTTCCTAGAATCCAAGTAGGAGCTGCCTGAGTCCTTTGCCTAAACTTTTGCATCTAAAGGTACTTAGGGAAGACTAAAGCGCAGTGCCGGAAGGGCGGAGTCCGGCCGCAGCTCAGCTTGACACTAGAACATGCCAGCTTTACCCATCGGCGAACGCGAACGCGAGATCCTGACCGCGATTGTGGAAACTTTTATTTCCTCTGGCGAGCCGGTCGGATCACGCACCTTATCGCGCAGCAATCGCGAGGGCCTCAGTCCGGCCAGCATTCGCAACGTGATGGCTGACCTGTCGGACGCCGGTTATCTGGAGCAGCCGCACACTTCGGCCGGTCGCGTGCCCACGCCTGAAGCTTATCGCTACTACGTCGAGCAGCTCACGGGGAAAGCTCGTCTGTCCCACGAAAATGAAAGCATCATTCAGGACTCGTTTCAGGGTGTCAGCGATGCGCAGGAGTTCATGGAGCGCACCTCGCACGTGCTGTCGCTGATTTCGCATAACGTTGGTGTCGCGGTCGCCACGACGGGCCCAAGGAATGCTTTGGAGCACGTCTACTTCTCGCGACTAGGCGACCAGAAGGTTTTGGCCGTGCTGGTCACCAAATCAGGTCTGGTACGCGACCGTGTGCTCCGCCTCGACATCTCGCAAGCTGATCTCGACTTGGCTGCGCGCTACATCAATGAGAATTTTCGTGGCTGGACCATGGAAGCCGTGCGCGCCGAGCTTGCTCGACGCATCGAACAAGAGCGCAGCGAGTACGACCGCCTGATGAAATCCATTGAGCAGCTCTATAACCAGGGAGCCCTGGCGGCCGAGCAGCCCGCCCAGGCCGTCTACGTGGAGGGTGCCGCTAGCCTGGTGGCGAACGAGCAGGATCGCCAGCGTCTGCAGGAGTTGCTGAAGACCCTCGAAGAGAAACAAAAGATTATCGAACTGCTGGGCGCCTATCTCGACGCCAAGCAGGAAGCGGTACGCGTCGTGATCGGTCTGGATGAGGCTTTGCCTTCAATGCGCAATTTTGTGCTGATCGGCGCTCCCGCTCGCGTCGGCGGCGAGGTCATGGGCTCGCTGGCCGTAATCGGTCCCACCCGCATCGATTACCAGCACACCATGACTGCGGTTTCGTACATTGCGCGCCTGTTCGACAAGATTCTTAACGAAGCTGAGTGATTTGCATGGGAAAGACAAACGGAAAGACTGAAGTTGAAAATCCGAATCTTGATTTAGAGCACGAACTGCCAGCGTCAGATGACACCGGCGAGGAGCAGCCGTCAACCAGGGCAGCAGGGCCCGTCCCTCAGCCTGCCGTGTCCGCCGAAGTGGAAAGGCTCAAGGCCGAGCGCGATACGTTGCTGGATCGCCTGGCTCGGCTGCAGGCCGAATTTGAGAACGCCCGCAAGCGTGCTGCTCGTGAACAGCAGGAGTATCGGGAATATGCTTTGGCCGACGCGGTCAAAGCGTTGCTGCCGATTCTCGACAGCTTTGATCGCGCCTTGGAGACCGCCGGTCCCGAAGCCTCAGAATTCCGTTCCGGCATTGAGCTGATCAATAAACAATTGCACGACACGCTGGTAAAGTTGGGGCTCCGGCCTATTCCGGCCAAAGGCGAGCCCTTCGATCCTCACTTGCATCAAGCGATCGAGATGGTGGATACAACCGAAGCCAAGGATCACGAAGTGCTCGAAGAACTACAGCGGGGTTACAAATTGAAAGACCGTCTGTTGCGCCCGGCGATGGTAAAAGTGGCGCGCAATCCGAAATCGTAACCAGAGTTTCGGGTTTCGGGTTTCGAGTTTCGAGTGGGCACCGGTAAACTCACCCGAAACTTGAAACTAGAAACTCGAAACTGTACACGAGGCAAAGAATTCTGACTTCTAACGGAAAACGCGACTACTACGAGGTGTTGGGCGTCAGCCGTTCGGCCAGCGATGCTGAGATCAAGAGTGCCTACCGCAAGCTGGCCATGCAGTATCACCCCGATCGCAATCCCAACAATCCCGACGCGGAAGAAAAATTCAAGGAGTGCAGCGAGGCCTACGCCATTCTTGCCGACCAGGACAAGCGCGCCCGCTACGACCGCTTCGGACATGCCGGAATCGGCTCCACCGCCGGCGCTGCCGGCTTCGATCCGAGCATCTTCCAGGACTTCAGCGACATCTTCGGAGACTTTTTCGGTTTTGGTGATCTCTTTGGTGGCGGAGGTGGTCGTCGGCGCACACGGGCCCAGCGTGGCGCTGATCTGCGCGAAGATTTGACGCTGGAGTTCGAAGAGGCCGCGTTCGGCACCGAGACGCAAGTCACTGTGCGACGCCACGAACCCTGCGAAGACTGCCACGGCTCTGGTGCTGCTCCCGGCAAAACTGCCGTCCCCTGTCGCACTTGCGGAGGACGTGGCCAAGTCCGTTACCAGCAAGGTTTCTTCAGCATCGCACGCACTTGCTCCACTTGTCAGGGAAGTGGCCAGGTCATCACCGATCCGTGTCCAAAATGCAAAGGAGAAGGTCGCGTGCTGCGTCAGCGCACAGTGGAAGCCAAAGTTCCTGCCGGCGTGGAAGACGGTACCCGCATTCGCTATGCCGGCCTGGGAGAAGCCGGCTATTTCGGAGGTCCCCCGGGAGATCTTTACGTCGTTCTCCACGTCAAAGAGCATCCGTTCTTCGAGCGCGAAGGCAACGATCTGCGCTGTGTGATTCCGATCTCGTTTTCTCAGGCTGCATTGGGCACCGAGATCAAGGTTCCGACTCTGGATGGCGATCACATGCTGAAAATTCCCGAGGGCACGCAGTCCGGTACTTCGTTCCGCATCAAGAACAAGGGGATTCCGGTGCTGAACGGGCACGGGAAAGGCGATCTGTTTGTCGAAACCCACATTCAGACCCCGACCAAGCTCAACAAGCGTCAGCGTGAACTGCTCCAGGAACTGGACGGAACGAGCCGTATCGAAAATCGTCCCCAGCGCCGCACCCTGCTCGGCAAAGTCAAAGACATCTTCGCGTAACGAAACGCTGTCGTCCTGAGCGAGCGCGATCTTTCGCTCGCGAAAAGGTCGTGCCAGTCGAAGCATTCCTACCCTCTTAACTCCACACCGGCAACCGCGAGGCATTCTCTGAACGACTTTGCAAACATCACATTTACAATGAGCTTCTCATGACGCGCCGCCGCTGGATTGCCGACGAGTTTTCTGCTAACCGCGCCGCGCTCACCGGCGCTCATGCCGACCACTTGATATGCGTACTCCGTGCGAAGGTCGGCCAGGAGTTCGATATCGCCGTCACTGACACTGTTCGTCGCGGCCGTATCACGGCTATCCACGATCATCGTGTCGAATTTGACCTCGGCGAAGAGATTAGAGCTGGCCGACAACTTCAAATCACGCTGGCCCTCGCTATTTTCAAATTCGATCGCATGGAGTGGGCTATCGAGAAGTGCACGGAACTCGGCGTGGCGCGCCTCGTGCCGCTGATCGCTCATCGGACGGATGCGCATCTTGCAGTTGCCTCTGTAAAAAGAGTGGAACGCTGGCGCCGCATCGCTCGCCAAGCCTCCGAGCAGTCCCGCCGCATTTCTCCCCCGGAAATCGCCGAGCCGCTAAAATTAAGAGAAGCTGTCGGCTTGGCAGGAACTACACGCATCGTGCTCGCCGAATCGGAAGAGCAACTCTCCCTGAAGCAGGCTCTGCAGTCGTATTTTTCGGACGCCGGCGTCACACTCGCCGTCGGTCCCGAGGGCGGATGGACCCTTGCTGAACTGGAACTCTTCGGGCAATCAGGCTGGATATCTGCCTCTTTGGGAGATACCATCCTTCGCGCCGAGACGGCCGCCATCGCAGCAATCGCCATCGTCTCGTCAGAGCTTCAGTAACGACTTCCCGAGCCACGGATATTCACGGATTGCGCACGCGTGCTTATCCGTCTATATCCGTGTAATCTGTGGCGCTTCTGCAGGGACGACACAATCGCGAAAATTTCCTCATCCTTCTCTGCTATGCTGCTCTGAATGCCGTTTGCCAAGACCTCCCCTTTCACTCCCGACGATCGCCAGCGTCAGGCCATCGAACATGTGCAAGGTCCGATGCTTGTGGTGGCCGGTGCGGGCACCGGCAAGACTACGGTCGTCACGCGCCGAATCGCCCACCTCATTCGTGAAGGTCACGCCAGCCCCAACGAAATTCTGGCTCTCACTTACACCCTCAACGCAGCTCAGGAAATGCGCGAACGCGTGCGGAAGGAGCTTGGGACACACTGCACGATTCAAGCCAGCACGTTTCACGCGTACTGCAATAACCTGCTTGACGTTCACGGCAAAAGTTTCGGTGTGCTCGACGACAAGGATCTTTGGATTTATCTGCGCAAGCGCATCCGCGAACTCCATCTGAATTTTTTCGTCCGTGCCGCCAACGTCAGCAAGTTTCTCGACGACCTTCTGGACTTCATGCGGCGCTGTCAGGACGAACTGGTGGGCCCGGACAAGTACGCGGATTATGTCGCCCAGGTCGGCCGAGGCGAGTTGCCCATCCCGCGGGTTACTAAGTCGAAAGATCAGATTCCTGATGAGGAAGTGCTGGGCCGCTGCCGTGAGATCTCTTCTGTATTCGCCACGGTAGAACGGATGCTGACTGAAGAGAACCTCGGCACCTTCGGCCACATGATCACGCGCGCCTATGAACTCCTCCTGGCCAATCCAGAACTCGTGCTGCGCGAGCGCGCCCGGGCCCGCTTCGTCCTGGTTGACGAATTCCAGGACGCCAACTTCGCGCAAGTCAAGATTCTTGGGAAGCTCGCGGGCGACGAGCGAAACATTTTCGCCGTAGGCGATCCTGATCAGGCCATTTACCGTTTTCGTGGCGCCTCCAGCGCCGCCTTCGGATTATTTCAGCGTCATTTTCCAGGGGCCAAGCTAATCTCGTTAGAAAAGAACCAGCGCTCACTCACGCCGATTCTGCGCTCTGCCCATGCTGTGATTTCCAAGAACCCACAGATTTTTCCCGCAGCCCTAGGCGCCAGACTTGCTTATCAACGTGCGCCACTGCAATCAGGCAGGGAAGCGTCGGCTCAGAAAGAAGGCAGGGAACTACCCCGAGACCCCGTCGAAGGTGTCCTGTGGCGGGACCACGAGCTCGAATCGGCGGACCTGGTTTCCGTAATCCGCCAAAAACACCTCAAACTCAGAACCTCGTGGAAGAACTTCGCGATCATCTATCGCAATCACAATCACCGCGACGACGTCGTGGAAGAGCTTTCCCGATGGAACATCCCGTTTTCCATCGAGAACATGGATGTCTTAGACACTCCCGCCGTGCGGGATCTTTTGGCATGCCTGGGGGCTGTGGTTTCTACCGCCGACAGCGCCAGCCTGTTCCGCGTTGCTGCTTTGCCGCAGTTCGCAATTGACCCGGAAAAGCTTCGCGCTGCCATGAAGGCAGCCGGAAAAGAAACTAACCTGGCGTCCGTGATGGAGAAACTGGAAGGCGGCCCTGCCGTTCTCGAGAAACTCCACCACACGCGGGAAGAGATCATAGGTTCGAAGGGCAAGGCACGCGCAGCTCTGGGCATTCTTCTTCGAAGCTTCGAATTGGAGGATTCAGCACCGGTCCATGCTGTCCTCTCCTTCGTCGAAGGCTGGGAAAAGAAGGCAATCACCAAGACTGGCGAAATTGGAGAACTGCTCGAATATCTCGAATCCTTCAAAGAAGCCCGCGGGGCAATCCCCATGGCCTCGCATGATCAGGATGCTGTCCGCCTTATGACCGCGCACGGCGCCAAAGGCCTCGAATTCGATCACGTCTTCATCATCCGCGCCAGTGCTCCCTCCTTTCCGCTAGGCTACCGTGAGCCTCTCTTCGAATTTCCGCGCGAGCTGCGAGACAAGGATTCGCTCGCGGAGGATGAGGGCAAGCAGCTAAATGACCAGGAAGAGCGTCGCCTGTTTTACGTTGCCATGACGCGCGCTCGCGACTCCCTCGCCATCTATGGCAAGCAAGGAACCGGCAAGGACACCACGCCTCCCGGCTTCCTGCGCGACCTGCTGAAAGATCACAGTCTGGGCCATTCCTTGCGCCGTCGTAACGCACGGCCCCTTCAAGTCGACCTGTTTGCAGAGGAACAGCCGGCCGAGGCGATCCTGTCCAATGCCAGCCAGTGGCTCTCGATGCCCCCGGGGTTTGCCCTGGCCAATACTCTGAGCGCCACTGCAATCGAGAGATACGAAACCTGTCCTTTGCAGTTCAAACTTGAGCGCGAGTGGAGAATTCCCGGCGAGGTTCCCGCCGCCATGCAATACGGTGCTTCGATGCATCGCGTCCTGAGAACGTACTATGACGCGATCCAGTTCAATCGTCCCATGACCGACGATCAACTTGTGGAAGTCTTTCGTAATGACCTCGCCGAAGCCAAGATCGAGGATCGTTACCAGCACGAGTTATACGAGAAGCAAGGTATCCAGCAACTGCGAGATTTCCTGGCTGCTGCGCGGCAAAAGTCTCCCGTCGAGGTCCTTCACACCGAGCAGGAATTCAAGATTGCTGTCGGTGAAGCCAAGATCGTGGGGCGCATCGATCGTGTCGACCGCGTCGCCGCCGAACATGTTGCTATTGTTGATTACAAGACCGGCAAACCACGTTCGCAGGAAGATGCGGATGAGAGTTTGCAGCTCTCCATCTATGCCTTGGCGGCTCGTGAGCGGTGGGGATACCATTCCGACCGCTTGATGTTTTACAACCTGGAAGACAACACCGTGGTGGTAACCACGCGCTCTGGTTTGCAGCTTCAGGAAGCGCGCACCAAGGTGGAAGACGCGGCGGTAAAAATCGCTGCCGGACAGTTTGAAGCCAAGCCGGGATTCCAGTGCAACTTCTGCGCCTACCGCAATCTCTGTCCCGCAACCGAGAAGCGGGTGTACACAGCAGGCCCCGCCAAAAAGGCCGCCAGTCGCGCCAATTGAGCATGCCCGGAATTGCTTGCGTGTGCATCTTTCCAATTCGAAGTCTTCATCGTCTTGTCATTCCGAGCGCAGCGAGGATTCTGCTTTCCTGATCCTGGAGAACAACCGGCAGGAAGAACTTTCGCCCCAAAAAACTTAAGGGGACGCTTTCGCGTCCCCTGGATCGCTTCTAATGAGCGATTAGTGTTTCTTTTTCTTTTTTGCCTTTTTCTTAGTTGCCATTGATCTATTCTCCCTTCCATTGTTCATGGACTATGCAACGGTCTTTTGTTGCGACTGATTGAATGTATAGAGTCATTGAAAAACGATGTCAAGAGAAAAATGCATGTATGAGTCGCGTGTGACTAAGGTCACTCGGCATCTTTCGCAGAAAAAATCCTAGCCTGTCAAGTTTCTTCCCCGATTTTTTTCTCTTGCGACAGAGATCGTCTCTCACCGCATCGCATCTTCAGCAGACTCCACGCCGCGATTTTCGAGTTTGACTCTTGTGCCCGCGACTATAATTGAAAGTTGCGAAATCATTCAGGAGCACTTCTATGGCAGCATTCGACGACGTCGTCATCATCTCTGGAGTTCGCACTCCCATCGGAAAATTTCAGGGCAGTCTCTCCGATTTCAGCGCCCCCCAACTGGGCGCAATCGTAGTTCGCGAGGCCGTGAAGCGGGCGAATGTCGATCCCAAGCAGGTGGACGAGTGCATCATGGGCAACGTGGTCCAGGCGGGGCTCGGTCAGAATCCCGCGCGTCAGGCCGCTATCTTCGGCGGACTTCCTCCTGAGGTTGGCGCTATGACGATCAACAAGGTCTGTGGCTCAGGACTGAAAGCGGTCGCCTTGGCGGCGCAGGCCATCCAGACCGGGAACAGTTCCGTAGTTGTCGCCGGCGGCATGGAGTCCATGACCAACGCTCCCTACCTTCTGCCCCAGGCGCGCAAGGGCTATCGTCTCGGCAACGGGCAGTTAATCGACTCCATGGTGCACGACGGCTTGTGGGAGGTGTACAACGACTACCACATGGGTATCACAGGAGAGAATGTAGCGGAGAAGTACGGCATCACCCGCGAAGAGCAGGATGAATTCGCATTGAACTCCCACCGCAAGGCCGTGGCTGCCATTAAAGAATGCCGGGTGAAATCGCAAATCGTTCCGGTCGAGATTCCGGCGAAGAAAAAAGGCGCCGCGCCAGTAATTTTCGACAAGGACGAATCTCCGCGTGAAGACACCACGATCGAGGTTCTACGTTCTCTGAAGCCAGCCTTCAAGAAAGACGGCACGGTTACTGCCGCCAATGCTCCCGGAGTGAACGACGGCGCCGCCGCCGTGGTGGTGACCAGCGCGGTTGTCGCCAAGCAGCTCGACGCCAAGCCGATGGTCCGCATCATCGCCCAAGCCACCAGCGGAATTGATCCCAAGTGGGTGATGATGGCGCCCGTCGGCGCCGTCCGTAAAATCTGGGAGAAAACGGGTTGGAAGAAGGACGACGTTCATCTCTACGAGTTGAATGAGGCGTTCTCCGTCCAAGCGCTAGGCGTGATGCGCGAACTCGATCTCGATCCCAACAAAGTGAATGTCAATGGAGGCGCGGTTGCGATCGGCCATCCCATCGGGGCCAGCGGAGCGCGCATCCTGGTGGCGCTGATTTACGAAATGATCCGCCGCGACGTCCACCGTGGCATCGCCGCCCTGTGTCTGGGTGGCGGTAACGCGGTAGCCATGGCCGTCGAGCGCTAGCGACGCCTGGCGCCAAATCCGTGTGGAGGCGAGTCCCCTGACCCGCCTAGCTTTACAACATCTAATGCCGACAGTCAAATACGCCTGTGGTCTGACTACTCACT
>Ga0066661_10001159_pt1 | contig 10288 bp, 8 predicted proteins | sample GraSoiAngelo_110_FD_66454 | JGI IMG/M metagenome (GOLD analysis project Ga0066661, IMG submission 66454) | Grasslands soil microbial communities from the Angelo Coastal Reserve, California, USA - 14_0903_12_30cm | ecosystem: Environmental > Terrestrial > Soil > Grasslands | place: USA... | reverse complement strand
CGTAATCAATGTGGCGCATTTCTGCTGTGCGCAATTTTTTGTCATAGCGATGAATTTCACCGGCCTCAAACGAGACATTACTCACGTCCCAGCGGCTTTCGTTTTCGAAAACTGTCATCAGAGCGGGCTTCCTGCTCAGAACAAAAGCTTCCACGATCGCGAAGTAATCGACCGGCATGAATGAATCTCCGTAAATTGCCAGGAACTGATCGCCGAGTTTCGGAAGCGCGCGCTTCAGTGCGCCGCCAGTTCCCAAAAGGGTTGGGCCATCAAACGAATAGCCAATTTGCATGCCCAGGCTGCTCCCGTCGCCCAGCTCTGCTTCGATCATCTCGCCGAGATAGCCGACACAAAGCACTATTCTGCGAAGACCTTGAGAATACAGGAGTCGCAATTGATGGATTACGAACGGTTCGCCCGCGACGCTCAGCAGCGCCTTGGGAGTTTTGTCGGTCGCGGGCCGCAGTCGCGTTGAAAGTCCACCGGCCAGGATGGCAACCGGCCAATCGGCCAGGTCAATCTCTTTCCCTTGCGCCCTCATTGATTGAGAACCTTCGTGCCTTCAGGTTCAAACCGGAAACGGACTTCCATCAATCCTCTCCCGCGCATGGCGTGGCGCAAGCGAGCCTTATCTTTGGCGTAGAACATGAGAAAGCCGCCGCCGCCGGCGCCGATTAGTTTTCCGCCGAGCGCACCATTAGCCATCGCAAAGTCATACCAATCGTTGATGCGTTCGTTGCTTATCGCGGCCGAGCGTTCCTTTTTTCGCTGCCAGTGAAGATCCATCAGCCGCGCGAACTCGTGAAGATCATCGCCTTCCAACGCGCGCTGACTTTGTTGCCCCAGTTCTTTCACGAAGTGCAGGTTCTCCACCATCGCTTTGTCGGACCGCTTGCTCTTAGCGTCCTGTTCCTGCAAAATCCTTGAGGCTGAACGCGAGTAACCTGTAAAAAACAGCAACAGATTGTCCTCGAGATCATGTAAAGTTTCTTCGGAGATCTTGAGGGGTGACGCCTGGACTTGGTCATCCGGCAGGAAGTGAAAGCAAGTGATGCCGCCGTAGGCCGCAATGTATTGATCTTGTTTCCCAATCGGTTCGCGCAGTTTTTCTAGCTCAATGTGACAGGCCTGCTCGGCAAGCTCAGCCGGATGAATAAGATTCCTGCGCAACGCGTGCAAGGCCTTGAGCAATGCCGTTGTGAAACTGCCCGACGAGCCGAGGCCGGTCCCGGCCGGGATATCGGCCATGCTCGTGATCTCCAAATTGCGTTCTTGCACTCCTGACAACCTTAGCGCTTCCCTAATGATGGGGTGCTTGATTTCCTCGATCGTGGCTGCTTCCTCAAGTTGGGAATACTTCAGGAGAAAACCATCCACGAATCGGCGATGAACATTGATATAGACGTGCTTGTCGATGGCGGCAGCGATGAGAAAGCCGCCGTGCTCGCGATAATAAGAAGGCAGATCAGTACCGCCGCCGCCGAGCGAGATTCGCAATGGAGAACGCGTGATGATCATTTGGGAATTCCAACGTGGAAAAGTTATACCAGCTTGTCCAGTAGATATCGCCAGGTGCGAGCGTTGCGCGACATATTCCAACCGAGCTAATGCTTGGCGGCCAGTCTTTTCGAATTCGGCTTTAGCGTCGTGGCGTTCTGCCTAGAAACTCATCCCACTTCGCCCGGGTCGCCGCAGGAACATTCATGTCGGCGTCCAGTTAGCCACGACACCGTTGTGAGCGAGTTTATGAGTCGAGATCGGAGGGTGAAATAAAGAGCGGCGAGGGAGCAGGCGAGCTCCACACGATTGCTTCTTCGTAGATGGAAAGATTCCCAAGAGTACGACAGCAACCGGCAAGAGGTCTGGCGCTCAACTTCTCCGGGCATCAAGAACAAGCACTACGTCTTAAGATGCAGACCATACGTGCCAATTAGTCAAGCGAACGGCTGTTGATCGGTTCACTAGTCATGCCGCCCCAAATCGGCTTTTTTGGCTGCAGCGAACAAGTTAAGGCCGAACTTGTGATACCGCAGTCGAATCTCACTGGGTTTAAAGCCGGCACGAACCAGCATCGGCCAGAGATCGCGTTTGCCGTAATACATTTTGTGATCGTCTATTTCGACTTTCGGACTGAAGCCAAGCCGGAAAGCAGATAACTCCAAGAATCGTTTCCCGACCCAAGTCGGGACATTGACCAGAAGCATTCCTGAGGGTCTGATTACACGCCACGCAGATTGGATGACAAACTGCGGCTCCGCCAAGTGTTCCAAGACCGAGATAAGCATGACGACGTCCAGGGTTTCGCTCTTGAGCTTCGGCAGTATCTCCTCGATTGTCCCTTGATGGAAAGTAAATCTCTCCAGCGTCTGCAACTCCGGCGCGATCTGGAAATCTACTCCGATGCCTCGTTTCAATTTCGGTTCCAAGGCGATTAACTGGGTGGCACGGTAGCCGCAGCCGAGCTCCAACACTTCAAGATCGTTCCGCTTTGGCAGGCGTCGGCGAATTGCTCGTTGCGATAGCCACACTCCCAGCCGGTCGGCCAGCGTCAATCCCTGCTGCCCATAACTTTCATGTGCTTGCGGATTCACGGCCGAGACCTTGCGATGACACGCTTTGCCATCTCCATCAGCAGCGTGAAGCAAAATGTCTGGAATCCAAGAATAACTAGCAGCAGACCGAGAATGGCTGGATGCGAGATAGCTCGCAGGTTTAGCCCGAGTTTCAAATACCGGTAAACGAGGTGGCCAAGCAGCATCAGACCTGCCGCCATAAAGCCGGCCGATGCGAGCATCCCACGATCGTACGTCACGAATGTTTGCAGCCTCTCGACGAATCGAGGTCGTAAGCCGTGCAGCACGCGTGCGAGCAGCCCAATCTGAATCGAGCTGTAACCTAGGGTCGTACAGGTCACCCCCAAGAGCAGCCAATAGAGACTAAACCCAATGGGTCCGATTCTCAGCGGACCGGCCGAGAGGCCAAGAGAAAGCAACAATCCAATTGCCATAAGTGCGATGCCGGGCTTAAGAAGGAATGAGTCGGGCGTGTAAATGAGCATCACTTTCAAGTTCAGCCAGCCTGCAATCCACGGCGATAGCCAACCCATACGCCGGTGGTGACTCACCCGCCCTTCCCGATCCTTGTAAAACTTCACAGGCACCTCGGCGGTGGCAAGACCCAGTCGTGCTGCTTTTAGAACCATCTCGCTAGCGTACTCCCAGGACTGCGACTTAAGATCGATTTTCTCCAAGGCGGCACGGGTAAGTCCGCGCATCCCGCAATGAATATCCGAGTAGTTGCTATGATAGATGCGATTGAGAATCCATGTCGTGAAAGGTGTGCCCAAGTAACGGTGCAATCCTGGCATCGCCCCCTTCTCGATGCTGCCTCGAAAGCGGCTGCCCATGACAAACTCGGTCCCTTTTCGAAACTCCTCCACGAAAGGAGCCAATTCCCGAAAGTCGTAGGTCAAGTCCGCGTCACCCATTACAATCCACTTTCCGCGGATATAAGGAATGGCATCGATGTAGGCGCGGCCAAGCCCGCGCTTCGGCGTGCGGAGGACTTCGCCACCATGTTCGAGAACAATCTTGGCCGTGTCATCGGTCGAGCTGTCAATAATGAGAACCTGACCGACAACGCCGGCGTTCTCCAAGCCTTCCTTGCACCACTCGATGAGTTCACCCACCGTGATTTCCTCATTCAAAGCAGGGACGACGATGCTTAGTTCGACGTTGCTGAGCGACGCGTTTCCCGATACAAAGTGCTCGATGACGGAGCGCGCAGCCGTTCCCGTGGTCTGGACGTCATTTGGCATATGATTCCTCCAGTATCGCCACCATCGCGTCGCTCACACCGACTCGAACCACAAGACCAAACATGTGGCAGTCAGGCGGCGACGAACGTTGACATAAATGTACTTGTCGATGGCTGCCGCGATGACGAAACCGCCATGCTCACGGTAGCCCGAAGGGAGATTCGTTCCCCGTCCGCCGAGCGAGAACGCAATGGCGAACGCGTGATTATCATGCTTTAGGCTACGCTTGAGGAGTGAAAGCGACGGCGACGATTTGCCATCCGAAGGGCGAATCGCGCAGGTTCATTTTGAATAGCCAGCCGAAAAAGCGGGCAGTGATTCGCGCCAGCCCACCAACCACCCCATGCGGCCTCGCTTCAGCATCTCCCACCAGTTTATCTCCGCGGGCGATCACGGCCAGCCGATAGAGATTGAAAAACGGAAAGCCGGCGCGGTAAATCTTCTCCACGCGGTACCCACCTCGCACCAGGATTTCGCGCAACGATTCGCGAGTAAAATGCCGGCGGTGCCCGATGTGCCGGTCGAAGGCAGACATTCTGCCACCTGGCACGGTGACGAGGATCATCGCGTTTGCGCTCAGATACTGCGAAGCCGCTCTAAGAAAAGCAGTCGGATCATCGACATGTTCCAGCACCTCGGAGCAAACAGCGCCTCCGGCCCACCCGCGATAAGGATTCACCTCGCGCGAAGGCGAAAAAAGATCTGTCACAATAAAGGTAGCCGAAGGGACTTTCTTGCGGGAGATGGCCACGCCGCGAGTGCTTAGCTCCAGGCCGAGCAGCTTTGCATTGGGATAGCGTCGCACGAACTTCTCCAGAAAATCTCCCTGGCCGGAACCGAAATCCACGAAATTAGACGAAGTGTCGGCAGCGCATTCACCCCACAAGTCCAACACGAGTTGATGGCGCATAGCTTGCGCGGGGTTCAAGGTAGCGGATTCGGCGAACAGTTGCCAGTGTCGCTCCCAGTCGTCATTACCGGCGACAAACTCCTTCCCGTTGTCAGATTCGATACTCGTCATCTGGAGGCAAATGCTCGCGCTTCGCACACTTATGCACTTTCGATCTCTCTTCGCATGGCTTCCCTGGCATCACGCAACGCTTCCACAGAAGATCGGCGGTTTCTCCAGCCCAACGCTCTTATCTTCGAGCAGTCGAAGCGCACAATAGGCACGTCCCCTTCCAGCCGCGGTCACTGCCGGCAAAATCATATCTTACCCCATCCGGTCGGAGGCCTGCGATCGCGACGGCCAGATTATAGGAGATTTTACGACTAGGCACTGGCCGGTTGGCAGGCAAATCGGAACCTCTGCGGAGTTTGCAAAACTTTCATCCACCGCCCTTCGTGCACCCGGGCAACTAGGAAATCCGTAATCGTCAAAAATCATAAACCCTCCGGGAGAAAGCCTCGGATAGATGAAACTAATGCAATCACGCACGCTTTGGTAAATATCAACGTCGATGTGTGCCCAACACACTTTGTCCACCTTTAATCCCACAAATGTTGCCGGAATGAATCCAGGGTGCACTTCTGCAAAAGGAAAGGCCTTAAGCAGGCCTTCGACTCTCGTGACTGATGTTCCACCGAGATCGCCGCGCTTCAAACGATCCACACCTTGGACAGTTTCCGGCATTCCTTCAAAGCTATCGAAAAGATGAAGCATTCTGTGCTGACGCGGAGCGCTGGCATGCATCGTCAGCGCCTGCAATAAGGCGGTGCCACCACGAAACACTCCACATTCAAGTACATCGCCTTCGTTCGCCAATGCCTGCCTAAGAGTGGTCCAAAGAATGTAGCAACGGTCGCGGCTGCACAAGGTATGATCCTTCACCCTCTGAAAGATTTCTTCAAACGCGGGCTCGCCTTCCCACGGCGAGAAAAGTGGACGGTAAAGCTGCACGTCGGGAACTGGCAGACCGTGCGCCGCAACGCTGGTTCGCAGCCGAAAATATCCGCTGCGAACCAAAATTTCGTTTAGTGCGCTGCGTGGCGCCTGAACATCAGCCGGCATGAGTTTGCGTATCAGTTTCGACATTAACATCAGTATCTTGGTGCGGCTTGCCTTCACTTCCTTCGAGGAGATCAGACCCCATCGGTTGTAATTTCGCGCAACATCGCATCGATGGCCATATTCATGGCTTCAGTCGAAGTATGGCGGCAGCGCCACCCCAATGCTTTGATCTTTGAGCAATCAAAGCGAACGATAGGCACGTCACCTTTCCAACCACGGTCGCCGCCCGCGAATTCGTAAAGAACACCGCTCGGGTCGAGGCCACTTAGTCGAACCGCCAGGTCAGCTATTTCGCGGACGGTGATATAGTCCTCTGTCGCCACATTGAAAACGTCATAGCATGCGCCAGTGCTTGCGTCGACGGTCGCGACGGCCGCGAGGACGTCCTCGACATGGATGTAGCTTTTCTTCTGTGTCCCGTCACCCAAAATCCGCAACCGAGTTGGGTCCGCCTTGAGAAACCGAACGAAATCGTAGCCCACTCCGTGTGTCTGTCGTGGGCCGACAACGTTGGCGAAGCGAAATGTCCTGCCAAAAAAACCGAACATATGGCAGTAGGCGGAAATCAATCCTTCGCAAGCGAGTTTGCTCGCGCCGTAAGTTGAGATCGGCGTACAGGGATCATAATCTTCGCGAAAAGCAACTCCGGCATTTTCTCCGTAGACACCGCTACCGGACGTATAAACGATGGTGCGCGCTCCGGTTACACGCATAGCCTCGAGCACATTTTGGGTCAAATAAGTGCCCTCCCAGAAATCGATGTCGGGCTGTGTCACTGCCTTGGCGATCTCGGGGTTTGCCGCCAAATGATAGATGGTTTCACATCCTTCCATTGCGGTTTTGAGGGTACCGAGGTCCTTTAGATCGGCCTCTACAATACGTAATCGGGAGTCCGCTATGTCCCAATCGAGATAGGACCGGCGGCCCGAGGTAAAATTATCGAATATCACTACGCGGCTGACCTTCTCATCCTTCAGTAGTGGACGAAGCAAATGGCTGCCGATAAAACCGGCGCCTCCTGAAATGAAGATGTTCATCGTGCCGCCGCCGATGTCGACTGGGATCGCCGATCAATTACGGCTTTCACCAACGCGGCAAAAATCAATATCGTTAGGAGCGACATTGGTTGAAGGTATCGCACACTAGCTGTCACCGAGAGAAAAGTGGCGGTGCCGAAGAGAATCCAGCTATGGAGAAAAAGCAGAAAACCATATCCCTCGGACACGAAGAATATCAGACCGCTGCAAAGGAAAGGTGCTAACAGGACAAGGTAGTAGTATGGCTGCGCACGCAAAAAGTATCCTTGCAGGAGCGTGTACTTTTTGACATCTCCGTATCGCGCCGGCGACAAACGAAAGTGCGCAGCCAGAGCCGATGTTATTTCCTTGGGCAAATCCCTTCCCAGCTCGGTTGTTGCTTGTCTATGGATTTGACTGAAATCCCAGTAGCCTAAAAATGTCTTCGCACCCAACGTCGCAACGCCGAGCGGGCGACGCAACAGTGCATTCAATGCTGTCTGCTTCGCCACCCGGCTTGAGACAGCGGCATTCGGCTCGATCTGTTTCCATCGGGCGACGAGATATCCAGGCGAATAAAGCTGCCTGGCCCTGGCCCGTATGTCGTTCAGGTGAAACTGGCCGCCCTCCGCAATCAACTCCGATAAACGGGGATCGGGAGAATCAGTCCGCTTAAGAGCCGGCGCCCACGTCGCCAGAAGGCTAAGGCCGCTAGCATGCAGGTAGGCAGGTTCGCGACCCGCGAGCCTACCGTTAATTTGTCGATAGCCCTGCTGCAGGACGAGCATGAGCAGAATGCTGAATACCAGGTGCAACCCTGCCGACTTGAGCCCCGACACCTTCAATAATGTGGAGGAATGTTTCCGAACCGCCGCCCAAATCTCTGGAAGAAAAGCTATGAGCGGCAGAAGAACGGCACTCATCTGAACGACAAGTAGGTAACTCATCCTGAAGCTTATCACGAACACTGACAGTATCTGGAGAATTGCCAACTCCCAAAGGCGTCGCTGCTTCAGGTATAAAAAGGAGAAGAGCAACATAAGGCCATAGAAGAAAAGGCTAATCGTCTCCGTCGAAACGTAGCGCTCCCACACCAATTGCAATGGATCGAGCGAACAGAGGAGCCCGAAAAGGTAGGACAGGCGAGAGGCAAGCCCAAAAATCCATCGACAGACAAGTGCAACTAAGATTGCAGTGATGGCGCCGAGAAAAGCCTGAAGAATGAGTAGAGAAGTCAGACTTTCTGTCCAAAGGGATGACCAGCGAATGACGTACCCGTATAAAAATGACCGATCAGGAGGCATCCACCCGGACAATGCCGTCCACAGGTAACTTCCTGAGTCTCCCATAAATAGTTTTGGTAAAGGATCGAATGCAAGAAGAAGGAAGTTCAACACCAGGATTAGAAGACAAAACAACCACCAATGTGCGTCTGTGAAAAAGCCGGTATAGCCGGCTGGCTTCCCGGCGGCTGGTGGCTGCTCTTGCATTTCAAGCTCTTTTAAAACTCGTTCTCCTACGTTATTGGCTCAATCTACGGGAGGCCTTCGGCGCATCCAGAAACTTCCTCCGCCCCACCTAACTGAATTCGGAAGGGCAGCCTTGAGGTTTCCCAAATTCGGAAAGGCAGCTTTGAGGTCTTCCAAATATCTGTGCGCCAGGTAGCGATTGGCCATCAGGACCTCGAACTCTGAATTAAAAGTCAAGAACGCTTGCAGCAGGTATTGCTCGCCCCAAAAGCGAAATTCATCCATCACCCAATCACGCCGGTATTCAAAGGGCAGGAAGATGTCATGGACATGCACAATGACCCCTGGGTTGAGACGTGGCAGGACTTCCAGAAAGAGATAATTGACGTCTCCGCCAACTTTCACCGTATGAGAACTGTCGATAAACAGCAAGTCGCGCGATTCAAGCTGCGAGAAAAACTCCACATCGATATCTTGAACCTTTTTCTCAATCAACGATCGCAAGCCAGGAAATCCCTTTCGAACAAGCTCGCGCGGAAACGGTTCGATGCAGGTGAGATTAGAGCTGCTGTTCCTCGCGGCCGCTTGGGCCAAGAGCAGGGAGGACAACCCGCTGCCGATTTCGATGATCAAGCGTGGCTGAAATTGGCGAACCATGCAGTAAGCCACTAGGGCGTCCGTGCCATCAAAGAGCCTGTTATTAAGATGAAAACCGCCCCCTTCACCTGTTGGTTTGATTGGAATCTGCTCATATTCGTCCCGGAATTTTGGAAAATGCCTTCGCAGCAGATCGAGCTGCCCAGAGTCGTTCATGTCGATGCCCGCCAGTTTGCTCGGTCGATCCCACAGCGTTTCGGGCAAGCTCTGCGTGTCGGGGATCGGTTGATAGAAGTGCACCGGCGTCACATGGAAGCCATGCCGTTCCCAGACCGGAAATATCTCGTGAAATTTTCCGTGATGTAGACAATGAGGAATCACCGTTGCGATAAACTGGGATAGTTCTGCCATGTCAATGTTTCCGCGCAGCGCTTCGTCCGCAAGCTCGCGCAGAACCATGGGCGCGGAATCGAAGTCGCGTCTGACCTGCACCGAATCAATGGGCGTCTCAGGCTGACTGGCGGCGTAAAGGCGAAAGTCATACACCGTCGAATCTACAACCCAGGAGATCTCCGTCCGTCCTGACTGGCCCTGGCTGACCAGCTTTTCATCGCCGGGCGAGGTTGAAACACGAACCTCCGCTCCAGCGGGATCGCTCGTTTCCCATGAAATCACAACGCAGCCTTGCCCAAAAGAGATGGGATTCGGGTTAGCGCTGATTTTCCCTGTGATCGCTCTGGCTCGCTCCGTGTTACTCACTCGTAGGAACCAAAATCAGCTTGTCCGGCTGTGCAATCGCTGCAGATCGCTCTAAACGTCTGAGATGCTCATCGCTGAACAAAAGCTCTAGCTTTTTTCGCGCGGTATCGACTGAATAAAGGGCGCGTGTTTTCTTAATGGTGCTCTCAGAGATCCGATTCCAAAGGTCCTCCGATTTGTAAAGCTCAACCATGAGCCGCGCAAAATTTTCTGGCTCGTCCGCTACCAAGATGTCTTCACCGTTTCGAAGCTCCATGCCTTCCACGGCCACGGAGGTTGCGACGACTGGCACACCCCACGCCATACTCTGATTGATTTTGCCCTTTACACCCGCACCAAATCGCAATGGCGCAATCGATAATCTAACGCTCTCAAAGAAGGGACGGACATCCCGTTGCAATCCCGTGATCACAACATTTTCGCCAGCTAAAGCAACCACTTCCGGCGGCGGCTTATCGCCAATGATGTAGAACTTGGCATCGCGCAGCCGCTCCTTCACCATGGGATAGATCTTCCTCAGGAAAAAAAGAACAGCATCAGTGTTGGGCGTATGCTGGAAGCCACCGATAAAAAGAAAGCCGCGGCGCAGCTCAAAAGGGGTGCTCGAGCCGGGAATATC
>Ga0066661_10001158_pt1 | contig 10288 bp, 7 predicted proteins | sample GraSoiAngelo_110_FD_66454 | JGI IMG/M metagenome (GOLD analysis project Ga0066661, IMG submission 66454) | Grasslands soil microbial communities from the Angelo Coastal Reserve, California, USA - 14_0903_12_30cm | ecosystem: Environmental > Terrestrial > Soil > Grasslands | place: USA... | reverse complement strand
CGCCCGCACCGACCGCGGTGACGGTGAACGTCGCGCTCGGGCCGTTGCCGGACGCCGGCGAGAACGTCGCGATGCCGGCACAGTTGGAGCTGCTCGCGGTGAGCGGACCGGTGTAGCTGTTCTCGGTAACCGTGAACTGCGCGCTGTTCCCAACCGCGGTCAGCGAGAGCGAGACCGCGCTGCCGCCGATCGGCGCCGGTGCCGGGCTCGGCGTGGGCGTCGGGGTCGGCGTGGGGGTCGGCGTCGGCGTGGGGGTCGGCGTCGGCGTGGGGGTGGGGCTAGGCGTCGGCGACGGGGTCGGTGTCGCGCCTACCGGCGTGGGCGTCGGGGTCGGTGTCGGGACGGCGTTGCCGCTGTTGAACGACGGCGGCGTCGAGCTGCCGCCTTCGCAGCCCGCGAAGGCCGCGGCCGAGGCGATCGCGAGCGCGGCGAGCGCGTTGCGAAGCGACATGTGGGATCCCTGTCTGTTCACGCGCATCTCAGTACACAAGCTTTCCGACGCGGCCCGGATTCAGGCCGGTACCGGGCTCGCAGAACCACAGCGAGCCGTCGGGAGCCACCGCAATGCCTCTCAGACCCAGCCCGGTGACCGGCGAGGTGTATTCGGAGACGGTGCCGCCGGTGGTGATGCGCCCGATCTTGTCCTGGCCGTTCTCGGTGAACCACAGCGCGCCGTCCTGGCCGACGGTGATGCCGACGGGCTGACTGTTCGGCGTCAGCGTCGGGAACTCGCCGGTGACCGAGAACGAGTTCGGCGACAGACGACCGATGTTGTTGCGGCCGAACTCGGTGAACCAGAGGTTGCCGTCGGGTCCGCGCACGATCGACTCGGGCACGGTCCCGGCCGTCAGGCTGATCTCGCTCTGCGGCGTGAACAGGTTCGTGATGCGGCCGATCTTGTCGGTCGCGGATTCCGTGTAGTACAGGTTGTTGTCGGGTGCGGTCGCGATCCCGAACGGGCCCGAACTCGCGGTGGGGATGCTGGTCTCGCCGGCGACGCCCCCGCTGATGCTCTGGAAGCCGACGCGGCTACTGCCGTTGGCGACGTACCAGATGTTGCCGTCGCCGCGGTCCACCAAGCCCAACGGGTTGTCGGGCGGCGGCGGCGCGAACAGCGTGCTGAACTCGGTGAACGTGCCGGACGTCGTGACCTTGGCGATCTTGCTCGTGCCGGGCGGCGGCGTGGTCGAGAACTCGGTGAACCACAGGTTCCCGTCGCTCGCGCCGATGATCATCTGCGGCTGCGCGTTGGGGGTCGGAACCGTGAACTCGGTGACGACGCCGGCCGGCGTGATGCGCGCGACCTTGCCGCCCGGATTCTCGGTGAACCACATGTTGCCGTCGGAGCCCTGCGCGATCCACTGCGGGCGGTCCGTCGACACCGGGATCGAGAACTGGTAGATGGTCGGCTTCGGCGTGAACGCCGCCGAGACGGTCGAGAGCCCGGTCCCGCTCGCGGCGACCGTCGCGGTCGGGCCGCCCGGCAGGCCGCTGTTCAGCGTGCCGCCGTTGTACGTCAGCGTCGCGGTCGTGGCGGAGCTCGTCAGGTTGTTCGTCGAGAGCGACAGCGTGCCGCTCGATGTAGCGTCGTTGATGGCGAGGTGAATCGGGACGTTGTAATTGCCGGGGCCGACGATCGTGTTGCCGTCGGCGTCGCGCGCAGCGACGTTGACGTTCACCGTCGCCGGCACTCCCGCGTTCGGCGACGGGTTGCTCAGCGAGATCGAGACGCTCGCGACGACACCGTTGAGAACGGCGTTCAGCGTGTTAGCGGCGCCCGGCACGATCGTCTTGGTGACGGTCGCCCGGCTCAGGACGTTACCCTGTGCGTTCGGCTCGTCGAAGGTCGCAAAATCAAACGTGTCGTCTCCGGCCGGCGCGTCGATCGTGATCGTCGTGCCCGGAGCGTTGAGAACCTGCGGCCTGCCTCCGTTCACGACCACCGATAGGCTGAGGGCCGTCGCCGGTACGTACCTCGGGCTGCGTCGCGAGGCCAAGGCCGCCGCATCGTTCCATTTCATCGTGAAGGTCACGGTCGCGGTCGAGGGCGACTTTGCGCCGGGGTTCACCGGCGGAAATGTGGTCATGCCCCCGCCGTTACCGCCGCAGCCGGTGGCGAGCAGTGCCACGATCGCGGCGGCGGCGAGGCCGGCTGCACCAGACATCGAGGGGCATCTCATGACCGGGACACGCATAAAAAGGTCTCCTCTAACGAAGCAAAGAGCGACCCGCCGCCGAAACCTTATTCGGGCCGGCTGCGGGTCGATTCCTTGACCGCCCGCATTGCACGCAAAGGGCCCGCCGAGACTCGCGTCCCGACGGGCCCTGCATCGATCCGACGCCGAAGCGTCAGTGCGTGCGCTTCACGCCGCTGATGGTGCCGGTCGTGGTCGTGACGGTGACGTTCACGCCGACCGAGCCGCCGTGGTTGTCGGTCACCACGATCGTGCAGACGCCGGCGGCGACCGCCGTGACGGTGAACGTGGCGCTGGGACCGTTGCCCGAAGCCGGTGCGAACGTCGCGATGCCCGCGCACGACGGTGTACCGTTCGACGCAGTCAGCGGACCGGTGTAGCTGTTCTCGGTGACCGTGAACTGCTGGCTGTTGCCGGCGACCGTGAACGACAGCGAGACCGCGCTGCCACCGATCGCTGCGGGCGCCGGGCTCGGCGTCGGAGTCGGAGTGGGCGTCGGGGTCGGCGTCGGGGTCGGCGTCGGGGTCGGCGTCGGCGTGGGACTCGGCGTCGGCGACGGCGTCGGCGTCGCGCCGACCGGGGTCGGCGTCGGCGTCGGTGTTGCGACGACGTTGCCGCTGTTGAACGAGGGCGGCGTGGAGCTGCCTCCTTCGCACCCGGCGAAGACCGCCGCGGACGCGATCGCGAGCGCGGCGAGCGCGTTGCGAAGGGACATGCGTGATACCTCTCTTTTCACGGGCATCTCAGTACACCAGCTTTCCGATGCGGCCCGGGTTCAGGCCGGTGCCGGACTCGGCGAACCAGATCGAGCCGTCAGGCGCGACCGCGATGCCCTTGAGGCCGAGCCCCGTCACCGGCGAGGTGTACTCGCTCACTGCGCCGTTGACGCTGACGCGACCGATCTTGTCCAGGCCGCTTTCGGTGACCCAGAGCGCGTTGTCTTTGCCGGCGGCGATCCCGACCGGGTTCGACGACGCGGTCGTGGTGGGGAACTCGTCGATCGTCGGCGCCGGCCAGCCGGCTGGGTTCAGCCGTGCGACGCGGCTCGTTCCGAACTCGGTGAACCACATGCAGGGCCCGCCGCTGCAGCTCGTCTCGGTCGATGGACCGCGAACGATCTGGGTCGGCGCGCTGCCCGTTACCAGCGACGCCTCGGTGATCGCGCCGAACAGCATCGGAATCCGGCCGAGCTGATCGACCGCGTTCTCGGTGAAGTAGAGGTTGAGGTCGGGGGCGGGCGCGATGCCGAAGGGGTGGGAGTTCGGCGTCGGGACCGTCGTCTCGCCGGAAACGCCGGACGTGATTCCCTGGAATCCGACGTGGTTTCCGGTGAAGCCGGTGAACCACACGTTCCCGTCGCCGCGGTCGGTCAGCAGCTGCGGCCCGTCGCCCGCGAACAGCGTGCTGAACTCGGTGTACGCGCAGGCCGTGGTCACACGTGTGATCTTGCTGCCGGCGAACTCGGTGAACCACAGGTTGCCGTCGGACGCGCCGATGATCCCCTGCGGATTCGAGGCCGCCGTCGGAATCGCCGGACATTCCGTCACGACCCCCGCGGGCGTTATCTTGGCGACGGTGTTCCCCGGGAACTCGGTGAACCACATGTTGCCGTCGCTGCCCGCCGCGATCCACTGCGGCCGGTTGGCGGCCACCGGGATCGAGAACTGGTAGAACGTCGGCCGCGGCGTGAAGGCCGCGGCTTGCGTCGCGGCGCCGGTCGCTCGCGCGACGACGAACGCGACCGGGCCGTCGGGCAGGCCGCTGTTGAGCGTGCCGCCGTTGTAGGTCAGCGTCGCGGTCGTGGATGCGTTGGGCAGCGTGGTCGTGGAGAGCGACAGCGTGCCGCTGGACGTGTCGTCGCTGATCGAGAGCCGGATCGGCGTGCTGTAGTCGCCCGGACCCACGATCGTGTTGCCGTCGGCGTCCCGCGCCGCGACGTTCACGTTGACGGTCGCCGGAACGCCGGCGTTCGGCGCCGGATTGCTGAGCGAGATGGACAGCGAGACGACGACGCCGTTCAGGACGGCGGTCACGGTGTTCGCGCCGCCGCTGATGATCGTCTTCGTCACGGACGCGCGGCTGAGGACGTTACCCTGGCCGTTCTGCTCGTCATAGGTCGCGAAGTTGAAGGTGTCGGTCCCGACCGGCGCGTCGATCACGATGGTGCTGGCCGGCGCGTTCAGGTACTGCGGGTTGCCGGCGTTGACTTGGACCGACACGCTGCGCGCGGTCGCCGGGACGTAGTTCGGGCGCCGCTGCGCCGACGACGAGGTGGTCGAATTCCACTTCATCGTGAAGGTCACTTTCGCCGACTCCGACGATTTCGGAGGCGTCTGCGGCGTGACGGAAGATGTGGCGGTGCTGCTGCCGCCGCCGCATCCGGCGGCGAGCAGGGCGATCGCGGCCGCGCCGGCGAGGCGCATGCCGAAACGAGAGACCATGGGAAGGGTCGAGCGGGGACCGCCCATACGCAAATCTCCTCTACCAGAAGCGCGCGGGAGTGAGGAAACGTGCGCGACACCCAGCTCGCACGGCGAGCGGCTCATCCGTGAGACGGCTAAAAGCAGCCGCCCGAACGGTCTTCATTGGTAAAAGCATGGGCCGTTTCCTTGGTCCGGAAGCCCTGTGGCCGCGCGGCAGGTCATACCTCTGGGAAAGAACGATATCGCTCCCGGAGCGCGTGCGCAGGAGTCACGGCAGCCTGCGCCCGAGTATCCGCGGTTCTCACTTCACGGGTCCAGGGGATCGACGGTATGGCGAAGACCACGGCCACGCGCGGGCGGGAGCTCGACCGCGCCGGCCTGAGCGACGAGCAGCTCGTCGCGATGCTGCGGAACATGCTGCTCCAGCGCCAGCTCGACAACCGCGGCTTCCAGCTCAACCGGCAAGGCAAGATCCCCTTCGCACTGGGCTCCGAAGGACACGAAGCGGTCCAGGCCGGCGCGGCGACGGCCTTCCGGCGCGGCGCCGACGTGCTGGTCCCGTACTACCGCGACCTCGGCCTCGCCCTCGGCGTCGGGATGACGCCCTTTGAGATCCTCTCCTCGCTGTTCGCGCGCGTCACGGACCGCTCGGGCGGGCGGCAGTTTCCGAACCACTACACCAACCACGACCTCGGCGTGCTGTCGATCTCCTCGATCATCGCGGGGCACTGCACGCACGCGGTCGGCGTCGCGGCGGCGTTCAAGTACCGCGGCGAGACCGGCCGCGCGGTGATCGTCTCGAACGGCGAAGGCGCGACCTCGCAAGGCGAGTGGCACGAGTCGGTCAACTTCGCGGCGGTCCACTGCCTGCCGATCGTGTTCCTCGTCCAGAACAACGAGTGGGCGATCTCGACGCCTCAGGACATGCAGATGAAGGTCGCCAACGTCGCCGACAAGGCGCCCGGCTACGGCATCCCCGGCGCCGTGTGCGACGGGTTCAGCCCGATCGCGGCGTACAAGGCGGTCCACGAGGCGCTGGAGCGCGCGCGCGGCGGCAGCGGCCCGACGATCGTCGAAGCGAAGTGCTACCGCTTCCTCTCGCACTCGACGGACGACGACGACCGCACCTACCGCTCGCGCGACGTGATCGAGGAGCGCCGCAAGCTCGACCCCGTCCCGCGCTTCGAGCAGGTGCTGATCGAGGCCGGCGTCATCGACGAAGCGCGCGCGAAGGCGCTCAAGGCGGACGTGCTGCGCGAGACCAACGAGGCGACCGACGCCGCCGAAGCGCAGCCGTACCCGACCGCCGAGAGCCTCTACACCAACGTCGTCGCGGCGGATTACCGCCCGTGGCAGGAGTTCCAGCAGTGATGGCCGCGACCGCACAGCAGCAGCAGACGGCGACGACGGTGATGACCAACGTCGAGGCCGTGCGCACGACGCTCCACGACGCGCTGGCGCGCGACGACCGCGTCCTCATCATGGGCGAGGACGTCGGCGCGCGCGGGAACGTCTTCCTGATCACCAAGGGATTCCTCGAAGAGTTCGGGCCGCAGCGGGTCGTCGACACGCCGCTCGCCGAGGCCTCGATCGTCGGCGTCGCGATCGGGATGGCGATGGAGGGCCTCCGACCGATCGCCGAGATCCAGTTCGCCGACTTCATCTATCCCGCGTTCAACCAGATCGTCGGCGAGGCGGCGAAGACCCGCTATCGCAGCAACGGCGACTACACGTGCCCGCTGGTGATCCGCACGCCGTACGGCGGCGGGGTGCGCGGGGCGCTCTCGCACTCGGTCTCGATCGAGGCGCTGTTCTACCACGTGCCGGGGCTCACGATCCTCGCGCCTTCCACGCCCGCCGACGTCAAAGGACTGCTGAACGCGGCGATCGAGTGCCCCGATCCCGTGCTCTTCCTCGAGCACAAGAAGACCTACCGCAGCGTCAAGGGCGAGGTCCCGGGCGGCTACTACACGATCCCGATCGGCAAGGCCGACGTCAAGAAAGCCGGCACGCAGGTCAGCGTCGTGAGCTACGGATACAACTTGCACCAAGCGCTGGACGCGGCGAACCGGCTCGAGGGCGAGGGCGTCTCGGTCGAGGTGATCGACCTGCGCTCGATCCGGCCGATGGACAAGACCACGATCCTGGACTCGGTCCGCAAGACGCGCAAGCTGCTGATCGTCCACGAGGACAACAAGTTCGGCGGGATCGGCGCGGAGATCAGCGCGATGGTCGCGGAGGAAGCGCTGTTCGAGCTCGACGCGCCGATCCGGCGGCTCGCCGGGCCCGACGTCCCGGCGATGGGCTACGCGCACCCGCTCGAGGAAGAGTTCATGATCTCGACCGACGAGATGGCCGAGGCGATGAAAGCGCTGGCGAAGTACTGATGGCCGCCACCACGATCACGATGCCGCAGCTCGGCGAGACCGTCACCGAAGGCACGGTCGCGCAGTGGCTCAAGAAGCCCGGCGACAGCGTCGAGAAGTACGAGGCGTTCGTCGAGGTCTCGACCGACAAGGTCAACGCCGAGGTCCCCGCGCCGGTCACCGGCGTCATCCGCGAGCTGATCGTCAAGGAAGGCGAGACCGTGCCGACCGGCGCACCGATCGCGATCATCGACGAAGTCGGAGCCGCGACGCCGCCGCCCACCGGCAGCGGCTCGCCGTCGGAGCAAGTCGCCGGGGCGGCCGGCAACGCGTCGAAAGCCGAAGCGAACCGCCAGGCGAGCGACGAGCCCGTCCCCGGCGGGAACGTCGGGCTCGGCGGGCCCTCGTACAGCGCGCCGCCGAGCGGCAGCGGGGCGTCGAACGGCAGCGGCGCGTCGAGCGGCACGGTGGCCAACGGCGTGCGCGTCTCGCCGGCGGTGCGGCGTCTCGCGCGCGAGCACCAGATCGACCTCGCGCATGTGCGCGGCACGGGCGATCACGGCCGCATCACCGCGAACGACATCCTGGCCGCGGCGAAAGCCGGCCCGAGCGCGGGCGTCGCCGCGACGATCACGGCCGACAACGCGGAGTACACGGCCCCCGCGCCGCGGCAGCCCGCGGCCGCGAAGCCGGCCTACACCAGCGCGCAGCCCGGCGACCTGATCCCGCTGACGCAGGCGCGCAAGATCATCGCCCAGCGGATGGTCGAATCGAAGCATACGGCGCCGCACGCCTGGACGATGGTCGAAGTGGACGTGACCAACGTGTGGAAGTGGCGGGTGCGCGAGAAGGACGCGTTCGAGAAGGCGTACGGCGTGAAGCTCACGCTGCTGCCGTTCTTCATCCGCGCGGTCGTGGAGTCGCTGGCGAGGTTCCCGCTGATGAACTCCTCGTTCACCGACGAGGGGATCCGCGTGCACCGCGACGTCAACGTCGGGATCGCGATCGCCGCCGACGGCAACCTCGTCGTGCCGGTCATCCGCCACACCGACCAGCTCTCGGTCAAGGGGATCGCGCTGGCGGCGGGCGAGCTGATCGAGAAGGCGCGCCGCGGGAAGCTGGGCGCCGACGACCTCGCCGGCGGGACGTTCACCGTGAACAACACCGGTGCGAACGGCGCGATCCTGTCGGCGCCGATCCTCGTGCCCGGTCAGACGGCGATCGTCACGACCGAAGCGGTGGTGAAGCGCCCGGTCGTGCGCGACGACGACTCGATCGCCGTGCGCTCGATGATGAACGTCTGCATGTCGCTCGACCACCGGGTGGTCGACGGCGCGGTCGCGAGCGGCTTCCTCAGCGATCTCAAGAAGCGGCTCGAAGCGATGGGGCCGGCCGGATCGCTATGATCGGTTCGGCCGCCGGCCGAACGCGCGTGCGGCGAGGAGCGATGCTTCTCGCCGCCTTGCTGAGCGCGGCGGTTCCGGCGGCCGCCGCGGTCGACGACGAGCCCGGCGGGCTCGTCTCGCCGAGCGCGACGCTGGGGCGCGTGCGCGCGCTCTACGAGCGGGCGCACAGCCGCGAGCACAGCCGCGGCGCGACGGTGCTCGAGGACTGGCGGCTGTTCCAGGACGGCACGGTCGGCTCGTTCCGCGTGAACCGGCTCGGCAAGGACTTCCGCGAGACGACGACGCTCGGGCCGCTGGCGTACGAGCGCGGCCTGCTGCACGGCACGCACTGGGAGCAGAACCGCAACGGGATCGTCTTCTCGTATCCCGGCATCCACGAGCAGCGCGACGCGGTCAGCGACCGCGCCTTCCGCGATCCGAGCGACGAGCGCGACGTCCGTCTGATCGGCGACTCGCCGGCCTTCAACGCCTACGTCGTCGAGGTGAACCCGCCCGCCGGACGCCACGAGTGGCTGTTCGTCGACAAGCGCAGCGGCAACGTCGTGCGCCGCGAGTTCGTCGAGCGCCGGCGGCGCTACACGACGACCTACGACGACTACCGGCTGGTCGACGGCGTCTTCGAGCCTTCCCGAGTGCGCACCGTGGACTCGCTCGGCAACGAGCGCGAGCAGATCCTGGTGAACCGCTCGCTCGACGCGACGCCCGACCCGCGCGACGTCGACATGCCGCCCTCGCGGCACGTCGTCGAGTTTCCCGAGCGGCAGACGGCGGTGCGGCTGCCGGTGCGCTTCATCAACGGTCTGGCCGTCGTGCGCGTGATCGTCGGCCGCGGCGCGTACGACTTCTTGCTGGACTCCGGGGCCGCCGGGATCGTGATCGACCCGTCGGTCGTCGAACAGCAGAACCTCGAGCGCTACGGCCAGCGGCTGGGCGCGACGCTCGGCACGTTCCCCGAGTCGTCGACGATCGTCCCGCAGATGTCGATCGGCGGCCTGCGCATGCGCGGCGTCGTCGCGCGCGTCGTGCGGGTCCCGTTCCGCCCGGACGAGCGCACGCACGTCTCGGGGCTGCTCGGCTTCGAGTTCTTCGCCGACGCCGTCGTGCACCTCGACTTCGAGAAGAACCTCGCCGAAGCGCTCCCGCCCGAGCACTTCCGCGCGCCGGCCGACGCGAGCTCGGTCGGCATCGCGCTCGACGACAAGACCCCCGCGGTCGCGGCGCGCGCCGGCAGCGCGAACGGGCGCGTCGTGCTCGACACCGGCGCGAACCGCACGGTGTTCCAGACCGCCTTCGCCGACCGCGGCGACTTCGCGCCTCAGCGCGTCGCGAGCACGACCCACGTGCGCGGCATGGGCGGCTTCACCAGCGCCGAGCCGACGCGGCTCGCGCAGTTCGAGATCGGCGGCATCTGGACGCGCGGCGCGACCGCCGACGTCGCCAACGCCGACCTCGGCACCGAGGACGTCGACGGCATCATCGGCACCGACTTTCTGCGCACCTACGACATGTGGTTCGACTACCGCACCGCCACCGTCTACCTGAGGCGCGCGAAACGCTGAGCGCCGCGCGTGGGACTAGTGGCCGTCGCTCGACCAGTGGGGCGGGTCGCTGGCGAGCTTGATCACGCCGTAGGACGCGCCGATCGGCCAGAGCGCGTGGTTCATCCCGCTGCGCGGCTGCGTGCCGACGGCGAGATGGCGGCCGTGCGCGTCGGTGATCTTGAGGCTGCCGCTCCAACTGACGTCCATGTCGACGGCGAGACCGTCGGTGTGGCGCGAGCGCAGCACGGGCGCGAACGCGATGTCGTACTTGTCGGCCATCGCCTGCGCGGCGGCGACCGACTTCGCGTTGGTCGGATGCGCCCACTTGATCGGCACGCCCGGCATCGCGGGCACGGC
>Ga0066661_10001154_pt1 | contig 10299 bp, 9 predicted proteins | sample GraSoiAngelo_110_FD_66454 | JGI IMG/M metagenome (GOLD analysis project Ga0066661, IMG submission 66454) | Grasslands soil microbial communities from the Angelo Coastal Reserve, California, USA - 14_0903_12_30cm | ecosystem: Environmental > Terrestrial > Soil > Grasslands | place: USA... | reverse complement strand
CGGACGAAGTGGCCCGAGGTCTCGAGCGCTTTCACGAAGTCGACCGTCGAGACGTGACGCGCGATGGGTGAGAAAGCCCGTATCAGGTTGAGGAACTCGCCTCGCCACTTGTGTTCCGCGTAGACGCTGTCCATGTCGACGATGGCAAGGCGGCCTCGAGATGCGAGCGCGTCTCGGAAACGCGGCATGACGATCTTCGGGTCCATCCAGTGCAAGCTCGCGCCTGTGGTGACGAGACCGTATGGCGGATTCAGTGGAGCCGTTTCGGCGGTCCCCAGGATCCAGTGGATGCGCGCGTTGTCCGCGCCTGGCCGCAGCCTGGCCTCGCGGAGCATCGCGGCGGATGGGTCGACTGCATCGACGCGCTCGGCGAACCGCGCCAGGCCGATCGTGAGCGCTCCGGTCCCGGATCCCGCGTCGAGGACGGTCCGCGGCTCGACGAGAAGCCCTTCAAGGATCTCGAAGATTTCGGGTGGGTAGGGTTGACGGAACCGGTAGTTGCGGGCGACCTCCTGGTCCTCGAACGCGCGGCCGAGCTCGCGCGGATAGGCGGGACTCATTCGATCGCCTTCTCGAGGAGGTCGAGCGCAGCGCCGACGGACGCGAGTCGATTGCCCTCTCGGTCGTAGGGCCACTCGTACTTGCGCACCGCCGAATGCTCGTCGCTATCGACAGCGACGTAGGTGAGCCCGACCTTCTTCCCCGGCGTCGCGCCTCCAGGTCCCGCGATTCCGGTGACGCCGAGACCGATCTTCGCGCCCAGCCGCGCGCGGGCGCCGCGCGCGAGCGCGCCGGCCACGACGGACGAGACCGCGCCGTGTCCGTGAATAAGGTCAGGCGCTACCTCGGCGAGGATCGTCTTCGCTTCGTTGGAGTAGACAACGGCACCCCCCTTGAAGTACGCGCTCGCGCCGCCATGCGCGGTGAGGACCGCAGCGAGGAGGCCGCCGGTGCACGACTCCGCGGCGGCGACCGTCAGCTTGCGGCGGCGCAGCCGCGAGTGGAGGCCGCCCATGCGCTCCTCGAGCTCAGGCAGGGTGGGCGGACGTCTGTTTGGCACGAAACACGAGTCTGACGCCAGAGAGCACGGTGAGCGCGGTGGCGGTCACGAGCAGGGCGTTCGCGAGGGTGGCGAGGCCGGCGGCGGGCCAGGCAGCCGTCGCCAGGAGTGCCACCGTGGCGCCGACCTGTAGGACCGTCTTGGCCTTGCCGTCGACGCCGGCGCGGACGGCGTGGGGCGAGCGCGCGCGCACCTCCACGGCGACCAGCTCGCGGGCGACGATGAGGGCGACAGCCCAGACTGGCGCCGCGCCGCGCACCGCGAGCGCCGCGAGGGTGCCCACCACGAGGATCTTGTCCGCGAGCGGATCAAGCGCTGCACCGAACGCGGTGGTCTGACCGCGGCGGCGCGCGAGCGGTCCGTCAATCGCGTCCGTGGCGGCGGCGCCGAGGAAGACGAGCAGGGCAAGGGATGCCTCGCCGATCGCGATGAGACCGACCACCGGGACGACAAGAAGCGCGCGTGCCGCAGTGAGCGCGTTCGGGAGCGTCACTGCGCGACGAAGACGCGCTCGACGACCTCCCCCGGACGGCCAAGGGATGCGATGACCTGACCGTTGTGATTGACCTGGACGGCGGCCGCGTTCCCGGTCTTGATCCGGACTTCCTTCCCCTGGAACGTGGCGGTCTCGCCGTCCTTGAAGACGCGCCCCTGGCAGGGATCGCAGTTGCCGTCGACGGTCGCGAGGATCCAGGAGTCTCCGCCGGTCACGCGCACGATGACGACGGCGGCGGTGTAGGCGATGACCACGGTCCGTGTCTCCTCGACGGTGCCGCCCGCGCTGTTGCGCGCGACGATGCGGAAGGGCTGCGGTCCCGCAGGCAGGTAGTAGCGCGCCTGGAACGTGCCGTCTGAGCTTACGGCCACGGGCACGCTGTTGATCTGCACGGTCACGCCCCGGCCGACGCGACCGTTCACCTGAACGTACGTGTTTGTGAACGTCGCGCCGTTCGCAGGCTGCTCCACCGCGAGGACCGGGGGCGCGCTCACGCCCACGGTCGGCGCCTGGTACTGGATGGTGCGGCTCACCCGATTCGTCTTTCCGGCCGCGTCAAGGACCTCGATGACGACGTGGTTCGATCCCGGCTTCAGCGAGACGGTCGTGGTGAAGCTGCCGTCACTCGCGGTCCGGATGTCGCCGAACACATCTGGGCCCGGGAACACGTTCACCGTGATCCGGCCGTCTGGCACCGTCACTCCGTGCACGAGGAGGTCGGGGCTGGCGGCGAGGCCGTCGGACGCCGGATCGATGATCTCGAGCTTCGGCAGCGTCGCGAACGTCGTGAATTGGTAGTACATGTAACCGAGGAACGAGCCGACGAACGCGATGATCAGCACCGGAACGAAGACCACGGGCCGGAAGATGAAGCTGTGGTGGACGACCGGGCGATACGGCTTGAAGGAGCGCTTCGGGGTCGGCTCCGGCGGGCCGCCGCCACGTTCCTGCTGGTACAGCACGACGAGCTCGTCCGTTTCTAGATCGAGGTAATCCGCGTAGTTGCGAAGGAAGCCGCGCGTGTACACGGCGCCTGGGAGCGACGGGTAGTCCCCATCCTCGAGCGCCGTCAGGAATTTCTCGCGGATGCGCGTGTCGGCGGCCGCCTGCTCGAGGGTGATGCCCTTGCGCTCGCGCTGCGCGCGGAGCTGCTCGCCGAGGCTAGGCATCGTCCTTGGCCATCCCGTAGACCTCGCGCATCTTGCCGGGGCCCTGCGATGGTCCGATGACGCCGTTCTGTTCCATGATGTCGATGAGCCGGCCCGCCCGCGCGAACCCGATCGTCATCTTGCGCTGAAGCATCGACACCGACGCCTGCCCCGCCCGGTGGACGATCTCCACCGCTTCTTCGTAGCGATCGTCGTCGATCTCGTCGCCGCCGTCATCACGCGCTCGCGCGCGCTCTTTGTCCTCGATGATCGAGAGGTCGTAACGGGCTTCGCGCTGCTGCCTCCAGTGACGGATGACCTGCTCGATCTCCGCATCGGAGACGAACGCTCCCTGGGCGCGGACCGGTTTCGCCGAGTCCGGCGCCAGCCAGAGCATGTCGCCGCGACCCAGGAGCTTCTCCGCGCCGGTCATGTCAATGATCGTGCGGGAATCGACCGACGAAGCGGTAGCAAACGCGATACGAGCGGGCACGTTGGCCTTGATCAGCCCGGTGATCACGTCGACCGAGGGGCGCTGCGTGCCAAGCACCAGGTGGATGCCGGTGGCGCGCGCCAGCTGGGCGACGCGCGTGATCTGCTTCTCGACCTGGATCGGCGCCTGGAGCATGAGGTCCGCCAGCTCGTCGATGATGAAAACGACGTACGGCACCCTGTCGGTGCCGGTGTGCTTTTCGTTGTAGGAGGCGATATTTCGGGCGTTCGCGCGTGCGAACAAGCGATACCGGCGATCCATCTCGCTCGTCGTCCAGTACAAGGCGTTGAGGATCTGGGGCGAGTCGTGCATGACCGGCACGACGAGGTGCGGCACCCCGTTGAATCCGGGGAAGTCGACCCGCTTGAGGTCCCCGATCAGGATCCGCACGTCGTCGGGAGTCGACTGAATGAGCAGGCTCGTCAGGATCGCGCCGATGCAAACGCTCTTGCCTGAGCCGGTCTGGCCGGCGATCAAAAGGTGCGGAAGCTTCGCCAGATCGGTGACGATCGCCCCGCCGGCGACGTCCTTTCCCAGCGCCACGGTGAGCTTCGAGGGTGACCCCTTGAACTCGGCGCTCTCCGCGACGTCGCGGACCGAGACCAGCCCGATCGCGAGGTTGGGAATCTCGATGCCCACGACACTCTTCCCGGGGATCGGCGCCTCGATCCGCAGCGTCCGCGCCGCGAGCGCGAGCGCAAGGTCGTCCGAGAGGGCCTCGATCCGTGAAAGCTTGACTCCCGCGGCCGGCTTGAGCTCATAACGCGTAACGACCGGTCCGACGAACACATCGACGACCGAGGCCGCGATCCCGAAATGCGAGAGCGTCTCCTCGATAACGCGCTTGTTCCGCATGAGCTCGTCCTTGCCTGACCGCGCCGCGGATCCCTGATCCAGCTGGTCTATGGCGGGCAAGACCCATGGCCTCTCGGGAGGATCGGCGTGCAAGACGCCTTCGGCGACGACGGCGGCGGACGCGAGCCGGGCGGTGGATACGGAGAAGGGCTGACGCGCTGAGTCGTCGGTGGGCTCAGCCTCCGAGGGCCCCCGCCCGGCGGTGGGGCCCGGGCCCGTGAGGGTCTGGGCTCCGCCGGGTAAAGAGGGTTTCGGAGGCTGAGCCTCAGCGACGCGCGCATGAGCCGGAACCGCGATCGGAGCACGAGGCTTTTCCTCGGGGATATGGATGCGTATCTGCTCAGCCGGCTCGTCGTCGTCGGCGAACCGGTCGAAGCGCGTGGCCGTTCCTCCGGGGATGAGCGTGCCGGGCTTGAGCCCGCCCATAGACGGGCGCTGCCTCCAGACGGGCCTCCAGAGATCGGCGATCGTCCGGTTGGCGGCGACAACCACTCCGACCAAGAGGAGCGCCCCGAGCGCGATCGGAGCGCCGAGCTGCCCGAAGAGGCTCGCGGCGGCCTTGGCAACGGCGCCGCCAACAAGCCCACCGGCGACGTCGTCGCGCACGTAGTGGCGCGTCAGCCCAAGAAGGGCGACGACGATGACAAGCCCGCCGACTATTGGGAGCACGGTCTCCCGGCGGACGAAGCCGAACCAGAGCTCTAGGGCGATCGCACCAAGCGCGATCGGGACGAGCCACGCCGCCCACCCGAGCAGCGCGAAGAGCGCCGAGCGCCACCACTGGAGCACGGCGCCCTGATCGGTGGCGAGCGCGACCGTCGAAAGGAGCGCGAAGGCGACGACGGCGATGGCGCCGATCTCGTCGCGGATTCGCGGTTCGATCGCCGGGGTGGCTCCTCTGCGCCGCGAGCCTGCCACTCTTCTCGCCACGGACCTAGACCTGCATGATGACGGGCAGCACCATCGGTCTGCGCTTGGTGCGCTCGTACAGGAAGTTGACGACGCTGTTGTGGATCGCGTCCTTGAGCGCGGACGGCTCGGCGAGATGTTCGCCGGTCTGGGCTTCGGCGAGGCCGTCCAGGATCTTTTGCTTGGCCTCCTCCACGAGCTGCGCGGCATCGTGCTCGGGCACGAAGCCCTTGGTCACGATGTCGGGACCGGCGACGACGGCCCCGGTGCGCTGCTCGATGGTCACGACGACGAGAAATATGCCGTCACTGCCAATCGACCAGCGGTCGCGCATGACAGACTGGCTCACGTCTCCGACGCCGAGGCCGTCGACGTAGACGACGCCGGATTGCACCTTCTCCCCCACCCGTGCTCCGTTCGCGTCGATCTCGAGCACGTCGCCATTGGTGAGTACGAACGCGTTCTTCGGCTCGACCCCGAGATCCATGGCCAGCCGGGCGTGGCGCACGAGCATCCGATACTCGCCGTGGATGGGAAGAAAGTTCTTCGGTCGGAGGATGTTGAGGAGGAGCTTCAGCTCCTCCTGGCTCGCGTGTCCCGAGACATGCGGCCGGCTCTGCGGGTCGTAAATCACCTCCGCGCCGAGCTTGAAGAGGTTGTCGACTGTCCGCGAGACGAGCTCCTCGTTACCTGGGATGGGCGTCGCCGACATGACCACGGTGTCGCCCTCTTTCACCGCGACATGGCGGTGGTCGCCGAGCGCCATCCGCGAGAGCGCGCTGGTCGGCTCGCCCTGGCTTCCGGTCGTGATGATGCAGAGCTCGTGGTCGGCGAGCTTGCCAATCTCGTGCGGGCTGACGATGGAGCCTTCCGGATACTCGAGGTAGCCAAGCTCGCGCGCCGTCTTGGTGTAGTTCTCCATCGAGCGGCCGACGATCGCGGTCTTTCGACCCCACGCGGCAGCGATCTCGACGATCTGGCGGATGCGTGAGATGTTCGATGCGAAGGTGGTCGTGATCACGCGGCCCGGCGCGCGCGACATGATGGCGTCGAACATCTCGGCGACGTGGCGCTCAGACTGCGTGTAACCGGGCTGCTCGGCGCGCGTCGAGTCCGACATCAAGAGGAGCACGCCTTTCGCCGCGATCGCCGCGAGGCGCGCGAAGTCGGTCTGGCGGCCGTCGACCGGAGTGTGGTCGAACTTCCAGTCACCTGAGTGCACGACGGTCCCGTAGGGGGTGTCGATCGTCACGCCGATCGCATCGGGAATGCTGTGGCAGACGTAGTACGAGTCGCAGCGGAAGCTGCCGATGGTGAACGGCGTGCCGGGCGCGATCTCGCGAAAGGTCGCGCGTTCAGCGAGCTTGTGCTCCTTCAGCTTCGTGCGGATGAGCCCGATCGTGAGCTTCGTACCGTAGATCGGGACCTCGAGCAGGTCGCGGAGGGCGTAGGGGAGCGCGCCGATGTGATCCTCGTGCGCGTGCGTGATGAGGAACCCGCGGATCTTGTTCTTCCGCTGCCGCAGGTAGGTCATGTCGGGGATGACGAGGTCGATCCCGAGCATGCCCTCGTCGGGGAACATCAGACCGGCATCCACGACGACGATGTCGTCGCCGATCTCGATCGCGAGCATGTTCTTACCGATCTCACCGACGCCGCCGAGCGGGATCACCCGCAGCGACGCGTTCGACTTAGCCAAAGAGCGTTATCTGCTCCACCGGCTTTTCCTCGGGGTCCTTCGTGGTTGGTGTAGTTGCCAAGAAGAGGGCCAACGCGGCGAAGTCGGCATGAAGTGCGTCGCGGAGCGCCGGCTGGTGCAGCGCCGCGGCGGGGTGGTAGACGGGGAAGATCAAGAGACCGTCGGCGGTCTTGCGCGGCTTGCCGTGGATGCGTGAGATCGACTCTCCGGGAAAGAACTTCCCCATCGCATGCCGACCGAGGGTGACGATGACCCTCGGCTGCAGGACCTCGAGGTGGCGGCGCAGCCACATGTCGCAGGCCGATATCTCTTCCGGTAGCGGGTCGCGGTTCTCCGGCGGGCGGTGGCGGACGACGTTGGTGATGAAGACCTTTCGACGGTCGAGCCCGATGCCGGCGAGGAGCTCGTCCAGGAACTGGCCGGCCGCGCCCACGAATGGCTTTCCCTGGAGATCCTCGTGATAGCCCGGCGCCTCGCCGAGGAAGAAGATGCCCGAATCCGCGCTCCCGTCTCCGGGGACTGCCTGCCGCGCGCTCCGATGGAGCGGGCACGCCGTGCAGGCGCGGATCTCGTCGGCGACCAGCCGGAGCTCCGCGAACGAGGCGTCTTGCACCGGGGTGATTATGCGGCGGGGGAGGGCTTCAGAGGAGCCTTTCGAGCGAGATACACCACATCCGTGTACGGCCGGCGTGGCATCTCCTCGACCTCGACGACGAAACCGGCGTGCTCGAACATTGCGAGGGCCTCGTCGCGCGAGGGGAAATAGAAGCGCTCGTGACCACCGCGCGTGAAGCCCAGCCCGACCGTGACCAGTTCCTGCGCATAGGTGATCGCAAAACGCGGATCAGTGCGGCGCTCCTGGGCCTTCACGATGAGCGGTCCGCCCTCACCAAGCGCCGTCGCGGCGTTCTTCAGCACGCGTTGCTGATCCTCGAACGGCAAGAGGTAGAGCACGTCGACAATTGTCACCGCGTCGCAGTGTGGCGGCTGGTCCTTGATGATGTCGCCGACCTCGAAGCGCAACCACTGCGTGTCGCGGACGGCCCCGCGCGCCACTTCGATCTTGCGGTCGTCTAAATCGATGCCGAGCACGCGCCGCGACTCGGCGGCCTCCCGCAGGAGGCACGCAAAGAGCCCGTGGCCGCAGCCGAGATCGACGATGAAGCCCTTCCTCGGGACGAACCGCTCGACGAAGGCGAGGTCCGAGAGAAAGGCGCGCCCGTGGACGAAGAGACGCGCACCGAACGGCGCGGCACGGTACCGATGGACCGCTCGGTTGAGCGCCGCGCTTGTGCTCGCCCCGGGCATCAGAGCACGCGCCAGCGGACGGCCTCGGTACCGAAGGCTGTACGAAGGAGCGGGTCCGTGAGGATCGCGAGGTCTGTCACGCGCTCGTCCACGAGCGTGTCGGCTGCTCGAAGGGCGTCGTCGATGTAACCGGGATGCGCCCCGATCTCCCCCACCCCGCCGTGCGTCGCGAGGAGGGCGACCCCGGCCGCGTCCAGACGCCGCCGCTCCGAGGTTATGTCGACGTACCAGCGATTCCCTGGTATGCCCCGGAAAGCCAGCGCTGAGACGAACGTGGCGACCCGGAGCGCCGCCTGCTTTGGTCCGGTCCACGCGCGCGGCGGCCGAGCGCGGCGGATCCAGCGGACGCCTTCCTCACGAGCGATGCGGCCCACTACCCGTGCCACCGGCGGCATGAGATGGACGTGACGATGTGAGTCCCAGGCGAGCGGAAGGATCCCCCACGACCGCGCGAGAGCAGCTTGCGCACGAATCTCGGCCGCCACCTCCCCGGCTCGGACGCGGCCGGTGAACAGGCGTCTCGTGAGCTCGGTCAAACCCAGGAACCGGCCCTCGTCGTCGACGAGGCTGCGGACCGCCGCCGGATCGCTCACCGGCCAGCCGCCGACCAGGTCGATGTGGAGGCCCACTTCAAGCTCCGGCTCCATCCGCGCTTGCGCGGCCGATTCGGCCGAGGAGTCGGCGGTCACGATGAGCGAGGTCGAGCGGACGATGCCGCGGCGGTGCGACTCGAGGATCCCCTTCGTGACGCCCGGTGAGAGGCCCAGATCGTCGGCGGTAACGACGAGGGTCATCCGCCGTACAGCCCGCGCATGGCGTTCAGCCTGATGATGAAAAGGTCGCGCAGCATCTTGGGTGTGTCGGCGAGGAAGTCGACCCGCGTCTCTCCGTGCTGCCGCAGCGCAAACGGAATCTCACGGACGGTGTAGCCAGCGCGGCGCGCCAGAAACAACACCTCGGCATCGAACGCGAAGCCGTTCAGGCGTTGCATCGCGAAGAGGTCCTTCGCCGCTTCGGCGGTGTACATCTTGCCGCCGCATTGGGTGTCGCGGATATCGGTGGGAACGAGAACGTGCACGATCGCGCGGAACACGTCCCCCATCACGCGTCGCCACCAAGGGCGGTCGACGATCGACCCCGGGACATAGCGTGAGGCGATCGCGATGTCGGCGCCCGTGTCGAGCGCGCCGATGAAGAGGTCGATGATCTCGACGGGGATGGTCAGATCGGCGTCCAGGAACGCGATCGGATCGCCCGTGGCGGCGTCCACTCCGGCGCGCACGGCCGCGCCTTTGCCGCGATGCGGCAGGCGCAGAACCTTGAAGCTCAGTCCAAGATGCGAGTGCGCCACCTTCGCGCGATGGAACGTGGCCGCGGTGGCGTCGGTCGAACCGTCGTCGGCGAGGATGATCTCGCCTTCGATCTCGCGGTCGCGAAAGAACTCGGCGCATCGCCCGAGGCTTTCCTCGATGCGACGCGCCTCGTTATAGGCCGGTAGAACTAAGGTGAGGATGCTTTATCGGCGCGGCGGACCGCCGCGTCGGAACCCACCCCTGTCGCCGCCCGGTCGCGGACCGCCGCGCTCGTCGCGGTCGCGGTACCGCTCGCGCTCGGCGCGCTGCCGTGTCTCGTAGTCGTTGCCGTTCTCGTTCACTGCGCGGATCGAGAGGTTCACCCTTCCCATGCGATCGACCTCGGCCACCTTGACCTTGACCTTGTCGCCAACTTTGACCGCGTCCTCGACGCTGTTCACGCGCTCCGACGAGAGCTCGCTGACGCGGACCAGGCCTTCCTTGCCGGGAAGGTACTCGACGAACGCGCCGATGCTCATGATCCTCGTGACCTTGCCGTCGTAGACCTCGCCGACCTCGGGCTCCTTCGTGAGGCCCTCGATCATGGCGCGGGCCTTCTCGCGGCCCTCGGCCTTGGCGCCGGTGATCCGAACGGTGCCGTCGTCTTCGAGCTCGATCGTGGTTCCGGTCTCAGCCTGGATCGCGCGGACCATCTTGCCGCCTGGGCCGATGACCTCACGCACCTTGTCGGGCTGGATCTTGATCGTCTCGATCCGCGGTGCCCAGCGCGAGAGCTCCTTGCGCGGTTCGCTGAGAACGTTGCGCATCGCATCGAGGATGAAGAGACGGGCCTCGCGGGCCTGCTGGAAGGCCGCCCGCATGATGTCGAGCGAGATCCCCTTGATCTTGATGTCCATCTGGAGCGCGGTCACGCCCTTCGCCGAGCCCGTGACCTTGAAGTCCATGTCGCCGTAGTGGTCCTCGAGGCCCTGGATGTCCGTGAGGACGGTCCATTTGTCGCCCGAGGTCACGAGACCCA
>Ga0066661_10001147_pt1 | contig 10323 bp, 6 predicted proteins | sample GraSoiAngelo_110_FD_66454 | JGI IMG/M metagenome (GOLD analysis project Ga0066661, IMG submission 66454) | Grasslands soil microbial communities from the Angelo Coastal Reserve, California, USA - 14_0903_12_30cm | ecosystem: Environmental > Terrestrial > Soil > Grasslands | place: USA... | reverse complement strand
GACAGTGCCGGGCTGTGGACAGCCCGGCGCCACGATGATCCTCAGCTCACTGCCCGGTGCCAGCCGGCCTGACCACAGCCCTTGGACAACGCCACGGGGTTGTCCACACTGACCACAGCCCCGGCGACAGGGATGAAGAAAGAAGGAGGCGCCGACCAGAACAGCCCGGTCACCTGAGGGACGTCTGTCCGCCCACCCGGATTTCTGCTGTCCGCGGACCGGGAACGCAGGCGTCCGCCCACCAGTAGAACGTCGTGGCCATTGACAGGATCATGGAATCGGGGTTACATACTGGCGTGCCCAGCGAAGGTCCAATCGACCAGTGGGTGAGAGTCGCACCCGGGCAAGCCGCCAGAGGAGCCCGGTAGTCAACCTCCGGCGTCGGGCGAGATCCCGGCGTCGAAGCGAGGAGAAGCGAAGCTGCAGGCCGTAAACGATCCTGAACTCTGCGGCATCGAAAGACCCTCCCGTACGGGACCGAGCGGTGGGCCGGGGATCGCGTGCCAGTACCCTTGACTTAGTCGCAGTCGCAGTCGAGGACCAGCCGGCGGGCGGTCTGTGCGGTTCAGGTCATTCAGTAGACACGCCAGCGACGCCACGACGCCCAGTACCCTCCCCCGGCGCCGGCTGCGGAGTCCGGCCCGCGGGTCATCGCCAGCGTCTCAGCCATCCCGCTCAAGCGGCGGCCATGTCGGCCAGGCGGCGGAGCGGGCGGTCGCCGGAAGAAGGCTTGCGTTTCCACAGCCTGGCCGAGGTCCGTGTTCAGAGCCGGAGGGCGGTCGTGCCCGGCTGATCGGCGACGCCGTGCCTGGCCCCGCCGCCCCGTGCTCACCACGGCAGCGTGGTCCTGGAGGGCGCCCCGCGACGATCCGGGTCGCCGCGGACGGCATCGCCCGCACAGACCCACATCATCCGCACGGGTCCATACTGGCAGGACAGCGCCGGGACTACGCTGGGTGGACCGATGCCACGCACAGGATCGACCTCCACGCCGACGTGCCCCTCGGGTTCAAGATCGAGCCGGCTTGAACACGTCCTCGCGGTGATGCAGTCCGTCGCAAGGTCGGCCAGCTCGGCGAGGCGTGCGCCGCATGGCGTAGCGGCGTCCATGCACTGACACCGACTGCGCGACGTGCTTGGACTTGACAGCCGGCCAACACCAAGAGCTGCACGACTCGCATGCCGGCGGCGGGCATTCACAATTCCTCAGTCCAGTTCGCGGTCAAGCAGGGATGCGCTGACGAAGTCGCGGGCGGCGTCGGGGTCTCGCTCAGCCAGCGTTCGAGCGAATGCCCGTTCTCGGTCGGCGTCCTGCTCGGCTGTGCGGGGGTTCCATGCAAATGGATCTGCACCGAGAGCCCAGGTTACGAAGCCCTCATGCAGCTGGTCATCGGTGAGCAGCAACCGGGGGCGATTAGGAAGGCGTCGGCCAACCGTGTCCAGAGCGGCACAGTCTCGGGCTGGCCTTGTGACGGCGAGTAAATCATAAGGTGCGCCGAGAGCGTCCGAAAGCGCGTCCATTAGCTCAATGGTGCGTCCTTGTGTCCCTGGGAAGTTTCGCTTTACCTCGGCTGGTACGAGGCTACCGTCAGTGAACAGGAGGAGTACGTCGGCTTCGCCGACGGTTGAGCCGCTGGCATCCGTTACGGTCACGCCTGGGTATGCTCCGACCAGTCCGCGTTCATCGAACAACTGGAAGAGCCAATGCAACGCGAGGATGTGGCCGAGGCTATCTGTCTCAAGCACGCGTCGCAGCGGTTCACCAATCCGATAGGTGAACTTCAAGTCGCGAGGGCCGTAGGGTTCCCGAATCACACGGCCGCAGCCGACGCATGCTACGGGTGGCGGAAGCGACGCCATCGGGAGCCATGAGGGGCATCCGCAGTGTGGGCAGGTAACGCGAACACCCCTTACGAGCAGGTGTCGGCGTTCAGCCCAACCAACCCATCGTCGCGCTGCCGCTTCGTTCCCCAGCGCCTTGCGGAAATCGCCGAACGGCAGGTCTCGCCCTTCGCCGGCCGGTGCCACCACCGGCTCGTCTCGCCCGGCCGACTGCGCTAAGCTCTCCAACATCGCCGGTTCGGCTCCGGCCTCGACGAGGCGCCGGTGAGCGTGCGCCCATCGTTGTTTCCACCATGACATGCCGCTTCGTTCCGCGAGTCGGTACAGCAAGTCAATGAGCGGTCTATGCTGCAGCCAATGGACGGCCCCAACGCCGCCAAGCGACCGAAGAAGTGAGGCAGCGGCGCGGCCGGGGTCCGAGGCGGTAACCATCAGTCTGCGGCTCTGCGCTGCAGCCGCCAGGCATGTCCACGAGGGTGGCCAATGCACCTCAACCGTGCCCTCCCGGCGTAGTTCGGAAACAGGGATCTGCGCGGCGCCCGCTTGGAAGCGCGGACCGAACCTGTGACCTCGCATCATGCCGTCGGCCGGCAGGGGGTGGCCCTTTACGTACACGTCCAAGACAAGGTCGGGTCGGCGAAGTCCCCGTGTGCCGCGCAGGATGTCGCGATCGGCATCGGTGAAGGGGGCGAGTCGCGCTCGGCCATCGGTCCACAGCGCAACCTCGCTGCGGGGCCGCCCAGGCGCTGGTCCGAATGTCAGCAACTCCTCATAGCGGACAGGTACAACCGTTGGCGCGATTGTGGCGAGCGCCTCCACGTCTGCGAAGTCCATGGATGCACTGGTGAGGTAGCACCTGCCGCCGCTGATGCCGAACATTGTGGCCCTGCCGGGCTGCTGCAGTTCACGGAGCGAGTCACGTGTTATGTCCGCGAGAGGGAGGCCGATGGGAAGGACTCGCTGGTCTCCATGGGCCACGCGCATGTTCCACAGCAATGCGACGTCCTCTGCCGATCCGTCGGCGATCGCTACGATGATGTTGGGGCCGGCAGCCCGCCGGGCCGCCCATGGCTGCGGTAGGATTTCATTGGTGGCGATGTAGCTGGCGTCTGGAGCGAGCCCAACAGCCATGAACATGGAGCTCAGCTGGCGGGGATGAATGTGCACACGATCGGTGAGCCGATCGATGAGGTCGTCCAGCGACCCCACTACCTGCAGCCGTTCAATGGGAATGACCTCGTCGAAGCGCACGTCTTTACGGGCACCAATGAATTCAAGAAGGCTCGGGTCAGGCTCTTCTGGCAATGTGCCGAGAGTTGCGGCATAGATGGGACGCCAAGGGTCGTCCGGTGCGAGCTCAGCGACTTGCACTGTGCGCCACCGTTCGACTGGTTCAGCCGACAAGACTATGATCGTTGGATAGTCTGCGGGTGGCCTCAACTCGACGCGCTGCGGCAACGTGACGCCAATATGTTGAAGGCCACCGACGAAATCGATCTGCTCGGTTGGAAGTAGACGGGCGTACGGAGCCGGTATCTGACCGAACTCGACGGGCACTACAGGCTGGGCGGGCCCTCCCCATACTTGACAAAGCCGCTGGATCTCGGTGAGTAGGCCAGGCATATCGTGAGCCGCGACCGGTCGGACGTAGCGTTCCGGCCGGAGCAGTATTGTGACTTCAGATGCTCCACTGAGCAGGTCGTCGTCGAGGAGGCCGCGCATTCCGCGCAAGATAGTACGTGATCGTGGCCAGCAGGCCGTGACCTCGCCCAAACCCCTGCGTGCGAGCGCCTCATCGACCGGCACGTACGGCACCAGCGCGGCGAGATCGAAGCCATCCGCCGAAGCGGTCGGACCGTGCGCGAGATCGGGCTCTACGACCGGCCACCACTGAACTCAGCCACCTATGGGCATCTGCTCGCTCTGGCGGACCACGTCACCGCCACTCCCGACTCCGAGGTCGCGAGCCAACTGCTGCAGCCGCTCCTCGGAGCGGCGCCTCTTGTACATCCATGGGCACAGCAGTTTCTGGCCGGAGGCTACTGCTCGGAGGGCTGCGGGCCGCCGTCCAAATGGCGCTCGTCAAGCGAACGGACATCAAGCCCGTCCTGCAGCCGGTAGCGCGTTGCGTCCGCTCCGGCCCCCAGCACGTCGCCCAACATCTGCTTCCGAGGCTCCGTCACCGGCGGCTGCCGCTACCCTCGCTCGACTCGGAACCAACCCATCGAGGCGCACTGGTGACAACTATCTCCCCAAAGTGCCAACTATCGCTCAAAGTCACAGGTACGCGGCTACATGCACATCTCAAAGACCTCGCCGTAGCGCTTGACTTCGACGGCCGAGAAGAGCGTCCATCGAGCACATGGCAACGACACCGGCCGCCAGACTGGGCCCGGGCGAGCTGCGCAGGCAGGTGGCGACCTACCTGCGCGAACACCGCGACAGGGACCACACTCCCGCCGAGATCGCTCGCGCATTGGGAGGCCGGTCCACGGGTGCGATTGGCAATGCACTCAAGACGTTGGTCGATCAGGGCGATGCAGCGCACAGCGGCACCCGCCCAAATCGTTACCGGGCTACTGACAGCACCGCCTCGGCTGCCACGCCCAGCGGCTCGCCAGCAACTCCGCGGTCCGCGTCACTGGGCCGCATCCCCGGCTCTACCGGCTCGTCATCGGCACCGGGGGGAGCCGCCCCCGTGCGCGGGCCCGTTCGGCGTCCGAACGGCCAGACCTACCACCCGCGGTTCCTTGCCGATCTGCCCGACGTCGCGGCCCTGCGACGCCTGCGCGAAGCCGGCATCCCCGCTCTCCTGTACGGACCGCCCGGTACCGGCAAGACCTCGCTGGTCGAGGCGGCGTTCCCCGACCTGATCACGGTCGCAGGGGACGGCGACACCACGGTTGCCGACTTCATCGGCGAGTACACCCAGGCCGACGACGGCAAGTACGAATTCGTGTACGGGCCGCTGGTCACGGCTATGGTCGCGGGTCGCTGCCTGTTCATCGACGACGCCACCTTGATCAGCCCCAAGGTCCTCGCGGTCGTCTACCCGGCGTTGGATGGAAGGCGCCAGATCGCCGTCAAGGCGCACAAGGGCGAGATCATCACCGCCGCATCGGGCTTCTACGTCATCGCGGGTCACAACTCACTGTGGACTGAACTACCCGAGTTCCCGAAGCCGCCCGCTGGTCGTAGCTCGGGGTCGTGGATGGTTCGATCTCATTGGCCTCGCGGGACCTTGCGTCGCTGCAGGTCCCGCAGGTTGGCTGCGTTCGCCCGGGCTCCGATGAGTGGGAGCCTTGGGAGTTGCTCGATCCTGCGGGCGTCCGTGTCAATGCCGTCGCGGTGTACCTTCGCGATCTTCAGGCCGCTGGCCGTTCAGCGGCGACGCTGCGCGGATACGCTCTCGATCTCCTGCGCTGGTTCCGATTCCTCTGGGCGATCGACGTTGCCTGGGATCGAGCGAAGCGGACCGAGGCACGGGACTTCAGCTGCTGGCTGGCGTCGGTCGACAAGCCGATGCGGGGTCCCCGGCATGTGGCGGCCGGCACGGTGAACGCGGTGACCGGCCGGCCCTCGCCAGGACCGACGTACGCACCCGCGACGCGAGCACGAGCGGAGACGGTGCTGCGCCGTTTCTACGACCTGCACATGGAGACGAGGCTGGGGCCGGACGTCAACCCGTTCCCGCAGCGCCGCACGTCCGGGGGTCGGGCGAACGCGCACGGCAATCCGATGCGGCCATTCGTGCAGGACCGGGTGGGGGTGTACCGGCCCAGGGTCGCCGAACGGCTCCCGCGCTGCATCCCCGACGAGTGGTTCAACCGGCTGTTCGCACAGCTGGCCTCCCACCGCGATCGCGCACTGGTGGCGTTCTGGGTCTCGTCCGGGGTGCGGGCCGCCGAGCTGCTGGGCATCCGCTGCGCGGACGTGGACCCCGGTCAGCAGCTGATCACCGTGGTGCGGAAAGGGACGCGCGCGGTCCAGCAGGTTCCCGCCTCGCCGGACGCGTTCGTGTGGCTCCGCCTTTACCAGGCCGAGGTGCGGCGGGGAGTGCCGCACGGGCGGGGCGACCCCGTGTGGTGGACCCTGCGCCGACCGCATCGACCGCTGACCTACCACGCGGCGTTCCGGATGTTCGAGCGCGTCAACGGGCTGCTGGGCTCGAACTGGACACCGCATGACCTCCGGCATACGGCAGCGCATCGGATGGCCCGCGATCCGCAAATGCCGCTGGTCGACGTGCAGTGGGTGCTCGGCCATGCACGCCTTTCGAGCACGCAGCGCTACCTGACGCCCACGTGTGACGAGGTGATCGAGTCGGTGCGCGCTCACCACGCGCGCCTTGCGAGTACCGCCAGCACGCCGGCGGAACCACCCGCGCCTGGGTACCGGGCCGAGACCCTGTCGGTGCTGTTCGGCTGGGAGCCGTCATGAGCAGCGCCAGCTCGCCAGCCACCGGACCGATGGAGAAGGTGCGCCGTCAGCTCGTCGCGCATGGAGGGCTCCACCGTGCGCCGATCATCCGCGACACGCTCGGACAGGCGGAGCTGCGCGCCAGGTTCCCACCGCGTCCGTCGGAGGCGTCCTGGCCCATGTCGCGGCTGGATGCCGAGCAGGTGGTGGCGACCCTGGAAGCGGCCGGCTATCACACGGAGAACCCTGAGCAGCGGAAGGTGCGGCGGAGCGGCGTCAAGACCATGTTGAGCTGGCTGGCGGACCAGCCGGGCGAGTCGTGGCAGCAGCGATGGAAGGCCAGCGGCGCTGAGCTGATCACCGGCACGCAGTGGGGTGCGCACCCCGATGGCCTGGCATGCCGCACACGGCCGGCCCAACCCCAAGGTCAGGACCCTCACTCACCTCGGCGTCCAGGTGCTCAACTGCGTCGACGTGATCCGCCCCGACCTGGGCTGGCTGCTGAAGCGGCGCTCGGCTCAGTTCTCCACGGCGATGCGCGCGATTCGCGACCCTGACGGATACGCCCGGCTGGACACGCTGCTGGCGGCCAGACCCCTCGCAGAGCTCACGGCGAACGCGTGCCGGTACCGCATCACGCTGCTCCTGGCCGCCAAGGGCGGCACCATCGCGGACATCACCGTCGGGGACTGCGTGCAGCTCCAGGAGGTCCGTGGACGCGGCCGCACCACAGGCGAGGACACGCTGATCTACGAGGTGCTGCGCGAGGCCGGCGGGCTCGCGCTCGATGCGCCGCCCACTATCCGGGTCTTCGGTCGCGCCGCCGGGCAGTTGACCGTCGAGGAACTGATCGACCGGCGGGGAGTACAGAACCGCGAGATCCGCGATCTGCTGATCGCGTACCTCCGGGAACGTCAGCCGGCCCTCGACTACGCCAGCCTCGCCGACGCCGCCTACGTCCTGGCCGGATGCTTCTGGTGCGACCTGGAGCGCCATCACCCCGGCATCGACTCGCTCCGCCTTCCCGCCGAGGTCGCCGCAGCATGGAAGCAGCGCCTCCAGACCACGGTCAAGATGGTCCACGACCCGCAGGGCAACCGCCGGGAGACCGCGGTCCCGCGCAGTGGATACCGCGGCGTGCTGATCAAGGTTCGCGCGTTCTACCTGGACCTCGCGGCATGGGCAGTCGAGGATCCTGCGCGGTGGGGCCGCTGGGTCGCGCCGTGCCCGGTCCGCGCTTCCGACTGCGACCGCAGCAAAGCCCGCCGCCAGCACAAGGCCGCCATCGACCAGCGCACCCGCGAACGCCTCCCGATCCTGCCGGCCCTGGTCTCCGCCTGTGAACAGCACCGCCTCGAAGCTGCCGAGCGCCTCGCCGCGGCTCGGACCGTCTCGCACGGCGAGCTGTTCACTGCTGGCGGTCAGACGCTGCGCCGGATCGTGCGGCCGGCTGAAGGAGGCGCCAAGGCCTGGGCCGCCGACCCGAAGACCGGGATCCTCCGCGACCTGACCCGCGAGGAGGACGACGCGTTCTGGACCTGGGCCATCGTGGAGGTGCTGCGCCACACGGGCATCCGCATCGAGGAGCTGCTGGAGCTGTCCCATCACGGCATCGTTCAGTACCGCCTGCCGTCCACCGGCGAGCTGGTGCCGCTCCTGCAGATCACGCCGTCCAAGACCGACGCTGAACGCCTCCTGCTGATCAGCCCGGAGCTTGCCGATGTGCTCGCCGCCATCGTCGCGCGCGTACGCGGAAGGGACGGCACGATCGCGCTGGTCGCCTCCTACGACGGCCTGGAGAAGCGCTGGCGGCCTCCCCTGCCTCTGCTGTTCCAGCACTACCTCGGCAACGAGCACCGCCCCGCCAACCGCAACCTGGTCACCCGGCTTCTCACCGAAGCTGTCGACAGGCTCGGGGCGACGACTTCGGACGCGCAGCCGATCGACCTCACCGCCCACGACTTCCGCCGGATGTTCATCACCGACGCCATCCTGCACGGACTGCCCCCGCACATCGCCCAGATGATCGTCGGCCACGCCGACCTCAACACCACCATGGCCTACAAGGCCGTCTATCCCACCGAGGCGATCGGTGCTCACCGCGCCTTCCTCGCCCGTCGCCGCTCCCTCCGGCCCAGCGAGGAGTACCGCACACCGACCGAGTCCGAATGGGAGGAGTTCCTCGGCCACTTCCAGCGCCGCAAGCTGTCCGTCGGCACCTGCGGGCGTCCCTACGGGAGCGCATGCCAACACGAGCACGCCTGCATCCGCTGCCCGATGCTGCGTCCCGAGCCCGGCCAACGCCACCGGCTGGTCGAGATCCGAGACAACCTCATCGACCGCATCGCCGAGGCCGAGGCCCAGCACTGGCTCGGCGAGCTCGACGGACTGCGCGTCAGCGTCGCCGCCGCGAATGAAAAGTTGGCCCAGCTCGATCGGACTGCGCATCGCGGCACCGTGCGGCACGGCATGCCCAACCTCTACGACCCGGCCCGAGGACGACGGAGGTGACCTCGGCAACGTCGATGCTGCCGCACAGGACCTGCCCCGGGTGCCAGGACTCCGTGCCACTGGCGGTGTCCGCCGCCACCTCGACCTTCTATCTGGGCTGGATCTGCGCTCGGTGTCTGGCGGCTGATGCCGAGGAAGGCCTCCTCGATGTCATCGGTGTCTATCCCACGCGCGGCGACGCTGACTTCGACCTCCTCAGCCTCGAGTACGAAGCGTCCCTCGAATGGACGGACAAGGAATGAGGCCGCGAGCCTGCTGGACCCGGTGGCACGGCATGGCGATCGGTTCGCCCTACATCCCTGAGCCTGCCTCAGCCGGTCCTCTCGATCGCCGCCGAGGTAGCGGGAGGAGGATAGGGGGGCAGCGGCCGCGCGGGCACACCGGACGGGTCTGGCGGCTCCGACCCGGGCGCCGGCGGCTCTTGGAGCGGCGGCCGTCCGGACGAAACACCGGTGGCGATGATCGTCACTTTCATCTCGCCACGCATCCTCGGGTCGGTGACGGTACCGGAGACGACGGCGGCATCAGGAGCCGCTTCGGTCCGGACGAGCTCCACCGCCGCGTCGCGCTCACGCGGACCCGCGTCCGGTCCAGCGGTGACGTTGATGACGAGGCCCCTTGCGTGGCCAATCGAAGCCCCGAACAGCGGGCAGGTCGCGGCCTGCCTGGCGGCCAGCTCGGCACGGCCCTCGGCGGCCGAGTGGCCGATGCCGAGGACGGCGTCGCCGGACCTGGCCATGACCATCTGCAGGTCGGCCACCTTGAGGCCCCCGGCGAGGAGGTCGGTGATGCCCTGGACGCCCTGGCGGAGGACATCGGCGACGATCAGAAATGCCTCCTGGAGCGTAGTCCGGCGCTCGACCACCTGGCTCAGGCGGTCGTTGAGAACGACCACCACGGCGTCGGCGCTCTCGCGGAGCGGACTGAGACCCGCCTCGGCGGTCTGGTTGCGCACCCTGCCCTCGAACCGGAAGGGCCGGGTGACCACACCAACGGTCAGGGCGCCGCTGGAGCGGGCGACCTCGGCGATCACGCCCGCAGAGCCCGTGCCGGTGCCGCAGCCCATGCCGGCCACGACGAACACGACGGCCGCGCCTTCTACAGCCTCCGCGATCTGACTCTGGCCCTCGAGGGCGGCCTCGCGTCCACGGTTCCAGTCGCCGCCTGCCCCAAGGCCGCGCGTCTCCTTTCGACCGATGAGCACCTTGGCGCCCGCCTGGCAGCGGTCCAGGACCTGGAGGTCGGTGTCGACGGCGACCAGGTCGACACCTCGAAGGGACGCCGAGATCATGCGATCGACGGCACTGCAGCCGCCTTGGCCAACACCGATTACCTTGACTGTGACGCCGGCACGTCCGTGCTGCTGCTCTTTCATGGTGCTTCTCCGTCTCATTCCGCGACGTCTGCTGCTTCCGTCGGTGTCCTTGGTCGACGGACATCGTGCCATCAGGTTCCGGTGGTTGGCATGGCAGATTGGACGCGTCCGGTAGGTCGCGGGGAGATCTGCGCCGCCGAGCACTCCACGCCCGAGAAGTTCAGAGAACCCGGCGT
>Ga0066661_10001146_pt1 | contig 10339 bp, 8 predicted proteins | sample GraSoiAngelo_110_FD_66454 | JGI IMG/M metagenome (GOLD analysis project Ga0066661, IMG submission 66454) | Grasslands soil microbial communities from the Angelo Coastal Reserve, California, USA - 14_0903_12_30cm | ecosystem: Environmental > Terrestrial > Soil > Grasslands | place: USA... | reverse complement strand
AGCTCCCCCTGGGCCGGGGTGATGGTCGCCACGACGAGAGATTACCCCCCGGGCAAGTGAGCTATGGAGGGCATGATCAGTGCGTGGACGCATGGAGCCGCGCCGTTCTCGAGGTGGTCCGGGGAATCCCGCGCGGCCGCGTCGCAACGTACGGTCTGGTCGCCTTGCTCGCCGGCCGCCCTCGTGCCGCGCGCGCCGTCGGCAACGTCATGCGCGCCTGCGACGACCCGGCGGTGCCGTGTCATCGGGTCGTGCGCGCGGACGGGCTCCCGGCGTTTCCGGGTCATCGCGCGTTGTTGCGTCGCGAACGAGTGCGCTTCGTCGGACCGCGGGTCGATTTCACGCTGCACCTGTGGAGGCCGCGGCTACCTCAGCGCCAGATCAGGCGACCGTCCTTGTAGAGCTCCTTCACGAATCGGTCGGTGAAGACAGCGTCGACGTCGACGGTCTTCGCAAGCCCGCCGTACTGCAGAAGGAAATCGCGCAGCGTGACGTAGCGGTCGCGGCTCATCGCACCGATGCCATTCGTGTTGGTGTAGTCGTTCTGCGCCGCCTCGATCTCGGTGTCGAGCATGTAGCGCTGATGCACGCGATCCTCGCCGGTCGCGTACTTCATCACCGCCTCGATCGCGGCGTCGCGGTCCGCGATCGCGTCGGCGAGGCCGCGGAGCGCGGCGCGCAGGAAGCGTGTTACGACCTCGGGCTTCGTTTGGACCGTCTGCTGGTTGGTCATAAACGTCAGGCCCAGTCCAGGCACGCCATAGGTCGTCGGGTCGAAGAGGCGGACCGTGATGCCGAGACGCGCCAGCGTGTCGGGCTCGTTCGCGGTGAAGACGGGGTAGACATCGACGCGGCCGTCCGCGAGCACACGCGGATCGAAGCCCACCGCGACCTCCCGAACCTTCGCGCGATCGACACCGCCGATCGAAACCAGCGCGAGATAGTCGGCGCTCACCGTCGTCTTGTACCCGACGAGCTTTCCTTCCCAATCCTTCAGCGTGCGGATTGGTGAGTCCGCGCGGACGGCGAAGGATTGCTCGTCGCGCTGTCCGATCTGGGCGATGGACACGAGCGGCACCCCCGCGCTCGCCACACGCTTCATGACGTCACCGGCCGAGCCGGTCGAGAACTGGGCCCGGTCGGTCGCCAGAAGCTGGATGTGCTCGCCCGATGTCGCGTGCTGGATCTCGACCTCGAGCGACTGGTCGCGGAAGTAGCCCTTCGCCTGCGCCATGTAGACGGCGACGAAGGGCAGGTCGGCCTGTGGCTTGAACCCAGCGATGAAGGTGACCTTTTCCGCCGGGAGGGGCGTCGGTGACGGGACCGCGACTGGCGCGTTGCACGCCACGAGCAGGACAGCCGCGAGCAGGCCCAGCCGTTTCATGTCGCGACCGCTATCGGATGCCAGTGCAGGACTCGCCGCTCGGCCGCGCCGACGACCGCATTCGCCGCGATCCCGATCGCCGCGAGGACCAGGACCGCGCCGAAGAGGATCGTCAGATCAAGGTTGGCGTTCGCCACGAAGATCACACGCCCCAAACCCCGATCGGCTCCGGTCCATTCCCCGATGACAGCGCCGATGAGCGCGAGGTTGAGCGAGATGCGCGCGCCGGAGAAGAGATAGGGGAGCGCGCTCGGCACCCGCAGATGACGGAAGATCTCGCGCCCGGACGCGCCCAGCGTCTCGAGGAACGCAACCTCCTGGAGATCGGCTGAGCGCAGTCCGACGAAGGAGTTGACGAGCATCGGGAAAAAAGTGATGAGAGCGGCGATCGCAACCTTTGGGGCCGTGCCGAAGCCGAACCAGAGCGTGAAGAGCGGAGCGACCGCGACGATCGGCGTGAGCTTCACGAGGATCGCGAGAGGAAAGAGCGTGCGCTCGAAGGGGCGCGACCACGCCATTATGGTCGCGAGCGCGAACGCGACGCCCGTCCCGAGAACGAACCCCGCCGCCGCCTCGCTGAGCGTGACGCCGCCCTCACGTGCAAGAAGACCGGCGTCGGTCGCCATGCGCGCGGCAACGGCCGAGGGCGCGGGCAGGAGATAGGACGGGACCCGAAAGGCCCGGGACCAGATCTCGAGGACGATCGCGATTCCGACGATCGCCAGGAGTGCCACCGCGAGGTCGACGAGCGTGCGGCGAATGGTCATGCGAGCAGCGAGCGGACCTCCTCCACCAGGTCGTGGAAGCGTGGCTCGCGCCGGAGCGCCTTGGTCCGCGGTCGCGGGAGCGAGATCGCGACTTCGCCGCGTACGCGTGCGGGGCGATGCCCGCCGATGACGACAACGCGATCCGCCAGCAGCACGGCCTCCTCGATGTCGTGCGTGACATAGACGACCGAGCGCGGGCGGCCTTCCCAAAGGCGGAGCAGCTCGTCGCGCAGATCTTCACGGGTGAGCTCGTCGAGCGATGCGAGCGGCTCGTCCATGAGCAGTACCTCTGGGTCGATGACGAGCGATCGCGCGAGCGCGACTCGCTGCCGCATGCCGCCCGAGAGCTGATGCGGGTAGGCGTCGATCGACTCGCTCAGGCCCATCCGCGCGACCCACTCGTCGGGACTGACGTGACCATTGGTCCGCGCGCTTCGGTTCACCTCCAGCGGAAGGGTCACGTTCTGTCGCACGGTCCGCCACGGATGGAGGCGCGCGTCCTGCGCGACGAAACCGATGCGTTTGCGACGACGGGCAATGGCCGGCGGGACGCCGAGGAGATCCACCGTGCCGGAGGTCGGCTCGAGAAGCCCGGCGATGAGGCGCAGGAGCGTCGTCTTGCCGCTGCCGCTCCGGCCGACGACGGCGACGACCTCGTTGGCGACCTCGAGATCGATGTCGCGGAGCACCGGGCCGCTGTAGCCGGCGCTGACACGATGGAGCGCGATGGCGACCGACACCGCACTCGATGCTAGTCGCGTCAAGGGCTAGCATCCGAGGGCGCGAATCGCTTACGGGGGAGCCGCAATGACGACCGTGAAAGCTGCCCTTGTCCAGTGCGCTTGGACTGGCGACAAGGACTCGATGATCTCCAAACATGCGAAGTACATCGCGGACGCCGCGAAGCAAGGCGCGCAGGTGATGTGCCTGCAGGAGCTCTTTTACGGTCCGTACTTCTGCCAGGTGCAGGACACGAAGCACTACAGCTACACCGAGAAGATCCCGGACGGGCCGACGACGAAGCTCATGCAGGAGCTCGCAAAGAAGCACTCGATGGTGCTCATCGTTCCCATGTACGAGGAGGACCAGGTCGGCGTCTACTACAACACCGCGGCGGTCATCGACGCCGACGGGAAGTACCTCGGGAAATATCGCAAGACGCACATCCCGCACGTGAGCGGGTTCTGGGAAAAGTTCTACTTCCGTCCGGGCAACATGGGATATCCGGTGTTCGACACCGCCGTCGGTAAGGTCGGCGTCTATATCTGCTATGACCGTCACTTCCCCGAAGGCGCGCGGATGCTCGGGCTTCACGGCGCCGAGCTCGTCTTCATTCCCTCCGCGACCTCGCGCGGGCTATCCATGCACCTGTGGTTCATCGAGCAGACCGCTCACGCGATCGCGAACGGGTACTGGGTCGGGACCATCAACCGCGTCGGGCAGGAGAAGGAGTTCGGTCCGAACGACTACTACGGCTCGAGCTACTTCGCCGATCCGCGCGGCAAGATCATCGCGCAGGCCTCGGAGAAAGACGAGCAGCTCCTGGTCGCGGACCTGAACATGGACCTCGTGCGTGAGGTCCGGAACACGTGGCAGTTCTACCGCGACCGCCGTCCCGACATGTACGACGACATGGTGAAGCCGTAGCCATGACCGCAACCGCGACCGGAAGTGGTCTGCGCGAGAAGATGCTGATCGGCGGTGAGTGGGTCGACAGCGCGGATGGCCGCACGTTCGATGTCGAGACGCCGGCGAGGCGAGGATCGGTGATCGCTCAGGTGCCGCGAGCCGGAGCCGAGGATGTCGACCGCGCGGTCAAGGCCGCAGCCGCGGCGTTCCCCTTGTGGCGCTCGGTCGCGCCGCGCGATCGCGGACGGATCCTCGCACGCATCGCCGACGACGTCGAAGCAGCTATCGAGGACCTGGCGCGCACGCTCGCGGCGGAGACCGGCAATGCCATCCGGACCCAGGCACGCCCAGAGGCAAAGACGGTGGCCGACGTGTTTCGCTACTTCGGAGGCCTTGGCGGCGAGCTGAAGGGCGAGACTGTCCCGCTCGGCGAGACGATGTTCTCGTATACGCGGCGCGAGCCGTTCGGCGTCGTCGCCGCGATCGTGCCGTGGAACGTGCCGATCCTCATCGCCGCGTGGAAGATCGCGCCGGCGCTCATCGCCGGGAACACCGTCGTGCTCAAGCCGTCAGCGAACGCGCCGCTCGCCGCGCTCGCGCTCGCGCGCATCTGCGCGAAGCACCTGCCCAGAGGCGTACTGAACGTCATCACCGGGACCGGCGACGAGGTCGGGACGCCACTTGCGGTCCACCCGCTCGTTGCGAAGATCTCGTTCACCGGTGCGACCGATACGGGAAAGGCGATCCTCCGTCTCGCGGCCGACCGCATCATCCCCGTAACGCTCGAGCTTGGCGGCAAGAGTCCGCAGATCCTCTTCCCGGACGCCGACGACGAAAAGACCGTCGACGGAGTCATCGCGGCAATGCGTTTCGCGCGGCAGGGCCAGTCGTGCACTGCGGGCTCGCGGCTCTTCCTGCACAAGACCGTGTTCGACTCGTTCCTGGACAAGCTTGCGAGGAAGCTCGGAAAGCTGAAGGTCGGTGATCCGCTCGATGAGACCAATGACATGGGCGCGATCGTCAGTCGGCAGCAGTTCGACCGCGTCGTGCGCTTCATCGACGAGGGGTCCCATCAGCAAGGCGCGCGGACAGTGATCGGGGGGCCCCCACCGAAGGAGGGTCGCCTCGCCGAGGGCTATTACGTCGAGCCGACAGTCTTCGCCAACGTACGGAACGACTGGCGGATCGCCCGCGAGGAGATCTTTGGGCCCGTGCTCGTCGCGATTCCATGGGATGACGCCGCCGATGCGGTGCGCATGGCGAACGACACCCATTACGGCCTCGCGGCCTACATCTGGTGCAGGGACATCAGCCGCGCGCTGCGCACGGCGCATTCGATCGACGCGGGCTGGGTCCAAGTCAATCAGGGCCTCGGTCAGGTCGTGGGTCAGCCGTACGGTGGGTTCAAAGAAAGCGGGCTCGGGCGCGAGAACTCGCTCGAGGGAATGCTCGAAGGCTTCACTCAGCGCAAGAGCGTGACGATTAACCTCACGGACTAGCCGCTCCGCGCCAGTCGACGCGTTAGCATGGCCGACCGCATGGTGAGAGCGGGACTCCCGCGTTCGACTTCTTGAGTGAGCAACCGGTCGTCTGCGTCGGCTACTAGCAGCGTAATCATCGATCTCGACGGCGATCCCGAGCTCGCGCCCGGCCGCGACCGTCGACGAGCGTTGACGCTCGCGTTAGCACTGTGTCTTGCGATCGGCAGCGCGGGTCTCGGCCGCGACGGGCCCGAGGCGACCCAGGCGACGACGATGACGATATTTAGCCGGGACGGCGCATCTGTGGTCGCTCCGCCCGCCGATCAGCTGTCTTTGCCGCCGAACACCACAGATGTGTTGCTGTCCTTCATCCCCGATCGGCTCGCGAACGAAGCCTTGCCCCCACTGCCGTTCATTCCGGTGCGGGTCCGGGCCGTCTCGGGCCTGGCCGTCGAGGCTCGCCGTCCGGGGGACCTTCAGATGGTCACGTGGACCGAAGGCGGAAAAGTCTATTGGCTCGTCTCGGACCGACGGGACGTCGCCGATCTCTTGCGGCTGGCGGACTCGCTCCACTAGCACGGCCATCACCCCACGCTTCGCCGCAGTGAACTAGCAGGTTACGACCATAGCGCGGAAATGCGTTTCCATTTCCTCGTATCAGACACTTGACGCGGCGTACGATCGGAGACGGAAGAAGCTCTTCCGGAAAGCTGGCGATCACGATGAGCGCCGACGCACTGGAGCTGGTCTTCACCGGCTCCGCCGTGCTCGGCACGGCGCTTCTTCTCCTCTCGAGCATCGGCGGGGGCATGCACGTCCGCATCCGTGTTCCTGTCCACATGCCGCGCGTGCGTGTCCCATTCCTGCGCGTCACGCGCACGGACGACGCGACCGCAATGCCCGTGCTTCTGGGCTTTCTCGCGATGTTCGGTATCGGCGGGCTCTTCGGGGCGGTCGCCTTCGGCTTTGGCCCCGCCGGCAGGACGGCCGTGGCGCTCGCGTTCGGCGCGTTCGGCGCAGGCGTGGCATTCGCGATCTTCGCCGCACTCCGGCGGGCCGAAGGCCACGAGCCGACCGCGCTGCGGGACCTGGTAGGCCGAAAGGCTCGGGTGACCGTGAGCATCGGCGAGCGCGGGCACGGCACCGTCGCGCTCACCTACGACGGGGCGTTGCAAACGCTTCCGGCGACCGCGAGAACGCCGATCGCTCGAGGCCGCGAGGTTGAGATTCTCGGTGTCCACGGCATGGCGGTGACGGTCCGCTCCCTTCCTCCGCCGTAGACCGCGCCCGCGGCCTCGCAGAGAAAGAAGGGATTTGAAATGACACTCAGCGTCACTGAGCTCGTTCTGGCGACGCTCGCCGTACTCGTCCTTCTCGCGCTCTTCGCGGCGCAGCGCTATCGGGTCGCGGGCGCGAACGAGGCGCTCGTGATCTCGGGCGCGCGCGGCAGCAAGGTCCGCGATGAAAAGGGCGACCTCGTCACCATCCACGATCAAGGTGTGAAGGTCGTCGTCGGGGCTGGAACGTTCACGTGGCCACTCATCAACAAGGTCGGCCGGCTTCAGCTCACGGCGCGGCAGGTCGAGATCGGACTCGCGCACGAGAACGCGGCCGTCACGAAGCAGGGTGTCGGTGTCCTCATCACGGGACAGGCGATGTTCAAGATCGCCCGGGAGCCCGAGCGGCTTCGCGCTGCCGCCGAGAGGTTCATCGGGGAGCCCGACAGCCAGATCGAGACGATGGTCAAGAAGGTCCTCGAGGGCTCGCTTCGCTCGATCGCGGGCACGCTCACGATCGAGGAGCTGATCACCGACCGCGACCGGTTCCAGCAAGCCGTCTCGGAGGCCGCGCGCGGCGACCTCGAGGCGAGTGGCATCCACATCGACGCGCTGACCATCACGAGCATCCGCGACACCAAGGGCTACATCGAGCAGCTCGGCGAGAAGAACCTCGCGAGCGTGCAGCGCGACGCGCGCATCGCGAAAGCGAGCGCGTCGCAGGAAGCGGCGGTCAAGGAAAACGAGGCGCAGCGGGTCATCATCCAAGCCGAGCGCGACCGAGAGATCGCGCGGGCCGAAGCACACAAGGTCACCGCCAAGGCCCAGGCCGAGGCTGATCAGTCGGGGCCGCTCGCCCAGGCGACAGCCACGAAAGACGTGATCAAGGAGCAGACCGAGCTGGCCGAGCTCGATGCGGTACGGCGTGAAAAGGAGCTGCTCGGCACAACCGTCAAGCCGGCCGAGGCCGAGCGCCGCGCCGCGGTGGTGAAGGCCGAAGGCGCAAGGCAAGCCGCGATCCTCGCGGCCGAGGCGCACGCGCAGCAGGTGCAGCTGACCGGCGAGGCTGAGGGCGCGGCGAACATCGCGCGAGGCCGTGCCGCGGCGCAGGTCACCGAGATCAGCGGCGCGGCAGAGGGTGCGGCCATCCTGGCACGCGGCCAGGCCGAGGCGAGATCGAAGGAGCTCCTCGCCGAGGCGTACCGCAAGTTCGACGAAGCAGCGATCCTTCTTCAAACCCTGCCGCTCGTCCCGCCGATCGTCCGGGAAGCGGCGGCACCGCTCGGGAACATCGACAACCTCACCGTCATCGACTCCGCCGGCGCGTCGAAGCTCACCGACACCGTCGTGCGGACCGCCGCTGAGGGCACCGCGATCGCGAAGTCGCTTCTCGGCGTCGACCTCACGGAGATCATGGCCCGCCTAGCGACGCGGCGAGAGGAGAAGGACAGGGGTTAACCTCAGGCATCCCGATGAGCGAGGGCAGGCTTCCGGTCTAGGTGGACCGCCGCGAAGAGCGCCGACTGGTCGCCTGCCTCTTCATCGACGTGGTCGGCTCGACACAACACACGGTCCGTCTCGGACCGGAGCGTCTCAAGGCCGCGCTCGGCGCGGCCTTCAACCAGCTCCGCCTGCTCATCGAGAACGAGGGCGGCACCGTTGAGAAGTACATCGGCGACGAGATCTACGCCCTTTTCGGTGCACCGGTCGCGCATGAAGACGATCCCGCGCGAGCGATACGCGCGGCGGATGCGGCCCGTCGATGGGTGGGCGGCCAACGGGCCGACGATGTGACATTCGAGGTCCGTATCGGAGTCGAGACCGGCGAAGCGGTGATCGACCTTGCCGCGACGGAAGGCAGTCATCAGCAGATGAGCGTCGGCGCGGTTGTCAATGTCGCCTCGCGCTTGTGCCATCACGCGGAGCCCGGGCAAGCGCTCGTAGGACCTGTAGCCCGCAGAGCGACGGAAGAGTTCGCCACCTTTCGCGCCCTCGGGCCGGTCGATCTGAAGGGCGTCGGACCGACCGAGGTATGGGCGCTTGGGGACGTGCGAGACGCGGTCCCCCGGCGGCGATTGCCGTTCGTCGGCCGCGAGGCCGAGCTCCAGCTCCTAGGCCTCGCCCATCGTCGAGCGCGTGACCGCTCCGTGCTCGCTCTCGTTTCCGGGCCACCCGGTCAGGGCAAGACGCGTCTCGTCGAAGAGTTCATCGCCTCGCAGCCCGGTGTGCGCCTTCTAGCGGCCCGGTGCCGGCCAAGTGGCGAAATTGGTGCGCTCGAGCCACTTCGCGAGATCCTTCTCGGCGCCCGTGAGCCGGCCGCGCTCGCTGAGATCGTCGCCGCGGCGATTTCGGATCCCGCCGAGCGTGTCCGTGTGAAGGACGCGTTAGCGCATTCTGCCGGCATCACGGCGAGCCCGGCGCTCGCGGCGCTGGGCAAGGACGAACGCGACGATGAAATCCAAAACGCGTGGCGGCGGTTCATCAAGGGTCTCGCCGCGCAGGATCCCTTGGTGCTGTGGGCGGAGGACGTGCACTGGGCGGCGCCCGACGTCATGCGCTTGCTGGACCGACTTTCGCTTTCTGGCGAGCCGTTCCTCGCGATCGTGACCGCACGGCCGGAGTTCGCGGAAGCGGCCGGTCTTCGGCCGACGGGCGACCGCTTCTTCATCGAGCTCGAAGGCCTGGAACACCCCGCCGCTCGGGCGCTCGCGGCGAGCGCGGGGAATTCGGATGACACAACGATCTCGCGCGCGGAGGGGAACCCGTTATTCATCGTCGAACTCGCGCGTGCGCACGAGCCCGGTGGAGACCTGCCGCTCACCCTTCAAGGCGCGCTTGGCGCGCGGCTTGACGAGCTCAAACCTCATGAACGCGCTCTGCTCGCGAACGCCGCGGTGATCGGCGAGACGTTCGCACCCGCCGACGCCGCGCTACTCGCTCGCGTTGAATTGCCGACGATTTCACGCGGGCTCGCACGGCTCGCCGAGCTTCACTATCTCGACTCGCTCGACGGGCGCTACCGGTTCCACCACTCACTGATGCGCGATGTGGCGTATGGCCGTCTTCTCGTTGCCGATCGCATGCGCTTACACGCGCGATACGCTCACGAGCTCGCGTCCAAGCTCGATCCCGAGGTCCTCGCGCATCACTGGTGGGCAGCTCTTGGCGGCCCCGACGCCGAGTGGGTGTGGCCCGCGACGCCGGAGGTTGCCGTGATGCGGCGGGAAGCCTTCGGGGCGCATGTCCAGGCCGGAGCGCGGCAGGCCGAGCTGTTCGCGCTGGAGCGTGCGATCCCGCTACTCGAGCGGGCCTACGCCCTCGCTTCGGACGAGCGCGAGCGCGGTGTCGCGAAGCTCGCGCAGGCGCAGGCCTATGCCAATGATCTCCACGGCGACGACTCGTGGCGGACGTTCCACCAGGCTCGCGCGCATTTCAAAGCGACGGGCGTGGTGCCGCCAGAGCTCTATCTCGGAGCGCTCAAGGTCCGCATGCGTGTCGGCGCCTTCAACACGCTGCCCTCGCCCGCCGAAGTTGAGGATCTGGTGACGGAGGCTGAGGAGGTCGCCCGCGGATCGGCGGATCCGGTGATCCTTGCGCGCACTCTCGTGTACAGCGCTTTCAGGGACATGGACCCGGCCACGATGAAAGGCGACTCGGCTCGGATCGCCGAAGCCGTTCGGCTGTCCGAGAACTTTGATCCGCTGACACGACGCGAGATCCTGGGCTGGCACGCGCAGGACCTCATTCGCCTAGACGATCTTGACGGAGCGCAGCGAGTCCTGGATCAAATGGATTCGCTGC
>Ga0066661_10001139_pt1 | contig 10374 bp, 12 predicted proteins | sample GraSoiAngelo_110_FD_66454 | JGI IMG/M metagenome (GOLD analysis project Ga0066661, IMG submission 66454) | Grasslands soil microbial communities from the Angelo Coastal Reserve, California, USA - 14_0903_12_30cm | ecosystem: Environmental > Terrestrial > Soil > Grasslands | place: USA... | reverse complement strand
CGGTTGCTGGTCACGATCACGCCCAGGCGCAGGCGGGTCGTCTGCGCGGCGAGCGCGGCGAGCAGCGTCCACGCCTCCAGCGCGGCGCCGCGGATGTCGCCGCGCAGCGGGACCATGTGGTCCCACAGCCACGCGTGCTCGAACAGCGGGTTGGCGTCGGCCTCCCGCCAGACGGCGAGGATGTCCTCGTAGCTGCTGCGGTTCTGGCTCGTCTTCACCCCGAAGGTCACGGGTCGCTGGTCGCGCATCGTCGCACTCCTCACGTTCGTTAGCCGGCTACAGAATAATACTAGACGGCTAACGATCTCGCCCCCAGCCACCCCGCGATGGCGTCGAAGACCTCGGCCTGCAGCTCGGGCTGGCCGTCGAAGTGGTGCGTCCCGCCGCGGATCCAGTGCAGCTCACGGTCGGTGGCGCCGCACGCCGCCACCATGGCCTCGACGTCGGACGGGAAGATGCCCTGGTCGGCCGTGCCCTGCAGGAACAGCACCGGCACGGAGCACGCGGCCAGGTTCGGCTCGGCGGCGGCGTGGGTCGTGTCCAGGGCCCACTGCGACAGCCAGGAGGAGAGCGTCGACCAGCGGCCCAGGCCGGTCGCGGACCGGTTCGCGGCCCGCACGTCCGGGCCCCGGTACGTGCCGGCCTGGCGGTCGGACGGATCGAGCCACAGGTCGAGGAACCGGAGGTCCGCGGCCGTGCCGTGGACCACGAACGCCTGGTCGGCCACGCCGGCCGCCCGCCGCTCCTGGACCCACTGTGTGATCCGGCGGTTGCGGGCCTCCTGGGCCGCCCGGTACCGCTCCACGAACTCGGGGTCGTATGGCGGCCCCCAGCGGGCGTGGAACATGTCCAGCTCGGGGTCGCGGGCGAGCGGGTCGGCCTCGTCCGTGATCGCCGGATCCAGCCACGCGGTCAGGACCTGGGCGCGGCCCCGGTGGGCGTTCAGGACCACGAGCGCGTCCGCCCGGGGCAGGTCGGCGGCCGTGAGGTCCGGCGGGCCGCCGGCCGGGGTCGCCGTGACGGTCGGGCGCTCCGCCTGGGACTGGTAGAACGCGGCCAGCGCGCCGCCGCCGCTGTTGCCCACCAGCACCACGTGCTCGTGGCCGAGCTCGCGGAGGTGGCGGATGCCGGCGGCCAGGTCGAGCGCCACCTGCTCGATGATCACGGCCGCGTCGCTGCCCACGAACCGGGAGTCGAGGCCCAGCGTCGTGAAGCCGCGCCGCGCCAGCGGGATGAGCGCGTAGTGGTGATGGAAGGACACGGCCGGGTGCGCCAGCACGAGCGCGGTGCGGCCGCGCTCCGCCGGCGTGTAGAGGGCGCCGTCCAGCTCGCCGCCGTCCTCGGCGGTCAGCGGGACCAGCTCGCGCGTGATCCCGGCCGGGAGCGCCGTGGCCTGGCGGACCGGGCTCATGCCAGCGCCGCCCGGGCCGGCCTACCCGGCGGGCGCCGTCGCCGGACGCCAGTCGTGGTTCAGCGCCTCCCAGTCGAGGCCGTGACCGGGCCCGAGCGGCTCGGTGCGCCCCACCGGGTACGGGTCCCAGGTGCAGATCTCCAGCTTGTTGCCGTCGGGGTCCTTGAAGTAGATGGAGACCGCGTCCACCGGCGGGTGCGAGCGCGGCCCGGAGAAGGGGACGCCCATCGCGCGGAGGTGCTCGCACATGCGGTCGAGGACGGCGGCCGTGGCGCCGAGGGCGAGGTGCGGCCAGTGGCTCTCGCTGTGCCGGTCGGCGAACGTCCTGCCGTCGTTGGGATAGCCCACCTGGAGCAGGACGGTGCCCACGTGCATGAAGACGTGCGCGCTGCGGCCGGGCTCGCCGAAGCCGGTCGCGTAGTACGCGGTGCCGCCCAGGGCCTCCTCGTAGAAGCGGACGGCCCGCTCGACGTCGGCGACGGCGAGCGCGGCGTGGTCCATGCCGATCAGGCCGAACGGGTTGGGCGGCACCTCGTGGCGGGTGCCGCTGGCCGGGTTCTTGTTCTGCACGTTCAGGGCCTCCTTCGCGGCACTAGCATCCTCGGACATGGGACAGATGACGGGCCTGCAGCTGCAGGTGCGGTGGCTGGTGGACCGGGCGGAGATCGCGGAGCTGCTCGCCCGCTACGCGCGGTGCATCGACGAGCGGGACTGGGCGGGGCTGCAGGGCACGTACGCGGAGGACGGCGTGATGGAGCACGGCGCCACGGCCGTCGGCCGCGACGGGGTGCCCGGGCTGTCCGAGCGGATCCTGGCCGGCGTGGCGTCCTCCCACCACGTGGTGGACGCCCCCGGGATCGAGATCGACGGCGACACGGCTCGCACGCGGTCCCACTACCTCGCCACCCACGTCGCGGACGACGGCGCGATCATCCGCCAGGCCGGCGGCTGGTACGACTGCACGCTCAGGCGCACGCCGGCCGGCTGGCGGTTCACCCGCGTGACCGCGCGCAGCGCCTGGCGGACGGGCCAGGGCCTGGCGGCCCACTGAGGTCACAGGAACACCGCCAGGTTCTGGGTCCGGAGCACCGACTCGTCCACCGTGATCTCCCGCGACCGCAGGCGCAGCGCGTCGCCCACCGACCGGAGGATGTCGCGGCGCTCGGCCGCCACCCACTCGGGCGGCCGCGTGTCGCCACGGCTCCGAAACAGCAGCTGGTAGCTCCGGACCGCGATCTCGCCCTGGCCCGGGCCGGGCGCGCAGCGCACGTTCGTCACGAACCGGCGCACCCGGGACGGCGGGTCCTCGGTCCACGCGTGCTCGCCGCTCAGGCGCTCCACGCGCCCTCGCGGACCGTCTCGACGATGCGTTCGATCTCCGGCATGACAGCAACCAATCTGCCATACGCTGAGGGGATGAACGGCCGCGTGGTCGCGCAGCTCGCGCACGAGCTCGCCCCGGAGGTGCGGGTCAACCGCGTCGCGCCCGGCGGCACGCTGGACACCGACCTGCGCGGCCCGGCCAGCCTGGGCCTCGCCGAGCGGCGGCTGGCCGAGCGGCCCGGGCGCCGGGAGGAGCTGGAGGCGCGGACGCCGCTGCGGGTCGCGCTCACGGCGGCCGACCACGCGAGCGCCTACCTGTGGCTGGCGTCGGACGGCGCCCACGGCGTGACCGGCGAGGTCATCCGCTCCGACGGGGGGCTGGCGGTCCGGTGAGCCAGGTCCTCCGCGGGCGGATCGCGACCGGGTGCCGCATCCTCGCCCGGGAGGGCCTGGTGACGGGCGTGCTCGGCCACCTCTCGGCGCGCGCGCCCGGCGGCGGCGTGCTGATCCGGTGCCGCGGGCCGCACGAGCGCGGCGTGGGCCGCACCACGCCGGAGGACGTGCGCCTGATCGACCTGGACGGCCGGCCCCTCGAGGACCTGGACGGCTGGGAGCTCCCGAAGGAGCTGTGGATCCACACCGAGCTGTACCGGGCGCGGCCGGACGTGATGGCGGTGGTGCACGCCCACCCGCGCGCGGCGCTGCTGTGCGGGCTGGCGGACCTGACCCCGCGGCCGGTGATCGGCTCGTACAACATGCCCGCGCTGCGCATGGCCATCGCCGGGATCCCGGTGTACCCACGGTCGATCCTCATCTCGCGGCGGGACCTGGGCGAGGAGCTCGCCAGGGCGATGGGCGCCTCGCCCACGTGCCTGCAGCGGGGCCACGGCATCACGGTGACCGGCGGGAGCGTGGAGGAGGCCACGGTCGCGGCGGTGGACCTGGAGACGCTGTACGGGATCACGCTCGAGCTGGCCCGCCTGGGCGCATCGCCCCCGGACGTGCCGGAGCAGGACCTGGCGGAGCTGCCCGACCTGGGGTCGGGTCTCAACGTCCGGATGGCCTGGGAGGCGATGGCCGCCGGCCTGGACTGATCGGCGTCGCGGGTGTCGATCCGGCCCGGGAGCGTTCGTGTAGAGGGTGAAGAGCCGGCGGCGGCGCCGGCGGTACAGTCCAGGAGGACCACCCGATGAAGGACTACCTGCTCAGCATCCAGCAGCCCGACGGCCCCCCTCCCCCGCCCGAGGTCCTGGCCGGCATCATGCGGGACCTCGACGCCCTGGTCGCCGAGATGCGGGCGGCCGGCGCCTGGGTGTTCAGCGGCGGCCTGGCCGCGGCCAGCTCGGCCACGGTCGTCCGCCTCCACGACGGTGAGCTGCTGACCACGGACGGGCCCTACGTGGAGGGCAAGGAGCACATCGGCGGACTCCTGATCCTCCGGGCGCCCGACCTGGACGCCGCGCTGGAGTGGGCTCGCCGCTACGCGCGGGCGATCACGCTCCCGATCGAGGTCCGGCCGTTCCAGGCCACCCGGGGCTGAGCGCCGGGATGCCGGCCGTCGCCACGTCGGAGATCGAGCGTGTCTTCCGCGAGGAGTACGGCCGGGCGGTGGCCGTCCTGGTCCGCGCCTTCGGCGACATCGACGTCGCCGAGGAGGCGGTCCAGGACGCGTTCACCGCGGCGGTGCGGCGCTGGCCGGACTCGGGCCTGCCCCCGAGCCCGGCCGGCTGGATCATCACCACCGCTCGCAACCGGGCGATCGACCGCCTGCGCCGCGAGGCGAGCCGGGAGGACCGGCACGCCCAGGCGGCGCTGCTCCACGCCCGCGCCGAGCCGGTCGAGGAGGGCCCCGTGCGCGACGACCGCCTGCGCCTGATCTTCACCTGCTGCCACCCGGCCCTGGGCCCCGCCGCCCGGGTCGCGCTGACGCTCCGCCTGCTCGGCGGCCTGACCACGGCCGAGATCGCGCGCGCGTTCCTCGTGCCCGAGGCCACGATGGCCCAGCGGCTGGTCCGGGCCAAGGGCAAGATCCGGGACGCCGGCATCCCCTACCGCGTCCCGGGCCAGGCCGACCTCCCGGAGCGCCTGCGGGCGGTGCTGGCGGTCGTCTACCTGATCTTCAACGAGGGCCACACGGCGAGCGCGGGCGACCGGCTCGTGCGCGAGGAGCTGTGCCGGGAGGCGATCCGGCTCGGACGGCTGCTGACCGAGCTGCTGCCCGAGGAGCCGGAGGTCGCCGGGCTGCTGGCCCTGATGCTCCTGCTGGAGTCGCGGCGGACCGCGCGGACCACCCCGGAGGGCGACCTGGTGCGGCTGGCCGACCAGGACCGGGGCCGGTGGGACCAGGCACTGATCGCCGAGGGGCAGGCGCTGGTCCGGGCGTGCCTCCGGCGCAACCAGCCCGGCCCGTACCAGGTCCAGGCGGCGATCAGCGCGGTCCACAGCGCGGCGCCGGCGGCGGCCGCCACCGACTGGTGGCAGATCCTGCAGCTGTACAACCTGCTGCAGGGGCTGGCCCCGAGCCCGGTGGTGGCGCTGAACCGGGCGGTGGCCGTGGCCGAGGTCGAGGGCCCGGACGCGGCCCTGGCGCTGGTGGACGGTCTGGACCTGGCCGGCTACCACCTGTTCCACGCGATCCGCGCGGACCTGCTGCGCCGGCTGGGCCGCCAGGCCGAGGCCGCCGCCGCGTACGAGGCGGCGATCGCGCGGACCGAGAACGAGGCCGAGCGGGCGTTACTGCGCCGCGGGCTCGAGTCGGTCGGCGGCTGACGCCGGCCGACCTACGATAGAGCCATGGGTGGTCAGGAGCCCGGAGCCGCGGTTCGGCGGCGCATCCGTGCCGGCGACCTCGCCGGGCCCACGGCCGGCGAGGCGCCCGGCAGCGTCCAGGCCAACCTCGTCGTGCTGCCCGCCGCCCTCGCCCACGACTTCCTCCGGTTCGCCCAGGCCAACCCCAAGCCGTGCCCCGTCCTCGCCGTCTCGGAGCCCGGCGATCCCCGGCTGCCCCAGCTCGGCGACGACCTGGACGTGCGCACCGACCTGCCCCGCTACCGGGTCTGGCGCCATGGCGAGCTCGTCGAGGAGCCGGCGGACGTGCGCCACGCGTGGCGCGACGACCTGGTCACGTTCGCGATCGGCTGCTCCTTCTCGTTCGAGCAGGCGCTTGCCGACGACGGGATCGAGCTGCGCCACCTCACCTGCGGCTCCAACGTCCCGATGTACCGCACCAGCATCGAGTGCGTGCCGGCGGGCCCGTTCCAGGGGCCACTGGTGGTCTCGATGCGCCCCCTCCGGCCAGCCGACGCCATCCGCGCGATCCAGATCACGTCCCGGTTCCCGTCCGTGCACGGCGCCCCGGTCCACATCGGCCTGCCCGAGGAGATCGGCATCGCCGACCTGGCCCGGCCCGACTACGGCGACGCGGTGCCGGTCAGGGACGGCGAGCTGCCCGTGTTCTGGGCCTGCGGCGTCACCCCCCAGGCGGTGATCGCCGAGGTGCGGCCCGAGTTCTGCATCACGCACGCGCCGGGCTGCATGCTCGTCACCGACCTGCGCAACACGAGCCTGGCCAGCCTCTAGAGAGCACGCCGTTCGACCACCCGTGTCCTCACCGCTAAGCTGATGGCGTTGGCTGCCGACGACGTCGCCTCCCTCGCCGCTGTGCAGCGCTGCGTCGGCGGATTCCTGGCTCACCGGGGTCCCCGCACGCGCGTTGCGTACGCGAACGACCTGGACGAGTTCGCTCGCTTCCGGGGCCGGTCGCGCGGGGAAGCCGTGCTCGAGCTCCTGGCCGCGGGCCCGCGGGAAGCGGTCAGGCTAACATCCTCGTACGCGCTCGACCTCCGGCGCCAGCGCCGGGCCACGAACACCATCGTTCGCAGGCTCTGGACGCTGCGGGCGCTGACACGGCGAGCGCGCAGCGAGGGACTGGTGGACTGGGATCTGGATCTCCCCGGAGAGGACGAGATCGCGCGCGCCATGCGCGCCGAGGTGAGCGGCGACGCGCCGTACCTGTTTCCGCGCCACGAGAGCGAGATCGATCGCCTCGACGTCCAGCACTACGCGCTGCGGGAGGCGCTCCGGGGCAACTACGTCGCCCCCATCCGCTCGCCAGCCCGCGTGCTCGACGTGGGCTGCGGGACCGGCCAGTGGGCGTACGACATGTGCGCCGAGTTCCCCGCCGCGCTGGTCATCGGGTACGACCTGGAGCCGAGCAAGCCCGGCGGGACGGCGAACTACCACTTCGTGAAGGGCAACGTGCTGCACGGCCTGCCGTTCGCGGACGGCAGGTTCGACCTGGTGCACCAGCGGCTGCTCCTGGCCTCCGGCGTCCCGGCCGGATCGTGGCCGGCGGTCATGCGCGACCTGGTCCGCGTGACGAGGGCCGGCGGCTGGCTCGAGCTGGTGGAGGCCGCGCCGCGGACGGACTCGCCCGGCCCGGCGACCGAGGAGCTGTGGCGCCTGGTCCGCCAGATCGGCCGGGGCCTCGGCCTGGACACCGAGGCGACGATCATCGACTCGCTCGCCGACGACCTGGACCGGGCGGGCCTGGAGGAGGTCCAGGGCCAGTCGGTCAGCATCCCGGTCGGCGAGTGGGGCGGCCAGGCCGGATCGCTGCTGGCGTCGGGCGTGCGGGCCGGCATGATGCGGCTCAGCGACACGTTCGAGGCCAGGCTGAGCGTCCCGCGCCAGCGGAGCTACGAGCTGATCACCGCGATGGACAACGAGTGGGACGAGTACCGCAGCTCCGCACGCTTCGCGATCGCCTACGGCAGGAAGGCGCCGGCCTGACGACCGGCCGTCTCCGCTCAGGCGGCGGCGATCACACCCACTGGAACTCGAGGCGCAGCTGGAACGGCCTGGCGTCGTCGTACGAGTTCAGCACCGTCGCCACCGGCGTCGGCCCGCTCGGCCCACCCAACGGCGTGCCGACCATCTGCGGGTACGACGGCACCTGCGACTCCGGGAGGCCGTGCTGCCTCGACTGGACCACCTGCTGGTGCCACTCGTCGAGGCCGGCCGTGCCCAGGCCCCAGCTCCGGGCGACGTCCTTCGCCTGCTGATAGCCGTCGTCGTTCGACGTCGGCGCGTACAGGACGGCCACCGACTGCAGGTCGTTGCCGCTGGCCTGGAAGTCCTCGCGCACCGCGCGCATCGACAGGGTGCGCTCGGCGGGCAGCAGGATCGTCACGTCCACCGTCTGGCTCACCGACGTGGCGTCGAGGCTGTCCTTCCAGCCGACGTCCGACTTCGTGTGGCTCTGGCGCAGGTTCCACGTCACGTGGGGCACCGACTGGCCGCCCATCATGCAGCCGGCCACGACGATGGCGCCGGCGATCGCAGCGCTCGACAGGAGTCGCCGTGGCGACATGACGATCCTCCTCCGCCGCACCCCGCCCGCATCAGTAGCCGTCCACGTTCAGCCAGGGCAGCATCCGGAAGCCGCTGGCCCGCTGGCTCAACGGCGTGTCGATCAGCTGCTGCGCCTGCTGCGGGTCCTTCAGGAGCGCCTGGTACTTCGGCAGCATGTCCGAGGTGATCCAGTGCCAGCGGTCGGGGAACTGGGTGATGTCCCTCGAGTCGTAGCCGAGCTGCAGCGGACCCAGCGAGATCTCGACGTGGAACCCGCCGGAGTCACGGAACGGCTCGCCGCCCGGGATCGGTGAGTTGGTGTTCTCCGAGAGCAGGTCGGTGAAGATCCGACCCTCCGGCGAATTGTGACTGCGCACCTGGTCGTAGAGGCCCTGGAGGACGTTGAACTGCTCCCGCCGCAGCAACGCTGTGTTGCCGGTGGCGACCTGGCTCGGTATCCCCGAGTTGATCTGCTCCCACGCCTTCGCCGTCAGGGGGTCGATCGACCCGTTGGCGGCCAGCGCCCGGATCGCGTCGATGCCGCCGTGCTCGTACGCGTCGTGCTGCCAGCCCAGGTCGTCGAAGATGTTCTTCTGCATCGTCAGGAACTTGGTCTCGTACCACTGCGTCTCCTGCAGGCCGACCGCCAGGACGAGCTGGGCCAGCGGGTGCCCGGACTCGGCGAGCTGGACCAGCCGGTCGCGCGGCAGCTGCGTGAGCACGTAGAGGTCCTGGACGCCGCCGTACACCGGCGCGCCGGCCAGCTTTCCCATCCCCGCCCACTGCAGGTTGTGATCGGTGTCCCAGAGGTGCTGGTAGAACGCGTACACGGCCTGCACGTTGCGATCGTTGGCCTTGAGTCCCAGGCCGGGGATCCACGACGCGGCGTTGACACCGGCGTCCGCGTACGACTGTCGCCGGTACACGTCCTGCAGGCTGTTGAAGCCGGCCGCGTGCAGCTCGGCGGGCGTCGCGAGGTACGCGTAGTCGCCGGGGTCGGCGGCCAGATACTGCTGGCGCTGCGCCTCTGTCAAGCCGGCCCACCACGCGCTGCGCTGCGCGAGCTCGGCCGGGCCCGGCGGTCCGGGCGGCGTGTACGCCGGCGCGGCGGGCGCGCTCAGCGCGCCGTTCGTGCCCGCCTCCATGACCGCGGCGATGACCGCGGACGAGGTGTGTCCGAGCCGCTCCATCTGTGACAGCGAGTTGTCCACTGTCGTGCACATCTGCGGCCAGTGGCTCGTGCGGAACTGGTCGGCCATCGGACCGTCCCAGACGCCCGGATTGCTCAGTCGCTGTCCCGCCTGCCTGAGCTGTACCAGCTGGGCCGTGACGTTGCCGAGGATCTCGCCGAGCTGTTTCGCGGCCGTCTCGGCCTGGTGCGTGGCCAGTACGCGTTGACTCACCCGGACGAGATGATACACACTTGCGTCGCTGGTGGCGGACGCCACCCCGGAGGGCGGAGGAAGCCATGGAGATGGTCGAGGACGAGGTCGACGGCGGCGCGCTCGCCCGTGCCCGCGAGCTCCTCGACCGGTTCTGGGCCGACCGCAACGACCACACGGTGCAGGCCTACCGGGCGGACGTCGAGGACTTCGCGCGGTTCCTCGGAACGGCGCCGGTCAGGGCCACGGCCCGGGTGCTGGCGGGCGGCCCCAACGCCGCGTGGCGCGCCGTCCTCGAGTACACGGTGGACCTCCGACGCCGCGATCGTGCGCCGGCGACGATCGACCGCCGTCTCAACGTGCTCCGCGCGCTGGTCCGCACGGCGAACGAGCTGGGCCTCGTAGATTGGCAGCTCCGCCTGCCCAGCGACGCCGAGATCGCCGCGGCGATCAGGAACCAGCCGGCGACGGACAGCGAGCACTACCTGTTCCCGCGCCACCCCGGCGAGATGGACCGGCTGGATATCCAGCACTACGCCATCCGGGAGACGCTGGGCGCCAACCACCTGGCGCCGGTGGACCGCCCGGTCCGCGTCCTCGACGTCGGCTGCGGCACCGGCCAGTGGGCGTTCGAGATGTGCGACGCGTTCCAGCCGGCGCTGGTGGTGGGCCTCGACCTGGTGTCCGGCAAGCCGCGGCAGCCGCCGCGCTACCGGTACGTGCGGGGCAACGTGCTGCACGGCCTGCCGTTCGCGGACGGCCAGTTCGACTTCGTGCACCAGCGGTACCTGGTGTCCGGCCTGCCCCTCGCCTCCTGGCCGGTCGTGATCGAGGAGCTGTCGCGGGTGACGCGGCCGGGCGGGTGGGTCGAGGTGGTCGAGGTGCCGTGGGACTACGAGCGGCCCG
>Ga0066661_10001132_pt1 | contig 10397 bp, 11 predicted proteins | sample GraSoiAngelo_110_FD_66454 | JGI IMG/M metagenome (GOLD analysis project Ga0066661, IMG submission 66454) | Grasslands soil microbial communities from the Angelo Coastal Reserve, California, USA - 14_0903_12_30cm | ecosystem: Environmental > Terrestrial > Soil > Grasslands | place: USA... | reverse complement strand
CGTCCAGCGTCACCTCGCCGGTCGCCATGTCGCGGGTGCCCAGCTTGTCCTTCAAGCGCTCCACGCGGCAGCCGTTCAGTCGCCCGTCCGGGAGGTGGCGCGGGACCAGGAACAGGCCCAGCCCGCGGGTGCCGGGCGGGGCGCCGAGGGGGCGGGCCAGCACGAGCGTCAGCTCGGCCCCGGCGTTGCTGCAGAACCACTTGGCGCCGGTGAGCCGCCAGAGCGGCGCGCCGGCGTCCAGGCCGTCGGGCAGCGCCTCGCCGGCCGGCACCGGGCAGGCCACCGTGTCCGTGGCGCCGACGTCCGAGCCGCCGCCCCGCTCCGTCAGGAACATCGCCCCCTGCCACAGGTCGCCGAGGTCGGTGGCCGTGAGCCGGGGCAGGTACCGCGCGAGGAGGCCGGGCGCGGCGAACCGGCGCAGGACGCGGGCCAGGGAGTCCGTCATGTTGACGGGGCAGAGGACGCCGAACTCCGTCTGGGCGAAGAGGTACGTCATCGCGTACTTGACCACGTGGGGCACGGGCCCGGCGAAGCCGTGCAGCCCGTCGCGGTGGGACGCCGCCGCCAGCGCGAACCGCTCGAAGGCGGCCCGCTCCAGGTCGCGGTAGGCGGGGTGGTGGACGATCTCGTCCACGCGCTCGCCCCGGCGGTCGAACGCGCGCAGCACCGGCGGGCTGCGGTCGGCGGCGGCGGCCAGCCGGTCCAGCTCGTCCCCGGCGGCGGCGCCGAGCTCGTCGAGCACCGGCTCCGCCAGCGCGAGGTCCGCCGGCGGCAGGGCGCGCGCGAGGACGAAGCGGAGGTTCCGGTCCTCGCGGTACAGGTTCACGCCCGCCCGGCCGGGGTCAGCCCACGACGATGTCGATCAGCGTCACCAGCAGGTACGCGCCGAGGAAGAGCAGCAGCATCGCGATCAGCGAGCTCACCTCGAGCACCCGCTTGCCGTCGCGGCCGACCGACTGGTCCGTCACGATGGGCCGGAACGGCGCGACGAGCGGCACGCTGACCGCGTAGACGAACCGGACGAACCCCTCCTCTCGCGATGCGAGCGCCCGGAAGAGCACCCGCAGAGCGACGACCGACTCGGCCACCGTGAGCACGAACCAGATCAGGCGGACCAGCCGGGCGGCGAGCGGCAGCGCGGTCGGCAGGACGAACAGGTTTGAGCTCACGCGCACATCATGGCCGAACGGCGGGGCCCGGTTCAGCGGAGGCGTCGGCCAGCCAGTTCTCGATCCGCAGGCCGGGGACGCGGTCGAAGTGGCGGTCGTTGCCCGTCACCAGCGTCAGGTCGCGGGCCAGCGCGATCGCGGCGATGCGCAGGTCGGCGTCCTCGAGCGGCCGGCCGGCACGCTCCAGGTCCGCGCGGACACTGCCGTACACGCCGGCGGCCCTCGCGTCGAACGGCAGCACGGTGACCGCCGATTCCAGCAGCGCTCGCACGCGCCCGGCGAGGTCAGCGCGACCATGTTTCGCCACGCCGTAGGCCATCTCGCCGACGGTGATCGCCGTGGTGCTCTGGTGCGCCGCCGGGAGCGCCGCCAGCCGGCGCACGAGCGCCAGCGGCGGGTCCGGCTTCATCGCCGTGCTGAGCACGTCGGTGTCGAAGCAGTACATCATCAGTCGAACGTCGGCACGGGCCGGGTATCGTGCCGGTTCTTGCGGTCGGCGACGACCTCCTCCATCACGCCCGCGAACTCGTCCCACTCGATGATCCCCGCGAGCGCCGCGAGCCCCGTCGTGGGATGGGCCGTGTCCGGCTCGGGATCGGGCGGCACCGGCACGAGGGCCGCGGCCGGCCGGCCGTGCCGCACGACGAGGAACCGCTCGCCGCGGCTGGCGCGGTCGATCAGCTCGGAGAAGCGGGCCTTCGCCTCGGCCACGGCAACACTGATCATATGGGTCATTCTAGACCAGAACGACCAGAGTCGTCCGGCGTGGCGGCGCAGGTGGGGGAGCCGGATCGCAGGGTACGTGGGGGCCATGGCTCCATCCTGGCCGTTGGAGACAGACAAAACGCGGACAGTGCCCGGCCACCGCCAGGCAACCTTCCGTCAGCCCTGCTCCTGGAGCAGCTGGAGCACGATCCCGGTGGTGGCGGCCGGATGCGTGCGGGCGCTGAACCCGAACGGGCCGGGCCGCGCCGGGTCGGCCGTGACGCCCAGCGCCTCCAGCGCCCGCAGCGTGCCGGCGAGGTCGCCGTCCACCTCGATCGCGATGTGCTCGATCCGGCCCAGGTTGTCGCCGCCCAGCCACGCGGCGCGGTCCTCGGGCTGGCTGAACTCCAGCAGCTCGATCTCGACCTCGCCGCAGCGGTAGAACGCCGTGGACGGGTTGCCGCCGGCCGACTCCCGGACCAGCGTCAGCCCGAGCGTGCCGCCGAGCAGCTCCCTGGCCCGGGCCAGGTCCGCCACCGCCACGCCGATGTGGTGCACGCGCTTCAGCGTCATCGCAGTTCCCCTCCCGAGTGGTCAAGCCTGACGGACAATGGCCGGCGGTGGACTTCGCGCTCAGCGATCTGCAGCAGACGCTCCACGAGGAGGTGCTGGCGCTGGCCGGCGGCTTCTCGCCGGACTACTGGCTGGAGCACGACCGGGCCGAGCGGTATCCGTGGGACTTCGTCCACGCGTTCGCCCGGCGCGGCTGGCTCGGCACCATCATCCCCGAAGCGTACGGCGGCGCCGGGCTGGGCATCACCGAGGCCGCGGTGATCCTGCACGCCATCTGCCTGTCCGGCGCCGGCACCAGCGGGGCGTCGCCGGTGCACTTCTTCATGTTCCCGCCGGCCCCGGTCGTGCGCTTCGGGCCGGAGGCGATGAAGCGGGCGTGGCTGCCCCGCATCGCGGCCGGCGAGGTGCTGCTGGCGTTCGGGGTGACGGAGCCGACGGCGGGCTCCGACACCTCGCGGATCACGACGTGGGCCGAGCGGGCCGGCGACCGCTGGCTGGTCCGCGGCCAGAAGGTGTGGACCACGAACGCGCAGCAGGCCGAGCGGATCCTGCTGCTCGCCCGCACGTCGCCGCGGGACGAGGCGCACCCGCTGCAGGGCATGACGCTGTTCTTCACGCACCTGGACCGGCGGGCGTGCACGGTCCGCCGCATCGAGAAGCTGGGCCGGGCGGCGGTGGACTCCAACGAGCTGTTCATCGAGGGCCTGGAGGTGCCGGACGAGGACGTCGTGGGCGAGGTGGGGCGCGGCTTCTTCCACCTGATCGAGAGCCTCAACCCGGAGCGGATCGTGATCGCGATGGAGGCGATCGGGATCGGCCGCGCGGCGCTGCGGATCGCCACGCGCTACGCGAGCGAGCGCCACGTGTTCGGCCGGCCGATCGGCCAGAACCAGGCGATCGCGCACCCGCTGGCGGCGGCGTCGGCCCGGCTGGACGCGGCGGAGCTGCTGGCCCTCAAGGCGGCGTGGCTCTACGACCGCGGCCAGCCGTGCGGGGCGGAGACGAACGCGGCCAAGTACCTGGCCGCGGAGGCGGGGTTCGAGGCCTGCGACGCCGCGCTGCAGACGCTCGGCGGGTTCGGCTACGCGAAGGAGTACCACGTGGAGCGGCTGTGGCGCGAGGTGCGGCTCTACCGCCTGGCCCCCATCTCCCAGGAGATGGTCCTGAACTACCTCAGCCAGCACGTGCTGGGGCTGCCGCGCTCGTACTGAGCGCGATCCCACGGGCGGGGCGGCGGGGGCGCTAGCCTTTGCGCCACATGACCACGAGCTTCTCCCCGTCGCGCATGGTCCAGGATCTCCAGCGCCGCTCGCTGCGTCCGGCCGTCCGCCCCGGTCCCGAGCTGATCTCGCTGGCCCAGGGCGACCCCGACTTCGCCACGCCCGAGCACATCAGCCAGGCGCTCACCGACGCCCTCGCCGCCGGCGCCACGCACTACGCGCAGCTGGTCGGCGACGCCGAGCTCCGCGCCGCGCTGGCCGAGCAGATGACCGAGCTCGCGGGCCGGTCCTACGGCGTGGACCAGGTGGCGATCACCCACGGCGCCAGCGCCGGGCTGGCCGCCGCCATCCTCGCCCTGGTGGACCCCGGCACCCGCGTGCTCGTCCCGGAGCCCACGTACTCCCTCTACGCCGACCTCACGTGGATGGCGGGCGGCGAGGTGGTCTTCGTCCCCCACCAGCCCGACCTGCACCTCGACCTGGACGGGATCGAGGCGGCCGCCCCCGGCGCCCGCCTGGTCGTGATCTGCAACCCGTGCAACCCGACTGGCGCCGTGTACACCCAGGGCGAGCTGGAGGACCTGGCCGAGATCGCCGAGGAGCACGACCTCTGGGTGATCTCCGACGAGCCGTACGACCACATCGTGTACGACGGGGTGGACTTCGTCTCGGCGCTCGAGGTCCCGGCGCTGGCCGACCGCCTGCTCTACGTCAACTCGTTCTCGAAGACGTGGGCGATGACGGGGTGGCGCATCGGCTGGGTCGCCGGCCCGCGCGAGGTGATCGGCGCGATCGGGGCCCTGCACCGGACGATCAACGGCCCGGTCAACTCGGCCGTGCAGCGGGCCGCGCTGGTCGCGGTCACCGAGCCCAGCGACTGGCCCGAGCGCATGCGCCGCGAGTACCAGGCCCGGCGCGACATCGTCAGCCGCATGGTGGCCGGCGTGGAGGGCCTGGAGCTCGTGGAGCCCGACGGCTCGTTCTACGGGTTCATCCGCTACGGGTCCGACGTGCCCTCGGTGGACGTGGTCGCGCAGGCGCAGGAGGCGGGCGTCGCCATCCGCTCCGGCAGCGAGTTCGGGCCGAGCGGCGAGGGCTTCGTGCGGGTCGCGTTCTCGACCGGCAGGGAGCGCCTGATCGAGGGCATGGAGCGCCTGCTCGGCGTCCTGGAGGAGGTGGCCGCACCGGCGGACTCCGGGGAGTAGCGCGGCGCCTGGCGACCGCGGGCCGGTGAGCCGGTCCGACTCCGGGGGGCCCGCGCTCGCGGTGGACACGCGGCTCCGGCCGTCCCATACTGCGGCCACCAGGCCATGGTCTACCACCTCGTCGTCGAAGCCCGGCGCGCCCCACCCTGGCTCTCGGACACGCCGCGCGCCGAGCACCTGGCGCGCCTGCGCGCCGGCCTCGGACCGCTCGCCCGGGACGTCTCGCTGCGGTGGCGGGACGAGACCACGCTCGTGATCCGGCTCCGCTACGAGCCGGACGCGCGGCGCGCGCTCGACGTCCACCACCACGCGCTGCTGGCCGTGGTCCTGGCCGTGGACGGGGCCGCGATGCACCCGGCCGGCGCGGTCGTCACGCGAGTCGTCAGCCACTGGACGCAGGGCGCGATCGCGGGCGCGGTGACGGGGCTCGGCCTGAGCACGACGCAGGAGGACCGGCTGGGGCCGGCCATCGCGCTGGCGGCGATCGCCACGGGCGCGATCGCGGGCGCGTTCCTGCGCCGCGAGGTGCCGGTGTTCCGCGGGCTGCGCCTGCCCCACGCGGGGTGGCGGCTGGTCGCGGTGGAGCCCGAGGCCAGCGCGCCCCGGTTCGGGCTGGGCCTGGCCTGACCCGCCGGCCGCTAGGCCGGCTGGCGCTTCGTCTGCGTCGAGCGGGAGGTCAGCGAGCTGCGCCGCAGGGACGGCCTGACCGTCTCGTCCTCGGACGCGGGCAGCCGGACGTCCAGGACCGCGCACACACCGTCCCGCGTCGTGGTCAGCAGCTGCTCCAGCGCCTCAGCTATCTCGCTGGCCTCGTCCACCACCAGCGCCTCGGCGCCGGCCGCCCGGGCCAGCGTGACCACGTCCGCCCCGCTGTCGCTCGGGGCCGGGCGCCGGCCCGGCTGGTCCAGCACCACCGTGAGGAACGGCGCGCCGCCCCGGTGGGCCGTCCAGAACGCCGCGCTGGGCAGGCTCGCCGCGAACGCCGTGTCGTCGCAGATGGCGACGACCGGCTGGGCCGGCCGGGCCAGGCCCGCCCCGAGGGCCGCGCCGAGGCACCAGCCCGGCGTGCGGGGGATGGCGCGGAGGTGCTGGCCGGCCGGCCGCTCCAGCTGGCGCAGCGTGCTGCCGACGCCGGGCGCGGCCTCCTCCACGATCACCGTGCCCTCGGGCAGCCACCGCTGCAGCTCGGCCATCACCGCGTCGGCCCGGTCGGCCGGGTGGGCGGACGCGGCCCGGTCCCGCCACGCGTCCCGGATGCCGCGCGCCACTCGCTCGACCCGCTTGCGGCGGTCGTCCACCTTGCGCCGGCGCGCCGTCAGGCGGTCCGTGAGCAGCGTCAGGAGGGCCGGCAGCGCCAGCTGGGTGTCGGCGGTCACGGCGATCTCGATCGGCGCCGCCCACCCCGGCAGGTCCGCCTTGAGGCAGTCCGTGTCGATCTGGAGCAGCCACGCCTGCGCCGGCAGCGGGCCCAGGCCGGGGAGGCAGGGCAGGTCCACGTCGAGCAGCAGGATCGCGTCCGCCCGGTCCAGGAGCTCGCGGCAGTCCAGGGCCACGTTCAGCGGGTGCTGCGGCGGCATGTTGACGTGGTTGCGGAAGTCCACGACGGGCGCGGCGAGGGCGTCGGCGAGGCGGGCCAGGTGGTGGACCGACTCGGTCTGGCGGCCGACGCGCCCGGCCACGATCACGGGCGCCTCGGCGGTCGTGAGCAGCTCCGCCATCTCCTCCAGGGCCCCGAGATCGGGCGCCGGCGTGCGCGGCGGCGGCAGCCGCCGCCACGAGGCCCCGGCCGGCTGGCCGAGCAGGTCCATGGGTAAGGCCACGTGGGTCAGGCCCATGGGCTCGGCCCGCGCGATCTGGACCGCGCGCCGCGTCAGCGCGCCCAGCTCGCCGCCCCGGGACAGGTCCACCGCCCACTTGCTGACGCCGCTGAGCAGCCCCGGCTCGGGCTCCGACGCCGCGGCGCTGAGGGCCTCCAGCAGCTGCCGGCACTCGGCGCCGCCGCCGCAGAACAGCGTGACCGGGACGCGGTCGCGCTGGGCGTTGCCGGCCGCCCCGCCGAGGTTCAGCGTCCCGTTCTCGACGTGGACCATGACCGCCTGCGTCCGGCCGCCGGCGAGGTAGTGGCCGTGGGCCGCGCAGAGCGCCACGTGCTCGTGGACGCACAGGATGGGCTGGGGGTGGGGAACGCCGGCGGCCTCCGCATCGGCCAGGGCCTCCCGCAGCGGCGCCGTGTGCATGCCCGGGTTGACGAAGAGATGGCTGACCCCTTCGTCGTAGAGGATCGCGAGCAGGTCGGCGACGGCGGTCCTCACCGGCGTTCCGCCGTCATCGGCTGTGGGTGACACGTTCCGGGTTGACCATCGGCGCAACGACCCAGCCTAATCCGGAGATTCGCTGGCGGCCACCCCGTGATATCCTCCTCGACCCATAGGCGCTGCCTTTGGGTGCAATTGCCATGGAGCTGCACCAACTTCGTTACTTCGTCACTGTCGTCCGGGACGGGACGTTCACCAAGGCTGCCGAGCGCCTGTACATCACCCAGCCCTCGCTCAGTGAACAGATCCGGAAGCTGGAAACCGAGCTCGGGAGCCCGTTGTTCCAGCGGCTCGGGCGCCGGCTGGCCCTGACCAGCGCCGGCGAGTCCCTCCTCCCGCACGCCGAGAAGGTCATGTTCGAGCTCGAGCAGGCCCGGGCGCGGGTCCAGGAGGTCCGCGGCCTGCGCCGGGGCCGGCTGTCGATCGGCGTCCTGCCCAGCGTGTCGGCCCGCCTGCTGCCGAAGTTCCTGGCCGAGTTCCGGCACCAGCACCCCGGCATCGAGGTGTCGCTGCGCGAGGAGAACGACAGCGTCGAGTTCGAGCAGATGGTCCACGAGGGCGTCCTCGACCTGGCCATCGTCCGGCTGCCGGCCCGGCGCAACGACCTGGAGGTCGAGTTCCTGGTCCGCGAGCCGCTGGTGATGGTGGCGCCGCCGGGCCACCGGCTGGGCGACAAGCGCTCGGTCGCGCTGGCGGAGCTGGCCAACGAGTCGTTCGTGACGATGAAGCCCGGCCACGGCCTGCGCGAGTGCCTGCAGAAGTTCTGCCGCCAGGCCGGGTTCGACCCGCGCATCGTGTTCGAGGCCGGCCACCTGGGCAGCGTGATCGGGCTGGTGCTGGCCGGCGTGGGGATCACGGTCGTGCCTCGCATGGCCGCGGGCCTGGAGGGCCGCCGGATCCGCGTGCGGGACAGCTTCGCGTACCGCGACCTGGGCGTCATCTGGCGGCAGGGACAGCCGCTGTCGCCGCCCGCCCGGATCTTCCTGGACATGATGCGGCGCTCGGCCGACGTGGAGGTGCGGGACGGGCGCCAGCGGGTGGCGGCGGCACTCGACTGACGGTTCCGTTCACGTCCGCCAGTAGAGCAGGCGTGGTCGTCCGGGCGGAAGGTCCACGTGTGGTCCGCGGGCGGGCCAGATGTGGCAGCTACGTGCCAGCCGTCTCCCGTTCGATCCACTCCAGGTAGGCGGCGTTCCCGGCCACGATCGCCGTCGCGACGATCTCCGGCGTGTCGTACGAGTGCTCACGCTCGAGGTGGCCGCGCAGCTCGTCGTACCGCGCGGCCGTGGTCTTGAGGACGCACTGCCACTCGGTGGCGGCCTGCACGGCGCCCTCCCACCAGTACGTGCTCGTCACCGGGCCGACGACCTGAGCGCACGCGGCCAGCCGGTGCTCGACGGCGGAGCGCGCCAGCCGGTCGGCCTCCTCGCGCGTGTCCGTGGTCGTGACGACCTGCAGGCAGTCCATCGGCACGGCGAGTCTACCGGGAGGCCGGGATGGGACCGGGGTCCGCCGATGGGTGCGGAAGGCGACGGCCGCTGGCGCGGCGTTCGGCGGGCACGTAGGGTGATCCGCCAGCTCCGATGACCTACCCGACGCTGCGTGCGTGGCTGCTGCGGCTGCGGTCGGAGGGCCTGCTGGCCGTGGTCACCCGCCCCGTCGACCCGCGCTTCGAGCTGGCCGCCGTGACGAGGCGGCTCGACGGCCGGCGAGCGGTGTGGTTCGCCCGGCCGGGGGACGGCGACGTCCCGGTCGTCGCCGGGATCGCCTCCACCAGGCCGATGCTGGCGGCGGCGTGCGGCACGACCGAGGCGGGCCTGGTCGACCGGCTGCTCGCGGCCGAGGCGGCGCCCCGGCCCTGCGCGGCGGTGGCGCAGTCGGAGGCGCCCGTCCAGCGGCACGTGCGGCGCGGCGACGCGGACCTGCTCGGCTTCCTGCCCGTCCCGGTGCACCACGAGAAGGACGGCGGACGCCACGTCAGCGCCGGGCTGTGCATCGTCCGCGACCCGGCCACGCGCGTCCAGAACGTCTCGATCCACCGGCTCCAGGTCGCCGGTCCCGATCGGTTCACCGCGCTCATCCTGCCCCGCCACACCGACCAGCTGTACCGGGCGGCCGAGGCGCGCGGCGTGGCGCTGGAGTGCGCGATCGTGATCGGCGCGGACGTGGCGACCATCCTGGCCTCGCAGTCGCACGTGCCGTTCGGGGTGAGCGAGCTGGAGGTGGCGAGCGCCCTGCACGACGTGCCGCTGCCGGTGGTCCGCTGCCGCACGGTGGACATCGACGTGCCGGCCGAGGCGGAGATCGTGATCGAGGGCCGCATCGTCCCCCACGAGCGGCAGCCCGAGGGGCCGTTCGGGGAGTTCCCGCGCTACTACGGGCCGCTGAGCGACAAGCACGTGATCGACGTGAGCGCGGTCACGCACCGCGAGCGGCCGATCTTCCACGACATCCTGCCGGCGGCCCGGGAGCACCTGCTGCTGGGCGCCGTGCCCCGGGAGGCGAGCCTGCTCCGGGAGCTGCGCCGGACGTTCCCGACGGTCCGGGCGGTGCACATGACGGCGGGGGGCTCGTGCCGCTTCCACGCGGTGGTCGCGATGGAGAAGCGCCAGGAGGGCCAGGCCCGGAACGTGATCCTGGCCACGCTGGCCAACAACTTCGACATCAAGCACGTCTGGGTGGTGGACCCGGACGTGGACGTGTTCGACGCGGAGGCGGTGGAGTGGGCGCAGGCGACCCGGTTCCAGGCCGATCGCGACGTCGTGGTGGTGACCGCGGCCCAGGGCTCGCGGCTCGACCCATCCGCGGACGAGGGCGTCAGCGCCAAGATGGGCTTCGACTGCACCGTGCCGCTGGACGCCGAGCCCGGCCGCTACGAGGTGATCCGGATCCCGGGGGCGGACGCGGTGGACCTGGCCGCGTACGTGGACGCGGCCGCGGAGCTGCCGGAGCTCTGAGCGCCGTCTCGGCCACCGGCCCGGGCCGGGTGACACACTTGGCGACGATGGGCTCCTCGCTCGACCCCGGGCGCGTCGTCCGTGAGCTGCGCGACCTGCAGGCGCTCACCGGTGACGCCGGCGGGGCGCAGCGGCTGTGCTGGACGCCGACCTGGCTGCGGGCCCGCGAGTGGCTGGCCGGCCGCCTGGCCGAGCTGACCGTGCAGGTGGAGATCGACGAGGCCGGCAACCAGTGGGCGACGCTGCCCGGCCG
>Ga0066661_10001123_pt1 | contig 10435 bp, 7 predicted proteins | sample GraSoiAngelo_110_FD_66454 | JGI IMG/M metagenome (GOLD analysis project Ga0066661, IMG submission 66454) | Grasslands soil microbial communities from the Angelo Coastal Reserve, California, USA - 14_0903_12_30cm | ecosystem: Environmental > Terrestrial > Soil > Grasslands | place: USA... | reverse complement strand
CTCCCATCCGGCGACCATTGTAGGTCGCTCACGCCGTTGGGCATTTTGCAGAGGCGAGTGGCTGTACCGCCTTCGGCAGACATGAGATACACCTGCGGCTTTTCTTTGTCTCCCTCCTCCTGAGCAATAAAAGCCAGTTGTTTCCCATCCGGTGACCAAAGAGGGCTATACTCTTCGCGTTTTCCCGCGACGAACGGGCGAGGCTGATCACCGGCAATCTCAACCATCCAGATATGTCCACGCCGTTTCTGTTCGCCGGGTGGCATCTCCCGCACCACGAAAGCAACGCGCTTCCCATCTGGCGAAATAGTAACATCGCCCGGAAAACGCATATCCAGCAGAGCATCCAGTATAGACAGGCTACGCATCTCTCGCAGAGTATCTTTCCCTGAAGTAGCGGTATGAGTGGCAGTTGTTGGGGGTTCGTTCAATGTGAGTGCTCCTCTTCTGCTATTATTCCTTACGATCAGCTCTAGCAATATCATACCACCTACTTAATGAATGATAGTGATATGGAGCACTCTGCCCTTGCTTGACCTCTACAATGGGCAGCAGATAGAATATCAAGAACACTTTTATCTCTATTCACGCGCGAGCGGAATGATAGCTGAAAGATTCGGAAAGGGAAAGCTATGACCTGGCAACCGGAGATCGACGAACTGCATCGGCGAGAAGCTCTGGCCCACAAAATGGGCGGCACTGAAAAAGTCGTACGACAACATGAGCAGGGTCGCCTGACCGTCCGGGAACGCATCGACGCGCTGCTCGACCCCGGCACGTTCCACGAAACTGGCACGCTCGCTGGCAGCGCCAGTTATAGCGATGGGCAGTTGAGCGAGTTCCGCCCGGCGAACTTCGTGATGGGGACGGGTCGCATCGATGGGCGCAAGGTGGTTGTGGGCGGAGATGACTTTACTGTTCGCGGTGGAGCGGCAGACGCCTCCATCGGTGGCAAACAGGTCTATGCCGAGAAGCTCGCCAGTGGCCTGCAAATCCCGATTGTGCGCTTAATCGATGGCACCGGAGGCGGGGGTAGCGTGAAATTGCTGGAGCAGCACGGCTATACCTATGTGCCCGCAAACCCTGGCTGGGACGTGGTCGTTGATAATCTCAGCCTGGTACCCGTCGTTTCCGCGTGCCTGGGTCCCGTTGCTGGCCTGGGAGCCGCGCGCCTGGTGGCATCGCATTTCTCGGTGATGGTCGAACATACCTCGCAGTTGTTCGTGGCCGGACCTCCGGTGGTAAAGCTTGGCATGGGTGAGGATCTGACGAAAGAGGAGCTGGGCGGCTCACAAATCCACCGCTATAGCGGCGCGGTCGATGCGATTGTGCCGACCGAACACGAAGCTTTTGCCTATATTCGCCGTTTTCTCTCTTACCTGCCACAAAATGTCTTCCAGGTCCCGCCGGTCCTTCCCTCAGACGATCCGCCAGAGCGACGCGACGAGTCCTTGCTCTCGGCGATCCCGCGCAATCGTCGTCGTCCTCACCGCATTCGCCCCATCCTGGCAGCAATCTTTGATACCGGCTCGGTCTTCGAACTGGCCCACTACGGTCGGGCCATCGTTACCGCGCTTGCCCGGCTGGACGGTCATCCAGTTGGTGTTGTTACCTCGGACCCCTATTGTGGCGGAGGCGGTCTGACCGTTGAGGGCTCGGAGGCGATGATCCGGCTGGTCGATCTGTGCCAGACCTTCCACCTGCCCATCGTTACCCTGACCGATCAGCCAGGGCTGGTGATTGGGCGCGATGCCGAGCGCAAAGGGACGATCCGCTACGGCGTGCGCGCTATTGCCGCCGTCTACCAGGCCACAGTACCTTCGGCAGAGATTATCATCCGGCGCGTCTTCGGCGTTGGCGGTGCTGGCATGACCAACCGGCACAGCTTCGTCCAGCGTTACGCCTGGCCCTCGGCTGACTGGGGCTCGCTTCCCATCGAGGGCGGGATCGAAGCTGCTTACCGGCGAGAACTCGAAGCCAGCGACGATCCGGCGGCCCTCATCGAGGAGATCCGCGAACGCCTCGATGCGGTGCGCTCGCCGTTCCGCACCGCCGAACGCTTTGGCGTTGAAGAGATCATCGATCCCCGGGACACGCGCCCATTGCTGTGTGAATGGGTCCATGACGCCTACGCCCTGTTACCGGCTCAGCTCGGTCGGCCAGCATACGGCACGCGCCCATGACGTCACCAGGGCAGGGGCAAGCCCTATCTTTCTATCCAGCCGACCAACGCTCCCACGAAGAAGCGGGGAGCTCCACGCGCTCGCTCCGCTCAGGTCGGCTACAAGGCAGACCCCTACCATCCGGCAGCTACGCCTTCGGCGCGCGGATCGGACCCTCCTTGCATGGTGCCATTGAGCGGGTCGAAGATAATGCCGTGAGCGTGCCCCATTCTTGAGGTCCACGGTTCTTGCACCTCGACTACATGACCTTTCTGGCGCAGAGCCTCTACCGTCTCAACCGGGAAACGGCCCTCGACAAAGAGCGTCTCATCGGTGGCGGAAGGGCTGTGGGTGATGCCGTGAACCCAGCGTGGCATCTCGATGGCAGCCTGCATATTCAGACCGAAGCGCGCCACGGCGGTATAGACCTGTAAGTGGGTTTGGGGCTGTCCGTCGCCTCCCATCGTGCCAAAGACGACAGCAGGGCGTCCATCGCGCAGCGCCATCGAGGGGATCAGCGTATGCAATGTACGTTTGGCCGGAGCCAGCGCGTTAGCGACGTCGGGGTTGAGCGAGAAATATGCACCGCGATTCTGTAACACAATACCGGTATCATCGACAACCACCCCGCTGCCGAAGCCCATATAGTTGCTCTGGATCAGCGAAACCACGTTGCCATCTTTATCCGCCGCACAGAGATAGATGGTATCGCCTGTGAAGCCGCCTGGGGCGGCGGAAGGCATAGCACGCTCAGGATCGATCAGCGCGCTTCTCTGCGCCAGGTAGCCTGGCTCGATGAGTACGGATGGATCGATACGCATATGATCAAGATCGGTAAGATAGGTTTTGCGATCTGCAAAGGCTAGCTTTTTCGCCTCAACGGCGGGGTGGACGGTTTCCGGCGCGAGCGGATTATCTCCCAGGGGCAGCCGGTCGAGCATTCCCAGCATCTGTAGGGCCGCGACGCCCTGCGTATTGGGCGGCAGCTCATAGATCGTCAGTCCGGCGAAGGGAACGCCAAGCGGTTTGACCCATTCGCTTTGATGGGCTGCCAGATCCTCGCGGGTAATCAGTCCGCCTTCACGCGCGAAGAACGCTGCAATCTGCTCCGCTATCTCGCCCTGATAGAATGCTTTCGCGCCATCACTGGCAATCGTGCGCAGGGTGCGTGCCAGCGTGGGGAAGCGCTTGACGGAGCCGACCGGCGGAATGGTTCCCTCTGGCAGGAAGTGGGTATGCCAGGAACGGTGGATCTCTGGCCGCTGGCTCACATTGGTTAGAGACGCATGCAGGCTGGGGCCAACGGGAAAACCTTCTTCAGCATAGGAGATAGCCGGAGCCAGAGATTGCGCTAAACCCAGACGGCCAAAGCGTTGCGAAGCTGCCTCCCAGCCGCTGGCACAGCCGGGGACGTTCACCGTATGGATGCCAAAAACCGGCATGCTGCTATAGCCCAGATCGTGATAGCGCTCAATCGTTGCGGCTCGCGCCGAGCGTCCGCTGCCGTTGAGCCCGTGGAGTTCTCCGCTGCTGGCATTATAAATAATCATAAACACATCACCACCCAGCCCGCATACGAAAGGATAGACAACCTGAAGCATCGCACTGGCGGCAATGGCAGCATCTATCGCATTGCCACCCGCTTTTAACACATCCAATCCGGCTTCCGCAGCCAGATAATGCGGGGCCGCGACAACGCCTTTACGAGCAAAGGTAGCAGGACGGTGTTGAGGAAATACAGTCATGGCATTCAGCTTTCTCATCAGGGGCAAGGATAGCTTATAGCTACCCCACAAGATACAAACAATCTCAATAATACGTTGAGTATAGCACACGGCCCCGCGCATCTCCAAACGCATGAGGCTGATCGAAGACGCAAAAACACCTCCTGAGACAACTTCTTCGAAAGTTTCTTCTATTAGGAAGTGTTTCTATACCGGTCTACTCTCGCTTAGCCGCTTAGCGGAGGGAGTGTCACCGTTCGCCTCACTTGCTGAGCGTGCCGCAATGATATTTTGATAGACACGGAGATAGCTCCTTGCCATCGCTTCAGCCGAGAAATTGCGCTCGACGTATGGGCGCAGGGCCGCGCGATCAATCTGGTCAATGCGCGCGATACGCTCAACCATTTGATCAAGATTCTCTACCAGGAAGCCCATCTCTCCGTCCACAACCAGCTCTGGCGCGGCCCCGCGAGCAAAGGAGATCACCGGGCACGCGACGGCCATTGCTTCCGCCATTACCATGCCAAAGGGCTCCTCCCACTCAATCGGATTGAGGAAACCACGGGCGCGGTTCAATAACGAGACTTTTTCCTTCATATTGGCAGGTCCGATGTAGCGAATCTGGTCATTGTCCACCTGTGGTTTGATTACTTCGTAAAAGTATTGAGCCCTCTCTTTGCTGGAGCGATCGATCGTGCCGGCCAGAACGAGCCGCACATGGGCGCGTTTCGCCGCTTCAATCGCCAGGTGAGCCCCCTTCTCCGGTGAGAAACGGCCCAACCAGGCAAAATGCTCGCCACGCGACCTCTTGCTCAAAGGAAACTGACTCATCATAATGCCGTTATAGACAATACCTACAATATTCAGCGGCCACGTTTGATTCCGGCGGGCACTCTCGCTAATAGCGACGACCGGCAGCCAGGGAAACTTCCTGAGGAAATACTGGTCGGCGTCACCGGTCCAGCCTGGGGAGGCATCGAAAGGGAAATTGCTATGCAGGGTCGCAACATGAGGCGTTGCCAGCGAGTCCGTCAGCGGAAATGCATACATATCCGTAGCGGAAGATAGATGCATATGCACGATATCAAAGTGATTCTCCGCCACCTGCTCTATAGCACAATAAAGATGGTAGTACGCTTTGAGATGAGCCCTCCAGGGTACTCCTTCTTCGAGCAGAGCCTTTGGATAAAAGGCAATTTGTCTGGCCGATGTCCTGGCATCGCCGGGCGCAAAAAGCGTGACGTCATGCCCTTGCGCCACCAGCGCCTCGACGAGGTTATAAATCACCATTTCAGTGCCACCGTAATTCTTCGGTGGCACAGTAATCCAGGGAGGGGCAATTTGTGCAATTCTCATCATAGCATCCTTTATATTTCATCTACCCACGAAAGCCGGGGTACTATTCTTCCTTGCCTTATCCAGTTTTTTATCATCAACAGAAACTGAACGCTTCATATATTACGTAAATCACACCAAAAGAGAGACGAAACCCAAACTTATTCGTAAATTCTCTCCTCCCGCAACTATCGGCAACCTTCGTGGCGAACACCGTTGCTCTCGGGGAGAGAGGGTCAGAGTTTGTGATATAGTTCCTAAATACGATAGCTACAAGGCACCTATATGCGCAAACACGCGCTAGAAGGGTATGAAAAATGAAAATCATTACTATCAGCACAAAGAAAAAGGATGAGATAGTAGATATCACCAGAACAGTTGAGAGCCTTTTGCGCCCGATGAAGCCCGAAGGGGTCTGCACGCTTTTCGTTTCCCATACCACCTGCGCCATTACAACAGCGGATCTCGATCCGGGAACGGATCTGGATTTTTTAGATGCGCTACGACGCGTCTTGCCGGAAATTAATTATCGTCACCCGCACGATCCCTCCCATACGCCGGACCATATCCTCTCATCGATTATCGGCTCATCCCTGACCATTCCATACACCAACCACAAGCTCTTGCTAGGTACCTGGCAGCGGATCATCCTGGTTGAACTGGATGGGCCGAGGCAACGAACAATCCATATCTCATGCATTTAGAACTCATCGCGTTGCTACTCTCCGAACCTCAAAGATATAATAAAGCTATCAATGGAACATCTTGATATTTCATGTCCCATCCTGAGACCTCTCTTATGCCAGATTTTGCTCAGGAAATGCAAATCAAAGGAGTTTCCCGATGGCAAGGCAAACGGATCTGCCAATCGCTGTAGAGTTTAATGTTCCCGCCGTGATGAGAGATGGCGTGACCCTACGTGCCAATGTCTATCGCCCGGCAGGAGAAGGCCGCTGGCCCGTCCTGCTCACGCGCCTCCCCTATGGCAAAGACCTTCCTATTGGAACATCAACCATGGATCCAGTACAGGCCGCGCGACGTGGTTACGTTGTCATCGTGCAGGATACACGCGGGCGCCTGGCCTCCGAAGGGGACTGGTATCCCTATCGGCACGAGGCTCTGGATGGCGTCGATACGATTGCCTGGGCGGCGGAGCTGCCCTATAGCAATGGCACGGTTGGAATGTACGGAGCCTCCTATTATGGCTATACGCAATGGCTGGCAGCCATCCATCAGCCGCCAGCTCTCAAAGCGATGGTGCCTTATATCACCTGGAACGATCCCTTCAACGGCGGCAGTTTCCGGGGAGGCGCTTACGAGCTGGGCAAGGCAGCAAACTGGAACTTAATGATGGGGCTCAATGTGCTGATGCGCCGTCATCGCGGCGATTACGAGACGCTAGGCCGCAGCATAGCCGCGCTGGTTCAAGAGATGGATACGCTGGGACGGCAGGGCTACTGGTCGCTGCCACTGAAAGAGTTCGCCCCGCTCAAACCTTCCGATGTCGCCCCTTCGTTTTTTGACTATATCGAGCGCCCGCTGGATCGCGAGTTCGTGGAATCGATCACCGTGCGCGGCAAGCATCAGCAGGTCACCATCCCCACGTTCAACGTCGGCGGCTGGTACGATATCTTCCTGCAAGATACGATCAGCAATTTTACCAGTATGCGCCAGCATGGCACGCGCCAGAGCAAGCTGCTCATCGGTCCCTGGACACATGGCGGAGTGACCAATCCCATCGGCGAACTCAACTTCGGCTTCGGCGCTACCGCCGCTTATATCAACCTGCAAAGCGACTTTCTCAGCCTGCAATTGCGCTGGTTCGACCACTGGCTCAAGGGCATTGATACCGGCATAGTGAACGAGGCACCGATCAAACTTTTTGTGATGGGGGCCAATATCTGGCGTGACGAACATGAATGGCCCCTGGCGCGCGCAGTTGAGACGCGCTATTACCTGCATAGCGGCGGACACGCCAATACGTTGCACGGCGATGGTACGTTGAGCACGGAAGCGCCCGCCACGGAATCTCCTGATGAGTATGCCTATGATCCCGCCAACCCGGTCATCACGCGGGGAGGCGCGCTCCTGATGTCCCCGGAGTATCCCCCCGGACCACGCGATCAGCGTTCTAACGAGAGTCGCCAGGATGTGCTGGTGTATACAACGCCTCCCCTGGAGAAGGATATGGAGGTGACCGGTCCCATCACCGTTCGTCTCTGGGCCATTTCAAGCGCCCCTGATACCGATTTCGTAGCTCGGCTGGTCGATGTCCATCCCAATGGTTTCGCGCAGAATCTGACCGACGGCATCATCCGGGCGCGCTACCGCAATTTCTCGCAGGGAGAAGCTCCAACGCTGATCGAGCCGGGCAAGCCTTACGAGTATGAGATCGACCTGTGGGCGACCAGCAACGTTTTCAAGGTCGGGCATAGCATCCGCCTGGATATTACCAGCAGCAACTTCCCGCGCTGGGATCGCAACCTCAACACCGGCGCTCCCTTCGGCACCGACGATACGCCGGTGATCGCCCAGCAGACCATCCTGCATGACCGCGAACACCCATCATACGTGATGCTGCCGATCGTGCCTGAAGGATCGTAACACCATGCTGATACAAGAGCAAACTTCGGAGGAGTCCTTGTATGGATGAGCCAGATAATACCGACACGTTCCAACCGGCCTCCACACGCTATGATCTGGTGATTGTAGGTGGTGGCATTATTGGGCTGGCGACCGCGCGCGAATTCTTGTTGCGTCAGCCTTCGCTACGAGTCGTGATCCTCGAAAAGGATTTGACGATCGCCAGCCAGCAGTCAGGCCACAATAGCGGCGTCATCCATACAGGAATCTATTATGCTCCCGGATCTCTTAAAGCCAGAGCCTGCGTCGCGGGCCACCAGGCGATACTCAATTTCTGCCGCGAATACAATATCCCTTTTGAGCTTTGCGGCAAAGTCATTGTCGCGCTGGACAAAAGCGAGCTCCCTCGCCTGGAGGATCTGTACCAGCGTGGCACCACTAACGGCGTCCAGGGGCTGGAGATGATCGGGCCAGAACGCCTGCACGAGCTTGAACCCTATAGTGCAGGCATCAAAGCGATCTATTCGCCCAATACCGGCATCATCGACTATAAGAAGGTTGCGCTGACATACGCGCAGATGGTCCAGTTGTACGGCGGCGAAATCGTGACGGGCTATCGCGTACACACTCTCACGACGAAGGGCGAGGAGACGATTATCAAGGCCCAGCAGCATCCAGAGCGGGGAAAAGCGCAGATTGAGCTCAGCGCGCGTTACGTCATCACCTGCGGCGGCCTGCAATCCGACAAGCTCAGCCGGCTGAGCGGGAAAAGCGATGAGGTCCGTATTGTGCCTTTTCGGGGCGATTACTACCTGTTCCGGCCAGAGAGACGCCACATGGTACGCGGCCTGATCTATCCCGTACCCGATCCCCGTTTCCCCTTCCTGGGCGTCCACTTCACGCGTCGCCTTGATGATGAGATCTGGGCAGGCCCCAACGCCGTCCTTGCCTTCGCCCGCGAGGGCTACCGGCGTCGCGATATCAATCCGAAGGAACTATGGGACACCCTGAGCTACAAGGGCTTTTGGAAGATGGCGACGAAATACTGGAAAATGGGGCTGGGCGAGATGTATCGCGATTACATTAAAGCCGCATACGTCAAAGAGCTCCAGCGCTACATGCCCGAACTCAAATCCAGCTACCTGCTCTCCGGCCCCAGCGGCGTGCGCGCCCAGGCACTGGCCCCCGATGGTCGGCTGGTCGATGATTTTCTGATCAAGCACGGCGAACATGTCGTCCATGTCCAGAATGCGCCCTCGCCAGCCGCCACCTCATCCCTGATTATCGCGCGCATGATTGTTGACGAAGCCGAACGGAGCTTTGCGATGGTAGGATAAAATACTTTGATTCATGTTTTTTCCCTTTAGCTCATTTTTGATCGATTACTCAACAAATCCATTAAACGGCGCAGGAGCATTGCTATGCTCTTCGATATCCCAGGTTTTGTGCCAGAGCGAGCTGGCACCGTCAACTCTGATCGTCTGACCGCTGATATACGACGCAGCGGGGGAGAGCAGGAACGTTACGGCGGCTGCAATCTCGCTTTCAGTGCCCATGCGCTTGAACGGCAGGTCGCGCTGGCCCTGTTCGAGAAAGGGGCGGTTCTCTTCGCCGTAGGTTTCCAGGCCGCTTGATTGGATGACGCCGGGGGCTACGGCGTTGATGCGTATGCCCCGGTGCGCCCATTCGACGGCCAGCGTTCGGGTGAAATTTTCAATGCCTGCTCGCGCCGCGCCCGAATGGACCATGCCGGGGAAGCCGCGCCAGTGGTCCATGAGCATATTGACAATGGCTCCCCCGTGTTCGCCCATATAGCTGTGATACGCCTGCTGGCACATAAAAAAGGTTCCCGTCAGATTCGTCTCTATCACCGCGCGCCAGCCCTTCGGCGTGACCTTTTCGGCGGGGCCAAGATACTGGCCGCCGCCATTGTTAAACAGGCCATGCACCGCTCCATGCTCGCTGATTACCGCGTCGAACAACGTGCGAATCTGCTGCTCATCCCGAATATTACAGACGCAAAGCGAGGCGCGACCTCCAAGCGCCGTAATTTCGTCACGCACGCGTTCCAGGTTTTCCTGTTTGCGCGAGGCCAGCACAACATGAGCGCCCAGAGAGGCCAGTTCGTGGGCCGTGGTGCGACCAATGCCGGTGCCACCGCCGGTGACGATGATCACCTGACCGGCGAAGAGACCGGAGCGAAAGACGGATTGGTAGCGCATGGCGTGCCCTCTCTATCTGCTGTGCTGTCCCAGGATCAATTGTTGCGCTTGCGATCACTTGATGGGAAACATACCAGTATTCTTAGCGATGATGGTCAGCATAATCTCGTCGGCGCCGCCACCGATGGAGAGCAGGCGCGAGTCGCGGAAATAGCGCGCGATGGGATACTCTTCGACGTAGCCCATGCCACCGTGGAACTGCACGCAGGTATCGGCAACCTGGCGCGCGAGACGGCCCGCTTTCAGCTTAGCCATCGACACTTCCAATGTGGCATCCATGCCTGCGGTCATCATGCGCGTGCAATGGTACGTGAGCTGGCGCAGCAGCTCGATCTCGGTTAGCAATTCGCCCAGCTTGAAGTGAATCCATTGATTGGCGATGAGCGGCTTGCCGAAGGCGTGGCGTTCT
>Ga0066661_10001120_pt1 | contig 10442 bp, 9 predicted proteins | sample GraSoiAngelo_110_FD_66454 | JGI IMG/M metagenome (GOLD analysis project Ga0066661, IMG submission 66454) | Grasslands soil microbial communities from the Angelo Coastal Reserve, California, USA - 14_0903_12_30cm | ecosystem: Environmental > Terrestrial > Soil > Grasslands | place: USA... | reverse complement strand
CGCTTCGACCTGCGCGAAGACGGCACGCTGCGCTATGAGCTGCGCCTCGGCGCGCCCGCCGATCTCGTGCAAGCGCTGCAGGCGGCGCAAGCCGCCGGGTGCGAGCCCCTGTCGATCGCGTACGGCGAGCGCGATCTCGAGCAGCTCTTCATGCGGCTCACCGACCGCAGCCTGCGCGACTGATGCTGCGCATCCTCACCGCGCTGTGGACCAAGGAGTGGCTTGCGCTCTCGCGCGATGTGCATGGGCTCGCCGTGCTTTTCCTCATGCCCGCGGCGTTCATCGTCATCATGTCGCTCGCCCTCTCCGATGCGTTCAAGGAGGGCGCTCGCGTCACCGATTTCGCCGTGCTGGGGAGCCCGAAGCTTGCCGAGCGACTTGCGGGCGAGGGCTTCCGCGCCGTCCCCGCCCCGGCCGACGAGCGCCACGCGCGCGAGCAATTGCGGCGCGGCGGCATCGGCCTCGTCGTCCTGGTGCCGGCGCAATACGACGGCACGGGCCCGGTGACCGTGCTTGCCGACCCGGCGCTCGACGCGCTGCAGCTCCTCGCGTTCCGCGAACGGCTCCTCGGCGCCGCGCTCGGCATCGATCTCAAGCGCGCGACCAACGTGTCGGTCGAGGTGATCGGCAGCCCGCGCCCGGCGCGGCCCTCCTCCGTGCAGCAGAACGTGCCCGCGTGGCTCATCTTCGGCATGTTCTTCGTCGTGCTGCCGATCTCCGCGCTCTTCATCGTCGAGCGCCGCGACGGCACGGCCGCGCGCTTGAGGAGCCAGCAGGTGGCGTTCTCGCTGCTGCTCGTGGGCAAGATCGGCCCGTTCTTTGTCATCAACCTGCTGCAGACGATTCTCATGCTCGCGGCGGGCCTGACACTCGTGCCCTGGCTCGGCGGCGAGGCGCTCTCGCTGCCCGCGCGTTGGGACCTCTTGGCCGCGGTCGCGGCATGCACCAGCCTCGCGGCGATCGCCTGGGGGCTGCTCGTCGCCGTGTGTGCGCGAACGCTCGAGCAGGCGACGGTGATCGGCGGCGTGGGCAACATCCTCGCCGCCGCGCTCGGCGGCATCATGGTGCCGCGTTTCGTGATGCCGGCCACGATGCAGGCCGTGGCCAGCCTTTCGCCGATGGCCTGGGCCCTCGACGGCTTCCATGCCGTGCTCCTGCGCCAAGGCAGCGGCTCCGATATCGCGCTGCCGTGCGCGAAGCTCGTCGCGCTCGCCGCCGTCCTCTTTGCTGCCGCCGTGTGGCTGCAGCGGCGGCGCGGCTGAATATACTTCGCATCCGCACAGGAGACCCGGCATGCCTCTCGACCACGCCTTCTACAGCACCTGGACACCCCGCGCGCAGGCGTTGCTACGCATCGTCACCGCCTACCTCTTCATCGCGCACGGCACGGCGAAGCTCTTCGGCGCGCCGCACGTAGGGGCGTTCGACAACCTGCAGCTTTTCTCGCTCATGGGCGTCGCCGGCATCATCGAACTCGTCGGCAGCGTGCTGCTGCTCCTCGGCCTCTTCACCCGGCCAGCGGCGTTCATCATGTGCGGCGAGATGGCCTTCGCCTACTTCATCGGCCATGCCGGCCAGGGCTATGTGCTGCTGCCGCTCCTCAACCGCGGCGAGCTTGCGGTGCTCTACTGCTTCGTGTTCCTCTTCTTCGCCGCGGCGGGTCCGGGCGCCTGGAGCGTCGACGGCCTGCGCACCCGTCGGGTCGCCCTCGCTTAGACGCGCGCGGCGCTCTTCACGGCGGCGGCGATCGACTGCGCCGCCGATTCGATCGCCTCGCGCGGCTCGCCCTCGACCATCACCCGCAGCACGGGCTCGGTGCCCGAGGGGCGCAGCAGCACGCGGCCGCGGCCGTTGAGCGAGCGCTCGGCGTCCGCCTGCGCGCTCTTTATCGCCGAATGTTTCTTCCAGTCAAAACCCTTGGGCACGGCGACGTTGAGGAGCACCTGCGGATACATCACGAGATCCGTGGTCAGCTCCGCGAGCGTACGGCCGGATTCGCGCACCGCGTGCAGCACCTGTAGCGCCGAGACGATGCCGTCGCCGGTGGTGTGCTTGTCGAGGCAGATGACGTGGCCGGAATTCTCGCCGCCGAGCTCCCAGCCTTTCTCGCGCATCAGCTCGAGCACATAGCGGTCGCCGACGCGTGCACGACCGAAGGCGACGCCGAGGCGCGTCATCGCCTTCTCGAAGGCCAGGTTCGTCATCAGCGTGCCGGCGACGCCTTTCAGCGCCTTCTTCGCCGCGCCGCATTGCACCCTGTGGCGCGCGATGACGAACATGAGCTGGTCGCCGTCGTAGGCCTGGCCTTGGGCGTCCACCATCGCGACGCGGTCGCCATCGCCATCGAGCGCGATGCCGAGGTCGGCGCTGTGCTCGGCGACGGCGCGCTGCAGCGCCGTCGGCTTGGTGGCGCCGACGCCGTCGTTGATGTTCAGGCCGTCGGGCTTGACGCCGATCGCCACGACCTCGGCGCCGAGCTCGTGGAAGACGTGCGGCACGATGTTGTATGCCGCGCCATGCGCCCCGTCCACGACGATCTTCAAGCCCTTGAGATCCAGCTCGTTCGGAAAGGTCGACTTGCAGAACTCGATGTAGCGCCCGCCCGCGTCCTCGCGCCGCCACACCTTGCCGAGCTCGGCCGCCTGGTTGCAGCGCATCGGCTGGTCCATCTCCGCTTCGATCGCCGCCTCGGTGTCGTCGGGCAGCTTGAAGCCGTCGCCGGAGAAGAACTTGATGCCGTTGTCGGGATAAGGATTGTGCGAGGCGCTGATCACCACACCCGCCGAGAGGCGCAGCGCGCGCGTGAGATACGCCACTGCCGGCGTCGGGATCGGGCCGCACATGTGCACGTCAACGCCGGCGGCTGAAAACCCGGCTTCGAGCGACGATTCGATCATGTAGCCCGAGATGCGGGTGTCCTTGCCGATCAGCACTGCCGGGTTCTTGCTCTGCCCCGAGAGCACTCTGCCCGCGGCGTAACCGAGGCGCAGGACGAAATCCGGCGTCATGGGGCTTTCGCCTACCGTGCCGCGGACGCCGTCGGTGCCGAAATATTTGCGCGTCATGCCGCCCTCACTGCTTGCCAGACCGCGATCAGGTCGCGGGTCTCCTTCACGTCGTGCACGCGCAGTATAGTCGCGCCGCCTTGCAGGGCGATGAGCGCCATGGCGAGGCCGCCGGCGAGGCGCTCCCCGGAGGCGCGGCCGGTGAGCTTGCCGATGGTCGATTTGCGCGACAGTCCCACGAGCAGGGGCACGGTGAGCTCGCCGAATTCCCCGAGGCGCTTTAGCAGCGTGAGATTGTGCGCAGCGGTCTTGCCGAAGCCGAAGCCCGGGTCCACCACGATGCGCTCGCGGGCGATCCCGGCCGCCACGGCCGCCGCGACCCGTTCCTGCAAGAAACCTTTCACCTCGCGCATCACATCATCGTAGTGCGGCTCGCGTTGCATCGTCGCCGGCTCGCCCTTCATGTGCATGAGGCAGACGGCGCACTGCGCTTCGCGAACCGCACCGAGCGCGCCGGGCGCCTGCAGCGCCTGGACGTCGTTGATCATCGAGGCGCCGGCATCGAGCGCCGCCTCCATGACCGCCGGGCGCCGCGTGTCCACCGAAACGCACAGGTCGCCGAGCGCTTCGAGCACCGGCAGGATGCGCGCGAGCTCCTCGTCCTCCGACACCGGCGCGGCGCCCGGCCGCGTCGACTCGCCGCCGATGTCGATGAGCTGCGCGCCCTCCACGGCGAGCGCGCGCGCATGCGCGATCGCCGCGGAGGGCGCGAAGTAGCGGCCACCGTCGGAAAACGAATCGGGCGTGACGTTCACCACGCCCATGATGAGCGGCTCATCGAGCCGGAATGAAAATCTGCCGCAGCGGAGCACTGCGGCAGATTCTAGGGGAACGTCGTTTATTTTTTAAAACATGGGTTCCCGCTTTCGCGGGAACGACATTCAGGCGGGCGCGGCAGGCGCGGTAGCGCCCTCGGTGCTGCCGCCTTCACCGGCAGGCGGCTTGGTGGTCTGCGAGCCGGAGGGCTTCGGCGGCCGCGGCGGCTTGCCGGCCATGATGTCGCCGATCTGGTCGGCGTCGATGGTTTCCCACTCGAGCAGCGCCTTGGCCATCGCCTCGACCTTGTCGCGGTTGTCTTCGAGCAGCTTCCTCGCCAGGCGGTACTGCATGTCGATGATGCGGCGGATCTCGGCGTCGACCTTCTGCATGGTCGCTTCCGACACGTTCTTGTGCGTCTGGATCGAGCGGCCGAGGAAGATCTCGCCCTCGTTCTCGCCGTACACCATGGTGCCGAGCTCGTCCGACATGCCCCATTGCGTGACCATGCGCCGCGCGATTTCGGTGGCGCGCTCGAAGTCGTTCGACGCGCCGGTCGTCATCTGGTGCATGAACAGCTCCTCGGCGACGCGGCCGCCGAAGAGCACCGCGACCATGTTCATCAGGCGATCGCGGTCCTGGCTGTAGCGGTCCTCGGTCGGCAGCTGCATCGTCACGCCGAGCGCGCGCCCGCGCGGGATGATGGTCACCTTGTGCACCGGGTCGGTCTTCGGCAGCAGGCGCGCGACGATGGCGTGGCCCGACTCGTGGTAGGCGGTGTTCCTGCGCTCTTCTTCCGGCATCACCATCGAGCGGCGCTCGGCGCCCATGATGATCTTGTCCTTGGCGCGCTCGAAGTCGTCCATCTCGACCAGGCGCTTGTTGCCGCGCGCGGCGAAGAGCGCCGCTTCGTTTACCAGGTTGGCGAGGTCGGCGCCCGAGAACCCGGGCGTGCCGCGCGCGATGATGTCCGCCTTGACGTCCGGCGCGAGCGGCACCTTGCGCATATGCACCTTGAGGATTTCCTCGCGGCCGCGGATGTCGGGGAGCGGGACCACCACCTGCCGGTCGAAGCGGCCCGGACGCAGAAGGGCCGGGTCGAGCACGTCCGGCCGGTTGGTCGCGGCGATGACGATCACGCCCATGGTCGCCTCGAAGCCGTCCATCTCGACGAGGAGCTGGTTCAGCGTCTGCTCGCGCTCATCGTTGCCGCCGCCGAGGCCCGCGCCGCGCTGACGGCCGACCGCATCGATCTCATCGATGAACACGATGCACGGCGCATGCTTTTTCGCCTGCTCGAACATGTCGCGCACGCGCGCCGCGCCGACGCCGACGAACATCTCGACGAAGTCCGAGCCCGAGATCGAGAAGAACGGCACCTTGGCCTCGCCAGCAATGGCGCGCGCGAGCAGCGTCTTGCCGGTGCCGGGATTGCCGACCATCAGCACACCGCGCGGGATGCGCCCGCCGAGCTTCTGGAACTTGGACGGGTCGCGCAGGAAATCGACCAGCTCGGCCACTTCCTCCTTGGCCTCCTCGCAGCCGGCGACGTCGGCAAACGTAACGGTGTTCGTCGACTCATCCATCATCCGAGCGCGCGACTTTCCGAACGAGAACGCGCCGCCGCGCCCGCCGCCCTGCATCTGGCGCATGAAGAAGATCCATACGCCGATGAGGAGCAGCATCGGGAACCAGGAGACGAAGATGTTCATGAGGAGCGAAGGCTCCTCCTCCGGCTTCGCCTCGATCTTCACGCCGTACTTGAGCAGGTCCGACACCAGCCAGATGTCGCCCGGCGAGTAGCTCGTCACCCGCTTGCCGTCGACCGTCTGCGCCTTGAGCTGGCGGCCCTCGATGGTCACCTTGGAGATGCGGCCCGACTTCACCTCCTCCAGGAACTGCGAATACTCCATCGGCGCCTGGGCGGTCTGGCGGTTGTTGAACTGGTTGAACACGGTCATCAGCACCAGCCCGATGACGAGCCAGATGACCAGGTTCTTAAGCATGTTGTTCAAAGACTTACTCCTGTTTTTTGCGGGTGCAGCGAGCCGTCCATCTTACGCTCAAATATGTCGAAATGAGCGCGCCACCACATAGGTTTCCCGGGACTCGCCGCGCGAGGCGCCGGGCTTTCGCACGCTCACTTTGCCGAATTCGCGTTTCAAACGTTGCAATACTTCGTCGAACGCCTCGCCGTGGAAGGCCTTGAGCACGAATACTCCGTCGCCCTTTAAGGCTTTTCGGCACATATCCATCGCCGCGTGGGCAAGAGCCGCGGCGCGCGCCTGGTCGACGTTTGCTATGCCCGACAGGTTCGACGCAACATCGGAAAGAATGACATCGGCCTTCGCGCCGCCGAGGGCCTCGATGAGTTTTGCGTCGCGAAAGTCACCCTGGATCACCGTCACGCCTGAAATGGGGGCAATGTCGAGGAGATCAACAGCAATCACCTTGCCGCCCGGGCTGACCTTTTGCGCCGCCACCTGCGACCAGCTCCCGGGCGCCGCGCCCAGATCGACCACCATCGCGCCCGGGCGAAAAATTTTCTCGCGCTCGTTGAGCTCGATGAGCTTGTACGCAGCGCGCGAGCGATAGCCCTGCTCTCGCGCCTTGCGCACGTACGGATCAGTGACGTGGCGGCGCAGCCACTGCTTGTTCGATTTCGCCATGGCGCTGGCAGCATACCCGGCGCTTAGTCGCGAAAGTGGCTAGGGGCCCCGAAGGAGCGCGAGCAGCGCGGCGGGATCGCAGGGCTTGGCCACGTAGTAGTCGAACTCGCCCGTCGCGCCCAGGATGCGATCGGCCGACTGCCTGTAAATGCCGCTGATTGCGATCAGCACCGGGCGCTCGTATCCGGACTGGGCCCGAATTGCGCGCGCGAGCTCCCATCCGCTCCTGTCCGGCATCGCGAGGTCGAGAAGCACCACATCGGCATCGAAGTCCTGTATGGCAGCGAGCACTTCCGCGCCGCGATAGACCCCGCGCGTCAAGTGACCCTCGTCGCGCAGGAGCTGAGTCAACGTTAGGACGGTGTCGCGCTCGTCGTCGGCGATGAGGACGCGCAGGCGAGGCGAGCGCTGCGGTGCGCCGCCACCGAAACCGGCGTGAACGCGGGCCTTCACGCCGGACGCGACAAGCCGGAGCCGCTCGCCAACAGCGCGGCCATCTGCTCGCGGGCTATCGGCCGGCTGAAGAGATAGCCCTGCATCTGGTCGCAGCGCAGCCGCCGCAGGATCGTCGCCTGCTCCTCGGTCTCCACGCCTTCGGCGATCACCTTGAGGCGCAGCGAATGGGCGAGCGAGATCATGGTCTCCACGAGTGTCATGGTGCTCGGGTCCTGCACCATGGTGGCGACGAACGAGCGGTCGATCTTGAGCGCCTCCACCGGCAACCGCGCGAGGTAGAAGAGCGAGGAGTAGCCCGTGCCGAAGTCGTCGATCGCGATGCCGATGCCGAGGCGCCGCAGCGCGGTCAGCTTGTCGATGCTCGCCTCGATGTCCTCCATCACCAGGCTCTCGGTGAGCTCGAGCTCGATCGCGGGGGGCGAGACGCCGTCGGCGGCCGAGCGCTCGACCGCCTCGACGAAGTCGCGCTGGCGCAACTGGATCGCCGAGACGTTGACCGCGACCCTGGGCGGCTTCAGCCCGGCCTCGACCCAGGCGCGGTGGTCGAGCGCCGCCCGGCGCAACGCCCAGGCGCCGACCGGCAGGATGAGGCCGGTTTCCTCGAGCAGCGGGATGAACTGCAGGGGCGGCACGAGACCGAGCTCGGGGCTCTGCCAGCGGATGAGCGCTTCCATGCCCATCACGGTGCGAGCCTCGATATCGACCTTCGGCTGATAGTGCAGCACGAATTCGTCCTTCTCGAGCGCCTGGCGAAGCCGGTTCTCGAGCGCGAGCTTCTCGGCGATGCGCGCGGTCATCTCCTGCGTATAGAAGAGATAGCGCTCGCCGATGGCCTTCGCTTTCTTCAGCGCCGCCTCGGCATTGCGCAAAAGCGCTTCGGCGTCCGTAGCATCGTCGGGGAAAAGCGCGATGCCGACGCGCGCCGCGAGGCGCAGCTTCGCCTCGCCGATCTCGAACGGCACCCCGAATACTTCAGTCATGCGCTGCTCGGTGCGCCGCGCCACCTGCTCGCCGGCGCTCACGCCCGGCATGACGATGGCGAAGTGATCGGCTTCCAGGCGCGCGAACCAGCTCGTCGGTAGTGCGCCCTGCTGAATGCGTCTCGCGAGATCCACCAGCACTCCGTCCCCGGCCTGGCGGCCGAGCGTGTCGTTCACGCTCTTGAAGCGCTCGACGTCGAGGATCTGCAGCGCCACGCGCTCGCCCTTGCGCGCCGCCTCTTCGAGCTGCAGCTTCAGCCGCTCGTGGAACAGCGTGCGGTTGGGCAGCCCGCTGAGCGGGTCGTAATAGGACAGGTAGTCGAGCTTCTGCGCCTTGCGGATGTGATCGAGCGCGAAGGCGACGTCGCCCGCCAGCTCGCGCAGCAGGCGCAACTCCTCCTCGTCGAAAAAGCCGACATCCGCCGCATAGAGCGCGAGCACGCCGAGCGCTTCGCCGTCGACCAGGAGCGGCAGGATGGCGAGCGAATTGATGCCGCGCTCGTCGAGCTCCTTGCGCATCAGGTGCTGCGGATCGTGCTTCACGTCGCTCGAAACGATCACCGACTTGGTGCGGATGGCGCGCCCGGCGAGGCCGCGGCCACCGGGCTTGCTTTCGAGCACGGCGAGCGGCGCATTGGCGAGAAACGCCTGCACCTGCTCGCCGTGGGCGGCGACCGGCCGCACGAGCGCCGCCTCGTCATCGACGAGGCCGATCCAGGCCATCACGAAGCGGCCGGCCTCGACGGCCACGCGACAGGCCTCGTCGAAGAGCTGGCGCTGCTCGCGGATGCGCACGATCGCGCCATTGATGCCACTCAGCACCGCGTACACGCGATTCAGGCGCTGGATGCGCTCCTCGGCGAGCTTGGATTCGGTAATGTCCTGCAAGGTGTTGAACCAGCGAAGCGGACCCTCGGTGGCGGGGGCGAGCGGCTCCATGGTCTGGCGAACGTGGATCACGCCGCGCGTGGCATGGTGCAGGCGGTATTCGACCTCGGCGCGACGCCGCGTCCGGCCCGCCTCGAGCGAAGTGGCGCGAAAGCGCGCGCGATCCGCGGCGTGCACGAGCTCCAGCCAATCGCGCGTGCTTCGCGGCAGCTCTTCCGGCGCAACGCCCGCGAGCTGCGGCAGCGTTTCCGACCATGTGCCGAACGCGCCGTCGTCGCCGGTCACCACGTGCGCGAGCTTTGCCATGACCTGCGCATGGCGCAGACCTGCCTCGCGCTCGCGCAGCGCCTCGCTGAGGCGAACGAGCTCGGTAACGTCGCGCGAGATGCCATCGGCGCGCCCCGCCTTGCCCGAGGCGTCCGTGACGAAGCGCCCGCGGCCCTGTATCCAGCGGACTTCGCCCGAGGGCGTCACGATGCGATATTCGGACTGGTACTCGCGCGGCAGCGGCGTTTCAAGCGCTGCGACGACGCGCGGGCGGTCCTCCGGATGCACCAGCGAAATCCAGGTATCGCGATCCTGGTAGAAATCGCGCGGCTCGCGCCCGAACACCGCGCTTGCCGCGGGGCTGATGTAGAGCACCTCGCGCGAGGGTACGGCGATCGACCAGACCACGTCGGGCAGCGCGGTGACGACGGATTTCAGCCGCTCGCCGAGCGCATCGAGCTCGCTTTGCGTCTTGCGACCCGCGGCGCGCTCGCGCGCGGCGAGCACCGCGTTGCGCACCGCGGTCGGCAGCCTGCCGAGGCGGTCCTTCCACACGTAATCGTCGGCGCCCAGACGAATCGTCTCGACTGCCTTCTCTTCGCCGATCGTGCCCGAGACGATGATCAGCGGAATCTCGGGATGGCGCCTCTTCAGCAGCTCGAGCGCGCGCAGCCCGCTGAACCCGGGCAGGCGGTAATCGGCGAGCACCACGTCCGGCGCAGGCTCGAGGGCGCGGATGAAGTCCGCTTCCCGGGCGACGCGGGTCCAGGCGACGTCGTAGCCGGCCTTGCGCAGCGCCCGTGCCATGAGCTCGGCGTCGGCCGCGCTATCCTCGACCTGAAGAATCCGGATCTGTTCCTTCACCTTAGGGCTTGATCAGCCCGTGGCGAATGGCGAAACGAACGAGGTTTGCGAGGTCGCCTATTTCGAGCTTCGCCATGATGCGGCTGCGGTAGGTGTCGATGGTGCTGGGTTTCACGCCGATGGCGGCGGCGATCTCCTTGCTCGTGCGGCCCTCGACGACGAGCTTCAGCACCTGGCGTTCGCGCGGACTGAGGCCATCGAGCGGAGTCGCTTTCGTGTTCTTTTTCATCGCGCACTGATGAACCGCCACCCCGGCGGTCGCCGACCGTGCGCACGATAGCGGGGATCGCTGGCGGTGTCTGTCCTGAAATATGTACTGGCGCGTGCGGGCCATACGGCCGCTGTACGGAAATCCGTACAGCGAACCGCTACACGCTCGTGATGCCGTGGCGGATGGCGAAGCGCACGAGCGCCGGCAGGTCGCCGATGCCGAGCTTGAGCGCAATGCGGCTGCGGTAGGTGTCGACGCTGCCCGCGGAAATGCGCAGCTGCGCCGC
>Ga0066661_10001119_pt1 | contig 10442 bp, 12 predicted proteins | sample GraSoiAngelo_110_FD_66454 | JGI IMG/M metagenome (GOLD analysis project Ga0066661, IMG submission 66454) | Grasslands soil microbial communities from the Angelo Coastal Reserve, California, USA - 14_0903_12_30cm | ecosystem: Environmental > Terrestrial > Soil > Grasslands | place: USA... | reverse complement strand
GCGGGCGGCTCATGGCGCGCTTGCTTGCGGCGGCTGGCGACGCCGCCACACGAAATAGACGGGGATGCCGGCCAAGACAATGGCCAAACCAATCGCCGCGTTCAACGGATACTTATACAGGGTGTTGGCCACGATTAGCGCGCACGCGGCCACAAATAGCGCCGTGGTGACCGGATGGCCCGGGACAAGGTACTCCACTGAATCTCCTCCCGAATCCGAGCCCGGTGTTCTCTGTTCTGCCCGAACCAGGCGGCCGCGCGCTTCGCGATGGCGAAATATGAACAGGCACGATGCGCCGAGACCGAAGAAAACCCAGTCCACAGAAATCACATAGTTCAGGATCTGCTCGTAGCGGCCGGAGAGCGCCATCACGATGGCCAGCACACCTTGCAGCGCGATGGCCACTACGGGAACCTGGGTGCGCGGGCTGAGCCAGGCGACGCTGCGGAAAAACAACCCATCTTCGGCCATCGCGAAATAGACCCGTGGCGCGGTGAGGATGTTCTGGCTCAAAAAGCCCAGCGTGGACACGGCAATTCCGAAGGCGATCAGCGTTCCCCCGCGCCGGCCCAGGGCCAACCGCATCACTTCCGATGCAGGAGTGTAGGTCCCGGCCAGCCCGGCGGCACCCAGCGCGCGCACGCATACGAAATTAACCGCCAAGTAGAGCGCAACTACGCTGCATACGCCGATCAGCAAACCGCGAGGCAGATTTCTCCGCGGCTCGCGCACCTCCCCAGCAATGAAGTTTGCCGTTTGCCACCCGCCGTAGGCAAACACCACCGGCACCATCGCCGCGCCAACCGCCGTCCACAGATCAAACGACACCGCGCGATCCAGCATGCGGTGTGCTGTCGGCTCCGGCGCGCGCACCAGCAGCCAGCCGCAGAAAACCAGCCCGGCAATCACTCCGATTTTTATCACCATCAGAGTACTCTGTACTGTGCCTCCGGCGCGTACGCCCATGCAGTTCACGACGGTGAGGAGGGCAAGCGCGGCTGTGGCGACCACGTGATCGGACCAGCGTGCCCCGGTGAGCTCGACAAAATAGCGCGCGAAAGTTACCGCCACGGCCGCCATGCCCCCGGTCTGCATCACCAGCAGCAGCGCCCAGCCGTTCAGGAAAGCAACAACCGGATGATATGCCTCGCGGAGATAAGCGTAATCGCCGCCCACCAGCGGAAGCCGGGCCGCCAGCTCGGCGTAAATGAACGCTCCCGCAAGCGCGATCAGTCCGCCGAGAACCCAAACTCCCAGAATCAGCGTCGGGGTGTGCACCTGTCGCGCAACAACCGAAGGATTGATGAAAATGCCTGCGCCGATGATTCCCCCCATCACCACCATCGTGGCGTGGAACAGTCCCAATTGCCGCGCCAGCCTGGGCCGGACAGGGTTGGGTCGAGGGGAAGTGTGGTTCTCGGTGGAGAACATCTTAGGGTGCGGATCTGGCCGTGACGCGCGTGTACTCTACCACAGCCGTAGAGCCGATTCATCGCAGCACGCCGGTGGAAGCATCTCTCCCCAGGAGTTACAACACCTACGCTGCTGCCGTCGCGGCTACCGAGGCGAAACAGTTGGGTTAGTCTCTTGGCTTCGACGTCGCCACGAACCACAAAATGCAGAAACCCATTGGAATCTATGGGGCCCGTGAGAGGACTCGAAACCCCACGGCCTTGCGGCCACTAGACCCTGAGTGTATCTCCTTTGTCCTGGTTGGCGCGCAGCAAGTGTGTCTAGACATTGTCTTGACATAAGCGGAGCTTTGCATATATTCTGCTTGTGCATAAAGTCCTAGGCGAGGAGAGACGCATGGCAGTACGTGCTGTCGCCCTGAAAGGAGAAGGTACGCACCCTCCGGCGGAAGGGGTCCTTGCGCGATTCGCCCAAGTGCGGGCCATTCGGTCCTTAAGAGATCTTGAGAAGGTGAAAGAAGAGAGGCCGGATATCGTGTTGATGGATCTCAGCATGCCTCGTGTCGACGGGAGAGAGGTGCTCGAAGTGCTGCGCCAGTCACATCGAGTGCCGGTGGTCATATGCTTCGATTCCAAAATCCAGCCCACGACTCTACTCAAACAGTTGAACAGTCTGGGTACCCTTAAGGCCACTCGTCGTAGCCGCTCGCCAAGTCTTTCCCAAGTCGTCCGGCTTCTGGGAGTGTCTCAAGAGGTTTTCAGTCGAATCTTGAATGTTTCCGCCCGAACTGCGCATCGTTGGCTTAAGGGTACGCGCCCCAGGCGAAACCCAAAATTGGATGGACTTCTTGAGATCGCAGCGTTGCTCGAGCAAGCCCTGCCAAATACGGAGGCCATGCGAAGCTACTTGTACCATTCCAACCCGAACCTCGGCGGCGAGAAGCCGATCGATCTGCTGATCCGAGGAGAGTTCGACCGAGTCACAGCGGACCTCCAGGCCGTTCAAGAGGGAGTCTACGTCTAATTGGTCCTCCCTCCAGACCTTCCAGAGATTCGTCTGTCTGCCATAGTTTACCGGGTTGTCCGTGAAGGCTTGGACCCCTTGGCAACAGTAGCCAGCCTGAAAGCCGCTGGCCGCTTCAATCCGGCAAGCGAATTCGGCGCGCTTTATACCTCACTCGACGCGGCAACCGCCACCAAGGAGGTGGCAAGAGGCCTGAGACAACGCGGGGTTGATCCGGCGCAATTCCCATCAGGTGCTTGGTGGATTTACGAACTGGAAGTGAAGATCGAAACGGTTCTCGATTTGACAGACTCGGATGTCCTTCAGAAGGCTGGGATGCAAAGAGATGCTCTTACCGCTAGCGAAGTGCATGCAACGCGCGAGATCGCGGCCGAAGCACGGAGGCGTAGCTACCAAGCTCTATTAGTGCCGTCTGCTGCCGCTCCTCGGTCGAAGAACCTTGTCGTTTTCCTCGACAAGCTGCCAGGTCCTCCAATTGTGCTGAGCTCCAGGGCAGTCAATTTTCAAGAGGAAAGCCTCTAAGAGGCTGTTGCGGAAAGAATAATCGCCGTGGCGAGTGAGGTTTATGCTCTCGAAATAACAGTGACAGCGTCAACAAAATCTATTCAAGTTTCTGCGGATTCGTTCCAATCAAACTTTGAATTTGCGTTCAAGGCAGAACGCACCTAGAATAAATACGCCGAAGCAGGAGTCCGAGCTTGCGCCTCGGGAACCTGGCCGAGCTGATAAAGGAAACCTGTGCCACTAGTGGGTGAGGACGGACCCCCCGCCAACGTCCCAAGGCTCCGCTTGCTAGTTCATTTGATTTTGTTCCTGGCCAAGCGGGGTGACTTCTACCTCGGCGTTCGAAAGGTGGTTTAACCGATCGAGGAAGAGATCCGTGGTCGCAACCTGAGGGAGGTACAGACATGAGCGATAAGTCTCAAAAGCACTACCTGTTCGCCAGCGACTTTGACCGGACATTAAGCTTCAATGATTCGGGCTATGTTTTGAGCGAATTGCTCGGTATTCCGACCGAGGAATTTGAGCGCAAAGCGGCCGGTATGGCCAGACTCAACCTAGTCCAGCAGGGCGCTGAACTGGCCTACCTGTTGTTGCATGATCCCGAATTCCACTCTCGGGTTCGCAGAGAACACCTATACGAAGTCGGAAAGCGCATTCGCCTTAAGGAGAACATTGAACTCCTAAACGAGATTCTCGACCACGGCATCGACGGCTATCATTTCGATTTTTATGTTCTCTCTGCTGCTCCGGTCGAGGTTATTCAATCGGCGTTAGAAGGGATCATACCCGTCGATCATATCTACGGAACTCAGTTTCGTTTCACCGCTTCTGGGGAGATCGAGACCATCGATCGGGCCACTGCCGGTTACGGGAAGGTCGCCGTACTCGATGAGCTGCAAACAACTTTGCAGATCGGCCCGGACCAAATCATTTATGTTGGCGACGGCAGTTCCGATATCCACGTGATGCTGCACGTGAATGTGCGCGACGGCTTCACCATCGCGGTTTCGGAGACTAAAGATGTCACCCAGATCGCAAAACGAACCGTGCTAAGCGCCAATTCGCTGGCCATACTTGTGCCTATCCTGGAGAAAATTGTAGGCTGGGAGCGACCCCGAATCCGCGAGTTCTTCGAGTCGTACGGCTTTCTGATACAGGGATGGGATAAAGTACGAACCGACTGGCTTACACTTCGCCCCGCCAAGCGCGAATGGTCGCAGGCCGCCGGCGCCGATTAACAACCGTTTCTCAGGTTTTCCGTAACCGCGGACTGCGCGACAACAGCTCTGCAATGCCCCACACGCCTGGGCCGGGAAGAGGCATGCAAACTTTTCGCTTAGCGATTTCCTTCCAGCATTGAGTATGTTGTTTTTGTTTCATGGCATTGGAGGAAGCAGGGATTGCTCGCACCGCTGCGCCCAACCGAAAGGCAATTCCGGTGTTGAGGCTCGGATCGGGCGACGCGACTTCATTGTGATGGCCGGTTCAGCAGCGCTGTCCAGCTTGACTACCGGCAATAATCCACTGACAGCGAGAGAGAAGAAAATGTACGGACTAATTGGCAAAATGGTCGCTGTGCCGGGACAGCGTGAAGCACTGATCTCGATCTTGCTTGAGGGCATATCCGACATGCCCGGCTGCCTAAGTTACGTGGTCGCAAAGGATCCAGCTGACGCCAACGCAATCTGGATTACGGAAGTCTGGGATAGCGAGCAGAGCCATCGGGCTTCGCTATCGCTTCCTTCTGTGCAGCGGGCCATAGTTCGGGGCAAACCACTGATCGCGAGCTTCGGCAACAGCGCAGTGACCGAGCCCGTGGGAGGCCACGGACTGGTACCCACCAAGGCCAGAAGAGCCGGATAGAACATCAGGTGCGCGTGCCGGGGCGGCCGTCGGAGGACCGCCCGGGGTCTCATCGGTTTGATGATTTTCCAGTTGGCTATTCCTTGGCGGGTTGCGCTCCCGCAGAGCCCGCCTCCGCTTCACCAGCCGGCGCGCATCTTGCAGGATAGCGCCTTCGCTGTACAATTCAATTCCCGCGAACGGCAAACAGTATCTTAATATGTATTTTCACCGTTAACGTCTCAAACTCCATTTTCGGCGTTGACTTCATTCTGAGCCCCGTGATATGTGATCTCTAGCGCAAGGGAAGCATGACCTCAGGAAAGGCACCCCGCCCGAAGACCGACGCACAGATGGGGTTCGACTTGCTCATGGAGCTCTACGACAGGGGCCAGACGCTTGACACTAAGTCCCAGGTTGAGCTCGTCAACAAGTTTCTAGCGGTCCGGGAACCCGGTAGGCAGGTACCTCGCTGGGGCTTCTTTCTCAAGGCGAATCGGGCGGAGCGGATTGTGAACGCGCTACGTGAAGGCCTCGACGATTTACGGGATAGGAAGCCATTCATTCGCCCTGCACTCGCAATCGACATCACCAACGTGGAGACGTTCCAAGACGGGATCGTCTGGGATCAGCTCCATGGCCGGGTTGCCCGGACCGGATCCCGCGACCCCCGTCATCTCTTCTTTACGCGAGTCTTTGAGCTCTTGACCGAGGTCGCGCCTTGGCTGCACGTGTGCCAGCGCGAGGGATGCCGGAGACTCTTCCTGTTTCAGCGTCCGAAGCAAATTTATTGTAGTGACTCGTGCGCGCAGCGGGTTCGGATGGCACGATTTCTCAAGCAACGGGAGCCTGCTCCTTCCGCCCATCGACAATCTCGACGAGACTACGCGCAGCGCCGAGCGCGCAAGAAGTGACCCCCAATCTTGCTCAGGGTTACAGCGAGCAAAGCCGAATCTGTGGATCTTAACCGTTTGTCTCACCCCAGGGGACAACCCCAAAACTGATCGATCGTGAGTTGTTGATGGCTGGAACGCCTACTGCTTCTGCCGCTTGCAGGATACTCAGCCCAGGCCCATTTGATACCGTTTTTAAGACGTAGGCATCGTAACTTTGGCTCGCGAGATCAGACAAACAGGTAACAGTTTCGGATGGTCTTAACAGATCAAGCGTATGGTCATTGCGAGTCGCCACCAGAAAGACAGACCGTCCAACCGGAATCTGGACGCAACCTACTCCGGGGCGGGCATGGTGTCAAGCATTAGAGCCCCCATTCGGAAGTCGCAGACTAAGGTCAGACTTAGGTTGTGTAGATCAGCGGATTGTCTAAAGGGTTTACGAAACTCAGCGCGTAAGTCTCTGATTTCACCTGTGAGGCGTGTTTATCATGTGGCCTGCCGAAACCACATGGTTTCGACGCACCGAGGCTGTAGTTTCTGATTAGGGTGTCATCGGCTCCGATTCGCTCGGGACGCCTGGAACCATCGGCAAGCAATTTCGAGTGGAAAGGGAATTCCCCCTCTCAACTTCCATCTATTCTTTGGGTTTGTTCTCTCGCGAACTCACTTTGGCGTGACCATGCACTGACTGGGAGGACGGCTTGTCGGGCGCAACGCCCCCGGTCAAAGTATGGTCTGTTATACCCTCAGAAGATACCGTGGTCTGGTGTAGCGGGGGCTGCTCACCGAATTGTCCCTTCAGTTGCGAAAAGACGAAATCGTCCTTAGTCTTCGACCAGATCACTTGTTCGTCGAATTGCTTTCTAAGCCCAACAGAGAGCTCGGACGCCCAAGTCTTATACAGGGCCATTTGGGGGTGGCTACTGCGCAAGCGGTCGAACCGAACGTTGATTCTGACAATGTAGTTCGCGGTCGCGAGCCCGTTGTTCTCTTCATCATTGATCCCTGCGAGCTGTTTGTAGGCACCTATCCCGGCAAACCAGGAAGAGGCTTGGGTCTTAATCGAGATGCTGCAAAACTTATTTTCGAGAAGGATCTCACCGGTTTCGAGGGCGCCAGCCCTGGTCTGCGGTGGAGTTATCTTCATTTTGGTGCCTGGGGGCAGTGTGATCTGTGGACGTATCCCAGCACGCATATCGGCAAACTTGTTTCCCTTCAATAGGCTCTCTACTTGTTCAGTTGAGAGTGTCTCTGACTTTTTGGATGCACCTTCTGCAGGCTGAAAGCGCCCTTCGTGGCCACTAGGTAGTTCGAATTGCAGGATCTCCAACTGCCAAGTTCCGCTGTACAACATCCCCATCCAGTCGATGATTGCTCGCTGTAGTAAGTGGTGGTACAGCGTTGCCCCATCCTTATCAGAGGGGTCAGTGAAGAACTCCGGATGAACCTTATAGAGCCGCGCCGGAGCAAACTGAGATGGGGTGAACCTGCGACTCATCAAAAGCCATGGAAGATTAGCAGGCATTTTGCTCGCGAGACGATATTGGAAACTGGAAGGAAATACTGCTGTGATGGCTGGTTCACCGCCAAACACGAATACCGCAATAAAGACGCCAGCTAGGCCCGCGACCGCAACTGGGATGACCGCAGTGAGGATTTTCTCCGATGCCCTGTTCATCCACACCAAGTAGAATGCCAACGCGGTCAGCAGGCCCGAGACTAAAAGGATGATTGCGGCCTTCATGCCTTTCTCCTTCTAACGCGGATTTCCGCGTTGTGCACGGGGATAAAGAGCTCTTTGAGAAACTGGGCCGGAATGACCCGTGTCCCTGTGGCTCCGGGCGCAAATTCCAACAAATGCTGCATGATGACCGGGCGGTATGACGGCTCGCAGCGAAACCACTACAGCCGACAAATCCGAGGGGCACGGTTCAGCCGTGCCCCTTGGTCTCGTCAGTCAGAACTCGCTTTCTTCGAGGCGCAGCAGATCCATGGCGCCGCTATTAAACAAGAGCCTATAGCCAACCCACCCGACTACGTTGACGACGCCGAGCGCAAGGGCAGCGAGCACTTTCATCTCCAGAGCCTCTACCTCGAAAAGAGCGATGCTCGCAGCTATCACAATGACAAAGAGAATCAGCGCTAAGCCGAAATAGGACAGCGTCGGCCAATTGATCTGTTTCGTGTCATTCGACCCCACGGAAAAATGCCCCACAACCATGGCCGGTTGAACGGCCACAACGATTACGACAATCTCAATTCCGATTGTCACTCCGTATGCAGCCGAATGCCCCATGCGGACGGCCAGCGCAGTGGCATATGCCAACGCGAGTGGAGTCCATGCCAGAATCCGAATTGCATTGCTCTTGAACATTACGCGGGAAATCTCTGCGTAACTGATCGGAAAACTCGCATATGCGGGCATCAGCTGTCCTGACGCGGGAGCTCCGTTGAATCCCAACCAGAACCCGCCGAATAGTGGTGCTCCACACATTCCCCCCGCAACAATCGGCAGGAACAAAACCCACGATGGAAGCGGTTGTAAGGCGAACGTCAAGATAATGCCCAGCCCTGAAATCAATGCTGCCGTGCCCCACCTCTTTGACCATGCTCCAAGCTGGTCACCGAGCATAAATTCGGCGATTGTCTTTTCACGCGAAGTGAACCATCGCACTGCAACCTTCTCTAGCCACCCTGAGCGAGCCCAATCGGCGCCTTGCAAAAAGTGACCCTGCCAGATCGCAGCATCAGGATCCAACGGTTTAACTTGTCCTGGCAGTTCCTCTACATCGGGTTCTCGTTCCGCCAGCAATTCGTCGAGCCCCACTGATTCGCCTGACGTCTGGGATGTGAGTTCCACCAGCATTCGACGTCGCAATGCTCCGTAAGCAAAAGGCAACAAGATCGCAACTGCAAATGCGGGCACGAGCCAGAAAGTCTCACGGCTAGGCGCGGAGCCCGTCAGGCCCGCAAAGCCATGCGAAACCCATCCCCCGGGGGTAATCAGCACAGCCGACCACAAATACCGGATTGAAGCGGCCGGTACCCATAAGCAGACGAGGATCAGAATGTATAAAGCCGTTGATGCAAGTCCGACCTTGGCTTTGCGAACGTACGCAATCAGCCACGAGGCAACAGACAACCCGCATAGGCTCTGGAGTGCTGCCGCAAGGGCCGCCACTGCCAATTGCTTCCCGGTCAGCCCGGAACCGAACAATGTTGCCTCGTATGCGATGAAGAACAAAACAAAGGCGCGGCTCCATGAAAAAACAAAGCCGTTCCACTCATGCGTGAAGAATTCCTCATCAGATATCGGCAAATGGAGGAGGACGGTGCGATCGTAACCTTGCAGAACGTTTGCGCGAAACGTGAAAGCCCGGAACAGCGTTGTGGCCGATGCGTAAATCGCCACGCCAAGCAACGCAAGCCCGCCACCGCGCACAACCATCTGTTCAAGAAAGATGAAATACACAAAGAGCAGGGCGACGCGACCGTTCGCGCGCAGTTTGCGCCTCAGCCATACGGTGCGGTGCCGTCGGTAGTCCCTCCATAGCGCCCTGTCGGAGCGCATCTCACGCTTGGCTTCTTTCCGCAACCGGCGTTCAAGCGCTGGCGATCCGAGAATCACTGTGCACTCTCCCGCAACTGCTGAAACAACCCTTCAAGCACGCCTCCATTCGCATGCCCCGCAACCACGCCAGGGAGCTCAGCTAGCGGGGCATAGTGCCGGATTTCTCCCCGGTCGATCACGCATACACGGTCCGAAAGCTTCTCGGCTATATCCAGAATCTGCGTGGAATAAATCACAGTGTGGCCGCGCCTGGCGGCTTCGCGCGCCTCACGTTTCAGAAACGTGATGCCGTTAGGGTCCATGCCAGACGCAAATGGCTCGTCCAGCAGCAGGACCTCGGAATCCGTTGCAATCAACGCTGCCAAGGCGGCCTTATACGCTTGACCGCGCGAAAGCTGTGCCATTGGCGTGTCGATGAGAGGCATCAGGTCGAATCCGCGCAATAACTCCATAACCCGGGTTTCAACACTTGGCTGATCCGCCTCGTACAGCCTCAGAACCATCCCGACGTGTCGAAGGACTGTGTTGTGAGGAAACGCGATGGGGAAATCGGGTAGGAAAGTTATTCGCCGCCGCAGACTCATGTTGCCGCGCGTGAAGCGCTCCTCATCGAAGAAAATGTCTCCTGATGTAGCTCCGACAATACCTGCAAGGCAGCGCAGCAGGGTCGTCTTCCCGGCTCCGTTTGGACCCAGCACAGAAACGATCTGCCCAGGTTCAACCGTCAGTGACGCATTCTTGAGCGCATGGACCTTGCCATAGCGTTTGTTGAGCCCTGTTAAACGTATGCGCATGGTGTTCACGAACCCGAAATGTAGGGTAGCGAGTATAAGTTCAATCTAATTGCTTCCACGCCTCCCCTATTCGCGCGGATGTTAAGTCACACCTAGTGTCAAGTCAACAGGCTGCCAATCCACATAGTCGGCTATCCGGAAACTGAGCGGAAAAGATTCCATTTCGAATCATTTCACAATCACGCTAGTGCTTTATCGGACGCGCGTTTGGCGAAGTCGTTTAGGGAGGCGCGATGCTCTGCGCGCGTTCGATAAAGCCGTTAGAAGGAAGCCGCCCGTGGTTGCGGCGGACGCGGGCGTGCGTACATCTGCAATGAGTGCGTCAGGGCGTGCCACCTAATGCTGGACGACCTTGAGCCTAAGCCGAAGCAGCGGAAAGCGGTCACGAAGGTTTTGATA
>Ga0066661_10001111_pt1 | contig 10484 bp, 7 predicted proteins | sample GraSoiAngelo_110_FD_66454 | JGI IMG/M metagenome (GOLD analysis project Ga0066661, IMG submission 66454) | Grasslands soil microbial communities from the Angelo Coastal Reserve, California, USA - 14_0903_12_30cm | ecosystem: Environmental > Terrestrial > Soil > Grasslands | place: USA... | reverse complement strand
CGACAGACGGCACGTGTGTGTGTATCACTAACCTTTTAAGAGGTACGCGCTCACATCCAACACCACAGTCCATCTCCTAATAAAGATAGAGATTATGCGTGATCTGTGTCGCCAATTAGTTTGCGGCCTACCAGTCCGCGATGGCGCACGCGGTCTTGGCCTAGCCGCGTCGCGCGCTTTACTCCGGGTAGATTCTTCCAACGGCCAATTAACATCTGCTCGTCCACCTCCGGCGCGTAATCGTTGTCACGCAGAAACGTTGAATACGCTTTGACCCGTCAGAGTTCCGCTCGCATCGTGCGTGACTGCCGGCGGGAATGTCTCGTGCGGAACCTGCGTCTCAGCCGCGTCTGGCTTGGCGTCTCGCCCCTCCGGGTGCGGACCAAAACCTGTCCGCTTTTTTCCTCCAGAAGGCTGGGGCATCCTATCCGACCATGAAGCCAGGCCATGAATAATTTCCCGCTGCTGGCCGTCTCAGTTGAAAGTCATTCTATAGATGTCTATACTAGATATCTATACATCATGCTCAAAGCTGATAACCTTCAAGGAGCCTTACAATTGCTCGTGTTGAAGATCCTCCGGCGGAGAGCTAACCACGGATTTGCAATTTCGTCGTATATCCAGCAGACGTCGGACGAGGTTCTCCGCGTGGAGGCAGGTTCTCTCTACCCGGCTCTGCATCGGATGACGGAGGCAGGCCTTCTCAAGGCTCAGTGGCGGATGTCGGAAGCAGGACGCCGTGCACGATTCTACGAACTCACTGCCAAGGGGCGCCGCAAGCTCGAAGCAGACGAAAAACGATGGCGCACCGTTTCCGCGGCGGTGGCTAGGATTCTTCGAACCGCATGATAGGAGGTGCCTCATGGGGCTGTGGTCGAGACTTAAGAGAACGTTCCGCAGCAGTCGTTATAGTGCCGATATCGAAGAAGAACTTCAGTTCCATCTCGACATGGATGTCGCAGATGGGCGCGATCGCCGCGAAGCTCGCATGCGCCTCGGCAGCATGGCGCGCATTGAAGAGGAGACCAGGGCAATGGGAATTATCGAGTGGCTCCACTCTGCGCTCCAGGACGCTCGCTACGGAGTGCGCCAACTGCGCAAAACACCTGCTTTGATGCTCGCGGTGGTGCTTTCACTAACCATAGGCGTGGGCGCGAACACGGCGATCTTTAGCCTCCTTGATGCCGCCATCCTGAAACCCTTGCCCGTCAAGAATCCGGACTCTTTGCTGATCGTTGAATGGACGAACCAGGAGTTTCCGGAAGGAGTAAGCAACATAAACGGTGATTTCAGTCGCATCTCCGGAGGTTGGGTTCAGGCCTCCTCGGTTGGCGCGAATCTGTACCGGAAGTTAGCGCGCGAACAAACGGTTTTTGCGGCCCTCATGGGAATTGCGGACCCTAATCCCGTTGCAATTGCCATCGACGCGTCTCCTGCCGAGCAAGTGAGCCTGCAATACGTCAGCGGCAACTTCTTCCAGGGGCTGGGCGCTTTACCCGTTATTGGGCGGCCGTTCCTAGACGCGGAGGACCGCGTCGGCCAGGAACCTGTGGTGATCGTGAGCCATCGTTTCTGGATGGGCCGACTTGGGGGTGCGAGAGATGTGTCGGACCGCACCATTCGAATTAATAACGTGCCGGCTCGCATCGTTGGGGTGGCGCCGCCTGAGTTCTTTGGTCTTAGGGCTGGCCAGTGGACAGACGTCTACACACCGCTCGCGATGAGAGTTGCCTTTGAGCCGAGTCAAGGCATCGGCGCTGTGCGCGGTGAAGACGACACAGATTGGTGGGTCCGGCAAGTGGGACGGCTAAAACCGGGGGTGCCAGAGGCGGACGCGAAGGCAGAAATCGCCCGTCTGTTCCGGAACCTGGCCGCGAAAGACATGAACATCGAAGCAAAGAAGATCCCCGAGCTGATCAGTTTGCCCGGCCGGCGTGGCTTTGATGCACTCAACACCAAGGATGCCAGTGCACTGTGGATTCTGATGCTGCTTGTTGGAGTGCTGCTGCTTATCGTGTGTGCCAACGTGGCGAATCTTTTGTTGTCCCGTTCGGTGGCAAGGCTGCGCGAGTCGGCGGTGCGTCTGGCGTTGGGAGCGACGAGAGCGCGGTTGTTTCGGCAACATTTGATCGAGAGCGGAGTGTTGGCCTTAGTGGGGGGCGGTGCCGGACTGGCCTTTGGATATATTCTTGCGAAGTCCATACATCTACTTCTTCAGTCTGGCCGCGATGCGAGCAGCGCATTCGATCTCCGTCTAGACATGCGAGTGCTAGGATACACGGGCGCACTTTCGATCCTCACGGCTCTCCTCTTTGGCGTGGCACCGGCCGTGCAGGCTGCACGCGCCGAGCTTAACGACGCTCTCAAGGCTCAGACGAGATCGGTGATGGGTGGGCGGCTGCGTCTGCCGCGGTTTTTGGTTTCGATGCAGATCGCGCTGTGTCTGACGGCTTTGGTCGCGGCCGGCCTTCTAGGGCGTTCGCTAGAGAACCTGAAGTGGATTGATATCGGATTTGATAGGGAAAACCTCGCGTACGTGTCCGTGGATCCCGGGCACGCTGGATACTCGGCTGAGCGCATGTGGCCCTATGTTGATCGTGTCCGCCAAGAATTGGCCAGACTACCCGGAGTCATCCGCGTGAGTCCGGTCGAAGTGCGATTGTTATCGGGCAACGGAAACCTGTCACGCATAAGTATTCCTGGACGCGCTTCTTTGATCGAGAAAGGCGTTGTGGCGCCGACAGAGGCAGCTAATGTGAACAGCGTGGGAGACGGATTCTTCGAAACGATGCGCATCCCTCTCTTAGCCGGCAGGGCTATTGAGTTGCGCGACATTCACCCGAACGCAGAGGCGGTGGTCGTCGATGAACTCTTCGCGCGGCGATTCTTTCCCAACCAGAATCCGTTGGGCCGCCGCTTTGGATTCAATCCGAAGGAGAACACTCGCTACGAGATTGTCGGCATTGTGCGAGACACTCTCTACAACAGTCTGCACAGGGATCTCATTCCGACCGTTTACGAAGCTTATCTTCCGGATCTGAGAGGCTCGATTCACTTCGCCATCCGCACCACTGCGGATTCCGCACGCCTTGCGCAAGCCGTTCGAACGGCCGTTGCTTCCGTCGATCCGGCTGTACCGGTAACCGAGTTTCACACGCAAACTGGTTTGATTGATCGGCTCCTTCGAACCGAGCGGCTATTGGCCTTCGTGTCCGGTGCTTTTGGCCTCGTGGCGTTAGCTCTCGTGGCGATCGGCATAGGCGGTTTATTGGCTTACGCGGTGGCTCGCCGAACCAATGAAATTGGAGTTCGAATGGCACTGGGAGCTACTTCCAGCGATGTGATTCGGATGGTGCTGCGCGATTCGCTGAGGATAGCGGGCGCTGGGATTCTCATCGGACTTCCGTGCGCCTATGCCACCGGGAAGATCTTAGAGAATGCGCTTTTCCGGCTCAAGCCGTTGGATCCTTGGACAGCAGCTCTGTCATTCTTCGCGCTGTTGGCCGTCGCTCTCCTCGCAACTTGGTTACCGGCGCAACGCGCCGCCAGAATTGATCCGATTACGGCCCTACGGGAGGAATAGAATTGGCGTCTTGCTTCCGCAAGCGTTCTAAGATAACTCCATGGACCCTACCAATATTGTATTGAGGGCCCGGCAGGCTTTCGGTGGTGCAGCCCGAGTGATGGCGTACTCGGGAACGATACGGGCCAGAAGTCTCGATCTAGGAAGTGTGATTCCGCTGAATGCTGCTCGCACTCCGATCGATATCTTGATGGGCCCCACGATTTTCTCTGTCATAAAAATGCGTAATACACGCGAGGCACTCGAAGGCGCCCATGCTAATTGGTTAAATCCAATTTGTCTCCGCGATGACGCATAATACGTGCCAATGGCTGGCGATCCCACCCAAACTTCACAGATCGCCGTTATCGTCCACTTGGAGCGGGCACCCGAGACTCGATGAGTCGCACCGTATGGGCGGGCGGAGGGAAATGTATGCGACGGAAGCTAGGATGTTTGTCCTTGGCCGGATTTGTAATTTTGTTGGCGATCGGCGCGATTCCTGTTGATGCGGGCATTCGGCCGAGTTTCAGCTTGGATCATTGTTCGTGGAATGCCACGTATATTGTGCTGGTGCAAACGACACCCAGGGATGGAGTCTTTTCAGTCGTGGAGTCCTGGAAAGGTGACTTGAAGCCGCGGGACTCGCTGGAGGTTCCCGAGCTGAAACCAAACAAGGATGCAGTCCCGATATCGAGCTATCCAAAACCACAAGGATTTGGTTCTCAGGACACGCAAGGAATTAGCGAACAAATCCCGAGGCAGCCCGTTGGTTCACGAATGATTTTGTTTCTGAAGAAAAAAGAGGAAGGTGGCGTAGCCTCCCCATCGGTAGGGAATACCGCGGGGACACGGTGGGAACCCGCCAATACGTGGGGCGGTATGAAGGTTTCGGCCCTATGGATTGACGGCGAGAAAAGCTATTGCTTCGTCCAATGGATGAACCCGGGTCCGAGCGCACTCTCGGAATGTTTGTCGTTTCAGACGATGTCTTCGGATGTGGCTGTATTCACCGCGCGAATCCAGCGGGTCTTGCAAGTGCAGAAGCATCTCGCTGAGACCATGGCGATGAAGAACAACCCGGAAGTAAGGGCGGATCGGCTTGGACGCATCGCGCTGGGCGACGTGTGGGAGGCGCAAAGAGAAGCGCTGGGTGTTTTGGGAAAGTCCGGAACCGTTGCGTTGCCGGAGATCCTGCAAGTGATGGATGAGCCCCCCGTGCCCTATGACGGCAACGTGACGATCCGGGCGTTTGTGGAAGCTGCCGGGAAAGACAGCGGAAAGCTATTGCATGCGAGGTTGCAGCAGGACCTGATTTACTGGAAGGCTGTTGGACCGACGTTGACGCCAAATTGGTTGGACCAGCTGGGCGAGCCGGGGGCGTCCCTCTTCGTGAAGTTCGATGAAACTGAATTGCTGATTCGTGAGTTGGATCAGGAGCATTACGCTCCGGCAGCACAAACCGCAGCCGAGTTGCGCGATTTTTGGGTTTCGCAGCCGCTGCTATACGATCCGAAATGGGGCGAGCGCGATCTCCGCAATGGCGGAACCGCTCTTGAAATGATACGTGCCGAGTCGTTCGAATTGGCCAAGCATTGCGATAATTTCGTCAAGCACGTGGCGACCGAAAAAACTCACCAGCGACGCTAACCGCGTAGGTAAACGTCGTGCGCAGCGGCACGGGCGGTGGGACATTGCAAAAAGGAGGAGTCGTCCCGCCGTGTAGTGAAGGATGAATGAAGGCCAATTTGAATCGCTAACAACCGGCGGAGTTAAGGTATTCGTGCTGACTCCTAGTAAACAGTAAACAGCGTTTCTCGCAGACTTGAAATCCTTCCCCAATGCTGGTCGGTCAAATGGACGGTTTCGCGACTACACGGCCAAGTGAATCGACGGCGTCCCGGCTATTGCCACTCCCGAAGAATTCGCGCTTTCTGCTTCGAAACCGCACAAAGGGGCCGACAATACTAGAAGGAGCTTTTCTCATGAGCATTCCCGGTCAAGATTTCAGACAGGCCGCTCGGTGGAAGAGCGTCGCCTTGTATGTTGGGTTCGCACTTTATTTCGTCAGCTTCTTCCTGCCCGCCGTTGACCAGTGGAAGGGTTGGGACTGCGCCTGGCTGGCGCTTGAGTACTGGCATGACGATAAGGTTTCGCCGCTCGTCTTGTTCGGCGGCCTCATAAATCCCCTCGGAGTCCTGTATCTTCTTGTCAGCGCCCTGAATGCGGCCAGCAAGGTCCGGGCATATCTCGCTGTCGCCATCCTCTTCTGCATCCCGCTGACTTGGTTTGCACTGGACCGTATGAATGTTCAAGTGAAAGTGGGTCACTTTGTTTGGATCGCTGGAGTCCTGCTGATGTTATTGCCTGTCATAAGTGGAATCACCCAATTGCCGGGCGCAAAATGGTTGGTTGTGGCCAGCTTGGTTGTCTTCTCGTGGCTGGGAATCCCTAAAGCAATCAGTCGGACCATGCATGCGCCAACCGAGCGAGACGATTTCTATTATGTTGTCGCCTGGAACTTCCACGAACCATCAGTTTGTCGAAAGATTGATCCGCACGCGATTGGGCGCGAAGATCAACGGGATGACCATGATCTCACCTATATGCAATCGGATTGCTTTCGCAATCTCGCCGCCATGCTGCGCGCTCCCTCGCTCTGCGACAATATCCGATCCGCTGGCATAGATCGCGTGGTGGGAAGCCTGATTGCTAAATGGAATTGCAGAAGGCAGCGCTATACATGGGGAACTGCTTCGCCCGCGGATGGTCAAAGCTTTGTCAAAATGATGCAAGCGGTTGGATATAGTGAAGAGCGGCTTTCGGGTTTGATCAACCAACGGGATCCCGGCAATTCAATCCACCGCGGGAAGCCAAGAGGTGAAGATTACTGGGACTACTTTTGGTATCTCGCAAGCTATGACAAAACCTCGGCCCGCAGTGATTTCCTGACACGAGTGATGGAACTGAAGTAGCTCACGGCCTGAACAAGTGCTTGTCGCCAACTGGCTAGCGTAAGAGTTGTGGTACCAAGGGGTCAGACATGGGGTCACGAACTTAAACGATCCGGGGAACAGTTGAAGTATCGGGAAAAATCTTCGACGGCACGGATGTATGAATCTATGGTAGTCTCCGCGTAATTGCGACGTTGGAGTTCTTCCGACATCATTTTTCGTAGATGGTTCACGGCGAGACCTCCTGTGACCCACACTTACATCAAACCGTCGAGCAACCAACGCTCCACTACCTCACGCGTAGCGTCCGCCGCCGGGCGGCTTGGTTCAAGTCCCGATGGGAGAAGTGACGTTTGGCCGAAAGTTGCCTGCGCCTTCATCTCCGCGAATGCCGTTTCTGGGCCGCTAGGTCAATAAGCCGAGTCCCCGAGGTCGGGGACTTGAAGGAAGCCGACCAGCTCCGAGTCGCCCCCCAGCCTCGGCTTCCTCCCCGGTAAGCGCCAATCTAGTTTGCGCGCAGGGCTGCCATGGGGTCGATTCGTGAGACGCGAAGGGATGGGAAATAGCCTGCGAGTGCGGCAGCGGTTGTAAGTACGAACAGCATCGCGGCAAAAGTTGCAGGGTCGGTGAACGTGACGCCGAAGAGGAGACTGGCGAGGGTTCGTGCAAAGATCCAGGCGGCCACACTGCCAAGAAGCATTCCAAGGCCAGCGAGTCTGAGAGTCTGAAGCACGATTCGCTCTTGCAAGTCGCGGGCAGACGCGCCTAGCGCCATGCGAATGCCGAGTTCTGCAGTACGCTGATTGACCGAATACGAAATGACCGCATAAATTCCGAGCGCCGCGAGAATCAGCGCAAACGCCGAGAAGCCGCCGAGCAGGACGACGACAAAGCGGCGGGGCGAGACGGCTTTGTCCACAAGTTGTTGAAGTGTCTTGAACTCGGTTCCAGATAGATCCGGTGTGATGAGATGAAGAGCGGTGCGAATCGTAGAGGCTAGAGCGGCCGGCAGAAGGGGCGTACGAACGACCAGATAGACAGGGCCAGATTCATCTCTCTGTCGAGTCGGGAAATAAAGTTCGTTACCCGATTCCTGTTCAAGCGCTCTGTGTCGTACGTCTGCGACGACACCTACAACGCGGCGGCCAGGATTTGAGCCGCCTTCTCCGATCACAATTTGGTCCAGGGGATTCTGGCCGGGCCAGAGCGTACGCGCCAGCGTCTCGTTGACCATAGCGACAGGCTCACTTGAAGGTGTGTCTCGCTCTGAGAATTCGCGGCCAGCGCGCAGAGGAATTCCCATGGCGGCCAGGTAACCGTCACTCACGATACGGATATAGCCTTCCGGAAAATGTCCGCGCGCGTAGACCTTACCCTTCGCAGTGACATCCCAGCTGCGATCTCCAGCGAGCGGCAGCACATCCGTGAGACCTGCACTGCTGATTCCCGGTAACGACCTCGTGCGAGCCAGGACCTCGTCGAAATAAGTATTCCGTTGAACTCGAGTGGAATAGCTGTTACTCGGATCAATACGCAGCGCGGCAACTCGCTCCGGCTGAAATCCCAAATTCTGCTCTAGAACTTTGAGGAAGCTGCGCGCAAGAAGTCCTGCTCCCACCAGAAGAACACATGCCAGCGCGATTTCAGAGACAACCAGGCCGCCGTGAATCCATGTGTGCCGCTTGCTCCCGGTGGAGGCACGACTGGTGTCTTTCAACGAGTCGTGGACAGAAATGGATGGGACTTGCAGCGCTGGAATGAATCCGAACAATAGGCCGATGAGAGCAGCGAGCAGCACCGAGAAAACGAGCGACGCTACATCCATCCTAACCGTCGAGAGGAGTGGGATGTTGAATGCCCGCAGACCGTCCAGGAGGCGCGTGCCGCCTATCGCCAAGATTACACCCAGCAGACCGCCGCAGAGTGATAAGACGACGTTCTCGGTCAATAGCTGGCGGATCAAACGACGGCGTCCAGCGCCGACGGCGGCACGAATGGCGATCTCCTTTTGTCGCGTAACGCTGCGAGCCAACTGCAGATTGGCAACATTCGCGCACACGATCAACATCATCATGGCGACCGCTCCCGACAGAATGAGGAAAGCATTGTGCAGGCTTCCGGTCACGTGCTGGTCTAGCGACGTGAGTATCGGGCGAAGGGTGTTGCGCTCCGGGTGCTGCTTCTGGATTTGTTCCGAAAGAATCTGAAACTCGGCGCGGGCGGTTTGGAGTGTTATTCCTGGTCTTAAGCGGCCGATGACCGCCAATGTATTTCCCCAACCGTTGGTTTCTTGAGTCAGTGGCATGGGCAGATATATGTCAATCGGATTGCCAGGGGCGAACACCGTGGCGAAATCGAAAGTACGCGGCGCGACTCCCACGATTGTGACCGACGCATCGTTGAGGGTGACCGCGCGGCCGACGATATTCGGGTCGGAGGCGAAACGCCGCTTCCACGTGTCGTAACTCAGTAATCCCGCGTGAGGACCGTTCCATTTGCACTCATCAGCGGAAAATGATCGGCCGAGTTGCGGAGACACGCCGAGGAAAGAGAAAAAGTTTTGAGAAACCTGCAGACTGTTCAGGCGCTCCAATTCTCCGTTTATGAGCATTTTGGCGTCGGCTGGTTGGGAGAATGTGGCATAGGCCGCAAGATCGGAGAACGATTTGGTTTGGTCCCGCAGATCCAGAAAGTGCCCCACCTGAACGCTCCACTCCTTGAGGCCATCATCCGCGCGATTGGAAATCCAGACGAGATGCTCGGAATCATGGAATGGCAAGCCGCGGAGCAGAAGAGCGTTGACGACGCTGAAGATTGTCGAACTTGCGCCGACGCCGAGGCCCACGATTGCGATCGTGAACAACGTGAAACCGGCGTTGCGCCGCAGTATGCGAAACGTGTAGCGAAGATCCTGAAGGAAAACGTCCAGGAAGGGGAGTCCGCGGACCTCCCGATGGGCCTCCCGCAATTGCGAGACGCCGCCCAGTTCGAGCCTGGCCAACCGTTTGGCTTCCTCTGGTGGTGTGCCTTTGCGTATGTGATCTTCGGCAAGCAAGTTGAGGTGAGCGTCGATTTCTGCCTGAAGGTCTCGATCGAAATCGCTGGATTGAAAAACGGCGCAAATCCGGGCAAGTACCCGGTGAATTGAACCCAGCATGATCATTTCGCCCCTTTCAACTGCAGAAGACGGCCGATGGTGCCGGACACCCGCTGCCAGTTTTCCGCTTCCGCGACGAGTTGTTTCTGGCCCGCCTTGGAGATTGAGTAGAATCTCGCTTTACGATTGTTCTCGGAAGTGCCCCATTCCGCCTTGATCCATCTCTTTTGCATTAGACGAACGAGGCAGAGATAGATCGTGCCCTGATTCACTTTCAAGGATTCGTCGCTGATCTGCTCAATGCGGCGAGCGATGCCATACCCGTGCAGCGGCCCCATCGCTGCGAGGGTCTGCAAAACCATCAGATCGAGTGTGCCTTGAAGAATATCAGCCTTGTTCTCCACTACGTGTCTCCTGTGGGTTGTATAGAGGAGTCTAATACCATACCTGTGGGATGTAAAGAGGAAGATTATGATGCGAGTCTGCCGAAACGGTCCAGAAGTCCCGATCTAGGAAGTGTGATTCCGCTGAATGCTGCTCGCACTCCGATCGATATCTTGATGGGCCCCACGATTTTCTCTGTCATAAAAATGTAATACTAATTGTGACAAATCGTAGCAAAACGGCTGCTTAAAGGTGATGAAAAAGGAGTAAGTAGTTTGTCACCGTTAATCACAAGTTGCTGATTTTCCCTCGCTTTACGCTCGCTCCGGCAAGATCTGATTAAAGTGGTCAACTGACTTCTAAGCAGAGGGTCGGGAGTTCGAGTCTCCCCGGGCGCGCCATTCCTCGTTTTTGGTCCTCAGGAAAATCAGGTCGAACGGCTTTCTGTATGTGGGATAAACACTTGCGGCGTCCACCGCGCAGTTCG
>Ga0066661_10001099_pt1 | contig 10538 bp, 8 predicted proteins | sample GraSoiAngelo_110_FD_66454 | JGI IMG/M metagenome (GOLD analysis project Ga0066661, IMG submission 66454) | Grasslands soil microbial communities from the Angelo Coastal Reserve, California, USA - 14_0903_12_30cm | ecosystem: Environmental > Terrestrial > Soil > Grasslands | place: USA... | reverse complement strand
GGACCGCTGGAACGACGGCGGCTCCCGCGGGCTCGTGGCCGGGGTCAGCTCCGACGGCGGCCGCCACTTCCAGCAGACCACTCTGCCGTTCACCACGTGCGCGCCGGGCGGCGTCGACTACGGACGCGCGTCGGACCCCGGCATCGCGTTCGACAGGACCGGCCTGGCCTACTCGATCGCGGTCGTGTTCGACGGCCCGTTCGGCACGTGCATCCGCAACGGCATCGCCGCGGCCCGCTCCTTCGACGGCGGGCGGACCTGGAAGGACACCCGGCTCATCAGCGCCAACACCGGATCCGGTCCCAACTGCAACCCCACGGACGACAAGGAGCTGATCTTCGCCGACCCCACGCGGCCGCTGACCGCGTACGCGATCTGGGACCGCTTCGTGGACGTCCCTGGCACCACGGCGACCGCGGCGACGCAGCGCATGGCGCCCGGCGGACGCCTGGCGCGGTCGAGCGCGGCGGCGGCGCCCCTGGCCGCCCCGGCCCAGTCCTCTCCGGCCATGCTCTCCGTGACCCATGACGGCGGGAACACGTGGTCCGCGCCGCAGGTCATCCTCCAGACGGGGGCCAACGAGTTCACCGACGGCAACTCCCTGGTCATCGACCCGCGCAGCGGCACGCTGTACGACTTCGACGTCCTGACCACGCCGGACAACGTGGATCACCTCGCCTACGTCCGGTCGGACGACGGCGGCCAGACCTGGAGCCCGCGCCACGTCATCCGTGACATCGTCCGGGCCGAGCCCAACGACCCGGTCACGGGCGCGCCGGTGCGGGCCGGGGAGGAATCCCTCCAGGCGATCAACCCGGTCACCGGACAGCTCTACGACATGTGGGAGGACCCGACCCCGAGCGGCGGTCAGTTCGACCAGGTGGAGATGATCACCTCGTTCGACCAGGGCCGGACGTGGTCGACGCCGCAGATCGTCAGCACGCCGACCGGCCGCCCGGCCTTCATGCCCACGCTGGCGGTGACGGCGAACGGCACCGTCGGGATCACGTACTACGACTATCGCAACCTGGCCGCCGACAACACGACGACGCTGCCGACGGACCTGTGGTTCAGGGAGTCGGCGCCCGGCCCGCTGCACTTCGGTCCCGACGTGCACGTCGCCGGGAGCTTCGACATGCTCGTGGCCCCGGCGGTGGACGTCCGCGGCCACTTCATCGGTGACTACCAGGGCATCACCGTGGCCGGCGGGAAGTTCCGTCCGCTCTTCGTCCAGACGTCCAGCGCCGATCCGAACAACCCCACGGACGTCTTCGTCGCCGGACCGTTCTGACCCCCCTCTTTCTCTCCCCGCCCCCTCCGCCGTGGAGGGGGCGGCTCACCATCCTGGACAGCGGATGTCAGGGATGGGCGCGTAGGACGGATGGCATGCGGTACGCCCTGAACCTGCCGATCGGCGGTCCCGCCGCCCACCCGCGCCGGTTGGCCGAACTGGCGGCGGCGGCCGAGGACGCCGGCTGGGACGCCGTGTTCGTGGAGGACTACGTCGTCTACCAGAACCGGCAGGACCTCCCGACGTACGACCCCTGGGTGGCGCTGGCGGCGATGGCCCTGGCCACGTCGCGGGTCCGGCTGGGCACGATGGTGACGCCGGTCGCCCGCCGCCGGCCGTGGAAGCTGGCCCGCGAGGCCGTGACCCTGGACCACCTGTCCGGCGGCCGGGTGATCCTCGGAGCCGGCATCGGCGACTCGGCCGACATGACGTTCGCCCGCTTCGGCGAGGAGACCGGCCTGGCGGCCCGGGCCGCGATGACCGACGAGGCGCTCGACGTCCTGGCCGGCCTGTGGACCGGCGAGCCCTTTCACTACGAGGGCCGCCACTACCGCGTCCAGGAGATCACGTGCCTGCCGGCGCCCGTGCAGCGGCCCCGCATCCCGATCTGGATCGGCGGCGGCTACCCGAACCCGGGCCCGGTGCGGCGGGCGGCGCGCTGGGACGGCGCCTGGCTGTACCGGGCCGCCGCCCCCGGCAGCACCGAGGACAGCGGCCGGCCGCTGACGCCGGACGAGCTGCGGGAGCTGCGGCGGCTCGTGGAAGCGGGGCGTCCGGGCGGGGCCCCGTTCGACGTGGTCGCCGGCGGCCCTCCGCGCGGCGACGACTGGGACCTGGAGCGGGAGCGCGTCCGCGCGGCGGCGGCGGCCGGCGCCACGTGGCACGGCGAGTGGATCCCGCCGGCGGAGCCGGAGGTCATGCGGGCGGCGATCGCTCGCGGGCCCCTGCGCATAGGATGAGCGCGATGGCTGCGCAGCGGTTCGAGGCGGAGGTCCAGGCCGAGGGCAACCAGCTCTACGTGGAGGTCCCGGACGCCGTGATCGCGGCGCTCGGCGCCGGCCGGCGGCCGCCGGTGCTGGTCGAGATCAACGGGTTCCGATATCCCTCGACCCCCGCCGTCTACGGCGGCCGCACGCTGCTCGGGTTCCGCCGGGCGGTGCGGGAGGCGGCCGGCCTCGGCCTCGGCCAGCGGATCGCGGTCCGCTTCGAGCTGGACGAGGAGCGGCTCGCTCAGGCGCGCCGCCCCCGCATCGAGGGCAAGGCCGTCGACGTCGGACCGGGACCCAGGGACGGGTAGCGCGCGGCTGGCGAGCGCCGGCGTGCGTGGGCCTCGCCGGCGCGGCCCGTCAGGTGAGCCAGCGCGCGGCCAGCGCCCGCTGGCAGGCCGCGAGCCCGGCGCCCAGCGGCACGTCGCAGCCGCCCATCGCGAGCGCGAGCTCGGCGCCGCCGACCACCGCCAGCACCTCCAGCTCGTTGAGTGAGCCGAGGTGGCCGATCCGCAGCGCCCGGCCGTGGAAGGGGCCGATCGCGGACGCCAGCTCCAGCTCCAGGCGACGCTTGGCCAGGCGCAGGACCTCCTCGGCGTCCACGCCCTCGGGCAGCTTCACCGCGGTGACCGAGCTGGAGGCGCGGGCGGGGTCCACGCACACGGTCGTCAGGTCCCACGCCGCCACCGCCGCCCGGACCGCGGCCGCCAGCCGGGCGTGGCGGGCGTAGACCTCGGGCAGGCCCTCCTCGTCCAGCATCCGCAGCGACTCGCGGAGGCCGAGCAGGATGGACGTGGGCGGCGTGGTGGGCAGGAAGCCGACCTCGGCCATCTCCAGCACCGCCCGCCAGTCGAACGCGCCGCGCGGCCGGGCCACCTCGCGACAGCGGGCGATCGCGCGCTCGCTGACGCAGGCGATCGCCAGGCCCGGCGGCAGCATCAGGCCCTTCTGGCTGCCGCAGACGGCCACGTCCACGCCCCACTCGTCGAACCGGAAGTCCATGCTGCCCAGCCCGCTGATCGTGTCCACGACCAGGAGCGCCGGGTGCCGGGCGGCGTCGATCGCGGCCCGCACGGCGGCCAGGTCGGACGTCACCCCGGTGGACGTCTCGTTGTGGACGACGGTGACGGCGCGCACCGCGTGGTCGCGGTCCGCCTGGAGCCGCTCGTAGACGAGGTCGCCCGGGACCGCCTCGCCCCAGGGGATGGCGACCTCCTCGACCTCGGCCGCCAGCCGCCGCCCCAGGTCGGCGTAGAGCCAGCCGAAGAAGCCGTTGGCGAAGCTGAGCACGCGGTCGCCGGCGTCGAGTGTGTTGACGATGGAGCTCTCCATCGCGCCCGCGCCTGAGCCGGGCGCCAGGATGATCTCGCCGGCGGTGGTGCCGAAGAGGCGCTGGAGGCCGCGCTTGAGCTCGTCGAGCAGCGGCGGCATGTCCTCGCCGCGGTGGTTGACGAGGCCGCCCGCCATGGCCTGGACGACGCGGTCCGGGAGGTTGGTCGGGCCGGGGATCTGCAGGAAGTGCCGTCCGGACACCCCAGCATCTTGCAGGATCTCGGGGCTCTACCCTGGATCGCGTGAGCCTCGAACTGCTGAACCCCGACGGCCTGCCCGCCCCGCCCACCTACACCCAGGTGGTCGTCGCCCGCGGCACGCGGACGATCTACATCTCCGGTCAGGTGGCGACGGACGCGGACGAGAACGACTTCGCCGCCCAGGCTCGCGCGGTCCACGCCAACCTGGGCATCGCCCTGGAGGCGGCGGGCGCCCGGCCGGCCGACGTGGCCAAGCTGAACACGTACGTGGTGGACTACCACCCGGACCTGCGTCCGGCCATCGCGGAAGCGCGGTCGGCGCTGTTCGGCGAACACCGCCCCGCGAGCACGCTGATCGGCGTGGCGGCGCTGGCCCAGCCGCGCTTCCGGATCGAGGTCGAGGCGATCGCGGTCGTGGAGTGACGGCTACCGCAGACGCGCGAGGGGCATCGAGCGGCCCAGGTCGGCCAGGACCTCGTCCGGCTGCCGCGCCGGGCCCGCGCCTGGCTCTGTGGCGGTGACGGTCGGCCGCGCACGGGGAACGTCCGGGAACCCGGCCTGCTGCATCCAGCGCCCGCCGGCGCTGTGCCGGGGCACAGCGGGTACGCGGTACCGCGTGAATCCATACTCGCGGTTTGCCTCCCGCGCCCGGCAGCAGGTACATACAGAGCGCGTCATGCGTGCACGGGTTCGCGGGCTGCTCGGTGGCCGCTGGTCGCTTCGCCGGCGGGTCGCGCGCCTGGCGTTCGTCGGCGTGCTCGTGCTGGCCGCGCAGCTCGTGGCCCAGGTGATCTCGGGCCGCGCCGCCCAGGAGGGCGGCTTCCAGGCGTTCCGCATCGGCGCCGTCCAGGAGGAGCTGGTCCATCTGGCGACGTCGATGGACGCCCAGCGGTCGAGCGTGCTGCTGTACCGGTCGACCGGGCTGCCCTCGTACGCGTCCACGTACGAGGCCGAGCGGGCGAACGCGACCAGGCTGCTGGCCCGCCTCGGCCAGGGCGTCACCACGGCCCGCCAGGGCGCGTCCGTACGGGACATCGAGAGCGCCATCGCGGCGTGGGAAGCCTGGTCCGGGGCCCAGATGGCCGGAACCGGGCCGCTCGGCCCCGCCGATCTGGTCACGGGCGAGACACGCTACCAGGCGGTGCTCGCGGCCCAGCACGTGCTCGCGAACGAGCTGACGGCCGACTGGGACGCCGCGCTGGGCAGCGCGCAGCAGAACGGCATCACCGCGTTCGTGACCTCCATCGCCGGGTCGCTGGCCGCGGCGGTCATCCTGGTCGTGCTCGCGATCCGCATCATCCAGCTCGGCGTCACGCCCGTCATCCGGCTGGCCAGCACCGCTCGGCACATCGCGCTGGGCGCGCCGGTGTCCATCGAGGCGGCGGGCACAGACGAGGTCCGCGAGCTGGGCCTGGCGCTGAGCGAGTGGCAGCAGGCGGCCGCCGAACGGGAGGTGGTCGCCGAACAGGCTCCCATCGGCATCGTGCGGCTCGACGTCGAGGGCCGCATCGTCCGCGTCAACCGGGCGCTCGAGCTCATCCACCGCCTCCCCGCCGACCGGCTCGAGGGCCGCACGATGTACGAGGTGGTCCACCCGGCCGACCGGGCGCGGGTCCAGGACGTCGTGCGCGAGCTGGAGCGCGGCCCCAGGACGAGCATGGCGTTCGAGGCGCGCGCCCTGCGCGGCGACGGCACCGCCGTCTGGTGCTCGGTCACCGCAGGCCGCCTGCTGAGCGCGAACCGCCAGCCGGTGGGAACGATCGGCGTCCTCGAGGACATCTCCGAGCGCAAGCTGCAGGCCGAGCGGGCCGCTCGCATCCAGCGCGAGCTGTGGCCAGCCCGGCCGCCCGCCCTGGACGGGTACGACGTCGCCGGCGCCTGTCTCCCGGCCCAGGAGGTGGCGGGCGATCTCTACGACTGGGCGCTCGCCGACGACGGCCAGCTCGAGCTGACGGTGGCCGACGTCATGGGCAAGGGCATCGGCGCGGCGCTGGTCGCCGCCATGCTGCGCACCGCGCTGCGGGCCGCGCCCTCCGGCCTCGGACCGGCGGCCAAGCTGTCGCTGGCGTCGAGCTCGATGACGCTGGGCAGGGGCGACGACGAGACGTTCGCGACGGTGTTCCACGCGCGGCTGGATCCCCGCACCGGGCTGCTGCGGTACGTGGACGCGGGTCACGGCTACTGCCACGTCCTGCGCCGGAACGGCGAGGTCGTCCGCCTGGCGGCGCGGTCGCTCCCGCTGGGCATCCGCGCCGACGAGCACTTCGCGGAGGGCAGCCTTCGCCTGGAGGAGGGCGACACCCTGGTGGTGTACAGCGACGGCCTGGTCGAGCAGCCGGATGTGCCGGCCGCCAGCTCGGTGGTGGACGACATCCGGACCGGCGGCGACCCGGCCGACATCGTCCACCGGCTCCTCCACCGGATGCCGGCCCGACCGGCGGACGACGTGACGGCGCTGGCGATGCGAAGGACGGTGAGGGAACCGGTCAGCGCCGTCGCCTGACGGGCGGACGGCAATTGTCCGCGTTTTGTCTGCCTCCAGACGTTAGCCTGCCTGCCATGGACGGCGATACAGCCCGCCGGGCTGATCCGGCAGAAGGCCGGCGCCTGGCATGCTTGACCAAGATGGCAGGAAGAGGCCATCATGGCAGGACATGTCAGCGCAGCGCAGGTCGGTACGGACGCAGATGGGCGATGGAGGTCGGCTGGTGATACCCGCGGAGTTTCGGCGCGATCTCGGGCTGCTGCCCGGCGCGGTCGTCGTGATCTCGGAGACCGAGGACGGCGACCTGCGCATCTCGACGCCCGCGGCCGGTCTTCGCCGGGCCCGGGCGCTGGTGAGCCGGTACGTTCGGCCGGGCGACAGCCTGGCGGACGAGCTGCTGGCCGAGCGGCGGCGGGAGGGCGCCCGTGACTGACTGCGCGGCGGTCCTCGACGCCTCCGCCGTGCTGGCGCTCCTGCAGCAGGAGCCGGGCGAGGACGTCGTCGCGCCGCTCGTCGGCCGGGCGGCGTGGAGCGCCGTCAACCTGTGCGAGGTCGCCGGCAAGCTCGCAGACCGCGGGATGCCGGCTCCGGCCGTCCAGGACACGCTGGACGCGCTCAACCTGACGGTCCACGACTTCGACTCGGAGCTGGGGTTCGCCGCCGCCGAGCTCCGCCGGCTGGTGCCGCGCGGGCTCAGCGTCGGCGACCGGGCCTGTATCGCCCTGGCCCAGCGGCTGCGGCTGCCCGCGATCACCGCCGAGCGGGAGTGGACGCGGCTCGACATCGCCGGCCTGGTCGTCACCGCCATCCGCTGAGCGCTCCGGAAGCCCGGCGGCCTCCGGTCAGCCCGCCAGGTCGGTCGGCGCGGCCACGGACGCCGCTGTCCCGATCCCGATGGGGCCTTCGTCCCGGGCCTTGACTCTCACCCGGATGAGGGTCGGAGACTGGGGGCCATGGAAGACTCCGCGCCGGGCGCGACGCTGGTCCCGATCGGCCGCTTCGCGAGGCTGGCGGGGCTCAGCGTCCCCCAGCTGCGCCACTACGACCGGCGGGGGCTCCTGGTCCCGGTGGCCAGGGACCGGCGCTCGGGCTACCGCTACTACAGCGAGGCCCAGGCGGCGGCCGCCCGGGCCATCGCGCTGCTGCGCTCCATCGACGTCCCGCTGGCGGACATCCAGGAGCTGCTGGGAGCGCCCGAGCCGGAGCGGGTGCGGCGCGTGTTCGCGGAGCACCGGCAGCGGGTCGAGCGCCGGCTGGGCGAGGCGCGGACGGCGCTGGAGTCGATCGACCAGATCATCAGAGAGGGAGAGCTCATGGAAGCGAGCGAGAGCTGCTCGTTCTGCGGCCGGACCCCGGACGAGGCGCGCACCAGCCTGGCGGCCGGCGCCGCGCGCATCTGCCACCTGTGCGTGGGGCTGGCCCGGGAGGTGATCGAGCTGGACGCCCGCGATCCGACCCCGAGGCCGGCGCCCCGGCCAACGGAGGAGCTGCCGGAGCACTGGCACGCCTGCGCGTTCTGCGGCAGGGACAAGACGCAGGTGCGCAAGCTCGTCGCGGGCCCGACCCTCGTCATCTGCGACGGCTGCCTGGACGCGGTCGCCGCCGCCTGACTCGGCCGACGTCCCGAACGCGATCGCATTCGGGCCGAACTCGCGGCGGCCGCACGGATGTGGCGGTACGCCGGTGATCCGTCCGAGCGAGTGAAGCACGAAGGCACGAAGCGCACGGAGACGCCCGAGGAGTCGGCCACCTGCTCACCCCTCGAAACCGAGGGCTCCATTGGCCAAGAACGACCGGCCCGGGCGAGGAAAGCGGCGCCAGGCCGAATGCCCTCCGTGCGTCTTCGTGGCCTTCGCGGCTTCGTGCTTCAACTTGTTGAGGCCGGATCGCACGCCACAATCCACTCCCAACGGCGGCTCCGGAGGTCTCCCGGGAGAGTGGCTACGCGGTCTGCGCCGCCTCCGCCCGCTTGTCCTTGGCCTGGATGTCCTCCAGGCGCACCGACACCAGGTGCGACGACCCGCTCTCGTCCAGGTGGACGCCGTACAGGGAGGCGGCGCTGGCCATCGTCAGGTGGTTGTGCGTGATGACCATGAACTGCCGGTCCTTGCCCAGCCGCTCCAGCAGCTCGCCGTAGCGGCCGACGTTCGCGTCGTCCAGGGCGGCGTCCACCTCGTCCAGGATCGTGAACGGGGCCGGGTTGATCTCCTGCAGCGCGACCACCAGCGCCAGCGCGGTGAGCGCCCGCTCGCCGGAGCTCAGCAGCGAGATGTTCTGCATCCGCTTCCTGGGCGGCTGGACCAGGATCTCGACGCCGCTGCGCGGGCCGTCCGACCCCTCGGCGTGCTGGAGCGTGGCCCGCCCGCCGGCCGTCAGCTCGCAGAAGAACTCCTGGAAGTTGGCCGCGACCGCGCCGAAGACCGCCTCGTAGCGCGTCTCCTCCTCCTCGCGGAGGCGGGCGATCAGCGTCTCCAGGTCGGCGCGGGCGGCGCCGATGTCGTCGAGCTGGGCGATCAGCGTCTGGTAGCGCTCCTCCAGCTCGGCGCACTCCTGCTCGGCCAGCTCGTTGACCGGCCCGATCTCGTGCAGCCGCCGCTCGAGCTGGCGCATCTCGCGCTCCCGAGCCTTGCCGCCCGGCACCTCCTCCGGCGCCATCCCGGCCGGCATCCGGTCGCGCAGCTCGTCCATCCGGGCCTGGGCCAGCTCGGCCTCGCGCTGGTGCAGGCCACGGCCGCCCTCCAGCGTCGAGATCTTGAGCCGGGCGTCCACGCGGGCCTCCTCGGCCGTGACCAGCCGCTTGGCGGTCTCGGCCAGCTCGGCCTCCTCGTCGGGCGACTCCCGCTCGGCCGCCTGCACTCCGGCCGTGGCCGCCGCCACCCGCTCGCGCAGCGCGGGCAGCGCGGACGCCACCTCCGCGGCGTGCTGCTCGGCCTGGGTGGCCCGCTCCAGGCGCCGCTCGCGGCTGCGCTCCAGCCCGGCCAGGTCGGTCTCGGCCGCCTGGGCCTGCCGGCGCAGGTCGGCGGAGCGCTCGCGCCAGCGCGCCCGCTCCAGGTCCAGGCGGTGGACCTCGGCCCGGTGCTCCGCGACCAGCTTCTCGTGCTCGTCCACCGCCCGCCGCAGCTCGGCGGCGGCGGCGTCGGCCGTGTCGGCGGCCCGCTGCAGGTCCGGGACCCGGGTCGACTCCCGGGCCTCCGCCTCCCGCGTGGACGCGAGCTGGCGGGCCACGTCGTCGAGCTGGCGGCGCTGGCCGGCCTGCGAGCGCAGCTCGTTGACCCGGGCCTGCGCGCGCCGGCTCTCCTCGCCGCGCTGGCGGGCCTCGGCCGCCACCGGCTCCACCCGCGCGATCTCGTCCGCGAGCCGGCGCCGGCGGGCGGCCAGCGCGACCCGGGGATCGGCGCCGGCCCGGACCAGGCCCGGCTCGTGGTAGATGCCCTCGGCGCTGACGTCCCGGCCGACGACGATGTGGCCGACCAGCCGCCGGCCCAGCGCCTCGAACCCGGGCTCGCACGTCACGTGGTCCGCCAGCGAGCCGGCCTCGGCCTCCGGGTCGCCGGCGGGGTACAGCACGGTCGCCTGCTGGTCGGTGGACGTGGCGGCGGACCGGGCGGCCGCCTCGTCGGGCGCGGCCCACGCGTCGATCAACGGGCCCAGCGCGGCCGACAGGGCGGCCTCGAACCCGGGCTCGGCTAGGACGACGTCGCCGACGCGGCGGAGCTGGTGGCCCTTCGGGCGCGGCCACAGCGACTGCAGGCCCTCCAGCTCGGCGCGCAGCCGGGCCAGGCGAGACGCGGCCTCGCCGGCCTCGCGGGCCCGACCCGACGCCTCGGCGGCGGCGGACTCGGCGGCGGGCAGCTCCGACTCGGCCGGCAGCACCAGCTTCTCCAGCCGGCCCAGCGACTCCTCCTGGAAGCGCAGCCGGCCGCGGACCGACGCCAGGTTGGCCTCGGCCGCCTGGACGGCCTTTCGCGCCCGGTCCGCCGCCTGCGCCGCCTCGCGCGCCTGCTGGGCGTCGCCGCCCGGCGGCCGGGGCAGCGACTCCGGCACCCGGGCCAGCTCAGCCTCGGCCTCGGTCAGCTGGCCGGCCAGCTCGGTCCGCAGGCGGGCGGCCGCCTCGATCCGGGTCGCCAGCTCCACCTGCTCGGTGCGGGCGGCCTCGGCCAGCGCGGCCTGGCTGCGGCCCCGCTCCTCGGCGAGGGCGAGCTCGCTCTCGGCCTTGGACAGCTCCAGGCGGCGGGCGGCGACCG
>Ga0066661_10001095_pt1 | contig 10541 bp, 10 predicted proteins | sample GraSoiAngelo_110_FD_66454 | JGI IMG/M metagenome (GOLD analysis project Ga0066661, IMG submission 66454) | Grasslands soil microbial communities from the Angelo Coastal Reserve, California, USA - 14_0903_12_30cm | ecosystem: Environmental > Terrestrial > Soil > Grasslands | place: USA... | reverse complement strand
CTTCGTGCGCGGCGTGCGCGTGGCGATCGAGCAGAAGCTGCCCTTCGTCTGCGTCTGCGCCTCCGGTGGCGCGCGCATGCAGGAAGGCCCGCTTTCGCTCGTGCAGATGGCAAAGACCACCGCCGCGCTCACCGACCTCGCCGAGCGGCGGCTGCCCTTCGTCAGCGTGCTCACCGACCCGACGATGGGCGGCGTCTCGGCGAGCTTCGCCATGATCGGCGATGTGGTGCTCGCCGAGCCGCGCGCGCTCATCGGCTTCGCCGGCCCGCGGGTGATCGAGCAGACCGTGCGCCAGAAGCTTCCCGAGGGCTTCCAGCGCGCCGAGTTCCTGCTCGAGAAGGGCGCGATCGACATGATCGTCGACCGGCGCCAGCTGCGCGAGAAGCTGCATCTCCTGCTTTCCCTGATGTTGCGGGTGCCCGCCGAAGCCACGGCGTGACCAGTTTTTCCGAACTGGTCCGCGTCTCGGACCAGGTCGCCGCCACCCCGAGCCGGCTTGCCAAGGTCCGCGCGCTCGCCGATTTCCTGCGGCCGCTCACTCGCGAAGAGATCGAGATCGCGTTGCCCTATCTCAGTGGCGATATCCGCCAAGGCAAGCTCGCCGTCGGCTACGGCGCGCTGCAGGCGGCGCGCGCGAGGGGCGCAAGCGCGCCCTCGCTCGCGCTGCACGACGTGGATGCCGCGTTCGCGGCCCTTAAGCAGGTGAAGGGCAAGGGCGCCGCCGAGCGCCGCGCGGCGTTACTGCGCGAGCTCTTCGTGCGCGCCACGCCCGAGGAGCAGGACTTCCTCGTGCGCCTGCTCGTCGGCGAGCTGCGCCAGGGCGCGCTGGAAGGCATCATGGTCGAGGCGGTCGCCGCCGCGGCCGCGCTGCCCACGGCGCAGGTGCGCCGCGCCGTCGCCTTCGCCGGCGCGATCGCGCCGGTCGCCGCGGCCGCGCTCGGCGGCGGCGCCGCGGCGCTCGCGCAATTCTCGGTGCAGCTCATGCAGCCGGTGTTGCCGATGCTGGCGCAACCGGCCGAGGACATGCGCGCCGCGCTTGCCGCGCTCGGCACAGCCCTCGTCGATTGGAAGCTCGACGGGGCCCGCGTGCAGGTGCATAAGCGCGGCGAGGAGGTGCGCATCTACACGCGAAGCCTCAACGACGTCACCTCGCGCGCGCCCGAGATTGTCGCCGCCATGCGCGGCGCGCCGGCGCGCGAGCTGATCCTCGACGGCGAGGCGATCGCGCTGCGCGCCGACGGCCGGCCGCATCCCTTCCAGGTGACGATGAGCCGCTTCGGCAGCCAGCAGGATCCGCGCGCGGCCGAGCGCCCGTTGTCCGTATTCTTCTTCGACTGCCTATACAAGGACGGCACCGTGCTCTTCGACCATGCGACGCGCGAGCGTCGCGCCGCCCTCACCGCCGCGCTACCGGCCGAGGTCGTAACGCCCGCGATCGTCACCGCGGACGCGGACGAAGCGCAGCGCTTCTACGAGCGCGCCCTCGCCGCCGGGCACGAGGGCGTGATGGCCAAAGCGCTGGAGGCGCCTTACGAAGCGGGGCGGCGCGGCGCCGCCTGGCTCAAGGTGAAGCGCGCGCGCACGCTCGACCTCGTCGTGCTCGCCGCCGAGTGGGGCCATGGCCGGCGGCGCGGCTGGCTGTCGAACCTGCACCTGGGCGCCCGCGATCCGGCGACCGGTAGCTTTGTCATGCTGGGGAAAACGTTCAAAGGCCTGACCGACGCGACGCTCGAGTGGCAGACGCACGAGTTCCTCAAGCGCGAGACCGGCCGCGACGAGTGGACCGTGCACGTGCGTCCCGACCTGGTCGTGGAAATCGCCTTCAACGATCTGCAGGAGAGCTCGCAGTATCCGGGCGGCCTGGCGCTGCGCTTCGCGCGCGTGAAAGGCTACCGTCCCGACAAGCGGCCGGAGGATGCCGATACGATCGACACCGTGCGGCGCATCTACGAGGAGAGCCTGGCGTGAGGACGCTCGGCGAGTGGCTGGCGTTCATCGAGCGCCAGCATCCGAAGACGATCGCGCTCGGCCTGGAGCGCGTGGCGCGGGTCTACCAGCGCATGCGTGTCGAGCTTCGCTGCCCGGTCATCACCGTCGCGGGCACCAATGGCAAGGGCTCGTGCTGCGCCATGTTGGAAGCGATGCTGCGCGCGGGCGGCTACAAGACCGGGCTCTATACGTCGCCGCATCTCGAACGCTACAACGAGCGCGTGCGCATCGCCGGCGCGGAGGCGAGCGACGACGCGCTTTGCGCGTCGTTCGAAGCGGTGGAGGCCGCGCGCGGCGAGATCGCGCTCACCTATTTCGAGTACGGCACGCTCGCCGCGCTGTGGCTCTTCGCGCGCGAGCGAATCGAAGCGGCGGTGCTGGAAGTGGGTCTCGGCGGACGCCTGGATGCCGTGAATATCGTCGAGGCCGACTGCGCGGTGCTGACCAGCGTCGGCATCGATCACGTCGACTATCTGGGCGCAGACCGCGAATCGATCGGGCGCGAGAAGGCGGGCATCTTCCGCGCGGGACGGCCCGCGGTGATCGCCGAGCCCAATGCGCCCTCGAGCGTGTTGCGGGCGCCGGGGATGCATTACCTCCTCGGGCGCGATTTCGGCTATGTGGATGAGCGCTCGCAGTGGACCTATTGGGGGCGGGCGGGCAAGCGTTCCGGCCTCGCCCATCCGGCGCTGCGCGGCGCGATGCAGCTGCGTAACGCCGCCGCGGCCATGTGCGCGCTCGATTGCCTGCGCGAGAAGCTGCCGCTCGAGATGCAGGCGGTGCGCCGCGGCCTGGCAGAGGTCACGCTGCCGGCGCGCTTCCAGGTGCTGCCCGGGCGGCCGCAGATCATTCTCGACGTCGCGCACAACCCCGAGGCAGCCAAAATCCTGGCGGACAATCTGCTCGCCTCGGGTTACGCGCCGCAGAGCATCGCGGTGTGCGGCATGCTGCGCGACAAGGACATCGCTGGCGTCCTCGCCGCCGTGGCGCCGCGCGTCACACGCTGGCATCTCGCCACGCTCAGCGGCCCCCGCGCCGCGAGCGCCGATGAGCTCGCGCCGCACGTGCACGGCGAAGTGGAGCGCTTCGCCACGCCTGCGCTGGCGTTCGCCGCCGCGCTGAAGCGCGCTCACGAGAATGATAAGATCGTCGTGTTCGGATCGTTTCTGACCGTCGGCGAAGTACTGGGATGGCTGAAGAACAACAAGACGTCGAAACACTGAAGAAGCGAGGACGCCGCCGGCTGGTGGGAGCGGTGGCTCTGGTGCTTCTCGCCGTGATCGTCCTGCCGATGGTGTTCGACCCGGAGCCCAAAAGCACGCTGCCGCCGGTGAGCGTGCGCATCCCCGGTGAGAACGAAACGCCGTTCGCGCCGAAGCTGCCGGCGAAGCCCGCGGCGAAAGCCGAGCCGGCGCCAGGCGCGCGCGGCGAGTATGTGATCCAGGTCGGCGCCTTCACCCGCCCCGATCCCGTGTTAGCCAAGCTCGCCGGCGCCAAGCTGCCGTATTACACCGAGCCCGCGCAGGGCAATCTCGTACGCGTGCGTGCCGGCCCGTTCGCGAGCCGCGAGGCAGCCGATCAGGCGCTCGCCAAGCTGAAGGAGCTGGGATTGAAACCGGGCGCAGTGACGCCGAAATCCGGATGACCTGGCTCGACTGGGCCGTCATCGCGGTGCTGGTTCTCTCGACCGCATGGGGCGTATGGCGGGGCCTCGTGCACGAGGTGTTTTCCCTGGCGGGCTGGATCCTGGCGTTCATAGCGGGCAATCTTTTCGCGGCGCCGCTGGCGGATCTGTTTCCCGCCACCATGCGACCGGAGCTGCGCGTCGTGGTCGCCTTCGTGCTCGTCTTCGTCGCCACCCTGGTGGTGGCGGCGCTGCTCGCCGCGCTCATCACCAAGTTCATCAAGGTCTCGGTGCTGCACAGCCTGAACCGCTGGCTCGGCGCGCTCTTCGGGCTGCTGCGCGGCCTCTTGATCGTCGTCGTGCTCGCCATGGTGGCCGGCCTCACCTCGCTGCCGCGCAAGCCCGACTGGACCAACTCCGCCACCGGCTATTCGCTGGCGCAGACGGTGGCGCAGCTCAAGCCCTGGCTGCCGCCGGCGTTCGCGCAGCGCTTGCGATATCATTGACCGTTAACCACACCGGGGAATAGCCTCATCCCATGTGCGGGATTCTCGGCATCGTCGCGCACTCCCCCGTCAACCAGCTGCTCTACGACGGGTTGCTGTTGCTGCAGCATCGCGGACAGGACGCCGCGGGCATCGTCACGGCCGAGCACAACACCTTCCACATGCACAAGGCGCCGGGCATGGTGCGCGATGTGTTCCGCACGCGCAACATGCGCGACCTCGCCGGCAACATCGGCATCGCGCACTGCCGCTACCCGACGGCGGGCTCGGCGTTCAAGGCCGCCGAGGCGCAGCCCTTCTACGTCAACTCGCCCTTCGGCATCGTGCTCGGCCACAACGGCAACCTCACGAACACCGAGCAGCTGAAGGACGAGATGTTCCGCACTGACCTGCGGCACATCAATACCGGCTCCGATTCGGAGGTGCTGGTCAACGTGCTCGCGCACGAGCTGGAGCAGGCCTCGGTGAAGCTGCGCCTCGAGCCGCAGACCATCTTCACCGCGGTTGCCAACGTGCACCGGCGCGTGCGCGGCGCCTATGCGGTCGTGGCGATGATTGCGGGCTACGGCGTGCTCGCGTTCCGCGATCCATACGGCATCCGGCCGGCGGTGATCGGCTACAACGAGACGCCCGCGGGCACCGAGTACATGGTGGCCTCCGAATCGGTGGCGGTGGACGCGCTCGGCTTTCGCGTGCTGCGCGACATCGGCCCGGGAGAAGCGATCTTCATCGACGAGGACGGGCGCTTGCACAGCCAGCAGTGCGCGCCGCACGCGAGCCTGAATCCCTGCATCTTCGAGTACGTCTACCTCGCGCGGCCCGATTCGCTCATCGACGGCGCCTCGGTCTACGAGGCGCGGCTCAACATGGGCGAGAAGCTCGCCGAGAAGATCCGCCGCCAGTACCGGCACCTCGACGTGGACGTGGTGATCCCGATTCCCGACTCGAGCCGTCCCTCGGGCTTGCAGCTCGCCACCGCGCTCGGCGTTCCGTATCGCGAGGGGTTCGTCAAGAACCGCTACATCGGCCGCACCTTCATCATGCCCGGCCAGGCCGTGCGTAAGCGCTCGGTGCGCCAGAAGCTGAATCCCATGGCGATGGAGTTCGGCGGCAAGAACGTGCTGCTGGTCGACGACTCGATCGTGCGTGGCACGACGAGCCGCGAGATCGTGCAGATGGCGCGCGAGTCGGGCGCCCGCAAGGTATTCTTCGCCTCCGCCGCGCCGCCGGTGCGCTTTCCGAACGTCTACGGCATCGACATGCCCACGCGAGGGGAGCTCATTGCTGCCCACAGAAGCGAGGAGGAGGTGTGCCGCGAGATCGGCGCCGACGCCCTCATCTACCAGGATCTCGATCAGCTCGAGGACGCGGTGCGGCGCGCCAATCCGGGGCTCGCGAACTTCGAGACCTCGTGCTTCGACGGCCACTACGTCACTGGCGACGTCACCATCGACTACCTGCGCACCATCGAGACGCAGCGCGACGCCGCGCGCGATGCGAGCGAGGAAGACGCCGCCCAACTAGATTTGAATCTCGCCGCCTGATATAGTCGCTTTTCTCGCGCCGATTTGAGCCACAGCTTGCGGGCGCGTAACAAATGCCGCTAAAGCGTGCCCGAAAACCCGGACCCGTTTAGCGACAACTGCGGCGGCCGGGTTTTTTTATGGACAAAGAGCTAGAGATCGCAACACTGGGCGTGCGCGCCGGCCAGGTGCGCAGCCAGTTCCAGGAGCACGCCGAGGCGCTCTACCTCACCTCGAGCTTCGTGTTCGACAACGCGGCGCAGGCCGCCGCGCGCTTCGCGGGCGGCGAGGAGGGCATGGTGTACTCGCGCTACACCAACCCCACCGTCGCCATGTTCCAGGACCGGCTCGCGGCGCTCGAGGGCGCGGAGAGCTGCGTCGCCACCGCCTCCGGCATGGCCGCGATCCTCGCGACCGCGCTCGTGCACCTCAAGGCAGGCGACCACGTGCTGTGCTCCAACGCCGTGTTCGGCGCCACGATCCAGCTCTTCAGCAACATCCTCGGCCGCTTCTGCATCGAGACGACCTTCGTCTCGCCGACGCGTGTGGACGATTGGCGCGCGGCGCTCAAGCCGCGCACTCGTTTGCTCTTCCTCGAGACACCGTCGAATCCGCTCACGGAGATTTCCGATATCGCGGCGCTCGCCAAGGTGGCGAAATCGGCGGGCGCGCTGCTCGCGGTGGACAACGTGTTCTGCACGCCGGCACTGCAGCGGCCACTCGAGCTTGGCGCGGACCTCGTGATCCATTCGGCGACGAAGTACATCGACGGACAGGGGCGCGTGATGGGTGGCGCCGTCGCCGGCGCGAAATCCCTTGTCGGCGAGCCGATGACGGCGTTTCTGCGCACCGCGGGCCCGGCGCTCTCACCGTTCAATGCCTGGGTGCTGCTCAAGGGCCTCGAGACGCTGCAACTGCGCATGACGGCGCAGTCGGCGGCGGCGCTGGAGCTCGCGCGCTGGCTCGAGCGGCACCCGGCCGTCGAGCGCGTGCACTACCCGGGGCTCGAGTCGCATCCGCAGCACGAGCTCGCCCGGCGCCAGCAGCGCGCGGCGGGGTCGGTGCTGTCCTTCGAAGTGAAGGGCGGCCGCGCGGCCGCGTGGCGCGTCATCGATCGCACGCGGCTCGTCTCCATCACCGCGAACCTCGGCGATGTGAAGACCACCATCATTCATCCGGCGAGCACCACGCATGGGCGCATCTCGCCGGAGGCGCGGGCCGCGGCCGGGATCACCGAAGGGCTGGTGCGCATCGCCGTCGGCCTGGAGGCGGTGGCCGATCTAAAGGCGGATCTGGAGCGCGGGTTAAGCTAGCGGCGTGCGCCGCGCGCTCCAGGTAGCGCTCCTCGCCGCCGTCTACTTCGCGGCGGCGAAGGCTTCCCTGCTGGTGGCCATACCGCCCGGCTACGCGACCGCCGTGTGGCCGCCGTCGGGCATCGCCCTCGCCGCACTGCTCCTCGGGGGAAGGCGCCTCTGGCCCGGCATCTGGGTGGGCAGCGTCGCCGCCAATCTGACGATCGAAGGCGCGGTGCTCGCATCGGCGGTGATCGCCACCGGCTCGAGCCTGCAGGCCTACACCATCGCCACGCTGCTCAGCCGCCGGATCGGCGTGCCGCGGCGCTTCGTGCGTGTGCGGGACGTCGCCATCTTCGTCGGCCTGGTCGTCGGCGGCGCGGTGATCGCGCCGACGCTGGCCCTGTTGCCGCTCGCGGTCATTTATCCGTTGCCGCCGCTGGACCTCGCGTCGAACTGGTGGACGTGGTGGCAGGGCGATGCCTGCGGCATGCTGCTCTTCACGCCGCTCGTGCTGACGTGGTCGGTGCCGGGTATGCGCTGGACGCGCGAGAAGGTGCTGGAGGCGATCGCGTTCGCCGTGCTGCTGCTCGCGGCGGGCGAGCTCGTCTTCGCCGGCGGCGCGGGCCGCACCTTCGTCATGGTGCCGTTCGTCATCTGGGCGGCGTTCCGCTTCGGCCAGCGCGAAGTGACCACCACCAGCGCCGTGATCTGCGCCATGGCGCTCTGGTACACGCTCGGGCGCTACAGCGGCCCTTTTACCGAGACGCCGAGCAACGAATCGCTGTTGTTGCTGCTCGTCTTCGTCAGCACCGTTTCGGTGACCGGCCTCATGCTCTGCGCCGTGCTTGCGCAGCTGCACGCCGCGCGCGACGAGCTCGAGACGCGTGTCGAGGAGCGCACGCGGGCGCTCGCCGAGACCGAAGGGCGCTTTCGCCTGATGGTGGAGAGCGTGGTCGACTACGCGATCTACATGCTCGACGCCGAAGGGCGCGTCGCGAGCTGGAACGCGGGCGCCGAGCGCATCAAGGGCTACCGCGCCGACGAGATCATCGGCGAGCACCTCTCGCGCTTCTACCTCGAGGAGGACGTGGCGGCCGGCAAGCCGCGCCGCGAGCTCGAGGTCGCGGCGCGCGAGGGCCGCCTTGCGGAAGAGGGCTGGCGCGTGCGCAAGGACGGCTCGACCTTCTGGGCGAGCGTGATGCTGAGCGCGGTGCACGACGAGAGCGGCAAGCTCATCGGCTTCGCCAAGGTGACGCGCGACCTTACGGAGAGAAAGCGCGTCGAGGCGCAGCTGGTGCGCGCCAAGACCGAAGCGGAGCGCGCGAGCGAATCGAAGTCGCAGTTCCTCGCCAATATGTCGCACGAGCTGAGGACGCCGCTCAACAGCCTGCTGATCCTGGCGCGCCTGCTCGCCGACAATGCCGGCGGCCGGCTCGACGCGAAGCAGGTGCGCTTCGCGCAGACCATCTATGCGTCGGGCATGGATCTCCTCGGGCTGATCAACGATCTCCTCGACCTCGCCAAGATCGAGGCCGGCGCGATCACCGTGCTGCATATGGCGCCGACGCGGCTCGCCGAGCTGCGCGACGACATGGAGCGCACCTTCCGCGAGATGGCGCGCGAGAAGAAGCTCGAGTTCGCGGTCGAGCTCGCGCCGGGCCTGCCGGAGACGATCCGCACCGATGCGACGCGTGTGAAGCAGGTGCTGAAGAACCTGATCGCCAACGCCTTCAAGTTCACGCGCCAGGGCAATGTGCGCCTGCGCATCGCGCCGTACGGGCCGAAGGCCGTGGCCTTTGCGGTGAGCGACACCGGCATCGGCATCGCGCCCGACAAGCAGCGCCTCATCTTCGAGGCGTTCCAGCAGGCCGACGGCTCGACGAGCCGCCAGTACGGCGGCACGGGCCTCGGCCTCTCGATCAGCCGCGAGCTGACGCGGCTCCTGGGCGGCGAGCTCGAGGTGGCGAGCGAGCCCGGCAGGGGCAGCACGTTCACGCTCGTCCTACCACTTGCCGACGAGCGTGCCGCCGCCTCGGTCAGGTAACGCCCGCGCCGGGATTTAAGCGCCGCCGACGCCGCGGATGATCTTGCCGGTGCCGGCGCAGTTCTCGCAGCGCTTGCCGTTGCGCTTGCCGCTGCCGTTGCATTGCGGGCAGATGTCTTCGCCGGTGCCCGGTGTGGCGGGCGCCGCTTCGTCGCCCGGCGCCATCTGCGAGCGGTCCGCCGGCCGCGAATCCGGTTGCCTTGCCGTCACGCTTTCTCCGCCTGGCCGACCAGCTCTTCCTTGCGCGTCTTCATCTGCTCGCCGAGCGCCTCGAGATCGAGGTCCTGCGCCTTCTTCGCCTCGGGGAACATCTCGCCTTCCTCTTCCTTCACGTGGTGCATGACGTACTCGCCGAGCACGGTGAAGGTGGCGAAGTAGTTGGGATCGTCCGGGCCGGCGTTCTCGAGCTGCTCGATCAGCATCTTTGCCGTCTCGTGCTCGACCGCTGCCTCGTTCATGATGTCCTCGTCCTCGATCGCGGCGCGCACCGCGGGATAGAAGATTTCCTCTTCCAGCGTGGTGTGCACTTTCAGGTCCTCGCACACGGTGGCGATGAGCTGGCGGCAGCTCTCGGTGTCCGAGCGGTCCATGTTCTCGAACTCCTTGAACGCCTTCTTCACCTTGGCGTGGTCTTCCTTGAGGAGGTCGATGGCGTTCGCGCTTTTGCTGCGGGTCTTCGGCATGGCGGCGTCCTTTCCGGTGTGGGCAAGTCCCGGCCGAGCAACCGCCGTACCCGGGCTCGCAGCGCGCGCCTTGGCCTCTAAAGGCTTGCCCGCGGGAAAGATTTACCAGCGGATGAGCCGCGCGCGGCTACCGGCGAGCTCGAGGTAGCCGCCGCGGCCATACCAGTCGGGCAGTACCCAGCGCTCGCAGCGCCGGCCGTCGAGCTCGAGCGCGTGCTTTCCCGGCCGGTGAGTGTGGCCGTGGATGAGCCGCGCGACGCCGTGCCGACGCAACGCCTCGCGCACCGCACCCTCGTTGACATCCATGATCTCGGCGGGCTTCGCCTGGATCACTTCCTTGCTCTTGTCGCGCAGCCCCTGCACGGTCGCGCGCCGCTCGCCGAGCGGCTTCGCCAGGAACGCGCGCTGCCACTGCGCCGAGCGTGCCGTGCGCCGCCACGCCTGGTAGTCGTGATCATCGGTACAGAGCGTGTCACCGTGCATGAGCAGCGTGCCGTCAATGACCGTGGGATCGGCGAGTAGTTGCGCGCCGCTTGCTTCGCAGAACGCCTCGCCGAGCAGGAAGTCGCGGTTGCCGTGCATTACCCGCACCCGGGTGCCGCTGTCGGCGAGCCGCTGCAGGAAGCCCGCGATCAGCGCATTGAACGGCGTCTCGAGGTCCTCGTCGCCGATCCAGTACTCGAACAGATCGCCGAGCACGTAGAGCGCGTCCGCCCCGGCGGCGTCGTGCTCAACAAACCGGAAGAAACGCTCGTTAGCGGCTGGCCGATCTTCGCTCAGGTGAAGATCGGAGATGAAAAGCGAGGGCAACTACTTCGACTTCGGTTCGACCACGGTGGCCGATTCGATCAGCACCGGCTCCTTCGGCACGTCGCGC
>Ga0066661_10001092_pt1 | contig 10568 bp, 8 predicted proteins | sample GraSoiAngelo_110_FD_66454 | JGI IMG/M metagenome (GOLD analysis project Ga0066661, IMG submission 66454) | Grasslands soil microbial communities from the Angelo Coastal Reserve, California, USA - 14_0903_12_30cm | ecosystem: Environmental > Terrestrial > Soil > Grasslands | place: USA... | reverse complement strand
CAGTTGCCGGCGGGATTCAGTCAGCGCTTGCGCGCTAAGCTGACAAAAGAGCTCTGATCGTTCCGTTCAAACTGGTTTTCTGAAACGCTTCTCGCCTCCGACGCAGGCTTCTTCGCCCAGGAACCTCCCCCATCCAGGCGCCAGGAGATCGCGCATCTGCAGCCTGGCTCGGGAGGTCCGAGTCTTCACGTTCTCTTTGGAAAGCCCCAGTATCTGGGCGGTTTCCGCAATGCTCATCTGCTGCACATCGCGAAGAATCAGGACTGTGCGATACTTCTCGGGCAGCGATGCAAGGGCGTTGTTTAGAGCTTCTCGCAATTCGCTCTGTTCCAGAGCATCGGAAGGGATTTCGCGCCAATCCGCGAAGTCGGTGGGGATGTATTCGCCTTCATCCGTGTGCTGGCCGTTGTCGATAGACTCATACCGATGCCGGCGATCTTTACGCAACTTCATTTTCGCTTCATTGATCGCGATCTGAATCAACCAAGTGCTGAACTTCGATTCCTGCCGAAAACGCGCAAGATTCTTGAAAGCCTTTAACACAGCCTCTTGCGCAACCTCCTCGGCGTCGGGGTCGTTGCCGAGGATTGATACGGCTGCGAAAAACATGCCGCGTTCGTACGGCCGGATCAGCTCGTAGAACAGATCCGTCTCTCCGGCACAAATGCGCTGCATCAGTTCGCGCTCTCGTGCAGTTTTGAGGTCAAGCGAATCACAGCGGACCTGCGGAACCCCTTCTGCCGATGCCAGAGCAACAATTGAGTTAGGGCTTGTCATAAAGTTGTTTCCTTCAGTTGCTGACTGATGAAGATCGAGCAATTCACCTGTTCGACTTGACGATCCCCGAGTTCTCGCAACAGAGCGACTCCGCTCGGATCCACAAATGAAACTTTCCTGAGATCGAGCGTGACGTTTTTCGCTTGCGACAACGCCTGCTCGATTTGCTTGCGCAATTCGCCAACCCACGGACCCACCAGCCGACCTTCCAGGACCAGCCGAACACCTTGCTCTGAATCGTCACAGATTGAAATTCTCAGCACTGTTTCTTTTCCTCTGAACACGAGGACTAAGGGCAAACGGAATGCCAGGGCTGAGACAAACAGTGGAGGGAGCTAGGTTGTTGGGAAATCAAGAGATCGCGCGAGTGGCGAAACCGAAGCTTTCTCACTTCCCACGAGATGTCGTGGGCAAAAGCCACACCCAGTGTTCGTGGCCACGAAATTTCGTGGTTTAAGCTGAAGCAGAAGGACGCTCAATACCAAGCTTCTTCATCCTGCTGCGGAGTGTATTGGGGTGGAGGTTCAGAATCTTGGCAGCGCCGCCTGGACCTTCGATGACGCCGTGGGTTTCCTGTAACACTTGAAGAATGTGGGCTCGCTCGACGCTCTCCAACGAGTACGGAGCAAGCGAGGCGCTTGTGCTTACCGTTTCCTCTTCGCGTTCTTCACTCGTTATCGGCAAGAGGTCCTTGCCGAGCCGGAGAACAGCACTGGGGCACAAAACAACCGCGCGTTCGATGACGTTCTGCAGCTCGCGAATATTGCCTGGCCATAAGTAGCGTGACAGCACATCCACTGTGTCGTGAGATATACCGGTGATCGGCTTGCCGAACTGGCGACTGAACCTTTCCACGAAAAAGGAGGCGAGCAGCGGAATGTCGGCGCGGCGCTCCCGAAGAGGCGGCAAAGTAATCGGTAGTACGTTCAAGCGGTAAAACAAGTCAGCGCGGAAACGTCCTTCCTGCACAGCTTTTTCAAGGTCACGGTTGCTCGCGGCGATGATGCGCACGGTGACTTTGATAGTGCGGCTGCTGCCTAGCGGCTCGAACTCGTGCTCCTGCAGAACACGCAGCAATTTGACTTGCGTATCGAGGGGCAACTCGCTGACCTCGTCAAGGAATAGACTGCCACCATCAGCCAATTCAAAGCGTCCAGTGCGGCGTTCCAACGCTCCGGTAAATGCTCCTTTCATATGCCCGAAAAGTTCGCTCTCCACCAGCCCAGTGGGAATGGCACCGCAATTTACCTTGACCAAGGGCCTGCTCTTGCGTTTGCTGCGGTTGTGAATCGCGCGAGCGATCAGTTCCTTTCCAGAACCGGTTTCACCCAGAATCAACACGGTTGAATCGGTGGGGGCTACGGTTTCAACTCTGCGCAGGACCTCCAACAAGCCTTTACTGTTTCCGACGATTTCCTCGAAGTTGTGCTCTTTGCCGATTTCTTCCTGTAGATAGACGTTTTCCGCCTCAAGTTTCTTTTGCAGATCCCGAACCTGTTCCAAGGCAGCTTGCAACTCAGTTTCAGCACGCTGTCGCTTCAGTTCGGCGGCAGCCCGCGAAGCAAAAATCTTAATTAGGTCGATGGCGCGCTCATCTCGTGCCATAGGCTTGTCATCGATAATCGCGATGTGTCCGATCACCCGCCCGTTCTGGTCCAACATCGGCACGCCCAGATAACTTCGAGCTCCCATCTCAGCCAGTGCAGTATCCGATGGAAAGAGCTCTACTAGCCGATCGGCGTACTGGCAGATCTCCCCTTTCACGACCTTCAGGCAAGGGGTGCCAGCGGCATCAAACTCGAAATTCTCCCCGAAGCCATCGCCGTTCCAGAAAGCTAGCGCCTTCGCGTGCTGGCCATCGTCGCATGCCGTGATGAACGCGTATCGCACGCCCAACGCGGAAGCCATATGTTTGACAAGCGATGGAAAGAAGTCGTTTCCGGTGGAGGATGCCGTGCCAACTACGATCGCGCGAAAAGTGTCTTCCGCAAGATGACGTTCCGTAACATCAAAAACCAGACCGATAACGCCGTTTATCTTTCCTTCGCCATCGAACTGCGGAGCAAACGTAATAGACTCCCATACGTTGCCGCCTTGTGCTGAATGCTTGGGTACCAGTACATCGGAAATCTTCACTACCTCTCCTGTGAGTGCCCGCCTTATTCGATCTTCCAAGCCGGTGGTTCTCAGACGCGGAAACACCTCAGGCGCCACTTTCCCAAGTACTTCCTCGGCACGCTTGCCGGTCAGACGTTCCATGAAAGGGTTGAATACCTTGTAGCGGAGCTCGCGATCGTAAACTACGATGCCTTCCCCTGCGTCCTGAATGATCGCGCGATTGAACTGAATAGCATCGCGCAGCGCACTTTCACTGAGCCGCTGTGCAGTCATGTCGCGCGAAACCGCCAGTAGCCTTTCCGATTTACCTGCGTGATCGAGAATCGGACTGACGACCACGTCCCACCAGCGGGGTTGATTCGTGATCCTCGTTGGGAAGAAACCTGTGAAGCGGCCGATCTCACCGCGCCTCGCCGCTTCCACCGCTGCTTGCGCCGCCTCTCGATCCTGCCCCTCCCAGAACTCGATCCAGGAGCTGTTCAGTACCGGAGCGAGATCGCAAATCTCCAACGCCTGCATTCCGCCTTCGTTCATGAATACCAGGCGCCCTTCGAGATCGAGCACCTTGATACAGTCACGGCTGCAGGCGAGCAAGCGGCTCTTAAATTCCTCACTGGCGCGCAACGCCTCGACCGCCGTGTCGGCGCTGCTTGCGACATCCTTCAGATCGGCTTTTGCTTTTCGTAATTCCAGTTGTGCGACCGCCTGAGAACTTAAGATCTGGAGCGCCTCGCGTTGCTGATTACTGAGCTGTCGCGGAACGTAATCGAGCACACAAAGCGTCCCAAGAGCGTGGCCGTCCGGAGTGATCAACGGCGCTCCCGCATAGAATCGGATGTGCGGTTCGGATGTTACGGCCGGGTTGTCTGCAAAGCGACTGTCGGCGGTTGTATCCGGAACGACAAGGAGATGCCGCTCCACAATCGTGTGCGCGCAAAACGCAATATCGCGCGAAGTCTCGGTGATCTCAAGTCCGACTTTCGATTTGAACCACTGGCGGTCGGAATCGATCAAGCTTAAGATCGCGACCGGAGTGCCGCAGATGCTGGCGGCTAGCTCGGTGAGCTGGTCATAGGCGTGTTCGGGAGCCGTGTCGAGGATGCCGATGCGGCGCAGGGCTTCCAAACGTTCCTGCTCGTTTGCTGGTACTGGAGCGGTCACCCCAAGCTTCCTTACGAACTGGTCGGTTCGTCCTGCGTCATGGGTTGACGCTTTGTGACGATGATCGTACCAAAACCGCGCCAAACTCGGAAACCCGTGTGGCAACCCACAGAGGCTGAGCCGATTTAGGCCAGATTAGAATGAGTCACAGTTGCGGGGAACCGTGCGATTTGATGCGGTTAATCAATTCACTTCCGTAGTAGCTGGCGCGGAAGCATGCTATACTCAATCACGAAAATGACGATACAGACCAAATCCATGATGAGACGGCGCGTCAATCGCGCTGGGCCCTCGGGATTGGTCTGACCATTTTCGGTTTCTAAATTCAGACATTCTCGAAGGCCCCGACTAAAAATCGGGGCCTTCGGCTTTTTGGCCGGTAGCCAAGCTGGAAAGGCACGTGACTGTTACTCACGCCATGCGCAGGTTCGAATCCTGCCCGGCCAGCCAATTTTCGAGGAAAGACAAGGCTCGCTAGTTCAGTAGGAAGAACGCGGCTCTCATAAAGCCGTCGCGGATGGTTCGAATCCATCGCGAGCCACCATGGAGGGGCCTCCGGCAGACGCTTACGAAACGTCGCCGCAGTGCTTCACTACGGCGCGACCAGACTGTAATGGGTATAGGGTAGCGAGAAAGCAGGGAGAAAACTGACGGTTACTCTACAGAGCTTGCAGAGGAGACGGCGGTACTTGATCCAATCATGAGTGTCATCATGCGCTTGTTTGCACCGCCATCCATGGCCGATGAGCGAATCACGCAAACATCGCCGACAGCAACGAATGATCTGTTTCCCACAAGCCGCCCAGTCGAAGCCTGGCTTGCAATGATCCGCAGAAAGGGGGATAAAGAGAGTCGTACTGTCTGGAGGCTCTCTCCCTGAGCGGAATCTTACGAGGATATGCGCTCAGCAGAGAGCCTTCGTCCTTTCTACTCAAATCTCAGGTCAACAAGGATAACTCAGCGTTTGCTCGCCTGTGGGAACAGGGATTGGCCGGTTAACTGTGGAAAACTTTCAGGCCGGGTAAAAAGTTACCGGTGATCTCTAGCTGTCGGAATCACAAGCACGGAATGGCTTTGATGGGAGACTCACGTTGACGACTTGGTGCGAATCTCTGCCGTCTGTCGAGGAGCGCCTGGCATTGCTGCCAGGCGCAATCGGCACCGCGGTGAGCCCGGCTGCGGCAGAAGCTTCTGGAGTGGAAAGAGCAGCTGTTGCCCAAGCATCCCATGGCGGAAGCGGTAAACCAGGGAGTGCTCATGACAAAGAAGTCCAGTTACCGCGGAGTGGGGGGAGTGGGGCGTTTCTGCGGCGGCGAATGCGAAATCCGGAAAATCCGGGGAAGGACGCGCGCGGACTTCCAGGCGGGCTCGAAACCACCGGCGCAGCGCGATCGGCGGCGAAATCAGCTCCTTGTGTCCGAGGCTCGCGCCATAGATAGCTGCAGCTATCTTCGGGGAATGTGCTGCGCGGATGAACAGGCCATGTCACAGCCCCGCTTTTTGCCATTGAGGATGCTCAGGATCAATCACAAGTGCGAGCCCTTCGCGACATGCCTCGAAGCAGTTAGAACACAACCAATCCAACTGGAACCCCACCGTCGGCGCTCACTGGGCAGGAATCGTACACAGATTATCCGTTCGGAGGCCGTCTCCCTCATACGGCGCGTAGACCGGTCCTCTTTCACTGGCTCCAACAAGGCGTCCGTGCTCACACGCACTGGGCTTGAATTGTGACCATGCTCCTGTTGCTGGGGACCAAACGTAGTGCCCCGCTTCAGAGGCGACCGTTGGGCTGAGGTTTTCGTCGTCTTCCCTAAACTGGCCGATTACGTTACCCGATTGCTCACGGGTAATACTGAGGACCGCTTCTCTGCGCCCGTGTCGTTTGGGCAATTGCGTTTTGCTCACCACAGCTTTGCCGTCATTGGGTGAGATAGTGACCAAATCCGTTGAGCCCGGAAGCCAGAACCAAACCACGCCTGAGTAGCCCATTACGGGACTCCCCATTTCAAGGCCTGATTTCGTATCTAACGCATGAAACGGGAACTTGTCGCGGGTGAGCACTTCTCGCACAATCTTGCCATCTGCTGTAAATTCCACCACCATCGGAACCGTGGAAGGGTCGGCTTCCGTGCCTGCTCCGTCTGTGAGTGTCCAAATGTGCGATCTGTCATCAACGGCGAGACGCGAAATGGCATGCGTGGGCGCTAATGCGAAAGCAGATAGGAATTCGCCATGAAGGTCAAACAGTAGCAACGTAGCTGTTGGACGAACTTGCCTATCGCCTTTTTTACTTTGATAAACAGCTGCGACGGCCACCAAATTCGCATTCGCGGAGACATCGTAAATAGTGACTCTTTTAGCGTCCTCGATAAGTTTGAGGATATTCAACTGAGTTACCTGGTGACCCTGTCCGTCAGAAATGGCGATCTGATTCGTAGAGGCATCGCTCGACACGGCGTCAAAAACTAACATCCAACCGTTTTCCCATTTGTACACTTGCGGGTGGCCTGGGTCGTGTGCGTACGTGTATTCACAACAGGCGGAGACAACCACGAGCATTATCATAAGTGATGCCTTCAGGTTCATTGCGGCTGATTCCTCCGTTCCAGACCGACTAGGGAGTGTCGTTACAGTATCCGACCCTCTCGCAACCAACACACCCTGGAGGTGATCCTGGATACATCCTCCGCCACAACACGTTGGTTTAAGACTTGACCCACAGTAAGTGTAATTGCAGCTGTCTCTGCAGAAAACAGTATACGATTTGCTGTCGTCATTGCAGCACGGATTAGGACCGACGTGCGAGCCTCCAAAACAATGGAGGTAAGTGCCACATGTGCTAAGAGGCACGAGAGGCGAGCCAAAGCGACCGAATAGGCCACTAATGCGCGGCCCTTCGGCAGTCTGTAACACTTCTAACTGCTGGACCGGGGCTGGTGCAGGCCGAAAATTGAACGGCAAGCCCACACCCGCAAGGAATACCAACAAAACTAAAATGGAAAATGCGGATCGAGGACTATTGATAAGCATACCAGGCACCTCCAGGGTTCACACCAAGTCAACACTGGGTAACCGGGCACCTCGGCGTCTGCACTTCTGTAATCCTATTCGGGATTACCGTATCCTGAGAACGATGGGTGCTCGCTTGGCGGCAGCGGCAACCCGATCGGCTGCTTTTTTGGTCGGTGCCGGTCGCGCCGCAATTGAGCCCTGCGCAAAGCAGGGAACGTAACTGCAAATGGCCAGTCCAGAAGAGTCGAAGTGAGCCCAGCTCCAATTCAGCGCCCGGGTGCCGTCTCTCCCGAATATACCGTGGCACAGATTCGAAACGGGCAGGGCCCATTTGAGCGAATGAATTCGCTGCTCGACGCGAACGGAAACGTTCGATAGTACAAGATCTGCTCGCTTCATTTCGGACTCTCGTAGCCGGAATGTCGGCAATAAGAGAATTTCAGATGAGTCGGCCCGCAATCGTCGCGCTCCATTTGCGCTCTGTTTGTCGGTTTAGCAGGGACATCTGTAGACTCTCGTGTCATCCGTGGCCCTGCATCTCATTGAAACTACGTTTCGTTGTGGATTCGATTCCCATCTCCCACCCCAGATTCCAAAGGACTTACGGGTGGGAATGGACTGTACACAGTCCATTTAGTTCGGCAGCGCCATACGCGCCACCCTGCTGTTCGCTGCACGCAACGTCGCCGGCAGCGCATCTCCGTAAATATTCATGGTCGTGCGGATATCGGAATGCCGCATCAGGTTTTGTTGCACCGTGATCGGCGCGCCGGTCTCGTCCAACCATGAGCGGTAACTGTGGCGCAGCGTGCGCCAGGTCACGCCGTCCAATTTCGTCCGCGTTGCTGCCTCGGTGATCATTTCGTACAGCGTGGTGTAGCAATATGGGTGCTCGCCAGCGGCAGCGGGCGACGCCCAAACCCAATCCTGCGGTTTGTTGAACTCCGTTTTGCCATACCTGCATGATCTCCGCCAGTGAGGATCTAGTGGCACGGGCTTTCGCGAGTGGCGCGTTTTAACGTCATCCGCTACCTGCCGCACAACGCCGCGGCGAATTCTCACCTTGAGGTTCTTCCAGTCGAAATCCTGCCACTGGACCGCAATCAGTTTGGAAAACCGAAGCCCCAGACACATGTCGAACAACAGCATAGTGCGGAACGGTTCCTTACTGACCGCAGCGAGCAGCGCCTGAAATTCTTCAACCGTGAGCACGCGTGGTTCTTCCTGGCGGATCGTGCAGCCCTTAACCACCACGAGCTCGGAATCATGGCTTCGATTCTGACCGCGATCCATATGCGAAGCGCAGGCGATCTTTTCGGAACTCCTAGCGGCACTCCTGACAGCGACAGCCTGATTTCCGCTCCGGTATAATGGGCTGAGCGGATCATGCAGAAGATTGACAGTCTCTTTTCTTCTCCGACGGATCGTCCCGCACGCAGAGGCCGCCTCAAGTTCCCCAATGATTTGCTTGCGTCTGAGTTGACGTGCGAGGTATCACAGCCCTACTGGAAAAGCAGCAGAGGCGTGTCTGCAACCGCCTAGTCGAGAAAGGCAGGAAAGCTCGATTGAATAAGCGCGTCGCCTCTCGTCTGCTGTGGCTGATTGCCCCAGGTCGACCTTGAGAAGGTGCGGCATCCCGTTAGCGTCGACTCTTAGCTTTTGAACCTCGAAAGCATGGGGGGCAAGGTGATCGATCAGAAGATAAGCGAAGTCAAGGATCGTGTAGTTTATCTGTTGCTCAATCACGTATCCGTCCTTTATTCGTAGAGTCGCAACCAACCGCACAGCTCGCACACCGGGGATGTAATTCAAAGGCCGGTTATCGATTACGAAGATGAAGGCACAAGCATGAGCGGAGCAGTCCTCTTCCTTCTCCGGCTTTCCACCATATTCTTCGGCCAATGCTCGTGCGTCATTGAATGAGGACGTACTCAGCCTCAACTCAGCCATGCGGTGCACTAACAGCTCTGCATCTCGACGCTTATTCGAGACCGAATCCACAGCAAGGCCAAAGCCGAACAACACAATAATGAAAACGACAGCGAACAACTGCTGAACTGATATGCTCAACATTCAGTACCATAACGCCCGGTTTCAAAATTGGCGTCGCCAGCGCCGATTGTGCATCCACCTGTGCGCTGCTCGGGTTATCTTCTGAAGGCTGAGCCACGCGACCCAGCCTAACGCCCAAAGGCCCCAGACCCACGGAATTGCCCACGCCCAATCCTGTAGGTGCCCTGTCACAATAGTCATCTGGAATGCGATGACCGCCAGAGTTGTTGCGATGAGGAGGAAAAAGGGCCGCATGGGGACGAGTTTGGCCTTCGGGCCGCATTCATTCTATACGATGCTTAGAAGAAGGCTCGCCGAGAATCAAAGTAGACCTCACCGGGGCCGAACCTGGAGGAATTGACCGCGACGCTTCCGTGCTCAACTCCGCGCCATAATAAATGGAGAGCGACCAGCCGAAGCGCTGACCCTCGCGAGCAAATTTCGGCTCGTAGAGGTCGTTGATCTAAGGACCACTCCTGGACGCCGGGACTATGCAATCTTGCTCCTGTTGGTGACGTACGGTCTGCGTGCATGTGAGGTGTCACGACTTACGTTTGGCGACATCGGAAAAATGAACGATTACGAATTCCCGAACGCAAGGCTGGCCACTGTACCGCCTATCCGTTAGCCGGTGTAATTGCCGAAGCATTGATTGAGTATCTCAAGAAGGGCCGTCCTCAAACTTCGGATCGGCATCCGTTTTTCCGCACGATCGCTCCACAAGCTCCGATAACCAATGGCGGGTGGCCGCATCTGTAGCCCACTATTTTCAGAGAGCAGGCATTAGACAGCATCGCGCAGGATCGCACACACTCCGCCATACGTGCGTTCAACGACTGATCGACGCCGAGTTCCCACTTAAGAGCATTGGCGATTACGTCGGGCATCGCTCCCCACAATCCGCTGAGATCTACACAGAGGTTGCCATCGCCACATTGCGGGAAGTGGCTATGGGTGAGGGGGAGGCACTATGACCGACTTACCTTTTTAACAGTGTCTTGGCAGGGGCGCTCGGCAAGTTTTTGCTGTACAAGCAAGCCTTGAATCGGAAGTACCGTGGCGCGCGGATCTCTCGCGGGGGGCAAGGAAAGGAATGAAAACCGATGATCGACAACCGAAAAGGAATAACCCAGAGGCCATCCCACGTGGCTGTTGTTTGCGCGGCGCCACCGAGTCGGCTTGCCTCGTACCAAACGCATGCTTAACGTGGCTGGTTCACGTACCAGAGGATGACCAGGTTGACTGCGAGTCGAATGCTCGTCTCCTTACTTCGAAGAGATGATGGTCGAGCCGCTGACCTGGCGAGTGAACGTCGCCAGCGGACTTGAGTTGTTGTAGTCGTCAGCGTAGTTGATCATCTCCGAGCCGTCCAGATACAAGCCAGGAGCGAAGTATTCGGCAAGGTTGCGCGTGCCACTGGCGCAGCCGGTGCCGTTGGTGCAGAT
>Ga0066661_10001089_pt1 | contig 10573 bp, 6 predicted proteins | sample GraSoiAngelo_110_FD_66454 | JGI IMG/M metagenome (GOLD analysis project Ga0066661, IMG submission 66454) | Grasslands soil microbial communities from the Angelo Coastal Reserve, California, USA - 14_0903_12_30cm | ecosystem: Environmental > Terrestrial > Soil > Grasslands | place: USA... | reverse complement strand
AAGCGTCCCGCTCCATATAGAAAAAGAAAGAGCGCCGCCACTTCACCGTCGTGGCGAGCCTTGCGCCGGTAACGCCATAGGATCAGGAACAAGACGGCCCCGTAAGCAGCCTCGTAGAGCTGCACCGGGTGGACCGGCTCGGAGAGTTGGCCCGGACCTATGAGCCCCGCGTCCAGTTGAGCAATCTGCGGCGGGCTGCCAACGGGGAAACGCACCGCCCACGGGAGATCCGATACCGTTCCGAAGCAGCATCCGTTGACGAAGCAGGCCAGCCGACCGAAGACGAGGCCCGCGGCCGCCGAGGGGGCACACGAGTCGAGCAGCCTGGCCGCTGGCAAGCGCAGTCGACGCGCGGCGACCACGCCGGCGACCAAAATCCCGAAGTACATCCCGGTGCTGGCCGTTCCGCCTTTCCAGACCCGCAGCGCGTCGAGCGGCTCCTCGACGTAGGCCCCGGGATGCGTGAGCACGACGTACAGGCGCGCGAACAGGAAACCGACGACCGCCATGGCGACTCCGGCGCGGAATACACTGTCGGCGTCCAGAGCTCTCCGCTCGGCCTCGCGCAGCGTGAGATAGAAGGCCAACACCACCGCAGCCGCCAGCAACAGGTCGTAGCCAGGAACGAAAAACCCCACGCCGACCTTCGCCTCGAACCATTCGATGATCGTCGGACGCATTGCGGTGACCTATGGCCGTGACCGGCCGATGTGGGCGCGCCGCCGCACGACGACGATGCCCAGCACGCCGGTGCCGAGGAACAGACCGAAGCCGAGCGCTCCTTTGGGGCTGCAACCGCCACCGCTTGGACCCGTGCCACCGCCAGGCTGCCCTCCCCCACCCTCCCCCGGATGTGTGGCGTAGACGGCGTACCGCACATACGTCGCTGGAATCAGTAAGCGCGAACCCGGCGCGGGCGCTGGTCGGCCAGGCCGCGCGATGATCGGGACCGCATCGAACACGTCAATGTCGAGCTGCGGCAGATCGCCCCCAGGGTTGGCAAAGACCGGCTGGCCCAACGCCGGATTGAAAGGGGTCAAGAGCTGTGTGGGAAGGGAGTGTGGCTCCGTGATGACGACATTCACCGTGAATCCGCCAGTGTTGTCGTGGTATTCACCCAGGAGGTCATTGACCGCCAATGACAATTCAGTCGCCCCCGATGGCACGAGGAAACCGGCGTCGGTGCCAATCACAAACCATTGGTTCTTGCCGTTGAACGAACCGATCACGGCCCCGATATGGTCGTAGGGCGCATAGGCACTACCATCCATGAGAAAGCGCCGATTCCGGTATTCGCGGTTACTGCGCCCATTCGCGCCGTTGAAGAGAGTATCGGGGAGCACACGAACGCGCCCCTCCGCGACGATCGTGACAGTCTGGCCTTCCTTGACCGGAATGCGAAGTGGCGGGCCGCCGTCGGTAGCATTTGCGATGGCACCGCCCGCTTGGCTGCCGACTGGATACTGCTTGGACTGGACAGGCATGGTGCCGCCACTCATGGAGACGGCAATCAGTCGGTCCACACGCGGCGGCATGAGGAAGCTGTAGTAGCCATTTCCAAGATCCTTGATACCGCCCAACGTGTCCGCCGCACTGATCGTGTATTTCCACCCCGTAACTTTGCTCGAAAGGTTCTGCCATTTCGACCAGATCAGGAACTCCATCGTTTGCGTGTTCTCTCGGAATTGGAGACTTCGCGAGCTGACGAGGAATGTGTCAGTCCGGGTTGATAACGTCGTGTACGTGAGGTTGCGGTCCTGCGCATCGCCGCTTGGCAGATTGACGAGGAAGCCGTTGAGCTCTACGTGAAGACAGGAGTGGCCCGACGCTTTCATCTTATCTTGGATCGGCGTATAACTCGTGTCGTATATCGGCCACTCAAACGAAAGCGGAAGAGACTGGCTCAGGTGAGTGAAACTGATTATCTCGTTCCGCATCCGCCTTTCACCCAAGAAACCAACTCCAGCACCCCACGGACGAATCGTGAACTGAACGGTGCCAGTATTAGCGACACCCACGATGCTCGCGTCAGCAAGGTCTGATGGGTTGAAGAAGCGCACGGATGCGTGGAACTGGTTGCGCTTGTTCGCCGGCAGCATTTGCACGCCGGGCATCGAACTCGGGACCCAGTCCGTTGGTTGTGGCCGATAGAATTTGTTGCTGTTTCCGAGAGGATCGGTCGAAGAGATATCGTCGATCACGACATCCGCGCACGTGCCCAGCTCTATTGAGGACATGCTGTTGGCGCTAACCGTCGCGTCCGCATCCGGAGTGACGTCGTAAGGATCTAAGTCCGTACTGAACGACTGCGGCCAAGTCCAGATCTGCCAGGTGTCGCTCGCAATAAACTCGTGTTGAAAGAGTTTTGCGCCCATCCGAAACGGAGCCGCCAAGCCAAGGCTGGTAGCGTCGAGTCCGATTTCCAATTCCCACAGGTTCGTCTCGGGATCCGCATTCGTGTCGAAATCGAATCCAAATCTGCTGCTGACGGCACTCGCTGGCGGAATTGTTCCTGGACCCCATCCGTTGTTGTAATGATAGATCAGCACCGACGCCGGCACGCTATCGCAGGATTCTCCGCTATTAATGGGCGTTAGGTGGTTGGGACCCGTCCCACCAACTTGATAAACCAGCGCAAAATCGCCGTTGTCGAGCGTTTGGCTGTTGTTTGCGTCAAAGTACAGCGTGAGTTGGTCTTGTGGACGAAGGTCGGGATCGTTCGGAACGTGCACGCCGATGTATAGCGTGTTCAGCGTCGGTGAACCAAGCCCCGCGAGAAACAATGACGGTTTGTCGACGGGATCTCCGCTGCCGAGATGAAAGAATTGACGAGCAACGACGCCGGCCCAACCGGAATCGCCCTTGCAGGCCCCTGAGCCCATTTTTATGGGACTGACTACGATGCCATTGACGTTTATTGTGCGGGTGATGGTCGCGATGCACACAGCCAGCGCCACGACAGGAAGCCCGATCATTCCGGCAGCGACCAACGTGGTGATTCCTCCGCGCTTCTTCATCACGACCTCCCATCCGTTGAAGTCTCAGGAAATGACGAGCGTGGGATTGATCTCCGCGGTTACTGCGGCTCCATCGACCGTGCCGGAAGCTGTGGCGGTTAATGTTGCCGACACCGCTCCGTTTCCCGGCGTTACACGGATAACAAACGTGAGCACCCCGTTCGCTTGCACCGAAATCGGGGACCCACCGAGGAAGGCAACGACCCAGGTCCCGATCTCATTCGTCAGGGTGTAAGCCAGGTCCAGTGTTACCGGCGCGGCGCTGTCATTCAACGCTCTGACGGCAATGTTGGTTACGTCCGACATGGAGACTGTATTGGCTTGTTTGTCGTACGTAGCGGTGCCGGCTCCATGGGGAGTTGCACCCGTGATTTCGAGGCGGACTTTGCTTGCCGGGGGTGGTGAACTTCCGCCTTCTGTGAGCGTGTATGATGTACTAGTCTGCGTAACCTCTTCAGGATTGCTCACCGAGGTCACGCGCAGCTGCAGGTCCGACGATCCGGTACCGATCACGACTTGAATCGGGATCTTCACTTCAGCGCCGCTGGCGCCGATCGGAATGCGATTGCCCGGAACAGCCGCACCGTTGTCGTCGACGAGTCGACGGGTCCAACCGGCTGCCGGCAGGATTTCGACGATGTACGAATCGGCGAGCGTCGCATTACTGCGCGCTGTGAATTCAAACGTGACCGTCTGACCCTGTGTGAGGGGACTCGGCGGCGACTTGCTGAGGAAAAGCTGGATGCTGCCGCGCGGTACATTGGCGTTGCTTGCTTGGGCGAACAGCGCGGCGATCGCGTCCTGCATCGCTGTCGCGGCCGCCAGATCCTCGGCCTGCAAGGCGGGCAGCAGGCCCATATCCGGACCGATCAGCGCGTCGTGCAGCCGTTTATCCAGTCCCTCTACGAAATGCTGGTAGCTGACATATTTCTTGGGCGTCCCACCCAAGCTCATGACGACGTCACGCCACACGACCAGGAAATCGTTTTCCGCGTCGTACACCTGCGACAGTACGTGGAGCGCGCCCTGATTCGCTAGGACCTGGCTGCCCAGCAACGCCAGCCCAGCTTCCGCGGGCTGGACGATTCGCATCGCTGCTTGAATGCCAAGAAGCTCGGCACCGGTCATCGGGGTGCCGAGCGGGTTGAAGCCGGTCGTGATGTAGCGCACGAACGCGAGCACGTTGTTACGTGTCGTCTCCAGCAGCAGTTGGAACCGTGGATCATCGACGACCAGCGTTCCGAGATTGTTCCGCACTTCGATGCGCCGGCGTATCGATATCTGGGTCTCGCGCAGATCTTCGATCATCGGACCGGTGATTCGGGCGTTCGCACCCTGACGTCGCAAATACGCGAGACGGTAGAAGACATGCCCGGTTGGCGGCGCGTCCAGCAGTGCGAGATCCGCCGGGACTGCGGCGAGTCGCACTGCCCATTCCCGAACGGTCCGCACGGTCGTTTCCAGACCGATCCGAAGGTCAATGAGAGCGATGTCTTCGGCCGAGTTGACCTCGCGCTCCCACACGTCGAGGTACGCTATGGCCTCAGTGGCACCCCCCGGCGTAGAGAGCGCCGGCAGCGGTGGAACTACGTTTGGATCGCCGAAGCGGGGCTGTGTCGTGTACCGCACATCTGCGTCGAGCATTGTTACTTTGCCGCGCACCAAGCACGTACCGGCCCGAATCCCGAAGTCGTTGTCCGCGTTCACGGGGATGATGTGGAAGCCATCGCTGCCCACTGGCACACCGTCCCCGATGAACCACGTCCCGACGGTCTCGAGCTCGTAGCGGCGCAGATCTTCGAGCTCGTTCCAATCGGCGTCCAAGAGCGGAACGCCCTGTTGCAGGCGCACGCCGACGTAGCGCTTGGCGATTGAATCGCGCGCGCGATCTTGCGGCACGTTCGAGAAGTTGCCCATGCTCAGCCTCAGCCTTTACGACACATCATCGAACCACTCCTCGTGAACGAGGGTGTCATCAGCCAACGTCTCCTGCAGCGTCACCGCCTCGGGGTGCCAGACATAGCGCACGGGCGCTGGACGGAAAGGCTCGAGGAAGCTCGTGGCGCGCGAGATCTCCGCCGCGATCCGGCCGGCGTCGACGGTATCGGGATCGGGATGCAGCCCAATTGTGTCGCGGGCGTACCAATCGTCAGGGCCTTTTCCGCAGTCATAGACGTAATGGGCGTGGTCGTGAAATGTCCCCATCTCGGCGAGCATCTGCGCATCGTTGAAATCGACGGTGCGGGAGCGGTACCAGCGCGTGCGCCGTTGCGACACCCAAAACACATGGAGGTTGCCCGCGCCATCGACGTAGCCCGTCGGATCCTTGTCGGCGGTCGGTTCGGCGCTCAGCCGTGCGGGAGCCTGCCAACCGCCGTCGTGCACACGCGTCCAGATCTGCCACGGGCCACCGCGGTTCGAGTGGAATAGCAGCCACACCCGCCCCGCCACGACGACGGGCCACGGCGCTTCGTCGCGCCCGCCTGTGCCGAGATCGCTGCTGAGCGATTCCTGAGGTCCGACCGCACCGCCGCTGTTGATCACCTGATGCCAGATCTCGCGGCGATCGCTCATGTCGCGGCACCAGAAGAGCCAGACGTCGCCGCCAAACACCACGGCCGCGGGGAACGAATCGTGCGCCCCGTCGAGATCGGGCCGGTCCTTCACGAATCGCTGCGGCGCCCCCCACGCGACGCCGCTGCGCCGTTGGTGCCACAAGTCATGAGGGCCGCGTCGGTCGGAATCCCAGAACAGCCACAGATCAGCGCCGTCGCGCACCACCGCGGGGTGCCGGTCCTCTTTCGGATGATCGGTAAGCCGATCGGCAGGGCCACGCACCGGATCGGGCGCCGATTGCAGCAACCGCGTCCAGATATCGCGCGATTCGCCGCGCGTCGACGTCCAGAAGAGCCGCAGATCGGCGCCCTCGGCGATCGCGGCCGGCGCCTCGTCGTTGTACTCCAGGTTCGGCCCATCATCGGGCGCGCCCTCCATCACGCGGTGCGGCTCGGCGTCCGTACCCAGGCGCTGGAACCACAGCTCGCGCCGGCCGCTGCGATCGGAATGCCAAAGCAGCCATGGCGTGGTGCCGACGGTGACCGCCACGGGGGCGCCGTCCATCGACGTCGTGAGCGCGAACGGTGCGGGCACGTTCCAGCCGCCAGCGGCGGCGCGCGTCACTTGCCAGATCTCCCAGATGGACACGTCTTCCGGCGCGTTGGTCAAGAACACGTTGTGCACGAATTCCTTGACTCGGCACGGCCATCCGGTGACGCGGTTGATGAGCGCCGGCGCGTTGGGGAGCGTGCCCAACCCCGCGAACAACTCGGGCGCGAAGCGGATGTCCTGCCGTTGGGTGTTCTCGGAAGCCGTCAGGTCGGGAATCCAGCCGATCATCCGGGCGAGGTGAGGAAGGAAGTCCGCGCGCGCCGTGGAGAGATCGTGGCGCGTGGCCACCCCGTCTACCAGTCCGCGGAAGTGATCCACCCCGGCGCCAAAGGGCGCGAGGAAACGATAGAGATCCAGTCCCTTATCGACTCTCGTGGGGTCGATGTCCTGCACCTGATGCACGGGAGGCAACAGCCGGTACATCAAGTCGTGCGCTCCACGCTCGCCGGTCGGGAGTGCGGTGCCGCGCGCCGGCTCATCCAGTTCGCTGCCGCCAGCGCCAAAGACGCGGTAATAGTAGAAGACGCCCGCCTCGAGGTCGGCGTCAACCACCGTAAAGGTCCAGTCGGTGACGCCGGCTTCGGGAATCCACCTACCCTCGATGCTCAGCTGCCGGCTTGGCGCGCTCGCGCCGCCGACGGTGGTTTTGAACGTGCGACCATCGAACAGCGTGACCTCGTAATAGCGCTGACCGTACTTCACGCCGCGTTGCACACCAGCCGTCGGAATCCAGTTCATTTCGTTGGGAAGGCCGCCGGTCATTGCTTCCAGAAAGCGAACGGCGCCGCGGTCGACCTCCGCTCCGCCGCCCGGCCGCTCGAAGATGTTCCAGCTTTGCACCTCAGTTGCCGGGGGTGTGGGCGGACCGGCCGACGTCTCCACGCGGGACACCTCGGTGAACGTCGTGCGGTCAAACGTCTGCGCCGATGGGTCGTAGGTGCTCACGACGGTGCGTGCGCCGCCCGCCGAGGAGTGGAACATCTCCAGCGCCCCCAACAGCAGGCCGTCCTCGGCGTTCGTATTGCCGGCGATGCACACCACGCGGTCGATGCGTACCCAGGGCGCTGCTGTGAGCGGCTCGAAGAGGGCGTCGCTGTTCACGATGGGGAATCCATCGGTCGCCGAAGTCGGGAATCCGTCGCGGCGCCGCACGAGGCGAAAGGCCGGCCGAGCGTTCCCGGGCACGCGCTCTACCCACACAATCGTGACGCGCCCCGGCCGCAGATCGGCGGACACCCGGAACTCACGGGGCACTGACGCCTCCCGTCACAAGGGTGAAGCGAATGCCCGTGGGATGAAATGCGACGGGGATCTCGGCCCACTCAAATGTCAGCTTCCCGTCGGGGGGCAGGAGTACCGCGCTGCCAACCTTCGCGAATTGGCGAACGTTCACCGAGCTCACGCCGCGCACATTTTCGATCGCTTCGTAGATCTTGCTGAGGTACAAAACGTCCTGAAACCGCCGCTGATCGAAGCTCAAGAGGTCCTGCACCGCGGCTTCCGCCGCCTTCCTGACCTGGGGCTGGAAGACATACGGCTCGATCTCCAACTCCCCTTCGACGATCACCGGCACGTACACGGGATCCAACACCACCACGATGCTGGTGAGCATCCGCTTCTGCTCGAAGTACCGCAGCAGGTCTTGCTTGAGGGTGTCGGTGGGGTACGAGCCGCCGGCGGGCGCGACGTACAGCTCGATCCGATTCCAGTTCGCGGCCCGGGCGCGCGCCTTGCCGACGCCGAAGGTCAAGGCGTGACTCTCGTAATCCTGGACGGTCACCGCGCGGTCCATGGAGCGGAACTGCCTGGGCGCACGAGCGGCCGCATCCCGCACCGATTCGGGATCCATGCCGCCGCTGGCCGGCTTCTCGTTGAACAAGACTTTCAGCGGCTTGAGGCTCCCGACGAACTTCTTGATGGTCCGCAGCGGCACGTTTCCCTTGGCGCCACCACCCGTGAGATAGTCGGCGGTGATGTTGTTGAAGCCGCGGCGGGGCACGTGACCGTAGCGATTGTCCCCGACGGTCACCCAGGCGTACTCATCCGCGTCGTGGCGCAGCGTGTAATGGAGATCCGCGCCGCGGCTCTGAAGCAGACTGGGCTGGCGCGTCCAGACGACCGGTCCGCCACCTTCATCGACACGCAGTACCAGCGTGTCATCGATCAACCGCTGTTTTGCCAGGCGGAACTGCTGGCCCGCCGACCCGTCTGAGGACGCGACGATCTCTCCGTCAACGACGTGATCGACCTGCACGACTGGCAGGCTGTCGTAGCGGTGGTAGGTCTTCCCGTCCTCAGTGGTCGACGGCAGTGGTGTGGTATCAAACTGCAGTTGCGGCCCGACGTATCGGAACGTGACCGGCTCGTTGTCGATCTTAATGGTCGTTTCGAACGCCGCGCCACGCGGGATCGTCACCATGCCCAGGTCTTCGGCCTTGTCGCTAAACAGCAGTGTCAGATCAGCAGTCGCGGGGCGCGCGGGTCGTAACTCGTAGCCGATCAGGCGCAGCAAGTTCACGAGGCTGCGGCGCTCGACTGCCGTGTCGAGGAACCCTTCGTTGAGCGCGCGGTCGATGTAGTACAGGACGATGTCGCCCATGTAGGCGAACAACTCGGTGAGCACCACACCGGGATCGTTCGCTGACTGGTCGGTCCAATCCGGTAGGCGCTCGCGTCCCACCTCGAGCAGCGCCGCCACGAGCGATTGGTAGTCCTTGTTCGTATAGTCGATCCGGGGAGGTGTGATGGTCGGCATTACGGGCCTCCCGCGCCGAGTGTCACCTTCATGAGGCCGGCCTGATGCGAGCGCCGGATTTCATAGGCGATCTCGGCGACGAGTGCCGCATGCGCGGGATCGCCAGGATCGGCCGCCACTCCGATGCGCTCAGGTCGAATCCGTGGCTCATGCTCGGCGATCGCCTTCGCGATGCGATGCTGCGCCAGGGCGCGCAGAACGTCGTCGTTCGGATCTTGCACCACATCGCGGAGGCCCCCACCGTAGTCGCGCCGCATCACTCGCTCCCCGGGATTGGTTTGAAGCAAATGCAGCACATTGCTCTGCAGCTTCGCGGCTCCTTCCGTCCAGGCGATTCCGCCACTCTGCTGATCGATCCGGAACGGGAACGCAAATCCACGCGGCTCGCGGTCGGGATCCGCGATGGCACGTGCGGGGTCGAGACGCGGTGCCGTCATGCCGTCATTCCAGCTTCACCGTGCTCGAGCTCACGGTGATCTTCCGCGAATTGCCCGAGGCGATCACGATGCCGTTGGAATCCATCGTGATCGAGTTGCTGTTTGCCTGGTCGTCGATCTTGATTCCCTTGTCGTCGAGGGTCACCCAACTCTTGCGGGTCTGCACGATCACCTTTTCCTTCCCGCTGGTGTCGTCGAGCAGCACGACATGCCCAAACTTCGTGCGAATCAGCCGCTGGTCTTTCGTCGGGGCCTTGCCGTCGGGCGTCTGCGGCGGCTTCGTGTCGGGGTACCACACACCGGACCAGAGCGCGTCGCCGCCCGCGGTGAACTCGACCCATAGATGGTCTTGCGGCTCGGGGACGAAGAAGAAGCCGGGCGGCAGACAGGGCTTGGCGATCACCTGGAGCTTGCGGTCGGTGTCTCCCGTCGGATCCGACGGGTCCTCTTCCAAGATCCCCGACACTTCGACCAGCACCTCACCGCGATGATCCGCGTTTTGGGGCGGATCGTTATTGAGCACCACCGCGGGATATTTGCCTAGGTGCGTCGGCGCTTCGCCGGCTTGGCGATCCGCGACGAACGGGCTCGGCGCGCTCATGGCACCTGTCTCAACGACGGCATTCGAACTCCGTGTGAAAGCCGCTGCGATTGACGGTATGCCGGACCTGTGTCATGAACCATTTGCCGGAGAAGTGACCACCGACGTCGAGCACGCCGACGGTGCGCTGCGCACGCAGCCGGTAGTTGCCGAGCGTCACGCCGCTCGCTTCCATACCCAACCGCTGGGTGCTGAATTGATTCTGGCGGCGCTCCGCGATGTCCGCTGCGGTCGTGAACGCCTGCACGACTTCCCGGGTGACTGTCCCCAACTCCGTCTCGAGAGCCGCGCGCGTCGCCTGGGCCGCGCCGGCGAGGCGATCCAGGTTGGGGCCGCGGTCGGGATAGCGTTTGCCGAACGCCGCCATGTTTTCGTGCGCGAAGGGGTCCTTCACGTCGCTGACGTCGTCGCTGGTCGCTTTCCCGGCGGATACGTCATTACCGCTCTCGTATTCGACGCCGGCGAGGACCTTCGGCAGCTGGATGCGACCCACGTCGCTGGAGGGAGTGAAGCTGAGCAACCGGTTCTCCACATCGCAGCGGCCGTAAAACAACTTCACGTCCGGATCGCCGTCGATGAGCTTACGTTCGGCTTT
>Ga0066661_10001085_pt1 | contig 10578 bp, 5 predicted proteins | sample GraSoiAngelo_110_FD_66454 | JGI IMG/M metagenome (GOLD analysis project Ga0066661, IMG submission 66454) | Grasslands soil microbial communities from the Angelo Coastal Reserve, California, USA - 14_0903_12_30cm | ecosystem: Environmental > Terrestrial > Soil > Grasslands | place: USA... | reverse complement strand
ATTAGAGTCGAGAAGCCGCTGCCAATTTCCACGACTCTGGCCGGCTTGTATTTTCTTAAGAAACAGTAATACGACATCGCATCGCTGTAGCTGAATTGACTGTTCCTCCAAAAGAATTGCCGGCAGTCGTTCTCATCCCCGTCAGTATCGGGATTGAATTCTGACGAGTACTCGCTCAAATCTCGCAATACTTCTGTCAAAAACTCGTCATTAAAGAGATCCTCATTAAGATAAGGGGCCTTCTCTTTATACTCATACGAGTTCTTTATTTCCTCAATGGAGGGCGTGTTGCTGTAAAAATCCGACGGAATTACGTTCACACCGTATTCCTGAATCTTCTCCCTGGTCAAAGATTCTGACCAGACCAAGCGCTGTAAAACTGGGCCAATACTTGCGATCTCTTTATCGGTGATATCATTCTTGCCCATAAAGTTGTCGAATCCCTATTTGCGACGAATGTCATTTTCGCGCGCTAGCACTTCGGGGTAGAGCGAGACGGCTTCACGGTCGTTGACTAACAGGCTGCTATGTTAGATGCGCATCACCTTCTTGCCCCTCGCACCCGCTTATGGGCAACTTAGGTTAATTGTCACTGTAGCAAGCGTGTTGTCAGGAGTCAGTGCCTTCTGTCCGGAAACATCCTGTAAATAGAAAATCATGCCGTTGGTCACCCACTTGGCTGTCGTTGAGATTCCACTCGCACCCGTCCGGGCAAACAAGACTCCATTAGGAGAGTTCACGTGCACCTCGACGACGGCTGGACCGATTGAAGTCCAGGTTAGCTTGGTTACCCCGGCGCCTGAGCCATCGCAAACCTGAATCGGATTAGGATCTGCCGTAATCGTGGCGTTCTTTGAAGTCGTCGATGGTGGTGGCATCGGTGCGTTCGTGTTACTTGGGGATGGCCGGGAACAACCGAGCATTGCTGGAAGATTGACGGTGAGAATAATGAGCACGCGAAAGTGCGCCAGCCTTTTTATACTCAACAGCCATCGGTCGTTAAATGTTTCGATATGCATAGAAATGTTTTGTCGTAAGATTCACTTTGATTTCAACAGGGCTTCGAAAAGCTGAGAGCCTGTCGGGCCAGCTAACGATCAGTTATTCGGCGCGTACTGGTGCGGCGCCCATTCAATATTCCATTTTCGCTCATAGCGGCGGCGGTTTTCGTCGAATAACTCCTGATATTCGCCATTCGCTACCAACTTCTTAAAGGCGGCCTGGCCGAAGTGATGGACAAATGCATCCGCTGCGCATACAACTCGGAATCCGTTAGCCTTGACCCGATGCGTATAGTCATCGTCTTCAAACAAGCCGATCCCGAATTGCTCGTCAAGAAGACCTATTTCCTCGAAGACTTTTCGCCTCATCGCCACGCAGAACATCGCCAACATTGGAATTGAAAAGAGTTGTCCATCATGCTCTCGGACGAAGCTTGCGGCCCATGCGGGCATGTCCTCCGGGTTGCTGTAGCCAACGTCGACTTTCGCTTCATTACCGATGTTGTTAGTCACAGGACCAATCAGTCCGATACTGGCATCAGCCTGGATATGACGAATCAAAGTCGAGAGCCAGCCGTGAGTAACGATGGTGTCATTATTCAGAAGCACTAGATAATCGCCGTTAGCTTCCCGCAATCCGATGTTGTTAGCTGCGGCGAAGCCGAGGTTGCTCTCGTTTAAGATCACGCGCAGATTGGCGAAGCTCTCCTCGGCTTCCTTGAGATATTCCGGAGTGCCATCAGTGGAGTTATTGTCGACCACGATTAGTTCAAAATTTGGCCATTCAGTTCGCGCGTAGATGCTTTCCAGGCAAAGGCGATTCAACTCGAGATTGTTATAAGTGACGACGATAATCGAAGCCTTTGGGAAAGTGTCACGAATCACCGGAGCCAGCGACGCGTATCGTTTCTCCCATGTATTCTCTTTGGCAAATGCGCGTCGGGCTTCGATCAACTTCGGTTCGTTCTCGGCTAGTGCGGCGCTGACTTCCTGCTCGAACTCTTTCGTATTCGATGCCAGCCGCACGAAGCGCGACAGGGCTCGCATCTCGGGTATCGGCACCGAAACGATCGGCTTGCCCGCTGCTAAAATCTCGTAAGCTTTGACAGGGTTGGTAGATTCAGTGAGTGGAGTACGCTTGAACGGAATAATCACGACCTCAAACTTACCAACCCAATCGGGAATCTCCGCATAATGCTTTTCACCGGGCAAAGAAACGTTGGGCAGTTTCGCTAATCGTTTTATGTCGGCGCTGAAAGTGGAGCCGACCAGAACAAAGTCCCAATCCGGCCGTCTCTTAGCCAGGTCGGCAACGAGTTCAGAGTCGAACCAATCAGCGATTGCGCCGTAGTAACCTATTACCGGTCGTATATTTTGTTTCTGACCGCCGGGGGCAGAGCGAGCCCGGTCGCTAGCGCTTCCGGTTCTGACGCGGGCGAAATGATCGTAGTCGCAGGCGTTTCGCACCAGCAGAACGTTTTCATTAGCAGGCTGTGCCTGCGTTTGCAAGGCTTCCGAGGAAACGACAACCAGATCGGCAGACGATAACAACTCGGGTTCCTGATCCAGCATCGCCTGGTTATTGGTAGAAAAGCTGGCATGGTGATCCATGCAGTCGTAAATGATCGGCCAGCCAAACCGCGCTCTCGCTTTGTCGACTATCGGCCACCAGAAAGGCAACTGCGCGAATGCCACCGTGGCGCCTAACGATAGATCACGGCGAAGTGCATCCAGCGAAGTGAATAAGATCTCACAGGCCTTCTCGTCTAAAACGTCGCGATAGACAACGCGGCTAAGCCCGCAAAGGGAAATCTCGTAGACGTTTTGACGCTTCTCCTGAATTGTGTAAGCGGGACCCGAGGGATGAAAGCTTTGCTTCAGATAAAATACTCTATGACCATCAGCGGCGAACTGTGACATTAACTGTTGAGGGCGCTGGAAGCGAAAGTCCCAATCAATTATTGGAAAACAAATCACGTCAAAGGCATTTGACTCCAGTGGCATGGCTACCTGGTCGGCGCCCGTTTCTTGTGGGACTTGACCGTTCGGATCCACTGCCACCGGCTCGATTCGTCTCCGACCATACGGAGGCAGCTTAAGCGCACGATATACCGGCAAAAGGCGTTGGTATTTAAATCGACCGTAACGACTCAACATCCGCCATCCAAGCGAGTTTTTTATCTTGTCGAGTTCATGTGTCTTCGCTGACACCTCCGCTGAAAGTAGGAAATTCTTCCCTTCTGAATCCGCCAGTCTTTTCTGCAGATCACTTTCGATTCGTGTGTGATTCTTAATGCGCGTAGTCAGGTCGTCCTGGATGCGGTTGATTGTCTCACCCCGAGCGATAATGATCTCGTCTCTTTCGGCGATTTGCTCACGTTGTTTTTGGAAATCGTTCGCCAGGTGTGATTCGTAAATAAAGTGTGCTCTGTTCAACCAAGCGGAAATTGCGAGTCGCACGGAATTAGCATCGCTCGGATCAAACTCTAGATCTCCAAACGAGTCCAACAGCGACTTTCGAATCGTCTCATACGAATCCTGGCGCAAAAGAAAATTGAACGGGTGGCCAAGAAGCGCAAACAGTTCCGCGTCGCTCCTTACTCTAGTGCGTTGCACTTCGCTTCTCTTCACGATCAACGAATCAAGAGATGCTTTAAATTCGTCGATAGCCATTTCCAGTGACTGTCTTGCTGCGGGCGCCCAACGGCTTCGCGCTAGAAAAGTATGGAGAATGATTGGCAGGATCGTTACCAGGTTGCGGTCGTCGAGGTTCTTAAAAATTGAACAGAGGGTGTGTTTTTGACTTAGCCTTTGAACATACTCGGGAGTCAGCTTGTTAGAGCTCGCTCCACCTCTGTGATAAACAATCGATTCTGAGGAGATTGCGCATTCATACCCCCGCAGCCACAGCCTCCAGCCCAGATCCACGTCCTCTTGATAAAGAAAGAAGTCGGGATCGAACCCGCCTAATTCCTGAAAAACTCGCCGCTGAACCAGCGCTGCTCCTCCGGAAGCGAACAGAGTAAGCGAGTATGAAGCGGCATCAGACAAGTCAGGAGACTGATCCTCAGAGGGTTCATAGGCCAAACAAAACGCGTCATTTATGCGCCCTTTGAAATCGACTTCAGTTCCATCCCAGTTCAGAACCGTCGAGCCCACACATGCAAAGCCCTCTCCTGCGCGAGCTGTTTTCACCAGAACCGACAGCCAGTTCTTTTCGACCCGCATGTCATTATTAAGGAAGGCAAGATATTCGCCTTTCGCCCGTTCCGCTCCCATATTCGCGGCTTTGGAGAAGCCAAGATTGGTTTCATTTTGGACGAGGACAACGGTGGGAAATCGAGCTTTGACGAGACCCAACGAGCCGTCAGTCGAGCCGTTATCGACTACGATTATCTCCAATTGTTGCTTGGGAAATTCAAGGTCCTCTAACGACGACAAGCAAGCCTCGAGATGCTTACGTCCGTTGTAGTTCAGGATTATTATGGAAACAAAGGTCTCTGGTGTCATTGAATTCAAGTCAGAGCTAAATCCAGGAATCCCTTCCGGTGTGGTGCGACTGAGTGTACGGCATTATACTTAACCGATTTGAAAGATACTACCCAGAGTTTGATTTTGAAATAGCAGGTATGGTACCGATTGTCCAATAACTCACGGCTTCACGCCAGGAGCATCCGGTTGTCCAACAAACCCCAGAATCCAACTGTAATCGTAACTGGAATGCATTGCTCAGGCACGCGAATGGTTGCGGCGATGCTCTCCGCGCTTTCCGTCAGGATGGGCGACCACCTCCGGACTGCCGAATCGCGTAAAGAGGCCGGGCGCTTTGAGGATGAGAAGTTCGTTCGTTTTCATCGGCGCGTTCTTTCCGAAGCGTGCCGGAGAGATGAACCAGGTTATTCGGACTGGGGTTGGACGGAGAGTGGGCGCCTGGATGTGGACCGCTTCAACGACTTTCGTGATCAAGCTGAGCGCCTTCTGATAACTCGTTCTCATGACTCGGAGCCTTCGGGGTGGGAAGATCCGAGAGCCACTCTTTTCCTGGACCAGTGGGACAGCATAGTTGAAGATGCGCGATACATTTTAGTCTATGGCTTTCCCTGGGACGTCTCTGAGGCGATGCAGTGGCTGTGGATAGAGGAGTTTCTCAAACATCCGGAATACGCCTATCGCATTTGGGATTTCTACAACCAGCGAGTGCGCGACTTTTACGTTAAGCATGCCGATCGATGCCTGCTGATAAACATCAACGCGGTGCCGGCTAATCTCGAGAGGTTCGTCTTTCTGCTTGGCAAGCTCGGCATTGGCTCGGCGGACCTCGGTTTGGCGGAGGTCGTCGAAAGCCACAAACCCAAAAGCGTCGAAGGGCGGAAGTCATGGATTGAGTCGGCAGTGGTCGGCAATATAAGGTCGCGATCGGCGCAGGCGCATCTTGGGTCGCGCTGGATACAGCTTGAGCGGCAGGATCCATTGATCGATCTCTCGGTGCTGGCCTGGCCCGATTCCGGTAAGCTCCTTTCTGAACTCGATGGATTGGCCGATATCTCAGGCGATGGCGTTTGGCAATCGAGGCCGATCAAGAGCAGGTTATCAAGGCCCGACGCTACCGACGGAGCGCCAGTCGATGTTTCCGTGATCACGCCGTGTTATGACCAGGGAGCATTTCTCATCGACGCGATCGCCAGCGTTGAGCGGCACGCGCCGCCAAATTGCGAACTCATAGTCGTCAACGATGGTTCGCAAGATCCAAGGACGCTGGAAATCCTCGATCGGTTGAAGCAGTCCGGATACTTCGTATTTGATCAAAAGAACGCCGGCCTTTCGGCCGCGCGCAATCGAGGAATCGGCCTGGCTCGGGGTCGTTACGTTTTGCCTCTGGATGATGACAACCGAATCCGCGAGGGATTTCTGCAAGCAGCAATCACGGCGCTCGATTCTCATCCGCGGGTCGGCATAGTTTACAGCGACCGGCAGGATTTCGGCTGGTACCACAAGACTCAACTCGTTCCAGAGTTCGATCTGTTTTCGTTACTAAAACTCAACTTCATCGATGCTTGCGCAGTGCTCCGAAAGCAAGTGTGGCTCGACTGCGGTGGTTACGATACGGATTTTCGCGCGCTCGAGGATTGGGAGTTTTGGATTCACGCTGCCGAAATTGGATGGCAGTTTCACCACCTTCCGCTTGTCGGTTTCGACTACCGAGTGCGGCCGGGATCGATGGTGAGCGTGATCGATTCAGTTGACGTATGGGCGGATTTTTGCAGGCGAATCCGAAACAAGCACCCCGACTTTTATTGGACCGTCGCGGTTGGACGAATCGAGGCTCTGAAATCAGAACTGGAATCGATAAACTCGGCCGTCGCGGAAAAGAACAGCGAGGTGCGACAACTCGAATCCGAACTGAAAACCAGGAACGCACAGATTGAAGAAAACGATCGTGAGATTCAGGCGCGGCTCGAGAAAATGCAAGCACTCAGCGCTCGGCTGGCAGAGCGAGAAGCAGAGCTATCGCGCATCTCGAGTTCATTTAGCTGGCGTCTTTTGGGCCGTTATGGCCAAATTAAATACCGCTATCTCTTGCCGATTTACCGGCTGTTTGGTCACGCGCCCGCGGCGATAAGGGAGAGAACGCCCGCGCAGAAAATGTAGCCCAAGCTGTTAGCTTGCGAAGGGTTTGTGCTCTTTCCGAGCGTAACGCAATCTAACAGATTGCTGTACCTGAGTGACGGCGCGCTCGAGATGAATGGGGTCAGTAATGGATGTTAGCGTAGTGATACCTACTTACAACCGCGCTTCGCTTCTGATTAAGTTGCTGGATGCGTGGCGCGAAGTCGATAAGGTTAAGAAGTATAAATACGAGTTGATCTTCAGCGACGACGGTTCATCGGACGACACGCGCGCTACGTTAAAGCAACGATCGAAGGGCCTGCCCGTTGTCATTCTTGAAAATGAGCATGGTGGCGCCGCCCGGGCAAGAAATGCCGCTATCCGCCGTGCGCAGGGCGAAAGAATTCTTATGCTGGGGGACGATATTTTCCCGGACGCGCAACTGGTCAATCGCCATGTCGAGTTGTCCCGGCAAGTCGGTGCTGAAACTGCAATACTCGGCGACATAAAGTGGCATCCTGAATTAAAACTCAACTACTTGATGACCCATATCACCGAAGTCGGGCACGAGCAGTTTAGTCTCAATGCTTTTCAACCAGGTCAATACGTAGATTTTCGGCACTTCTATACATCTAACATTTCCGTCGATAGACAATTCCTGTCGTCTGAGCCGGGTTTGTTCGACGAGAGATTCTCCAAGGTCAACTTCGAAGATGCCGAGTTGGGATACCGGCTGGCAAACAGAGGGGCGAAGATCCGATTCGAGCCAGAAGCCTGGGCTTACCATTATCACGCGTATACGATCGAAGGGTTTCGTGAAAGGCAAAAGACCGCCGGCGAGATGGCGGTCGTTTTTGTGAAGCTTCATCCGGAGCTTGAAGAGGCTTTCGGCGTAAAGAGAACTTGGGAGAGATATTCCAAACTTAGCAGCTCTCGGTTGGCTGGGTTCGCAACGCAAGGGGCCGGCACAATCGATTTTGACGCGATCATCAGCACTTGTGAAGCATATGAAGAGCATCTCCAGCTAGTGACCGATCGAGAGCAAAAGTACATTAAGCTGGCTCTATCATCGCTCTACTTGAGGCTCTTTAAAGCATCTTTTGAGCTCGGCATTCTCGCCAAATTGGACCCAAGCCGCACCGACTTCGAGCATTATTTGAGAAGCGTCTATTTCAACCCGGACGGTTACTGGAATCTCTACCTTGAGGCGACGGATGCTTTTAAGGATCTGAGTGAAGCTGATCGGGCTCTGCGAGAGACTGTCTTGCTTAGCTATGCTGACCAGACTCACGCGGGAATACAGATCGCGTTGGCGAATAAAGAGGTCGAGCTGCTGCGCTCGCGGGAAGCGCAGGGGCAGGCAGAGTGTGAATACGCAATGGCGCTAAACGAGCTCGAGCGCCTCAAAGCGAGCCGCGCCTGGCGCATCGGCAGCGCGGTGGTCCATCCAGCTAAGTTAACCCGGAGGTTGACCCGAAGGCTAACTTCAACAGCGCCGCAGAGAGATGGTGGCAGCATTGCGAATGCCCTCGTGGAGCCAGCTCAATCGCCGGTCGAGAGTGGCCCTGCTTCAAGTCCCAGGCTGGGAATCATGCTGTCCGAACGTGACTTGCCTTCAGCCGCACGCCGCAGCTTTCTTTCAGAATTGGGGCAGCAACATTGCTTTATCGTGCGTAAGAATGATGATGAATTTGAGGTGCTCTCCTCTGGAAGAGAGCTTAGCGAGACGTACGAATCCTTGCCGGTCGACTATCTTTATCAGCCCGATGATTGGGACCAGAGACTATCCAGCAATGAAGTGAGAAATGCTTTGCTTTGTCTTTCACACACCGGGGTTGACTTTGTCATTGTGTCGCCGACACTGGCTCTGCTGCCACAACTAGCAATTTCTTCTTCTGTCAGAAACCATTTGATTTTCTCAAAGAGGCTGGGCCTGGATTTTTTAGAAAACGGCGATAGCAAAGCCAAAGGGAGAGTAATGCGTCTGTTACCGGCTCAGGTTCCAGTCACCGAGGTCCCGGTCGAAGAAGTCTTTAGGAATAAAACCATCAGCTACGCCCCTGATCCGGGTCGCTACACTCCGGACCAAGGCTATCTTTACCTCGGGCAGGCGATGGAGGCGATGTCAGACGCTTCGGCGAGCGAGATCCGGACAACGCAGTTCATACCGAAATTCAAAAAGGAAAAGAAACTTGTGTTCGTGTTGCCCATGGTAATGGCAATAGGCGGAGTAGAGCGAAACGCCATTGAGGTCATGCGGCAGTTAAAGGACCGCTATCACTTTGTGGTGATCACGATGGACCGGCACGACCAATCTCACGGTAGCTTTCATCATCAGCTCAGAGGTCTCACGGAAGCTGTTTATGATCTGATGGAATTGGGTAATCTTCATTACTACCTGGCTTTTCTCAACGACCTGAAGGAGGCCTACGAGCCTGATGCGGTCTGGATTTGCAATGGAATGTTATGGCTCTGCGATCACGCCGAGCACGTTCGCAGGATTTTCCATGACGTGCCAATCATAGACAACCAGGCTTGGGACGCCGAATTCGGTTGGATTGAGCTCTATGACCAGCCCGGCATTCAATCGTTCGATCGGTTCATCGCCACCAACTCGAAGGTGTATAGCAAGTTTGTCGATGACTTTAAAATGAATCCTGAAAGGATCGATTCGATATACCCTTGCTTCGATTCAGAGCGCTTTGGCGCCCCGAGCCCTGTCGATGAACAGAAGGCTTTCATTAGAGAGTTCGATCTGCCGAAGGACCGGCCTGTCTTTCTCTTCTGCGGCCGGCTTCACAGCCAAAAAGGCCCACTCGATTTCCTGGAGCTGGCGCGGAGAAGGTTACAGAAGCAGGATGATGCGTTCTTTGTAATGCGCGGTACCGGAGCACTTGCTCCTGAGATCGACAAGTTCATCCAGGATAATGAGCTCACTAACTTGCGTCGCATCAGTTTCGTCGAAAACACGGTGCCTTTGCTTTCCCTTGCTTCCGGTCTGATTATTACCTCTCACTATGAGACGATTACGATAGTCTTACTCGAGGCTCTTTCAATGGGCTTGCCGGTGCTGTCCACCGATGTGGGCGACATCCGCCTCGTCCTCGAACAGTGCCAGGCTGGCCTCGTCGTTCCGGAAATCGGCGACCATGATGCCTTCGAGGCGGCCTATGAGAAATGGCGCAAGGATTTGACTTTTTATACCGCCAAGGCGAGGCAGTGCAGCGCCGAGATTCGGCGGCGTTTTTCATCCGAAGCGATAGCGGAACAATACGTCGACTCGTGGGAGAGAGCGATGGCTGAATTCGCATGAAGAGCGTTGATAGGGTGGCTACATGGTTCGATAACTATGCGCGCGAGCCCCGAATAAAGCCAATGCAACTTGTCTCCGCGGCGTTGCACGCCTTTGAGCTAATGCCAGGATGCCGGCTTTGACAGCTTTCCACATTCACGCTGATAATCACGCGTAATGGAAATCATCGTGAACGAAGATGTCTACGCGACGCCCCGCGTGGTGACGGATCTAGCAGACTGCTACTTCTATCACACTACCGATATTCCGGGCGTAGGAACCGTTCGCGGCGAATGGGACCTGAGACCCGGGATCTCCGAATACCTCGGACGCGTTGATTTTCGCGGCAAGCGGGTCCTCGAGGTGGGAACCGCGAGCGGCTTCGTCTGTTTTCACGTCGAATCGCTTGGAGGGAACGTGGTCGCCGTCGACCTTTCCGAATGCGAGTCGTGGGACATCGTGCCGTATGCTACGGTCGATAATGCGACGGTCTTCGCGCAGCGGCGGGCGCTCGCGCACGGTATGAATAACGCGTTTTGGCTGTGCCACCGCGCCCTCCAGTCGCGCGCTAGGATGGTTTACAGCACGGCCTATAGCATCCCGGATGCCGTAGGAATCGTGGACATTACCATCTTCGCCGCCATCCTGCTCCACATGCGCGATCCATGGCTGGCTCTT
>Ga0066661_10001079_pt1 | contig 10588 bp, 7 predicted proteins | sample GraSoiAngelo_110_FD_66454 | JGI IMG/M metagenome (GOLD analysis project Ga0066661, IMG submission 66454) | Grasslands soil microbial communities from the Angelo Coastal Reserve, California, USA - 14_0903_12_30cm | ecosystem: Environmental > Terrestrial > Soil > Grasslands | place: USA... | reverse complement strand
CCGGAAGTCGTCAGAAAGCAAACCAATCTCGCGGTCGAATGACTGTAGCGAGACTCCCTCCACATATCTTTCTTGCCAAGGTAAAGAAATGCTATAGGCGAGATTCCGTGCCGGCAGCCCGTATGGAAGCCGCGGGTGAACTTGTTCGCGATACCATCGTCCGGCGCCCGCTGGAATCCACCCAAACGACCTTTGTTGCAGATGGACGTGGTATCGCTCATACCCCGCGAAAGCTTCATCCCCTCCATCGCCGGACAAGGCCACGGTGACATGGTGCCGTGCCAGACATGAAATGTAATAAGTCGGCAGCATCGACGAATCGCCGAATGGCTCCTCTAACGAACGCGTCAGTGTCTCGACCGTTTCGATCACGTCAGGATCTAGAATCAGCTCGTGATGTTCCGTGCCGAAACGTTTCGCCACTAAGCGCGCATAGGGAGCTTCGTTGAACTCACTGTGCTTAAATCCAATAGAAAAAGTCTTGACCGGACCAGAACTAGCCCGCGCCATCAGCGCAACTACGGTAGACGAATCAACTCCCCCGCTCAGCAAGGCCCCGAGAGGAACATCCGCGATCAGGCGGATGCGTACAGCTTCCGCCAGTCGATGCTCCATTTCTTCCAGACATTCCTCTTCGCTCCGTGGTGGATGAGTGCCAAACTCGGGCAGATCCCAATACTTCCGTATTCGAATCTCACCTCGCTCAAATTCCAGCAAATGCCCGGGAAGCAACTTGTGGATAGAGTGAAACGCCGTGGCAGGATCCGGAATGTACCCAAAATACATGTATTGCCACAGTGCCCGCTGATCCACGGATGTAAGTTCGGGCGCCGCCGCCAGGATTGCCTTGATTTCCGACCCAAAAAGCAGACGTCCATCCGATAAAGCGTAGTGCAGTGGCTTGATTCCAAGACGGTCGCGAGCCAGGAACAAGCGCTGGCGTCGCTCGTCATAGATCGCAAATCCGAACATGCCTCGCAACTTTTGGACACAATCCGATCCCAGATCCTCATAGAGGTGAACAATCACCTCGGTATCGCTATTTGTTGAGAAGCGATGGCCCTTGCGTTCAAGCTCGACACGCAATTCGCGGAAGTTGTAGATCTCTCCGTTAAACACTATCCACACGGAGCGGTCCTCGTTGAAGAGGGGTTGATGTCCTCCTGGCAGGTCGATGATGCTGAGCCGCCGCATGCCCAAACCCGCGCCCTTTTTGACGAAAATGCCTTCGTCATCGGGCCCACGGTGGACCATGCTTTGACACATCTGATGAATCGTGGTGGAATCAATCTCCTCGTGTGCGCCGCTGACGATTCCCGCGATTCCACACATATTTAACTATTTATCCTTTCACCACTGCGTGTGACTCATTCCGGCGTTGCGATCCCAAGGAAACTGCGCTGGCTCGCTTCAATCGATAGTCTCGATATTGCCCCGGGTCGCCTTCCCGCCCATCACAAGCTGCCAGAACTATGTTGACCATTTCGCGTGCCGACACAAAGTGAAGAGTGTCCTTTCTTTCTTCAGCATCCGTCACCAGGTCACAAAGAAATTTCCGCATCGGCGCACCCAACACCGCCTCCTGCTGCGACGGATCCATGCCGTGACAGTGCAACTTGATAAATAGCCAGTCTGGCCTTCCGGACACGCAAATGTTTGCCTCTCTCCAAAATTGCAGGCGCTTAACGCTTAGTGGATTCATCGGTGTAATCGCGCCGTTGTCGATGCTCACCACTCGCGAACCGCTCGAGCGGCGAAACTCGAATATAAGAGGTCCTTGCACAATGATGGGAAAACTGTCCGGTGGCCGGCCTCGTCTTAGATCCCGGCCGCGCCGATGTGCTGCACGCTTAGCGAGCGGCTGTGCACATTCATACAACGAATTGATCTTCCGCGTCTGTGCCGGATGAAAGGTCGCGGTGGGCAAAGTCAAATCGGCATAACATCCGGTTTCCGCCAAAATTTCCATTTCAGAATCGACTCCGCAGAATCTCCCATCCGCCGAATTCGCCAAAGCGAAGTTCCCATGCACAAAAGCGTATCGCGCCGGGCCCGCATCATCGAGGTAGGAAAGACAGCGGTGCCGTGATGCCAGTGTGTCGCGGAACTCCAGCAGTTGACGCCGCGTGTTTTCCGCCGTGTCCGCTGCCTCCATTCCGTGATGCAGGTGGACTTCAATTTCTCCCCACCCGGCATGGCAATGTTCTGCCAGGCGATCGATCAGGCCCTTCTCATATTGTTCCGCGGGATAAAAATAGGTGTGCACGAAGGGCCGCCCGTCACTGTCTCGGTAGGGCTGCACTACCCGCGGATACTCCCGACACCAAAACTCTAAACGCCGTTCCTGCACCTCATGAGCAGCGCGAGCTCGGCCGTTTTCAGGGACGATGCTTGGTTCAAAATGATCCGCCAATGCGAAAATTAGATGAACCGGGCCTTCCGGCTTCGGTCGCGTGAGTCTCTGCCACACATATCCCGGTAGAATGCGAAGCCCATAGGACATCTGTGTGCGGACACTGCGACGTGGCTTTCCTGCTGCCCGGCGAGGGGCGCTCAGGGACTGATCGCGACTAGCAGAATTCGACCGCAAGGTCCAAATGCTCCTTACCTTCCATCTCCAGTTGTCGAATCAGCCCAACGATCGGACTCGAAGTGATCGTCCCTATGTCGCCGTTCTGTCCAATTTTTCCATGCTGACTCTCGAATTCTGACTTTTTATCTTGCTGTTCTTTCACAATCGCCAGCAGTACGGCCGTAAAGGACACCCCAAAATAGGGGAAGTATATATAGGCCTCGGGCAGAAACAGCGCTCCCACAAGAAAACCAACCAGCGAACTGTGCAGTGCTCCCGCGAACAGTTCAATATCGGGATCAGACTTCGAAATACGCCTCATACGCCTGAGATTACTGAACCCACGAGCGAAGAACATGAGGTAAAGAATTAGAACTGGAATTCCCCCCTCGGCGGCAATTTGTAGATACGCCACGTGGACATTGCGCCACTCTCCCGAGAACGACATAAAGTTTCCGACTCCAACTCCAAGTAACGGGTACCGAGCGATCGCTTCCAGACTTCGATTCATCAGATACCAACGATCTTCGTAAGAACCGTGAGCTCTTCGCTCAATACCTGTATCCAAATCCTCACCGGAGATAGCGAAAAAACGATCCATCAGCCGCCCTCCGCCTGCAACTCCAACAACAGTCAAGATCAAGACTGCGGCTATGATCAGGTGTATGCGCTGCTTCTTGATGGCGAAATGCCAAAGGCAGACTGGCGCCACCACTAGCAGAGTGATGAAGCCCCCGCGTGATGCAGTCGAAAAAATCGCGGCAGCCATGACCAACATGGCGAACGCCCAGGCTGCCTTGCGCGGAATAGTTTGTGCCTTTAGCATGAATGCGATACAGAAAGGAAGTGAGAGAACAATAGCAAACGCCAAGTCGTTAGGATTTGAGTAGATGCCGCCCAAAGCGCCGCGCAGCCGGGGATGAGAATGGCCCTTGAGAATAGAGACAATCGAAACTACGGCCACCGAAGCCGTTTGAATAAAAATAATACGACGAAGCCGCTCGAAGTTGGTAACCGCTATATACGCAATCACCCATGCCACAAAAACCTTAGAGAAATCGAGCGTTCGCGAGAACGCACCCCCCCTCCACAACGGCGAAAGTACTGCCGAGAGGAAAAGCAACGCAATCATCAGAAGCAGGTAAAGAGCTTCTCTGGGGAGTTTCTGCAGCCTTCGGCGGGAATGCCGGATGCTGAGCACAAATCCGAAGAGCGCAAACACACCAGTGATCTTTGCCAGAGGAATCACGTCTAAACCCGGAATCCAATCCTCAGGGCGCGCGCAATAAACCACGAAGAAAAGTGTCAGCCAAAAATAAGCAGCGCCCAGGGGTTCGCGCACGGGCCGTTGCCTGACCTCCAAGCTTGCCGGCAACACCTGCGATTCTGGACCCTGACTGCGTGTCTGCATTAGACCTCAGTGGCAGAAACATACTGCCGATGCATTCTCGGGACGCCGCCAGCCAGCGATCGAAGTACAAAGAGGAACTTTTCGCTGATTGTCGCCCAATCATATTGAACAGCCAGTGCCGCCGCCGATTTCTCGTAGCGCCGGCGCAATGGTTCATCGCGTAGCAGTCTAACCACACTTTCGGAAAACGTCGTGGCGTCGTCCGCAAGCACAATATCTCTGCCATGATGCACATCAAGCCCTTCAGCCCCCACCGATGTTGAAACCACCGCCTTGCCTGCAGCCATAGCTTCATAGATTTTCAGGCGGGTGCCGCCTCCAATGCGTAACGGCACTACCACCAGCGCAGCGGCATGAAGATGATCGACTACCGAAGGAACTGAACCGGTCACTTCGACCGTTTCCCCTGCCAGTTTCTGAACTCTCCGGTCGGGGTTTCGCCCTACAATGCGGAAACGCGCACCTGGAATATTCGCCTGCACGGAAGGCCAGATCTCCTGGCAGAAATACTGCACCGCATCAATGTTCGGCTCCCAGTCCATCGCCCCCACAAAAATCACCAGATTTTCCTTCTCGGTCCCAGGAAACTTGGCCTCGAATTGCCTCAGGTCCACTCCCGTAGGCACAATCGTGATGTGCGAAGGTTCAACCCAGCGGCTCATCAACTCGCGATCGTGCTCTGATACCGCAATCACGTGCTGAAACTGCCTCACCATCTTTCGCTCGTAACCAAGCATCTTGGCGAACTCTATCTGGTACAGAAGCTTTTTTGCGGGGTGGGACTGCACCAGGGCGTGCCGCCGCCAGATTTCACTTTCTACGTTATGCTGAAACAACACCGTGGGAATCGTGATCTTCTTTGGGAAATTCACCGCCGCATCAAGAAAATCACAAACCACCACATCAAAGCATCGCTCCTCAAACCATCCTTTCAGCCGTTCCCGCACTCGAGGGGAAGCAAAACGGCTCACCGCGTACGGCGCTCCCGAGAAAAAACGAACCAGGTAGTCCAAGACTCGCGCATGCCCGCTCTTGGTGCTCGTCTCCTTAAACAGGCAAACAGAATCTGGAAAATGACGTTTGAGCTCTTCTTCGTACCCTTCATCCCGTCCGCCGTCGTAATACGATAAGAACGTGACGGCGTGCTGCGCATCCAGGCCACGGGCAATGTTGTAGGAGCGGATGTTTCCGCCGCTATGAACCGGTAACAGCTTGTCTGCCTTAACCCAGAGGATTCTCACGTTACCCCACACGGCCTAAACTTGATTTGCAGCGGAGCGGAGAATGTTTCATCGATTGCTCCGATGGCATACCTACCGTGAGCTCCCCGATCCCAAAGTCTGCTCTTTTCACCCGACAACCTGGCCTTAACGAATCCATACTGCTTTTCTTCCTGTTACGAAATTGGCAAACGCTACTAGCGCCGCCGTATTCAATATCACGAAGGTAAACGCGGCGTCCGCCATGCGCGCCAGTACACCCGTTCTTAGTTGAACCATCGCCAACATGCTTAATCCATAGAACGCTAGCTGTATGACGAACGCGGCCCGGTAAATTGGTTCTCCGGCCAAGAACGAACTGGCCAGCGCGGCCGCCAGCGCGAACGGCACCGCCAGCCTCAGCAGCTTGTGACTCACAAATTCAAACCTGAGGGGATTGTCACTGCTCAGTACCCAGGGTGCTAATTGCAACAACTGATAATTTCCGGTCAGGGTTCTCACCTTGCGGGCAAATTCACGCCCCGACCCCAGGTCCGGCAAGTCCCAAGCCCGCGCACGATCGTCGAACACCACTCGCGCACCCTGTCGCGCCACGTGCAGCGGAATGAACACGTCGTCCAAAATCGTCTCCGATGGCAGCTCAGCCAACAAGTTGCGGCGTACAGCATAGAGCGCGCCGGTGGCGCCAACTACGGAAGCCGATGCCGACTCCAGTTCTCGGATTTTTTTCTCGATTCTCCAGTACAATCCGATTCCTTTGGCTGTCTCCCCCGACCCGGGTTCGCCCAGCATTAACTCGCCGCTGGCACAACCCACGCTGGGATCCGAAAAATTCTGCAAGAGAAGGCTCAACGCCTCAGCCTCGATCCTCTGCCGGGCATCGGTGAAAACGACAATCTCTCCGCGCGCAACTTGAATAGCATCGTTTAAACCGGCTGCCTTGCCTGCGGAATCTGAATTGATGATCACGCGCACCCGCGGATCTTGCGCGTAGTCCGAAAGAATCTGATTCGTGCCATCGGTTGATCCGTCGGAAACCAGTACGATCTCAGCGAGATTCTGGGGATATGTCAGCTCCATTAAATTCCGCAGCTTGGCTGACAGTACCGCAGCTTCGTTACGGACAATCATCACGATCGAAATGAAGGGGGCGAGTGTTCCCAATCGCACCGGCTGGGGGTGCCAGCGGCTGCGCAACCACAACCATCCCGCGTAGCCGAGGTAGGTATAAGCAATCAGTCCGGCTGCTCCCCAGAAAACCCATTTCATTGCGCGCCTCGGCCTAGCAGCACGATCTTGATAGTCTGGAACATGATCAAGAGGTCCAGTCCGAGCGACATGTTCTTAATGTAGTAAAGATCGTATTGCAACTTTTCCTTGGCATCTTCCCGGGTATTGCCGTACTTGTAGCGAATCTGCGCCCAGCCTGTAATGCCAGGGCTCACGGTGTGTCGCAAGGGATAGAAGGGAATGTCACGGCTTAGCCACTCTACAAATTCCGGACGCTCCGGTCGCGGCCCAACAAATCCCATGTCTCCCCGGAGCACATTCCACAATTGCGGGATTTCGTCCAAACGCGAAGTGCGCAAGAACTTTCCAACGCGCGTAATGCGCGGATCGTCATCGTCCGCCCAAGTCGCTCCCGTATCCGCCTCAGCATCTTTGCGCATAGTACGAAACTTGTGGCAATGGAATATGAATCCGCCCCGTCCCACCCGTTTTTGCCGGTACAACACGGCGCCCTCGGAGTCGAGTTTGATAGCAAGAATTACAAACGGAATGACGGGTAAAACTATGATCAGAAGCACGGCTGAAGCGACGAAAGAAGCTATCCGCCGCAACAATGAGAAGCCTGCATTGCAACGAAATCCGTCCCCAAAAAGCAGCCAACTGGGGTTGAGCTGCTCCACCTCAATTCTTCCTGATATTTTCTCCAGCCACGAAGTCGCTTCTTCGATCTTTACCCCTTGGAGCCGAAGCTTTAGCAACTCGTTAACCGGAAAAGTTCCTCGCCGGTCCGGCATAGCGACAATCACTCGATGGATTTCGCCAGGACCAGCCAGTTCTATCAGGTGAGACGCAATAGATTCGCGGGTCACCGCGCCTTCCAGATTCCCGCTCCAGCCGGCAACTTCAACCCCCAACTCCGAGCGCGTCCGCAAACCGTTCACCAGCCGCTGCGCCCTTTCGCCCGTCCCCAGCACATATACCCGTTCCCGCAAATAGGGCCGCTGCGCCAGCCAGGCATAGGTGCCCCGCCATATAAACATGGTAAAGGTCAGAATGATCAATCCAATCAGCGAAGACCCGCGGCCCGGCAGCGAGCGGGGAAATACGAATCCCAGGACTGCCAGCGCCAATGCCGCCAGTCCGAGAACTAGCAGCAAACGAAAAACTTGTTCCCATTTCGCGTTAAACCTGGAAGGATCATACAAATCGAACCAATGGGAAAATAGTAAAACCACCGCGGTTACCATGAGGATCTTGTAATACCCGTACTCGAAGTTGAGTGCCAGGTAACTGTCCTCGCGAAATTGCAGAATTGTCCCGAGCAGAAACGAACTCCAGACAATCAGAGCTTCGCCTGCGAGCAGGATCACCGTGCGGATCGGATAATAAACATTGAAGAGGCGGATCACACCCTACCTCTGAGTTGCGCCCTTTGCATCGGGTCGGCCATAGGCTCCGTAGTAGTACTGGTTGTAGGGCGAAGAATCGGCCTCGATACCATTCAGCACCACCCCGACCAAGTGTTTGTCACGGAATTCCTGACGGGCTTTACGCGCCATATCAACCGGCGTGGCATTCGAGCGCACCACCATTACCACTCCGTCGCAGTAATTCGCCAATAGACTCGCATCCGACACCGGAACCGCAGGTGGCGAATCAATAATGATCCAGTCAAATAGCGCCTCCACTCGATTCAGCAGGATTTTCAACCGTCCATTCGCAACCAGTTCAGCCGGGTTCGACACCGAGCGTCCTGACGGAATGAAGAACAGGTTTTCCATTGCTCCCCGCTGCATGATTCCGAATTCATCGTTTTCACCCAGCAAATATTCCGCCAGTCCAGGTGTCGCCGACGTTCCCAGTAAGTGATGCAGCCGTGCACCGCGCAAGTCGGCATCAATCAAAAGTGCCTGACGTCCATGCTGTCGCACCATCACTTGGGCCAGGTTAGCAGCCACGAATGATTTGCCTTCCTTGGGCAATGCACTTGTGACCAGGACCTTCTTCAGCGCCTGCTTTTCCCGCATCTGATATAACCGGGAACGCAAGGTCCGGAACTCCTCCGTGCCAAATCCCTGTTCTTCAGCCTTGAAAAACAGCATGGTGTTCGTATCCGGCGTCCAATCATGCTGCGAGGCTCGTGCCAGCAACGTGTCGAACGTGAATGGCGCGGCAAACGACGGCGGCGCTACTCCGGTTGAGGGGCTTGCTACCACTTGCGCCTCTGTCGGCGTGTCGGAAAGCACGGCCTCCGGCGTTTGCGATGATGGGACTTGACCTCCCTGGGACGCCGCCCGTTGTTCTTCCGCCCTCTTCAGTGCTTCGTGAATTCGGCTCATAATTTCCTTTCCTTGGGAAGGTCTTGGGGTGAATCGCGCAGGCGGTCAGCCAGAGTGGCTAATGTCCTTAGCACTTCCACCACATCAAATTTTTCTACTGGATTGGTTTGTGCCGGCGCTGTCATGGCCGCCGAGGCATTGTTGTCACCCAAATCAAAATCCCGCGCAACTGCATTCACCACATTCGGGGAAACTAGTTTTTGCTGGTCGACAAACGCGCTCACCAGACAATGTTCGCAGATCAGATTCACAACTCGGGGGATTCCGTTCGCATGACGATGGATGGCCACCAGTGCCTCCGGATCAAACACCTGCTGCCCATTGGATCCGGCGATGCGCAACCGTTGCGCCACGTATGCCTTGGTCTCCTCCAGCGTTAGCGGATGGGTCTTGGCTCGCAGTGTCAGCCGCTGCCGCAATTGCCTCAAATGGGGTTGCTTCAGCTTCTGTTCCAGTTCCGGTTGCCCGACCAAAACAATTTGCAGCAACTTTTCCGTGAAGGTCTCGAGATTCGTCATCATGCGAATCTCTTCCAACACTTCATCCGAAAGGTTCTGCGCCTCGTCCACAATCAGCACCGCAGTTTCACCCGCCCGGTACCGGTCCAGCAGCCAGTTGTAAAGCCTCAGCAAAATTTGGCTTTTCGACCTGGAATCACAGGGGATACCAAAATCCGCCATCATGTAATCCAGGAATTGAGGCACATTCATGCGCGAGTTGAAGATAAATGCCGTAGCCACCTGTTGTAAGCGCAGCCATTCCAGCAACTTGTTAATGAGCGTGGTCTTGCCCGTGCCTACCTCGCCGGTCAGCAGGACAAAGCCCTTGCGGCTCTGAATGCCATAAGTGAGGCAAGCCAGCGCCTCCTCGGTGTGCCGCGTCAGAAACAGATAACGCGGGTCCGGATTGACGTTGAACGGGTTCGCTCGTAATCCAAAAAATTCTTTGTACATTGGTCCCGCTAGACCTCTACCATTTCTTTCTTCTCTTCCGCCTCGGACTTGCCATTAGTGCCCGCTCTATGGCGCTCCGCTGCCCCAGCCCCAATCCAGGGCACAGAAACCAGCATTGGCAGTCCCAGTACCGCGATTAAGTCTTGCTCAGTGCGGATGGACTTGTCCCTTAATTCAAGCCACAGCGCCAGGCCCAACCCCAGGACCAGTCCTGCACCGAGGCCTCCGCCAGCAAACAATATACGGCTAGGAAAACTGGGTGCTTCCGGAAGATCGGAGGGATTTAACAATCGCATCTGCTCGCCCTGTTGCCGGAGTTCCATATCCGTCTGCATTTCGGACTCACTCTTTTTAGCGAGCAAATCGGCATAGATCTTCTGCGCCGTGTCGTAGTCCCGGTTCAATGCTTTGTACTGTTCTTCCACGTTTGGGCTGAGCGCAACCCGCCCTTGGAACAAGCCAATCTGATTTTGCAGTCGCTTCTGCTCTCGTGTAGCGTCGGTGATGGCAGCATCATATTGGTGAATTTGTACTCGCAGCTGCCGGATTTCCGGCGGTTCGGCCACTCCTTCTTTGTCCATATCGGTATTCGTGGTCTGTGCCGCCGCCGAATTCATCTCAGCTAGCTTGCGCTTGAGTTCGGCAACATCCTTCTTCGCTTTTACCACGTCAGGATGATCATCCGTATATCGTGCCTGCAATGTAACCAACTGGCTCTGCAACGCCGCCAATTGCTGTTCCAGGGTTTGCGGATTGGTCGAATTCTGCGTGGATCTCCAGGCCGCCAATTGTTGCGACAGCAGCGACTCCGTGTACGAGCGATCCTGCTGCGCCCGGTTCAATGTCTGGGTATTCGCATCCAG
>Ga0066661_10001077_pt1 | contig 10597 bp, 8 predicted proteins | sample GraSoiAngelo_110_FD_66454 | JGI IMG/M metagenome (GOLD analysis project Ga0066661, IMG submission 66454) | Grasslands soil microbial communities from the Angelo Coastal Reserve, California, USA - 14_0903_12_30cm | ecosystem: Environmental > Terrestrial > Soil > Grasslands | place: USA... | reverse complement strand
AGCTCGTCGTCGTGATCGGTACGCCCGTCGACGAATTCCTGGGGCCGTCGATGACCGTCTTCGAACGCGCGGTGGAGGAGATCGCGCCGCACCTGCAGTCCGGCACCCTCGTCGTGCTAAGGAGCACCGTCTACCCGGGGACCACCGCATTCGTGGCCCAGGAGCTCAGCGCCCGTGGCGCCTCTGTGGATGTCGCCTTCTGCCCGGAACGAATTGCCGAGGGGCATGCGCTCGAGGAGCTCCACTCGCTACCCCAGATCATCGGTGCGGACCAGTCGCGAGCAGGCGATCGAGCCGAAGCCCTGTTCTCGCATCTCGCCGGCAAGACCATCCGGACCACCACCAAGGAGGCCGAGCTCGCCAAGCTCTTCACCAACACGTGGCGGTACATGAAGTTCGCCATCACGAACCAGTTCTTCCAGATGGCGCACCACGCCGGCGTGGACTACGGCCACGTGCTGGAGGCGATCACGCACCACTACCCGCGCGCCGCGGACCTGCCCGGGCCGGGGTTCACCGCGGGCCCGTGCCTGTTCAAGGACACGATGCAGCTGGCCGCGTTCAGCCCCGACCACTTCCCGATGGGTCACGCCGCGATGCTGGTCAACGAGGGGCTGCCGGGCTACGTCGTGGACGCCCTCGACCGGCGGTGCCCGCTGGCCGGGCGCACGCTCGGCATCCTGGGCATGGCGTTCAAGGGCGAGTCGGACGACCCGCGGGCGTCGCTCAGCTACAAGCTGAAGAAGCTGGCCGCGTTCCGGGGCGCGCGCGTGCTGTGCACCGATCCCTACGTCCCCGACCCGACGCTGCTGCCCCTGGACGACGTCCTGGAGCAGTCCGACGTGCTGGTCGTGGCGGCGCCCCACCGCTGCTACCGCGACGTGCGCGTCAACGGGAAGTGCGAGATCGTGGACATCTGGGGCATCACGGGCGAGGGCATCCGGCTGTGAAGGTCCTGGTCACGGGTGCCGCCGGGTTCATCATGGGCTACCTGGTGCCGGAGCTCCTGGAGGCCGGGCACCACGTGGTCGGCATCGACAACTTCAGCAAGTACGGGCCGCTGCGGAAGAGCTACGACGGCCATCCCGGGTACCGGCTGGTCGAGGGCGACGTGAAGGACGCCGGCCTGATGACGGAGCTGGCCGCGGACTGCGACCAGGTCGTCGCGGGCGCGGCGATGATCGGCGGCATCAGCTACTTCCACGAGTTCGCGTACGACCTGCTGGCAGAGAACGAGCGCATCATCGCGTCCACGTTCGACGCGGCGATCCGCGCGTTCGAGCGGGGGCGGCTGCGGCGGATCGACGTGATCTCGTCGAGCATGGTGTTCGAGAGCGCGACGGAGTTCCCGACGCCCGAGGGCGCCCAGCGCACGTCGCCGCCGCCCCTGTCCACGTACGGCTTCCAGAAGCTCGCGACCGAGTACTTCGCGCTGGGGGCCTGGCAGCAGTACCGCCTCCCGTACACGATCATCAGGCCGTTCAACTGCGTGGGGATCGGGGAGCGCCGGGCGCTGCGCGACCACGACGTCATGAGCGGCAACGTGAAGCTGGCGATGAGCCACGTGGTCCCCGACCTGGTCCTGAAGGTGCTGAAGGGCCAGGACCCGCTGCGCATCCTGGGCGACGGCCGCCAGGTCCGGCACTACACGTACGGCGGCGACCTCGCGCGGGGCATCCGGCTGTGCATGGAGAGCGACCGCGCGGTCAACGAGGACTTCAACCTGTCCACGGCCGCGTCCACCACGGTGCGGGAGCTGGCCGCGGCCATCTGGCGCAAGGTGCACGGCCCGGACCGGCCGCTCCGCCTGGTCTCCGACCCCGCGTACGCGCACGACGTGCAGCGGCGGGTGCCGGACGTCGGGAAGGCGCGGGACGTGCTCGGCTTCGAGGCGACGACGAGCCTGGACGAGATGCTGGACGAGGTGATCCCGTGGATCCGCGCCGAGCTGCTGGCCGCGCCGATCTAGCGGCCGGGGCGCCGGCCCGGCCGGCCGTCTCCATCGTCATCCCCGTCTACAACGAGGGCGAGAACGTCGTCCCCACACTGGTCGGGATCGCCGAGCACGTGCGGACGCGGCCGCTGGAGGTGCTGGTCGTCTACGACTTCGCCGAGGACACGACGGTGCCGGTCCTGGAGCGCCTGCGCCCCGAGATGCCGTTCCTGCGCCCCCTGCTGAACCGGCACGGCCGGGGCGCGCTGAACGCCATGCGGTCGGGGCTGGAGGCGGCGGCCGCGCCGTTCGTCGTGGTGTCCATGGCCGACGGCTCGGACGAGCCGCAGGTCATCGACGGGATGGTCGAGAAGGCGAGGCGGGGCGCCGACGTGGTCGCCGGCTCGCGGTACATGCGCGGGGGGCACCAGATCGGCGGGCCGCTGGTCAAGCGGACGCTGTCGCGGGCGGCCGGCCTGTCGCTGCACTGGCTGGGGGGCATCCCGACCCACGACTCGACGAGCAACTTCCGCCTGTACAGCCGTTCGCTGCTCGACGCGGTGGAGATCGAGTCGCAGGCCGGCTTCGAGCTGGGCCTGGAGCTGACCGTCAAGGCCCACCGGCTCGGCATGGCGGTGGACGAGGTCCCGACGACGTGGCGAGACCGCGTGGCCGGCGAGAGCCGCTTCCGCCTGTGGCGGTGGCTGCCGCACTACCTCCGGTGGTACCGCCTGGGCGTGGCGGGCCGCCTGGGCGTGGCGGGCCGCCTGGGCGTGGCGGGCCGCCTGCGGCGGCGGCCGCGGGCCGGGTAGGCGGCCGGCGGGCCGGGTAGGCGGCCGGCGGGCCGGGTAGGCGGCCCGGGCTCACCCCTGGCGGCAGCGCGTTGTCCGGGTGGCTCGTGCGGGCGAAGGGCGGCGCTGCCGCGCCTCCCAGTGGACCAGCCTGGGTGCCCGGTTGCCGGGCTGTCAAGGCTTCCCTTCGGCGCTGGCGCGGCCTTGACAGCCCTCCCGTGGCAGCCTCTGCCGTTTCGTGGCTCTTGCTGCGCGTGAGCGTGGTCATTCGACCTGCATGGCCACGCTCACGCGCAGCAACGCACAGTTCCGCGCCGAAAGTGGCACAGTTGCGTTCGGCACCGAGGCGTAGGCGGTCAAGGCCGCGCAGCGCCGAAGGGAAGCCTTGACCGCCGGCCCCCGACGCCCAGGCTGGACTGCAGGGGGTGCGGCAGCGCCCCCTTCGCCCGGACGAGCCACCCAAGCAACACGCCGCCGCCAGGGGTGAGCCCGGGCCGCCGGCCCGGAAGGCCCGCCCCTACTCCGGCACCCGGGCCACCGCGGCCAGCGACTGGCCGAACGGCGGGCCCGCCACCGCGTCCACGCGGCGCCACAGCGGGACCAGCCGGTCGAACAGGGTGACCTGGCCCACCTCGTGGCCGTGCGACTTCAGCACCCGGCCCTTCAGGTACCACAGCACCGCGCCGACCATGTTGACCCGCTTGATGGACACGACCTCGAACCCGGCCGCCTCCAGGCGGGCCTCCAGCCGGCCCGGCGTGTAGCGGCGGAAGTGCCGGTCGTCCGAGTCCATCACGCCGTACAGCCGGTCGCCCCCGCCCGGGACCAGCAGGCCGATGTGCCCGCCCGGCTTGAGCAGCCGGCGCACCGCCGCCAGCGCCTCCACGTCGTCCTCGATGTGCTCCAGGACGTTGAAGCTCACGGCGCTGTCGAACGGCGCCAGGGCCGCCAGGTCCTCGGTCGGGCGCGTCACGTCCGCCGTCACGACCCGCAGGTCCTCGCGGTCAGCGAACCGCTCGCGGAAGCGCTCGGCGGCCTCGGGGATGATCTCGACGCCCACCACGAGGGGGTCGGCGCGGCCCGTGCCGCGCATCCGGTCGGCGACGAGGTGCGTCACGTTGCCGATCGAGCAGCCGAAGTCCAGCACGGTGTCCGCGTCGCCCCAGGCGCCGCGGAGCGTGTCCACCAGCCACGCGTTGTACTTCCGCGCGTGCGACATCGCCTCCTGGGTCTCCAGGCTGTACTCGTCGTTCTGACCGGTGTCCGGGTTGCCCTCCGCCATCGCGTTCCTCGACCCGGACCCCGACCCGCTGGGCCGGGCGGTCACCGCGAGCCGGTTGTCCGGCATCGCCCGGCCGATCAGGCTGACTACGAACGAGGCGATGAACGTGCCCAGGCCGATCACGCACATCGTCAGGCCGAGCTGGAACAGGGCGGGCCAGGACCGCATCGTCGCGGCGAGCACCGCCCCGCCGACGACCAGGACGGCCGAGACCACGACGCCCGTCTCCAGCTGGGCGAACCGGAAGAAGCTGCGCAGCTGCGGGTCCGGGGCGTCGCCCAGGAAGCCGATGCTGAAGACGCGGGCGATGATGCCGAGCATCGCCAGCATCCAGGCCGTCAGCAGCAGCGCGCTCGCGCCCGGCCCGGACAGGGTCGCGGGCTGCCCGTGCGCCTCGACGTAGACCGCGTGGCCCAGGAGCGCCAGGCCCAGCACGAGCGCGAGGGCGCCCGCGATGCCGTACGACGTGATCGACGCGTGCTGGAACAGGAAGCGGAACGAGCGATAGCCGTCCCGGACCGTCTTGAGGTGCGGCGCGTGGTCGCGCCCGTCCACGTGCAGCGTGATCGGCACCTGGCTGAACCGCAGGCCCAGCAGCGACCCCTGCACGATCATCTCCAGCGCGAACTCCATCGACGTCGCGTTCAGCCGCAGGCGGCGGTGCGCGTCCCGGGTCAGGAGGCGCAGGCCGCAGTAGCAGTCGTGGACCGGGACGCCGAACAGGCGCCGGATCGTGAACGAGATCAGCGGGTTGCCGATGTAGTGGTGCGACCACGGCATCGCGCCGCGCCGGATGCGGCCGCCCAGCCGGTCGCCGACCACGATGTCGGCGCCGCTGCGCCGCTGCTCCTCGACGAAGCGCGGGATCTCGGTGAAGTCGTAGCTCATGTCCGCGTCGCCCATCACCAGCAGGCGGCCGCGCGCGTCGGTGAAGCCGGCCTGGAGGGCGGCGCCGTAGCCGCGCCTCGGGACCGCCACGACCCGGGCCCCGGCGAGCTCGGCGATCTCGCGCGATCCGTCGCTCGAGCCGTTGTCCGCCACGATGACCTCACCGCGGAGCTCCGCCGTGCGGATCCCCAGCCACGCCGCCTCGACACACGCGGCGATGGTCCTGGCCTCGTTGAGGCACGGGATCACCACCGAGATGTCCAGCGTGGCGCTGTCGCCCTGCTCGGGCCCGGGGATCGACGTCTCGTCGAGGGACCCGGTGGCCCCCGGGACGCTGGTGAGCTCCTTCATTCCGGTCATCTCCGTTCGCAACGTGGTGCTTCAGTTGTTGGGCAGTCCGACCCAGCCGCGGTAGCCCGCCGCCAGGTTGCGGCCGTGATGGAGCTCACGGAGATGCTCGAGGATCGGGAAGTACTTCCAGTCGAACATCACGGCATCCTGCGGGCCGACGTCGGTGTTGCGCCAGACGGCGGTCATCGTCTGGTTCGCGGTGTCGGTGTCATAGCGCACGGCCGCGCCCAGCACCTGGACCGAGACGCTGACCGCGATGACCACGCCGACGGCCGCGGCCACCGGCAGGCTCCGCCAGGACAGCGTTCGCGAGGGCACGCGCCGCAGCACCTCGTACACCAGCGGGGCCAGGCAGGGCATCGCCGGCGTCAGGTAGCGCGGCCCCCACGACCAGCCCCCCATCCAGGCGTTCTCCATCGCGTACAGGGGCAGCCGGACGAACAGCAGCGCCAGGCAGAGGCCCGTGAGGACCGGCGACCTCCGCCAGGCCCACGGCACCGCCACCAGCGCTGGCACGAAGAGGGGCACGTACCAGACCAGGCCGCGGCCCGGCGACAGCAGGAGGCCGTAGATGCCGGGCAGCATCGGGTGGGTGAACAGCTGGTCCGCGGTGTAGCCCCCGTACCTGGCTCCGTAGCCCCAGTTGTAGACCACGGTCAGGATCGCGACGGGAAGGCTCGCCAGCACGAACGCCGGGACTCCCCGGCGAGCCCGCAGGAGGATCGCGATGCCCACCAGCGGCGCGATCAGGAGCGCCGAGTCGGGACGCCACAGCACGGCGACCCCCACCCCGGCGCCGGCGATCAGGCTGCCGACCCGCGGCCGCCGTCCCGCCAGCTCCACGCCGATGAGGGCGATGGCCACGCCCAGCGCCGTCCCGATCTCCGAGAGGCCGGTGGACGTGTACGCCAGGAGCATGGTGCCGAACGAGACGGTGAGCGCCACGGCGGCCGCCAGGATCTCGCTGGCGCCCGCCGCCCGCGCCCAGGCCCAGATCGCCAGGGCGACGGCGGCGAAGAGGAACGCGTTCCCCAGCATCGCGAACGTCAGCGGGTTGTGTCCGGTGTGCACCGCCACCGCGTAGCCGACCGCCTCCACCAGGGACATGCCCAGCCCGTACGAGCTGTGCGGCGTGTTCCTGAGCTGGAAGTCGGCGGCGGGCGGGACGTACGTGGTGAACGACGTGGCGATCGACTTCGCCACGGCGAACATGATGTTGGAGTCGTAGCTGTCAGGGGCGAAGCGGGCGAGCCGGAGGCCCGCCGCCAGCGACACGATGCCGACGAGGCCGGCCGACAGCAGCGCCCACAGCTGGCGCGGGCGGGCCGCGACGGCTCGCGAGGTCGCCGGATTGTCCACCCCCAGGTGCGGGGCTGTGGATACGTTGCTCGATACCGCGAAGGACTCTGTCATCCTCTCAACCTGCAGGTGGCCCAACTGTGCGCGATCGTGAGGCGACTCCGAGAAGCGCTGGCAGACGCGGTAGCCTACCATGGAAGCCGAAGCCCATGCTACGTGGAGGCGGCCAGGCGCCCGAGCGCTTCGCCCTCCAGCCGGTACACGCTCCAGCCGGCCGCGGGCCGGGCGCCGAGGCCCAGGTAGAAGGCGATCGCGGCGGCGTTCCAGTCCAGCACGGCCCACTCCAGGCGGCCGCAGCCGCGCTCTTCGGCCAGCCGCGCCAGGTGCCGCAGCAGCGCCGTCCCGATGCCGGAGCCCCGGTGCTCGGGGCGGACGAACAGGTCCTCCAGGTAGATGCCGGGCCGGCCCAGGAACGTCGAGAAGTTGTGGAAGTACAGCGCGAAGCCGGCGGGCTCGCGCGGCTCGACCTCGGCGATCACCACCTCGGCGTAGCGCCGCTCGCCGAACAGCGCGTCGCGGAGCCCGGGCTCCGTCAGCCGCACCTCGTCCAGCAGCCGCTCGTACTCGGCCAGCTCGCGGATCAGGCTCGCGATCAGCGGCACGTCGGATTCGACCGCCGGGCGGATCTCGGGGGCGGACACGCTAGGCGGTTCCTCGCGAAGCCTTCACGGCTCGCTCTCCCGCGGGCGCCGCGCTCCATCAGGCGGCATTCGTCGAGGGCGGATGACATTGCGCCTCGGATCCCGCAAATCGAACTCCAGTGTAGAGCCCATCGAGCGGCTGGATCACCGGGAGCGCCGGCCGCCCTGCGTACATAGAATCAGGCGCTCATGAGCATGGTGAGGATGGATGATCCGGGCAGCGCGCCCGTCACACCGGTGGCGGCGCCGGATGGCCGGCGCCCCGGATGGCGCGAACGGACCGGCTCGATCGCCGCCTTGATCGGGCTCATCGGCGTAGCAGCCGTCGTCTCCGCGGTCTTCTGGCCGGGTCACGCGAACGACGACACCTTCGGGATGTACAGGGAGGCCGTCAGCGGTCACTTCACGGACTGGCACTCGGCGATCTGGACGGCGATCTGGCGCGCCATGCTGCTGGCCGGCATTCGCAGCCCCGGCTGGATGCTGGCCGCCGACGTCCTGATGATGCTCGGCGGGCTGTACCTCCTCCTCCGCGTCCGCATGCGGCGGCTCTGGGCGCTCCTGCTCGCGACGCTCGTTCTCGTCTTTCCCCCGGTGTTGGCGTTCGCGGTCGTGGTCGGGACCGACACGTGGTTCGCAGCGTCGATCCTCTGCAGCTTCGGCTTCGTGTGCCGGAGCGTTCGCACGCGGCAGGCCGACCGGATCGCGAGCGCGGTCGTGGCCGCCGTCCTCGCCGTCCTCGCCGTGGCGGCGCGACCAACGGCCGTACCGCCGGCGTTCGCGCTGTTCTCCGCACTCGCCCTGGTCGCCTTCGGCACGAGGCTCGGGGGTTGGCGGCGAGCGCTCGGCGTCGTGGCGGTGGGCGCGGTCGCGGCGGCGCTGGCGTTTGGCACCGTCCTCGCCATCCAGCGCTCCGTCCTCCGCACGCAGCAGACGCACCCGGAGCAGGCGACGTACGTGTACGACCTCGTGGCTCTCTCGGTCAGGGAACATCAGGTGCTGCTCCCGGTCGAGATGTACCCCAGGCACGACCTGGGGTACATCTCCACCTACGGAGTGACCGCCGGCTCAGGCCACGTGGACATCAGCCCCCTGTTGTGGGGCCCGAACGCCGTGATCCCGCCCATCGTGGAGGGCAAGCGCCTCGACGTCCTCCAGCACGCCTGGCTCGCGGCGATCCGGCAGCACCCGGACAGCTACCTTCTGACGCGACTGCACAGCGCGCTCTGGCAGCTCGGCATCCGCGGGCCCGAGCTGGCCACCTGGTACGGGCAGACGCCGTCGTACTACGGATTCGATCGGGTGCTGCTGCCGGCCGTGCAGACCAGGGCCAACGACTACGTCGCGATCGGCACGGCCCGCGACGCGACCGGCGGGCCACTGCAGGCCGCCTGGATCTACGTGCTCGTGCTCGTGCTCGCGGCCGCCTGCTACCTCCCCAGCCGGCGTCCGGACAGCGCCGTCCTCGGCTTCCTGGGCCTGGCTCTGCTGATGTACACGACCGAGATCATCTTCCTCAGCCCGGCGATCACCTATCGCTACGTGTGGCCGGCGGTGGCGGCCGCGACGGTGCTCTTCCCGATCATGGTGACGGACGTCGTGCGTGGGCTCCGCGGCTGGCGGCGGCCGGCCATCGCGACACCCGCCGCGGCCAGCCTGCTGGACGCCGAGCGCGCCACGGCCCCGGCTGCCCAGCCGCGAGGTTGACCGCCAGTCCTGCTCCCGGCCGGGGCGGGCGCTGACCGCTCCCGCGAGCTACCCGGTCTCGGGCACCCTGGCGACGCCCACCACCTGCCAGCCCAGCCGGTTGCTCGGCATCGGCGTCGCGAGCAGCGGCGTGAACACGCCCATGGCGATCCGCGCCAGCAGCGAAGGAGCGCCCGTGCCGCCGCCGTCCGCATCGGAGACGATGCGATCGCCGCGCAGCACCACCAGCGCCCGGAAGAGGTTGAAGAACGGGAACCCGGCTCCGGTCGCCCGCTCCACCTCGAAGCCAGCGGCCACCAACTCCTCGCGAAGGCTGGCCGGCGTGTAGTGGCGGCGGTGCCCGATGTGGCTGTCGAGCCGGGACATCGGACCACCGGGCACCGTGACCACGAGGCGGCAGCCCCGCGCTAGGTAGCCGCGCGCGTTGACCAGCAGGCCGACGGGATCGTCGACGTGCTCGAGCACCTCGGAACAGACCGCGTGCGTCGCCCAGCGCACCCACTCGGGCTCGGGATCGCCCGGCGCCGTCAGGTCCCGCTGGAAGAACCTCGCGCTTGCGACCTTGCCCCTGGCCACCTCGATCCCGTACCGGCTGAAGTCCGTGCCGCACACCTCGGCCTGGGGGTGGTGGCGCCGCAGATCGGCGAGCATGTCACCCTGGCCGCAGCCGATGTCCAGGATGCGCGCGGGACCGCGGCCGATGCCGAGGAGCGCGCGAACCAGGCGCCGGCGCATTGCTGGCGCGGGATTCCTCGATGTGCAGTCGGCGATGCCCAGCCAGTGCTGGTCCCAGTCGTCGTGAACCGCCGTCTCGTGCATCTGCCAAACGTCTCCTCTACAGCGCATCCTGCCGGTGGGGGAGCGGACCGAATGCCACTCCGCTCTCGAGCAGGAACGCCTCCAGCTCCCGCAGGCCAGTCGTCGAGCCCGCCTCGTAGAACCGCTCCCTCACCTCCAGGCCCGCCAGCCGGCCCGAGACGCTGAGGTTGTGTTGCAGGTCGGCGAGGTCGACCACCGCGCCCGGCGAGACCAGCTCGTCCACGACGGCGCGGGTCAGGACGGACCGGCCGTAGTCGATCCAGCGCATCTCGTCGCGCCGGTCGAGGGGCCGCGACTTGTCATAGAGGACCACCCGACCGTCCCGGTAGATGCAGTTGCTGGCGTCCCAGCGGTCCTCGTTGCGAACGACGGTCATCAGGGCCGGCGCCCCGCTCCGCTGCCACGCCTCCTCGGACGCGCGGGCGCTGGCCGGCAGGTACGAGTCGCCGTAGAGGACGAGGAACGCGTCCTCCAGCAGTCCCGCGTCCAGAGCCAGGCGCAGCGCGCCGGCGGTACCCAGCAGACGCTCGCCCTCGGCCGACCACGACACGTCGAGGCCGAACCGCGACCCGTCGCCCACGTGCGCCAGCAGCATGTCTCCGCGGTACCCGACGCAGTACAGGACCCGCTCGATGCCCTGCGCGGCGAGGAGCGACAGCTGCCAGTCGGCGAAGGGCCGGCCGAGCACCCGGACCAGCGGCTTCGGCACCGTCTCCGTCGCCGGCCGCAACCGTGTCCCCAGGCCACCGGCCAGGATCACGCACTGCAGCGTCATCTGTCCGCCGGCTCCTGGCGCGCGCTGGCGCGGTCCGCCTGGTGCGCGCTG
>Ga0066661_10001071_pt1 | contig 10614 bp, 10 predicted proteins | sample GraSoiAngelo_110_FD_66454 | JGI IMG/M metagenome (GOLD analysis project Ga0066661, IMG submission 66454) | Grasslands soil microbial communities from the Angelo Coastal Reserve, California, USA - 14_0903_12_30cm | ecosystem: Environmental > Terrestrial > Soil > Grasslands | place: USA... | reverse complement strand
GCCCTGGTCGGCCAGCAGCGCGATCCAGGCGTCCGCGTGCATCCGGAAGTGGTGCCCGCAGTCGCAGACGTAGACCTGCTCGCGGAGCTCCTCCGGCACCAGGCCGACCCCGCAGCTCGGGCAGTTGGTGGTGAGCGAGATCGGCGGCAGCCTGGTGCCGTACCTCGCGACGGTCTGGGCGCTCAGACCGACAGCCCTCCATCCACCACCAGCACGTGGCCGGTGATGAAAGACGCGCCCTCGGAGCAGAGGAACGCGACGGCGGCGGCGACGTCCTCGGGGGTGCCCTCGCGCTGCAGCGGCGTCATCTTGACCAGCTCGGCGACGATCTCGTCGTTGAGCGAGCCCCGGGTCAGCTCGGTGCGCACGTAGCCGGGCGCGACGGCGTTGCACGTGATGCTGCGCGACCCGATCTCCTTGGCGATCGCCTTCGTGAAGCCGATCAGGCCCGCCTTGGCGGCCGCGTAGTTGGCCTGGCCGGGGTTGCCGGTGATGCCCACGATGGACGTCATGTTGACGATCCGGCCCCAGCGCTTGCGCAGCATGCCGCTCATCACGGCCCTCGTCGTGTGGTAGGCCGACGTGAGATCCGTCTGGATGATGTGGTCCCAGTCCTCCGGCTTCATCCGCAACAGGAGATTGTCGCGCACCGCGCCGGCGTTGTTGACCAGCAGGTCCACGACGCCGAGCTCCTTCACCATCGCCTGGACGGCGGGGCCGTCGGATACGTCGCAGCGCACCGCACGGCCGCCGATCTCGTGGGCGGTCTGCTCGGCCGCCGCGGCGTCGGAGCGGTAGTTGACGACCACGGTCGCGCCCATCTTCGCCAGCGAGCACGACACGGCGCGCCCGATTCCCTTGCCGCCGCCCGTCACCAGCGCGGTGCGGCCTTCCAGCTCACGCGAGTTCAACGAAGAGCTCCTCCGCGTTCCAGGTGTCCACGCCGGGCAGGTGCTTGGCGGCCAGGCTGGCCAGGACGCGGCCCGGGCCCAGCTCGACGACCGTCGTCACCTGCATCGCGCGCAGCGACACCATCGTCCGCGCCCAGTCCACCGGGCGCAGCAGGTGGTTGCCCAGCTCCTGGCGCAGGTCGGTGAGCGAGGCGATCGCCTGCCCCGTCGCGTTGGCCAGGATCGGCAGCTGGGGCATCTCGATGGGCAGCCGGTCGAGCACGGCGCGGAACGTCGCGCCCGCCGCCTCCATCAGCGGCGAGTGCGCTGGCAGCGGCACGGTAAGGATGAGCGCCCTCCGTGCCCCCGCCGCCAGCGCCAGCCGCTGGGCCTCCTCGACCGCCGGCAGCTCGCCGGACAGCACGAACTGGACGTCCGCGTTGCGGTTGGCCAGGTACAGCCGGCCCAGCCGGGACGCCTCCAGCCGGATCGTCTCGACCCGGTCCTCGTCCAGGCCCACGATCGCGAGCATGCCGCCCGGCTGCGTCCGCGACGCCTCGGCCATGATCCGGCCCCGCTCCTGGACGAGCAGCAGGGCGGTCTCCCACGACACCGCCCGGCCCGCGGCCAGCGCCGTGAACTCGCCCAGCGAGTGGCCCGCCAGGACGCGCACCTGCTCCATGCCGTAGCTCTCGCGCCAGATCTCGTACGCCGCCCAGCACACGGTCATGACGCACGGCTGGATGTTCTCGGTCCGGTTGAGCTCCTCCTCCGGGCCCTCGAAGCAGAGCCGGCGGACCGGCATCCCGAGGATCTCCTCGGCGCGCTGGAACACCCGCTGCGCGGCCGGGTACCGCTCGTAGAGCCGGCGCCCCATCCCGGGCCGCTGCGCTCCCTGGCCCGGGAAGAGGAGGGCGATCGGCCCGCTCAGCGTCACTCCCATTCGAGCAGGCAGGCGGCCCACGTCAGGCCTGAGCCGAAGCCGGCGATCAGGATCCGGTCGCCGGAGTGGATGCGGTCCTGGCGGAGCGCGTCGTGCAGGGCGAGCGGGATCGTCGCGGTCGAGGTGTTGCCGTAGCGGTCGATGTTGACCATCACCCGATCCATCGGCAGGCCGATGCGCTGCGCCGCCGCCTCGATGATGCGGCTGTTGGCCTGGTGCGGGACCCACAGGTCGATGTCGTCCATCGTCATGTCCACGGCGGCGGTGACCGCGAAGGCCTGCCGGATGAAGATGTCCGTCGCGAACTTGAAGACGTCCGGACCCTTCATGGCGATTCGCGGGTTGGGCTCGCCGCTCACGTACCCGCCGCGCTCGATGTCGCCGCACGTGATCTTGTCGTAGCCGCGGCCGTCCGCGCCCAGGCACCAGCTCAGGAAGCCGGCGCCGCGCCCGGCCGGCCGCACGACGGCCGCGCCGGCGCCGTCCGCGAACAGGACGCACGTGGACCGGTCGGTCCAGTCCACCAGCCGGCTGAGCACCTCGGCGCCGATCACCAGGATCGTGTCGGCCCGCCCGCTGGCGACGTACGCGTCGGCCAGCGAGAGCGCGTAGGCGAAGCCGCTGCACGCGGCCAGCACGTCCATGGCGCAGCAGCCGGGGACGCCGAGCTCGTTCTGCACCCGGCACGCGATGCTGGGGAACGGGCCGTCCGGCGTGGACGTGGCGACGAGGATCATGTCCAGGTCCTCGGGCCGGGTCTCCGCCTGCTCGAGCGCGGCCCACGCCGCCTTCGCGGCGATCTCGAACGTCGGGGTGCCGGGCTCGGCCACCCGCCGCTCACGGATGCCGGTGCGCTCCGCGATCCACTTGTCCGACGTGTCGACCATCCGCTCGAGGTCCTGGTTGGTGACCACCCGCTCGGGCACGTGGACGCCGATGCCGGCGATGGCGCACCGGCGGCCCTGGCTGCGGTACGTGCGCAGCGGCAGGGCGTCCGAGCGCACTCGCGGGGCCTGCGTGACGGCCATGGCTTACGCCCGCGCCCGCTGGGCGGCCTTCTCCTCCAGGAACACCCAGAGGTCGCCGACGTTCTTCATCCGCTCCAGCTCGTCCTCCGGCAGCTCGACGTCGTACTTGTCCTCGACGGCGGCGATCAGCTCGACCAGGTCGAGGGAGTCGGCCGCCAGGTCGCGGGCGAAGCTGACGTTCAGCTGCACCTGCTCCGGGTCGACGCCGAGGATCTCCGCGGCCAGCTCCTGCAGCTCGGTGAAATCGAGGTCGGGCATCGCTTTTCTCTCCTATTCCTGCACTCGGCGGAACGCGAGCGTGGCGTTGTGGCCGCCGAAACCGAACGAGTTGGAGATGGCCACGTCGATGGTCGCCGGTCGGGCGCGGTTCGGCACGTAGTCCAGGTCGCACTCGGGGTCCTGCTCGTCGAGGTTGATGGTCGGCGGGATGAGCCCGCGGTCGATGGCCAGCACGCACGCGGCGGCCTCCATGGCGCCCGCGGCGCCCAGCAGGTGGGCGTGCACGGACTTGGTCGAGCTGACGGCGAGCTGGCCGGCATGCTCCCCGAAGACCTCGTGGAGCGCCTTCGTCTCGGCGACGTCGCCCAGCTTCGTCGAGGTGCCGTGGGCGTTGACGTAGTCCACGTCCTCCGGCTGGATGCCCGCCTTCCGGAGGGCGCGGCGCATGGCGCGGATGGCGCCTGCCCCCTCCGGGTGGGGGGCGGTGAAGTGGTACATGTCCGCGCTGGCGCCGTAGCCGATCACCTCGGCCAGCACGCGGGCGCCCCGTGCGCGCGCGAACTCCATCTCCTCCAGGACGAACATCACGCTGCCCTCGCCCATCACGAAGCCGTCGCGGCCGACGTCGAACGGGCGGCAGGCCCGCTCCGGCTCGTCGTTGCGCTCGCTGACCGCCTTGATCTGGCAGAACGCGCCCATCGTGAGCGGCGTGATAGTGGCCTCGGCGCCGCCGGCCAGCATCGCCTCGGCGTCGCCGCGCTTGATGATCTCGGCGGCCTCGCCGATCCCGTGGCCCGAGGAGGCGCAGGCGCTCACGATCGCGTAGTTGGGTCCGCCCGCGCCGCAGTGCATCGCGACGACGCCGGCGCCCATGTCGCAGATCATCATCGGCACGGTGAACGGGGAGATGCGGCGGACGCCGCGCTGGAGCAGCGCGGTGTGGTTGCGCTCGATCTCGTCCATGCCGCCGACGCCGGACGACACGATGACGCCGACCGCGTCTGGGTCGTGCTGGCCGGGATCGAGCTCCGCGTTGGCCAGCGCCTGCTTGGCGGCGGCGAGCGCGAACTGGCAGTAGCGGCCCAGGTGCCGCGCCGTCTTGCGGTCCATGTACTGGTCAGGCTGGAAGCCCTTGACCTCGGCCGCGATCTTCGTGCTGTAGTCGGTGGTGTCGAACTGGGTGATCGGCCCGACCCCCGAGACGCCCTCGACGAGGCTGGACCAGACGGTCTCGAGGTCGTTCCCGATGGGGGTCACGAACCCGAGGCCGGTGACCGCCACACGGCGGCCGTTCGTGTATGTCATCGGCGACAAGCCTACGGACCTCAGGTCGAAACCCGCCTCTGTCCGGTGTGGCAATTGCGGCCCACGACTTTGGACCTGTGGTCCAATGCGATCGCGCCGGGGGCAGGCACTACCCTGTTCCCGTGGTGTTCGAGGATCACGACCAGGAGATCGCGGACGGGCTCCGGCTCCAGGAGGCGACCGTCGCCGACCTGGCCGCGGCGATGGCGGACGGCCGGCTGACCGCCGCCGCGCTGGCCGAGCGCTACCTCGACCGCATCGAGCGGATCGATCGCCGGGGCCCGACGCTGCGGTCGGTCATCGAGGTGAACCCGGACGCCGCCGACATCGCCGCGCACCTCGACCGGGAGCGCGCCGAGCGGGGCCCGCGCGGGCCGCTCCACGGGATCCCCGTGGTGCTGAAGGACAACATCGACACGCACGACCGCATGCAGACGACGGCCGGGTCGCTGGCGCTGGCCGGCGAGCCGGCGCCGGCGGACGCCACGGTCGCGGCGCGGCTGCGCCGGGCCGGCGCGGTGATCCTGGGCAAGGCCAACCTCAGCGAGTGGGCGAACTTCCGCTCCACGCACTCGTCGAGCGGCTGGTCAGGCCGCGGCGGGCAGTGCCGCAACCCGTACGTGCTCGACCGCAACCCGTGCGGCTCCAGCTCCGGGTCGGCGGCGGCGGTGTCGGCGAACCTGTGCGCGGCGGCCCTGGGCACGGAGACGGACGGCTCGATCGTCTGCCCGTCCAGCGCCAGCGGCGTCGTGGGCATCAAGCCGACAGTCGGGCTGGTCAGCCGGGCCGGGGTGGTGCCGATCGCGCACAGCCAGGACACAGTGGGACCACACGGGCGCACGGTGGCGGACGCAGCGGCGGTGCTGGGTGCGCTCACGGGCGAGGACCCGCGCGACGCGGCGACGGCCGGGTCGGCCGCGCCTGGCCGGGCGCTCGGCGACTACACGCCGTTCCTGATCGCGGACGGCCTCCGGGGCGCGCGGATCGGCGTCGCGCGGACGACCGGGTTCGGCCGCAGCCCGAAGGTGGACGCGATCATGGAGGAGGCGATCCGGGCCCTGCGGGCCGCGGGCGCGATCGTGGTGGACCCGGCGGACATCCCGACGCAGGCGCAGCTCGGCGGCGAGAACGAGTCGACGGTCCTGCGGTTCGAGTTCAAGCAGGATCTGGCCGCCTATCTCACCGGGCGCCCGGGCGTGCCGATCCGGACGCTGGCCGACGCGATCGCGTTCAACCTGGCGCACGCTGGCGAGGAGCTGGCGTGGTTCGGCCAGGAGCGGTTCGAGGAGGCGGAGGCGACCACCGACCTGAGCGACCCGCGCTACGTGGAGGCGCTGGCGCAGGGCCGGGCGCTGGCGGGAGCGCAGGGCATCGACGCGGCGCTGGCGGAGCACCAGCTCGACGCGCTGGTCGCCCCGACCGGCGGCCCGGCGTGGGTGACCGACCTGGTGGGCGGCGACCACGGCGTCACTGGCAGCTCGACCGCGGCGGCCCAGGCGGGGTACCCGATCGTGACGGTGCCGGCGGGCTTCAGCCACGGCCTGCCGGTGGGCCTGTCGTTCATCGGCCGGGCGTGGAGCGAGCCGACGCTGATCCGGCTGGCGTACGCGTTCGAGCAGTGCACGCGGGTCCGCCGCCGCCCGGGCTTCGCCCCGACGATCGAACTGCCCTCCGGTACCATCTCAGCGGGATGACCATGGCACAGCTCCGGGAGTACCGGGAGGAGATCCTCGGCATCGCCCGGGAGCGGGGAATCACGAGCGTACAGGTGTTCGGGTCGGTGGCCCGGGGCGACGCGCGCCCGGACAGCGACGTGGACTTCCTGGTCCAGTTCGAGCCGGGCCGGAGCATCCTGGACCAGGGCGGCTTCCTGGTCGAGGTCGAGGAGCTGCTCGGACGGTCAGTCCACGTGGTGAGTGTCGGCGGCCTGAAGGGCCACTTCGGCGCGCACGTCAGAGCGGAGGCCACGCCACTCTGATCGATCGGGACGCCGACCACCTCCGCTACATCGTGGAGTCGGCCGAGCTTCTCGCGGGCTGGAGGCGCCGCGGCAAGGCAGCGTTCCAGGAGGACGTCCTCCTGCAGGCCGGCGTGATGTACCGAATGCACACCCTGGCGCAGTCGGCGTCGATGCTGTCCGACGAGATCAAGCACCGGCATGTGGACGTCGACTGGAGGGGCATCCGCGGCTTCCGAAACATCGTGGTCCACGGGTACCTGCGAGAGTTGGACATGGACCTCGCCTGGCAGTTCCTGGAGGAGAAACTCGACCAGCTCGGCGCCGTCGCCGCTGCGGAACTCCGGCGCAAGGGCTGCGACTAGCTCAGAACCGCCAGCGGGTGGCCGTGCCGTGGAAGGCCGAGCCGCGGTCGTTGCCGGACTCGTCGGACACCCAGCCGAACGCCACGCGGGGCCTGACCGCGTACAGCGGGCCCGGCATGCCGTGCGGGTCCACGTCCCAGTGGTACTTCTCGTTGTAGGCCGCGATCACCAGCTCGACCAGCGAGACGTCCGCGACCGGCTGTGCCGTGCCCTCGACGATCACCGTCTCGCTCCCGCTCTCCAGGTGGACGGTGATCTCCCTGTTGTGGTTCAGGTTCTCCGCCGCCAGCGAGCCGGTGCTGAAGTAGAACGCGTCCTCCAGCCAGACGCCCCAGACCGGCCGTGCGTGCGGGCGGCCGCTCGGCCGGGTCGTGGCGATCCAGTAGTTCCTCGCGCGTTCCAGCCGCTCGACCGCCCAGCTCCAGGGCAGCCGCACCGGCTCGAGGTAGCCGCCGAACATGCGCGGACGGTCGGTGCGCGGCTCGAGCATCACCGGGCCATTGTGCGCGCGACCGGCCGGCGACCGCCGCCCGGAACGCGCGTTACGCGCCGGCCCGGGCCGGCAGGTACGGGCTCGGGTCCACGGGCGTCCCGTTCACCCGCACCTCGAAGTGCAGGTGGACCCCGGTCGAGTTGCCCGTCGAGCCCTCCACGCCGATCTGCTGGCCCTGCGTCACCGTCTGGCCCACCTTGACCATCGTCACGGTCAGGTGACCGTACAGGGTCACGATGCCGCCGCCGTGGGCGATGATCACGTAGTTGCCGTAGCCGGTCGTGCCCGAGCCGACCGCCGCCACGACGCCGTCCGCCGCGGCGCCGATCCGCGTGTTGGACGAGGCCAGGTCCAGGCCCGTGTGGAAGTGCGGGAAGCCGAACATGGCCGGCTCCAGCCAGAGCGTGCTGGGCCCGAAGCCCTGCGTCAACGTCGCCCCCTGGATCGGCCACGCGAGGAGCGTGCCGGCCGGCGCCGTCTGCGTGCCACCGTAGGTCGTGGCGGGCGGCGGCGGGAGGGCCGAGCTGTTCAGCGTCGTCCACACCTGCGCCTGCTGCCAGACCAGCTGCTCGGCCGTGGCGATCAGCTCCTCCTGACGCTGCCGGAGCATTGCCGTGATCTGCTCCACGACCGACGCGCCCTGCGTGTCCAGGCCGTCCAGCGCCGACTGCGTGTCGTCGATCGCCGACTGGAGCTGGTCGCTGCTGTCCTGCTCCTGCGACGCCAGGTCCTGCAGCTCCGTGATCGCCTGGTTGAGCTGGTCCTGGGCCTGCTGCTCCTGGTCGGCCGCGTTCTGGCGGTCCGTCTGGTCCTGCTGCTGCTGCTGCAGGTCGCTGCTCAGCTTCCGCTCCAGCGCGTCCGCCCGCAGCGCGGCCGCGGTCAGGTCGCTCGTCTGGGTCACCATGTCGCGCACGCTGCCGGCCCGGAGCAGGCGGAGCAGCAGGGCGTCGGGCTGGACGTAGAGGTACCGGGCCAGGACGCCGATCTGGGCCCGCGTGTTGTCGATGTCGGTCTGGGTCGTGCTGATCTGGTCGTCCAGCTGCGCGATCTGGTCGTTCAGCGAGTCGATCTTGTTCTGGCTGGTGTCGATCTGGTTCTGCAGGCGGTTCTGGAGGTCCGCGTTCTGGTTCATCGCGTCGGAGAGCTGCTGGATCGTGGACAGCGCGTCGGCCATCCCGCCGCCGAGCTGCTGGCGCGCCTGGTCGATCACCTGCTGCGTGGCCGCGTCCGTCGTGGGCGCCGCGTCGGGCGTCGAGGTGGCCGGGTTGTCAGTCGCGGTCGAGGTGGGCGCGGGTGTGGGCGTCGGAGTGCCGCCGTTCGTCCCCGGCGATGTCGTGCCGCTGGGCGTCGGTGTCGGAGTGGGAGTCGGCGTGGGCGTGGGCGCCGGGGTGGCGCTCGGAGTCGCGTTCGGCGTGGGAGAGGGCGAAGGCGTGTCGGCGGGCGTGGCCGTCGCGGCGGCGGTGGGCGCGGGCGTGGGCGTTGCTGTCGGGGTTGGCGTGGACGTGGGCGTCGGGCTCGGGTCCGCCGCGGCCGATGCGCTCGCCGAGGGACTCGGCGACGGCGTGTCCGCCAGCGCCAGCCCCGGCGCCATCGCGAACAGCATCGCGGCGATCGTCGCGGGCACCAGCGCTCGCTTCACGTGCGCAGCCTCCTGAACGCGAACAGGGCGGACACCGCGCCGAGGCAGATGCCCAGCGCGGCCACCGCGGTCAGCGCGGTGGCGACCTCCGGCACGGTCAGACCGGGCAGGACCTCGACGAACAGGTGGCGGGCGCCGTACAGCGCGGCCAGGCACGTGCCCGCCACGACGAGGCCCGCCAGCACCCCCGCGAGGCCGCCGGTCAGCGCGCCCTCGACGCCGAGGCGGGCCCTGACCAGCCATGGCGAGGCGCCGACCAGCTGCATCGTCAGGAGCTCGTCCCGCCGCGCCAGCACCGCCGACCGGATCGAGTTCGAGCTGATCACGTACGTGATCAGCAGCAGCAGCAGCCCGAAGCCGCCGGCCACGCCCGCCGCCACCAGCGTGAACTGGCGGAGCCGGTCGTACGTGCCGGCGTCGTACGACGTCGGGCTGCGCGTGTCGACCGCGGGCTCGCCCGCCGCCGTCTTCGCCACCGCCGAGACGTTGCTCGGGCTGTCCACGGTGACCTCGAAGCTGGCCGGGAACGGGTTCGAGTCGGAGAGGCTGGCCAGGTCGCCCAGCCCGGGCCGCGTCTGGGCCTGCTTCATCGCCTGGTCCTTGTCGATGTACTTCACCGAGCGCACGTGGGGCAGCGCGGCGAGCTCCTGCCGCGACTGGTCCACCTGGTCGCTGCCGGCGCCGTCGGCGAGGTACACGTGGAGCACGGACGCCTCCGACGACTGCGCGACGAGGAGGCTGCGGACGGCGAAGCCCGAGACCGAGATGATCCCCGCCAGCAGGAGCAGCAGCGTGATCGAGCCGAGCGCCGGCGCCGCCGTGCCGAAGTTGCGCAGCCAGCTCGCGGCAGCGCCTCCGACGGCCAGCCGGCCGACGTTGACGACCGGCGTCCAGGGCCAGCGCCGCGGCCGCCGGTCGGCCGACTTCGGGCGCTCCGGCGGCGGCGTGTAGCCGAGCACGAACTGCATGACCTTCCCGATGCGCTTGCCCAGCCCGACCTTCGGCCGCGGCACGAGGGGCGGCGGCGGCGCCTGGTAGCCGAGCACGAGCTGCGCGATCTCGCTCGCCCGCCGCCGCAGCTCGGCGCCGCGGGGCTTCGCGTGCCCGTTCCCGTTGCTCGGCGGCGTCATCGCGGCCAGCGGCGCGAACAGGTGGGACGGCTTCGCTGCCCCGTTGGATCGGCCGTTCCCGTCGCCCGAGCCGGTGACCCGCTCGCTGACGGCCATCCGCTCGAGCACCTGGCGCGGCGGCGCCCACGCGCCCCGGGCCGGGGCGGCGCGGGCCGCGGACCGCGCCGGCGCCGGCGGCGGCGTGTACCCCAGCACGAACTGCGCGACCTGGCCGCCGCGGGCGAGCACGGTGACCCTGCGCCTCGGCGCCGGCGGCGGAGGCGGCGTGCAGCCCAGCACGAACTGCATCAGCTGGCCCGTCCGGGCGCCGAGGCCCGGCGCGGCACGGTGGCGCGCGGCCACCAGGGCCGCCGCGGTGCCGTTGCCCAGCAGCGGCGCCCGGGCCGGCATGTCCGCCACGATGCGGCCCTCGCGCAGCTCGACCACGCGGTGGGGCCGGGAGAGGGCCAGCTCGACGTCGTGCGTCGCCACCACCACCGTGGTGCCGGCGGCGCAGCGGCGCTCCAGCAGCTCGACGACCCGTTCCGCGTTGCCGCGGTCGAGGTTGGCCGTCGGCTCGTCGGCGAGGAGCAGCACGGGGTCGTGACCGAGCGCGCGGGCGATGGCAAGCCGCCGCTGCTGCCCGCCGGACAGCTGGTGCGGGTA
>Ga0066661_10001068_pt1 | contig 10628 bp, 7 predicted proteins | sample GraSoiAngelo_110_FD_66454 | JGI IMG/M metagenome (GOLD analysis project Ga0066661, IMG submission 66454) | Grasslands soil microbial communities from the Angelo Coastal Reserve, California, USA - 14_0903_12_30cm | ecosystem: Environmental > Terrestrial > Soil > Grasslands | place: USA... | reverse complement strand
GGGCTTCACGGTGGCCACGCTGGAGCCGATCGTGGGCTGCATGCCACCACCCGGCCGCGTGATCGCGGCGCTCCAGGAGATCGCGGCCAGGCGCGCCGAGCCGGTGCCGGTGCGGGCCCGGGCGGGCGCCCGGTGAGGGCGGCGCGGGCCGACGCGGTCGTCGTCGGCCTCGGCGCGGCCGGCGGGCTGGTGGCCGCGGAGCTGGCCCTCGGCGGCCTCCGCGTCGTCGGCCTCGACCGGGGCCCGAGCCAGACCGACGCGGACTTCCGCTACAAGCAGGACGAGATCAAGTACTACGTCCGCGGCACGGGCATCCCGGGCCGCGGCGCGGACCCGATGACCTGGCGGTCCGACGCGGCCACGCGGGCGGTGCCGCTGCCCTGGGCGGCCGAGGTCTACCCGTTCGCCGACCCGCTCCACCTGCCCCCGGCGGAGGGCACCGGCGGCGGATCGGTGCGCTGGACCGCCGCGGCGTGGCGGTTCCGGGAGGCCGACTTCCGGATGCGCAGCGCGATCGTGGAGCGCTTCGGCGCCTCCGCCCTGCCCGAGGGCTGCACGCTCGCGGACTGGCCGATCGGCTACCGCGACCTGGAGCCGTACTACGACCGGGTCGAGTGGGAGCTGGGCGTCTGCGGCCGGGCCGGCAACGTCGGCGGGCGCATCCTCGCGGGCGGCAACCCGTTCGAGTCGCCCCGGCGCCGGGGCTACCCGATGCCGCCGCTGCGCCGGGGGACGGCCGACGCCCGGTTCGTGGAGGCCTGCCGGCGCCTGGGCTTCCACCCGTTCCCGCAGCCCGCGGCGATCGCGTCGCGGCCGTACGCGGGCCGCGCCGCCTGCACGTACTGCGGGCACTGCCACGGCTATCCCTGTCACGTGGGCGCCAAGGCGTCCACGCACCTCTCGCTGCCCGCCGCCGTCGCGGCCGGCAACCTGGACGTGCGACCGCACGCGCGCGCGACCCGCGTCCTGAGGGACGCGGCCGGCCGCGTCCGCGGCGTCAGCTACGTGGACGTCATGAACCGCACGGTGGAGGTGGCATCGGAGGTCGTGGTCCTGGCGTGCTACATGCTCGAGAACACGCGCCTGCTGCTGCTCTCCGGCATCTCCGGCGGCGGGCACGCCGGCCGGCACTACATGACGCACAACTACGGCGACCTGCGCGGGCTCCTGCCCGAGTGGACGAACCCGTTCATGGGACCGCAGGTCGCCGGGAGCGTGGTCGACGACGTCACCTCGGAGCTGATCCCCGACAACGACGCCGGCGTCGTGTGGGGCTCGCCGGTCATCGGCGAGGGCGGCGACGTCCAGCCCATCGAGGCGGCGCACATGCGGCCGGCCGGCGTGCCGCGCTGGGGCGGCGGGCTGAAGCGGTGGCTGCGCGAGAGCTACCGGCACCTCTACCAGATGTGCAGCCAGACGACGAGCCTGCCGTCGCCGGCCTCCTGGTGCGACCTGGACCCCGAGCTGCGCGACCCGCTCGGCCTGCCGGTGCTGCGCATCACGCACGAGTGGAGCGACTACGACCGCCGGGCGGCCGAGTACATGATGGGCGTGAAGCGCCGGCTGGCCGCCGAGATGGGCATGACGGACTGGTGGGAGGCGCCCGCCGCCCCGCGCTACCACGTGTCCAACCACGAGGCCGGCACGTACCGGATGGGCGAGGATCCCGGCTCGTCCGTGGTGGACCGCTTCGGACAGAGCCACGAGTGCTCCGGGCTGTACCTGACCGGGGGCGGGCTGTTCCCGAGCTACGGGTCGTACAACCCGACGGAGACGATCCAGGCGCTGGCGCTCTGGAGCGCGGACCACATCCTGGGCCGGTGAGCGGGCCGCGCGACCGCTGGACCCTGAGCGGGTTCGGCGACGAGATCGCGAGCGACCTGGAGGAGCAGGTCGCCGGGCTGCGGGTGCTCGACGTGACCCGGCTGGAGCTCCGATCGGCGTGGGCCACGAACGTGGTCGAGCTGGACCGGGCGGCGCTGGACCGGACCGCGGCGGTGCTGAGCGACGCGGGGATCGGGGTCTCCGCCATCGCCTCGCCGGCCGGCAAGTCGCCTGTCGAGGGCGACCTCGCGCGCGAGCTGCGCCGCCTGGACGCCGCCTTGGACGCCGCGGAGCGGCTCGGCACGAGCGTGGTACGGGTCTTCTCCTTCTACGTGCGGGGCCGGCCGGCGGCGCACCGGGACGAGGTGCTGCGGCGGATGGCGGCCATGGCGGCGAGGGCGTCGGCGCGGGGCGTCACGCTCGTGCACGAGAACGAGTCCGGCATCTACGGCGACGTGCCCGAGCGCTGCCGCGACCTGGTCGAGTCCGTGGGCTCGCCGGCGCTGCGCGTCGCGTTCGACCCGGCCAACTTCGCCCTGGCCGGCATCCGGCCGTGGACGGACGCCTGGCCGCTGCTGCGCGAGCACGTCGTCCACTTCCACGTCAAGGACGCGGTCGCCGTGGCGGGCCGCCAGCCGGCCCTGCTGCCGGAGGCCGCGGTGCTGGACTGCATCCGCCCGGCCGGCGAGGGCGACGGCGAGCTGCCCGAGCTGCTCGCGGCGCTCGACCGCGAGGGCTACGCCGGCGTGCTGACCGTGGAGCCACACCTGCGACGCCGCCTGCCCGACCGGGACGGACCCGCCTGCTTCGCGGTCGCGGTGGCGGCCCTGCGGGACCTGCTCGCCTCCCACGCGGGCTCCACGCGGATCACGGCGGGGTAACGATGGGCCCAGCTGTGGGATGCGGACGACCCCGGCGCTGGGAGCCCTGCTGGTCGGCGCCGGCCACGCCGTGGCGATGCCCCTCCTGGGCGGTTCGTGGTGGCCCGTCGCCGTCTCGCCCCTCGTCGGAGGCGGCCTCGGCCCCGCCTTCACGGCCATGCCCGCGCTGATCGCGTCCGCCACCCCCTGGTTGCAGCTATCCGGAACCGACGATGTTCGCTCGAGAGGAGGGACCGCCGTGACCGAGACCATCGCCGTCAGCTGCTCGTGTCGTGAAGCGTGCGAGCCGGTGGCGGCTCCATGAGCCAGAGCCTCACGCTCGCCGGCATCTCGTTCGTCGTCGGCGTCCTGACGGGCCTGACCGGCGTCGGCGGCGGCGCTGTCCTGACGCCGGCCCTGATCCTGCTGGGCATCCCGCCGCTGGCCGCGGTGTCCAACGACCTCGTGGCCTCGCTCGTGATCAAGCCGTTCGGCGCGGTGGTCCACGCCGGCCGCCGCACGGTCGAGCCGAGGCTGCTGTTGTGGCTCTCCGTGGGCTCAGTGCCGTGCGGGTTCATTGGCGCGCTCGTGGTGACGCTGATCCCCGGCCCCCAGCATGCGAACGCGGTCGTCAAGGCGCTGGTCGGCGCCACACTGGCGCTGGTCGCGGTGCTGCTCCTGCTCCGGCTCCACTCGAGCCGCCGCACGCCGGCGCATTCCGACGAGCCGGTGCGCGTCCGCCGGGTGGCGACGGTCGCGCTGGGTGCGGCGGCGGGACTGCTCGTGGGCATGACCTCGATCGGCTCGGGCTCGGCCGTCGCCGCCGGGCTGCTGCTGCTCTATCGACGCCTGCCGGCGGCCAGGATCGTGGGAACGGACGTCGCCCACGCGATTCCGCTCGTCGCCTCCGCGACGGCCGGCCACCTGCTGTTCGGCCAGGTGCACCTCTCGCTCGCGGTCACGCTGGTCGGCGGCGGCGTCCCCGGCGTTCTGATCGGGTCGTACCTGACCGGCAGGATCCCCAACAACGCTCTGCGAAGCGGACTGGCGGTGCTGCTGGTCGCCACGGCGACGACGCTGCTGTCGTCCTCGATCGCACTGGTCGTGGCCGCATCGGCGGCGGCCGCGGCCCTGGCGGCCACGATGGCGGTCGTTCGCGCGCCCGGCCAGCTGCGCGTCTGGCCGGTGAGGTGAGCGTGGGGGGGTGGTGGGCGGCCCGGGACTCGAACCCGGGTGGCCGCGATCAACGTCGCCGCCCCCGCCATTCGCATGACCGCCTCCGCAAGGACCGCATGCTGGGCGACCTGTGGATCGCCGTTGGCCGGCGGCCCGCGGCGCCGTCTTCTGTTACGCCTCGGGGATGTCGCGGCCGAAGGCTTCCGGGGTCACGGTCTCTGGTTCCGGGCCGCCGCGTATTCCCGTGTTCAGTCCGTCGAGCGTTTTCAGCTGGTCCTCGGTGAGCTCGAAGTCGAAGACGTCGAAGTTGGCGGCGATTCGTTCGGGATTCACCGACTTCGGGATCGCCGATCGTCCCTCCTGGAGGTGCCAGCGCAGCATGACCTGGGCCGGCGTCTTGCCGTGCTCGGCGGCGACCCGGCCGATGAGCGCGTCGTCGAAGGTGCTGTTCCCGTTCCCGCGGTAGCTGGTGATGCCGCCCATCGGCGACCAGGCCTGGGTCAGGATCTTCTGCGCCGCGTTCGCTCGCTGCACGTCCGGCTGCGTGAAATACGGGTGGACTTCGACCTGGTTGACCGACGGGACGATGCTCGACCGCTCGAGGAGCGCCGCGAGGTGCTCGGGCATGAAGTTGCTCACCCCGATCGCGCGGACGCGTCCCTCCGAAAGGAGCGTCTCCAGGGCGCGGTAGGCCTCGACGGTCCTGTCGAACCGAGTCGGAACCGGCTGGTGCAGAAGCAGCAGGTCGATCTGCTCGACGCCGAGCTTGCCCGCGCTCTTCTCGAAGGCGTGCAGCGTCTCGTCGTAGCCGTAGTCGCTGATCCACACCTTGGTCTCGATGAACACCTCGGACCGATCCAGGCCAGAGCGCCGGATGCCGTCGCCGACCTCGCGTTCGTTGAAGTACGACGCCGCGGTGTCGATGAGGCGGTAGCCGACTCGGAGTGCTTCTTCGACCGAGGCCGCGGTCACGTCCGCAGGGGTCTGGAACACGCCGAAACCCAGCGCTGGCATCTCCACACCGCTGTTCAGGGTCAGGTCCATGCTCGTACCCCTACGGCGCGGCCCACGCCGCCGTGGCATTGGCTCCTCGAGTGCCGGTGTGCGGCGATGGCCACATCAGTCCTCGGTGATCTTCTTGAGTTGGGTGATCGCGGTGACCGCGTTGGGCCAGCCGGCGTAGAAGGCCAGATGCGTGATGGCCTGGACGAGTTCATCCCTGGTGAGCCCGTTGTCCAGAGCCCTGCGCAGGTGCGAGCCGAGCTGCTCGGTGCGGTAGAGCGAGACCAGAGCCGCGACCGTCACCAGGCTCCGGTCCCGCGGGGAGAGCCCGGGATCGGACCACACCTGCCCGAAGAGCACCTCGTCGGTCAACCGCACCAGCTCGGGCGCGGTCTCCCCGAGCAGCTGCTGGGCCGGGGTCTTCCCGGTATCGGTCATCCGCTCATTCTCTCCCACCATGGCGCCGGACCCGCTCGCGGAGGGCATGGCCGGTGCGCCTATCCGACCGCCACGGTCGTGGACAGCCGGAGGTCTCGCGACGACGCGCCCACCTGCACGACCGACGTGCCGGACGCGATGACCCAGGCCTGCCGGTCCACCGACCAGTAGGACAGGACGCGGCTGTCCACGTGGAGCGTGACCTCGGCCGTCTCGCCGGGCCGCAGCGTGACCCGGGCGAAGCCGCCCAGCGCGCGGTCGGCCATCGGCACCGGCGCCGATGACGGCGCCCCGACGTAGACCTGGGGCACCTCCGACCCGGTCCGCCACCCGCTGTTCCGCACCCGGAAGCTCACCTCCAGCCCGCCATCCTCCGTTCGCGCGCGCAGGCTGGAGTACGAGAACCGGGTGTAGGACAGGCCGGCGCCGAACGGGAACAGTGGGGTGATGCCCTGGTGGTCGTACCACCGGTAGCCGACGAGGATCCCCTCCGAGTACTGCTCGACGGTCTGCCCGGCCGGAGCGCCCGCCAGCGGCACGCCCGGGTACCGCTCCGCCGAGCCCGCCACCTGGGTATCCGCCTCCGAGGCCGGGAACGTCACCGGGAGCCGGCCGCCCGGATCGGCCCGTCCGAGCAGGACGTCGGCGGTAGCCGCGCCGCCCTCCTGGCCCGGATACCACATCTCGAGGACGGCCGCGACGCGATCGACCCACGGCATCAGCACCGGGTCGCCCGTGTCGAGCACCACCACCGTGTGAGGATTGGCGGCCGCGACCGCCTCGATGAGGGCGTCCTGGCTGCCGGGCAGCGACAGCGATGCGCGGTCGCGGCCCTCGGTCCCCTCGTCGTAGGCGAACACCACCGCGGTTCGAGCCCGCCGGGCCGCGGCCGCCGCCTGGTCGATGTTCGCCTGGCGCACCTCGGGCGTCACCCACGCGAACCGGATCTGCAGCGGGGTCAGCGCACCGGCGTTCCCGGTGATCACGACGCCGTAGGCGACGCCCGCTGTCAGCTGCGCCGAGCTGTTCGAGTTGGTCAGGCCGTCGATCGTCGGGATGAGGCTGCCGCCGGCGAAGCCACCGGTCGACCCGCTGGCGACCACGGTCCCGTCCGGAGCCCGCACCGTCAGCGAGGCGGCGCCGCCCGCTCCCTGCACCTTGAGGTCGTACGCACCGCTGGTCGGGACGGTCAGCGTCCCCGTCCACGTCGTGCGCGAGCCCGCCGGCAGAGCGGCCGAGCCGGTGAAGTCGACCTGTGGGTCCACGGTGGTCGCACCCGTGGCCACGTCCGTCCGGAGCAGGCCGGCGCCGGCCGCACCGCCGGGCGGGGTCAGCGCGCCCCGGGTCACGGGCACGCCGTCCAGGTCGTCGCCGACCGCGAAGTCGATGCCGGCACCGGACGCCTCGCTCCGGAGCGCCGCCAGGGGGCTGATCTCGCGCGCGGTGAACCCGGCCACGCGGGCGCTCCCGCCGCCGCCCACCAGCAGCTGCCGGGAGGTCGGCCCGATCACCGCCAGCGAGCGGAGGCTGGCCCCGGACAGGGGCAGCACCCCGCCCTCGTCCTTCAGCAGGACCGCACCGGCCTCAGCCACCGTTCGGGCGACGCCGGCGTCCGCGTCGACGTCGATCGGCGGCCGCGGCCGGCTGACGACAGGTGCGCCGGACGGCGACGCGCCGTCGAGCAGACCGAAGCGGTCCATCGTCGAGAGGATGTGGCGGACGGCGCCGTCGACGATCGACCGGGGGATCAGGCGATTCACGACGTCGGCCCTGACCGTCGCGAAGTTGTTGCTCGCGAACTCCTCGTCGAGGCCGGCCTGGAGCTGGAACGCCGCCGCCTGCCCGGGCGTGGTCTGGCCCGACGTCACGTCGCCCGAGGCCACGTTGCGCGCGGCGCCGTAGTCGGACAGGACCCAGCCGGTGAAGCCCCACTGCTCGCGCAGGATGTCGGTCAGGAGCGCCCCGTTGGAACAGGCGTGCAGGCCGTTCACCAGCGGGTACGCGCACATGACGGCGCCGGCACCGGCGTCGATCGCCGCCTGGAAGGCCGGTAGCTCCATCTCGTGCAGCGTCCGGTCGTCGACCTCGACGTCGACGTTCATCCGGTTGGTCTCCTGGTTGTTCTCCGCCAGGTGCTTGATCGTGGCGATCACGCCCTGGCTCTGGACGCCCCGGGTCTCGGCGGTCACCAGGTCGCTCTGCAGCAGCGGGTCCTCGCCCAGCGTCTCGAAGTTGCGGCCGGCCTGCGGGACCCGGACCAGGTTGACCATCGGGCCGAACAGCACGTCCTGGCCCACGGCCCGAGCGTCCCGACCGAGGACGACGCCGTACCGCCGGGCCAGCTCCGTGCTGAACGAGGCGGCCATCGACACCGGCGCCGGCAGGGCCGTGGTCGGGGTGAGCGGGTTGCGGACGCCGGCCGGTCCGTCGGTGAACCGGATGGCGGGGATGCCGAGCCGGGGCACGCCGGGCACGAAGCCCGTCGCGCCGTTGGGCGTCGGGTCCGGCACGCCCGCGCCGGGCGAGCCGGTGAGCATGGCGATCTCCTCGTCGAGCGTCATCGCGTGCACCAGCGCGTTCACCCGGGCCACGTCGATCGATGCGCGCGGCAGCGGCGGCAGGGCGGCGCCGGTGGCACCGGCCGCGCCACCGCTGACGGCGAGGAGGACGGTTGCCGCGGCGAGCAGCACCCGCCCGCGCAGTGATCGAAGCCTGCCGATACCGGTCATGTCCACCCTCCCTCTTCTCGGTTGCCTCAGCTCTCGCACGCGAAGGACGCCGGCCCCGGCTCGACGTCGATGGAACGTCCGTCCGGCAGCTCCACCCGGGCGGTCGTGCCCGGGGGGATCACCACACGCAGGTGGAAACGACCGCCCTCGATTCGCCACGACGACTCGATGCGCCCGTACGGCGAGTCGTGTGCGGCCTCCGCCCACTCGATCCTGCGGCCAGGCCGCGGGCGGATGGCGAACCTGCGGTAGCCAGCTCCGTCGTCCGGCAGCTGGATGCCGGCCACTCGCGTGTGCAGGAAGGAGATGACGGCGCCCTTGCTGTAGTGGTTGAGCGATGCGTGCGGGACACCGTCGCCGTCGATGCCGTCCCACTGCTCCCAGATGGTGGTCGCGCCCCGATCGATCATCGACAGCCACGACGGCGCGGTGTCCTGGAAGAGGAGCTCGTACGCGAGATCCAGGTGGCCGCTGTCCGCCAGGACCGGCAGCAGGTCGGGTGTGGCCAGGAAGCCGGTGCCGAGGTGGGTGCCCGCCTCGCGGACCAGCGTGACCAGGTTGGCGGCGGTCGGCGCCCGAAGCTCGTCGGGGACGAGCCCGAACGCGAGGGCCCTGACGTGGTTCGCCTGCGTGTGCGGACTGATCCGCCCGTCGGGCCCGATGTACTCGGCCTGCCACGCCCCGCGCACGGCATCCGCGAGCCGCGCGTAGCGCGCCACGTCGTCCTCCCGTCCCAGCAGGGCCGCGATTCGCGCCAGCAGCGACGCCGAGCGACACAGGAACGCCGTCGCCACGTCTCCCTTGTCGAGCGTCCGGAACGTGGCGAAGTCGGGGGACGACTCGCCCGGGGCCAGCCACTCACCCCAGTGGAAGCCGGAGTCCCACAAGAAGGCCTCGTGCGGGGCCGGCTGCGGACGCCGCGCCGCGCGGTCCGGATGCCGCGCCTCCCTGGCAGTCCGCGCCGCGAACTCGACCCAGGCGACCATCGACGCCCACTGGTCCTCCAGCACCTGCCGGTCACCGTAGTTCCGCCAGATCTCCCAGGGCACGATCACCGCGGCGTCTCCCCAGCCCGCCGAGCCCGTCAGCGACGTCAGGAAGTCGTCGTCGCGCTCCGCGGTGCGACCGGGGTCGGGCACGACGTTCGTCACCCTTCCGTCCCGCCACTGATCGGCGGCCAGGTCGCGCAGCCACTTGAGCGAGAAGCCGGCCACGTCGTACAGGAACGCCGCCGTGGGGACGAAGAGCTGCCAGTCGCCGGTCCAGCCGGCGCGCTCGCGCTGGGGGCAGTCGGTCGGAACGTCGCAGGCGTTGCCGCGGAAGCTCCACACCGCCGCTTCGTGGAGCCGGTTGACCCGCTCGTCGCTGCACCGGAACCACCCCGTGCGGCGGAGGTCGGTATGCACCACGACGCCGGTCACGTCGTCCTGCGTGAGGGATCCCTGACACCCCTCCACCCGGACGAACTGGAACCCATGCATGGTATGCCGCGGCTCGAAGGCGTCCTCCGCCCGCCCCGCCGAAGTCACGCGGTCGACCTGCCCCGCGCCGAGAAGCTCCCCGGTGTCGTGGTTCCTGGGGCGCAGGTGCTCCATCGTGACATCGCCGTCGGCGCCGAGGGCCTCTCCGTGCGTCAGCGTCAGCCTGGTTCCGGCCGGACCCAGGTTCGTGACGCGCACCCAGCCGTTGACGTTCTGACCCAGGTCGACGACGTGCCGGCCCGGGCCCAGCGCGCTCACACGAACCGGACGCAGCACCTCGACGCGGCGGACCGGTGGCGCAGGCGACGACACCAGGCGCGACAGGTCGTGGTCCGCCGGCTCGACCGGGCTCCAGCAATCCTCCGTCGTGCCGGGCGAGGCCCATCCGCAGCGGGCCCGTTCGAGGTCGACCTCCTGGCCCTCGATCAGGTCCGCGGCCACGATCGCCCCGTTCGTGGAGCGCCAGTGAGGCCCCGTACCGAGAACGATGGTCTCGCCGCTCCCGATCTCGACCTGCAACTGGACCAGCAGCGCCAGTCGATGTCCGTAGCCGTTCGCACGGCGGTGGTAGCCGGTCTCGCCCCGATACCACCCGTCGGTCAGCACCGCGCCGATCACGTTGTCACCGGGCGCCAGAAGGCCCGTCACGTCGTAAGTCTGGACCTGGAGCGTGTGGTGGTAGCTCGTGAAGCCCGGCGTGAGCTCCATGTCGCCCACCCGCGCGCCGTTCAGGAAGAGCTCGTAGACACCGTGCGCGGTCGCGTAGGCGCGGGCACGGGCGGCGCGATCCGGCAGCCTGAACGCACAGCGCAGCAGATGGGCCGGCCGCCGTCCAGGCGGCGGCACCACGTCCTCGACGGGGGCCACCCACCGCGCCCGCCAGTCGCTCGGGTCCAGCAGTCCGGTCTCCCACCACGAGGGTGCGGACCAGCGGCTCTCGCCCACATCTGTCCAGACCTGGACCCGCCACTCGACTCGCCGGCCCGACCCTGGCTCCGGTCCGCCGTACGGCACGAGCACGCTGTCCGGCGATTCGACCCGGCCAGAGTCCCAGTCACCGGCCTGCACCCGGTACGCGACCTGCCGCCCCACACCCTCCGGCAGCCACCACGAGAGTC
>Ga0066661_10001057_pt1 | contig 10647 bp, 8 predicted proteins | sample GraSoiAngelo_110_FD_66454 | JGI IMG/M metagenome (GOLD analysis project Ga0066661, IMG submission 66454) | Grasslands soil microbial communities from the Angelo Coastal Reserve, California, USA - 14_0903_12_30cm | ecosystem: Environmental > Terrestrial > Soil > Grasslands | place: USA... | reverse complement strand
CGGCCGCACGAGTGGGAGGACGTCCTCCAGGAGGCCGTGTTGAGCCTCCTCGAGGCGCGGGCCGGAGGCCGCTTCGATCCGTCACGAGGCACGGTGACCGCGCTGGCCGCCACGATCGTCCGGCGGCGCTGCGCCGACCGGCTCCGCGCGGAGCGCGACCGGGCGTCCCGGCACCCGGTCGGGGATCCGCCCGGCGAGGCGGCCGATCCCGGTGCCGGCCCGGAGGAGGCGATGATCGAGTCGGAATCGCGCCGGGTGTGGCGCAGGTGGTTCGCGCAGGCGATTCGCGAGCTGGAGCGGCAGGACGGCCTCCGTGGCTCCTGCCGGGCGCAGGCGGTGCTGCTCCGCCACCGCGAGGCCATCGCCAACGACGAGTGGAGCTTCCTGCGGAGCGGCCCGATCGGCGAGGTCGTGCCCTGGAAGGAGGTGGCGGAACGGCTCGGCATCAGCGCCGAGGCGGCTCGCCAGAACGGCTCGCGGGGCCTGCGCGCCCTCCGCGACATCCTGGCCGCGCGGGCGGCCCGGGAGGAGGAACCTGGATGACGCGGGACCTCCCGGAGCTGGAGCCGTCGGCGGCGCTGCCGCGCGCGGCCTCCGACCAGGAGCTGACGCTCGAGGTCGCGCGCTGGCTGTCCGCGCACGGCCTGCCCGGCGCGGGACCCGTTCGCCGCGGCCCGGCGGAGGCGGTGGTCTTCGGCGAGATGGCTCGCGCCATGCGGGCCCGGGCCGGCCTGGGCCGCATCGAGCTCGCCCGGCGGGCGCGCCTGAACCCCGTCTACCTGGCGCTGCTGGAGATGGGGGCGCTGGTCCCGGGCGAGCTCCCGGCCGTCGCGGTCGCGATGCTGGCGGTCGCCCTGGGCCGCTCGCTCGACGAGCTGCCGACGACGCCGTACGTCCCGGGTGCCGAGCCGCGTGACGAGGTGCGGCACACGTCCGGCCGGGCCCGGCTCCTGCTGGGCTTCGCCAGCCTCCGCCCCTGGGCCGACGCGATGACCGCGCCGGCGCGCGCGGCGGCGGTGAGCATCTCGCTGCCGGACGTGATCCTGCCCGACAGCGAGGGAGCGGTGCGGATCGGGGCCGGCCAGATCGGCAACCTCCTCACCCCGACGTCGCCCCCGGACGAATACGCCTGGCGGCTGGTGCGCGAGGCGCCGGCCGCGCCGCGCTGGTGGGTGCACGCGCACGCCCTGCGCGCGGGCCGGCCGGCGGCCGGCGTCGAGGTCGAGCTGCGCATGGGCGGCCAGCGGCGGTGGTCCCGGGTGGACGGCCGCGGCGAGCTGCACTTCGCGGACCTGGACCCGGAGGACGTCGAGCCGCTCGAGCTCGCCCTGGGCCGGTGAGCCAGCGCGTCATCGGCGGCTGCCGGCTGGACGAGGTCATCGGCACCGGGAGCTTCGCCACCGTGTACCGGGGCCGGGACGTCGGCACCGGCGCCGACCGCGCCGTGAAGGTCCTCGATCCCGTGCGCGCCCAGGGCTGGGGCGACCGCGCGCGGTTCTGGCGAGAGGCCGAGCTCGCGACCGGCCTGCGTCATCCGGGGGTCGTCGCAGTGGAGCGGTTCGGCTACGAGTGGGCGCCGTACCTGGTGATGGACCTGGTCACGGGATCGACGCTGGCGGACGAGATCGCCTCGGGCGCGCACTGGTCCCGCCCGCTGGAGACGTGGATCGAGCAGGTCGCCGCCGCCCTCGACCACGCGCACGCGCAAGGCGTCCTGCATCGCGACGTCAAGCCCGCCAACGTGCTGATCCGGGCGTCGGACGACCGGGCCTTCCTGACCGACTTCGGTCTCGCCCGCGTCATCGGCGCGCCCGGGCTGACGCAGACCGGCCTAGCGATCGGGAACTGCGCGTACATGTCGCCAGAGCAGTGCTCCGGGTCGGTGCGCGAGCTCGACGCGCGCAGCGACGTGTACGCGTTCGCGGTGCTGCTCTACGAGGTGGCCACCGGCCGCGTCCCGTTCGGCCGCGGGGAGCGGGCGATCGCCGGCCACGTCGGCCGGCAGCCGCCGCCGGCCCGCGCGTGCAACCCGGACCTGCCCGCCGGGGTCGAGGAGGCCCTGGCCCGGGGGCTCGCGAAGGCGCCGGCCGAGCGCCCCGCCGGCGCCGGAGCGCTGGCCGGCGAGTTCCTGCGCGCGTTCGCCGCGCGGCCGCCGCTGCGCTTCGGCCCGGCGCTGCTGATCGGCCCGGAGACCGTTCCGGTGCCCACTCCGGGCTGCGTGGTGGGCCGGCGGGCGGCCGGCTGGGTGCCCGACGTGGACCTGTTCGGAGCCGACTCCGACCACCGGGTGTCGCGCCGACACGCCAGGCTATCGCGCGTGGCGGGCGGCATCCTGCTGCGCGATCTCGGGTCGCGCAACGGGACGCTCGTCAACGGCGTGCCGGTGGGCGGGCCCACGATGCTCCGGGACGACGACCGGGTGACGTTCGCCGGCGTGGAGGCGGTCTACCTGGCGACGGCCCCCCGGCCGTCCGCCGACCCTCAGTGAGGGGATGGGGTGGGTGACGGCTCGACGATGCTGCCCCCGACCAGGACGCACCAGGTGTCGGCGGTCACCCTGTCGCTCGCGGGCAGGCCCTTGGCCTTCTCGAACGCCTTCAGGGCCGCGTCGGTCTGGGAGCCGTAGACGCCGTTGACGGGCGGGGCCACCTTCGGGTTCCAGGCCCGCAGGAGCCGCTGGGCCGCCTCCACCTGGGGTCCCCTGGCGCCGGGCCCGACGCCGGGCACGAGGTGCTCCCAGGTCTGGTAGTCGACCATGCCGGTGGCGGGGAGGCTGTGGTCCCGCTGGAACTGCAGCACGGCGCTCTCGGTGATGCTGCCGTAGCTGCCGTCCGCGCCGGTCGGGCCGACGCTCAGCCCGTGCCAGATCAGGAGCAGCTGGATCGCGGTCACGACCTGGCTGGTCCGGGTCAGGTCGTAGCCGTAGTGGGGCCACGAGCGGCGAGCGGGAGGCTTCGGCGTGGGCGACGCGGCGGCCGCGGGCGGCTGGGCCCGCGGGGGCGCCGCCAGCCCGGTGCCGTGGAGGGCGAGCGCGCCCGACGTCGCCACGACCGCGGTGACGGCGAGCGCGGCCACGACCAGCGGCGCCCGGGCCGGGCGCCGGCCCCGAGGCGCCGCGCCTGGCGGCGGGGGCGCTGGTGGGCTCGCCGGCTCGCCGGCGGCGGGCGCCGTCGCCGCGAGGAAGGCGCTGGCGAGCACGCCCGCCGAGCCGGACCGCCGCTCCGGGTCCCGGGCCAGCCCGCGCGCCAGGGCGGCGTCGAGCGCCTCGGGCAGGCCGGGGTCCACGGCACGGACCGAGGCGGCCGGCGCGCCGCCGTCCAGGTGCCCGGCGACCGCCGCCAGGCCGTGGCCGTACGGGGGCTGGCCGGACGCGACCTCGAACAGCAGCGCGGCGAACGAGTAGACGTCGGAGCTGGCCGTGACCGGGTGGCCGGGCCGGCACTGCTCCGGCGACATGTACGCGAACGTGCCGAGGGAGCGGTCCGTCCGGGTCAGGTCGGCGTCGAAGCCCGAGCGGGCGAGGCCGAAGTCGGTAAGCAGCGCCCGGCCGTCCAGGCGGCCGACCAGCACGTTGGAGGGCTTGAGGTCGCGGTGGGCGACGCCGTTGGCGTGCGCGTGGTCGAGGGCGGCGGCCACGTCGGCGATGGCCCGGCGGACGGCCGTGTCGCCGAGGCGCCGGCGCGGCTCCGCGCCCGCCAGCAGGGCGCCGAGCGTGGTGCCGTCCACATGCTCCATGACGAGGTACTGGACGTCGTCCTCGACGCCGTACTCCAGCACGGCGACGATGTTGGGGTGCCGCAGCCGGGCGGCGATCCGGGCCTCGCGGAGGAAGCGGGCCCGGAACGACGCGTCGTCGGCCATGCCCTCGTGGAGGATCTTGACCGCCCGCCACACCCCGAGGTCCACGTGCTGCGCGAGGTAGACGGCGCCGAAGCCGCCAGAGCCGATCAGGCGGTCCAGACGGTATCGCCCGACCAGGCGTCCGGAGTTGATCGCGTCCCCCTGCCGCACCTTCCCGTCCGGCGGAGCCTAGCACAGGAGCTGTTGGTCCCAGGGGCGGCGCGAATGTCCCTTGACGCTCCGCTTGACATCCCACCCAATAGCAGACGTGAGCGACAGCGGCCACCGGCACGAGACGCCGCAGCAGCAGGTGAGCGTGGAGCGCGGCGCCGTGGCCGGGAATCGGGTGGCCGAAGGCGAGTCGCCGGCGCTGCGGCCGGGCGACGATCTCGCGCTGGCGACGCCCGGCCAGCTGCTGGCGCTGCAGCGCATGGCCGGGAACGGCGCCGTCACGTCGCTGCTGAGCCGGCCGACGATGCCGCGGCCGCCGCTGGCGGTGCAGCGAGCGGAGAAGGCGGCCAACCTGGACGAGGCGATCCGTTCCGGCGACTCCGACCAGCTCGAGCCCTTCAGGCCCTTTCACGGGATCACGGACACGCAGTTGCTCTCGCTGGTCAACATGATCGTCACCGAGGGCTTCGTGAGCTGGCGGGAGGAGTCGATCCTGGAGGAGGCCTGGAGCTCGCGCGGTCCAGACGGGCTGAAGGAGCAGGACTTCTCGCTCTGGAAGAGCTGCGTCAACCGCGGCGCCGACGTGAAGAACGTCTTCTGGCTGCGGGAGCTGCGCGCCCAGTTCGCGACCGATACGCGCGAGCGGGCGCGTGAGAACCTGCAGAAGAACCAGCAGACGATCGAGAAGGAGGCCAGCCGGCTCGGCGTGACGCTCGGCGGCGGCCCCCAACTGCCGGGCTCGCCGGAGGCCGACGCCGCCCTGAAGGAGCAGCAGCAGCAGGCCAGCGACCTGAAGGACGCCAGGGACGTGCTCCAGAAGCTGCGGACGATCGTCGTGGGCTACGACCCCGACCCGGCGCTGGGGGGCACCTCCCGTCCCGGCGGCGCGCCCGATGCGGCCACCCAGGACCGCGTCCCCGCCCAGTTCGACCCCGAGAAGCCGCCGCAGTTCCCGCCCAATCCCGGCGAGCACATGGCGAGCTGGGGCGAGATCGCCGCGGTCCACAAGGACCTGACCCTCAAGGTCTCGGACACGCTCAACCGCAACCCCGCGCTCTACGCCCTGATGGCGGCGGACACCAACAAGCCCACCGCGGCGGGCGGCAGCGACGCGCTGGCCGTCCCGAACCAGAGCGCCGGCGATGCGCGGGCCAAGCTGGGCCAGGCGTTCGGCGAGGTCCTCGACGACATCAAGAAGACCCAGGACGCGGTCAACGGCAACGACCTCGGCTTCCAGGACATGCACCCGATCCACCAGACGTTCTTCTCGACCCACCCGACGTACAGCAAGCCGTTCCCGAAGGCGGCCGCGCAGGACTACGTCGTGGACGAGGGGGGCAAGGCCGAGACGGCCGGACTCGCGGTCACCGTCGCGGTGATGGTCCTGATCCTGGGCATCGAGATCGCCACGGCGGGCACCGCCACCCCCGCGATCGGCGCGCTGCTCGGCCTCACGGCGTCGGGCGCGATCGCCGCGGACAGCTGGAACCAGTGGGCGAAGCTCGACAACGCCGCGCGGGCCACCGTGAGCACGGACGGCTCGATCGTCTTCCCGGAGCAGGCCGACCAGGCGCTGATGACGGCGCTGATCAACACGGCGATGGCGCTGCTGGACGTCTACGGCGCCGGCAAGGCGCTGAAGGCCGGCGCCAGCCTCGGCAGGGTGGCGGCGCTGGAGGCCGAGATGGCCCTTCGCGCCAGGCTGGCGAAGGCCGGGGCGCAGGAGATCGCCGAGTTCGTCGAGAAGGAGGGGGCCGAGGCGGCCGTCAGGGTGTCGGGGCGCACCGCCGAGGACCTGATCGGCGTGGTCGGCAGGGAGTCCCCGGCGGGCCAGCGGCTGGTCGCGATCTCGGGCCTCAACAAGGCCACCGTGGAGGAGCTCGGCCAGTCGCTGACGCGGCTGGCCGAGAAGTCGGCCGCGGAGGCCAGGGACGTCGTCAGCCAGTCGTTGGACGCCTTCGGCCCGGCCGAGACGCTGAAGCGGGCCGGCGGCCTGGAGGCGATCGAGCGCGCGGTCGCGGAGGACTCGGGCGTGCTCGGCCGGCTGGACGCGTGGCGCGAGGGCCTGATCGACGAGGCGGAGAAGGCGCTGGTGGACGCCAGCGGCAAGGAGGGCGCCGACACCGTCCGATCCTTCCTCTCCCAGCGCAGCGGCGTCGCCGCCGACGCGCTGGAGTCGGCGCTCGGCATCGCCGTCATGTTCCTCGGGGGCGAGGGCGGGGACAAGGCCGAGCACTCGCTGGACGGCGAGCACGGGCAGCACACGCTGGATCTCGACCGCGCCGCGACCGAGTCCGCGCGCAGGAACGGCCTGCCCGTGCAGCGGGCCGTGGTGACCGGGGCGCCGGTCCCGCTGACCGAGCGGGAGCTCGACCTGCTGTCGGCGGACGAGTTCGAGGAACTGCTCCGGGCGCTGCTCGCCAGCGGCCATTTCTCGGCCGAGGGGCTGCCCCGGATGTCCGTGCTGGAGCTGAAGGTGAATGCGTCGAACCACGGGCTCGACGGGATCGGTCTCCGCCGCCGGTCCGACCTGGTCGACTTGTACAAGTTCGAGTTCAAGCAGGTCACGACGGGGTCGATCCACGTCCCCGAGCTGGGCTCCACGGTGGCGGGGATCCAGGGCGGGGCGGGCTGGACGGCGGCCAACGTCGACAAGCTGCTCGTGTCCTCGGACCCGGTCGCGATGGAGACGCTCGACGCGCTCAACGGCCGGCTGAAGCGCCTGTTCGGCAACCGCTACTCCGAGAGCCTGCTGCTGGACGCGTTCCGGGAGGAGCTGGCGAGGGCGCCGCTGGTGATAGCGACGAGGATCCACGCCTCCCTCGACCGGCTCATCCCGCAGATGCGGGGCCTGGCCCGGACGCTGGGCAGGGGCAACGTGATGCTGCTGCTGATCCGCGGCCGCAAGAAGTGAGGCGTCGGGCGGAGCCTGGCCCAGGGTCCGTGACCCTACACTGAAGCCCGTCTCGTGATCCCGATCGGCGATGACAACACCGCGCGCCGCACGTTCCCGGTGGTCAACTACGGCCTGATCGCGGCGAACGTCCTGCTGTTCCTCGTCGAGCTCGGCCAGCCCGACCCGCAGGGCTACATCACCCGCTGGGGCGCGGTCCCGGCGTCCATCAGCGCCGGGCACGGCCTCGAGACGCTGCTGACGTCAGCGTTCCTTCACGCCGGCTGGCTGCACCTCCTGGGCAACATGCTGTTCCTCTACGTCTTCGGGGACAACGTGGAGGACGCGTTCGGCCACCTCCGCTACCTGCTCTTCTACCTGGCCTGCGCGGTGCTGGCCGGGCTCGGCCAGGTCGTCCTGGCGCCGGACGCCCAGCTGCCCGGCATCGGCGCCAGCGGCGCGATCTCGGGCGTGCTCGCCGCGTACGTCGTCATGTTCGGGGCCAACCGGGTCCGGGTGCTGGTCTTCTTCTTCCCGGCCGTGGTGCCGGCGTACGTGATGATCGGGGTCTGGATCGTCCTGCAGTTCCTGAACGGCGTCGCGAGCCTCTCGCAGACGGCCCAGACCGGCGGCGTCGCGTACGGCGCGCACATCGGCGGCTTCGTGGGCGGCCTCCTGCTGACGCTGCTGCTCCGCCCCCGCGGGGGCCGCAGGCCGGCCGGGTGGTCCCGGGGCTAGCGCTCACCACCAGCGGCCGGGCGGCACCCTGAACCACGCCTTCGCGTCGGCGGCCGCGAGCAGGTACAGCCCGAGGACCAGCCCGCCGATCGCCAGGCCCCCGGCCAGCGGAAGCATGAAGTCGTGGACCACGGGGACGAACCTGCCCCCCGCCGTGAGGACGCCCAGGGCGACGATCGGCAGGACCACGGCTCCGACGCGGGCCGGCCGCCGGCGGACCGTCAGGAGCAGCAGGGCCGCCAGGATCAACCCCAACGCGGCGGCAGCGCACAGGAGGAACGGAAGATACCTGCCATTGGGGACGTCGGCCTCGATCGGGAACCACAGGCCCATGCCCAGGCTGGCCACCGCGAGGTCGGCGCCCAGCAGCAGGGTGATCCAGTGCGCGATCGCGGTGACGGACGGGGGCATGGCCCCGCGACCCACGTGCACCAGGAAGCGCGGCCGGATGGAGAGCCATGTCGCCCCGTCCCACCACCAGCGGCCGTCGGGCGAGTAGTGGGGGAGGGTCTGCTGCGGCAGCTCGGGCCGTTCGGTCTGCATGGCCCGCACATGGTGCCGGATGGGTCCCGGGCCCCGCATGGGCGGTTTCGACCGGGGGTCCCATGCCGGCGCCATCCATCACGAATCGAGAAGCCGTCCCTCCCGGGCGCCCACTAGCCTGGTCGCCATGGCAGCGCTCGTGAACCCCGTCGCCCCGTTCCGCAGGGTGCTGCGGCGGCCCGTGCTGCGCCGGGTCCTGCCGGCGATGCTCCTGTCCGCGATCGGCGACGGGATGAGCGTGGTCGCCGTGGCCTGGCTCGCCGTGGGCATCGCGCCGCCCGGCCAGTCCGGGGTGTGGACCGCCCTGGCCGTCGCGGCGTACTCGCTCCCCGCCACGCTCGGCGCCGCCGTGCTCGCCCGGCTGGTCCGCGGCCTGCCGGGCACCGCGCTGGTGACCGTGGACGCCGCGCTGCGCGCCGTCGCCCTCGGGACCATCGCCGGCCTGGCCATCACGGGCCGCCTCACCCCGGCCCCGTACGTCGTCCTGCTGGCCGGATCGTCGCTCCTGCACGCGTGGGGCAACGCCGGCGTGTACACGCTGATCGCGGAGCTGGTGCCCGACGAGGACCGCGTGACCGGCAACGCGCTGCTCTCCTCGTTCATCCAGCTGTCCTACGTGATCGGGCCGGCACTGGCCGGCGGCCTGAGCGCCTGGGCCGGTCCGGGCTGGGCCATCGCCGCCGACGCGGGCAGCTTCGCGGTGCTGGCCGTCACCTGCCTCTCGGCCTCCCGGTCCCACGTTCCCGCGCCACCGGCGCCGCCGCCAGCCACCGTGGCCACCAGCGGGATGCGGGCCATCCTCGGCGACCCCCGCCTCGCCGGCCTGCTCGCGGTCACCTGCGCGTTCTTCTTCCTCTACGGGCCGGTCGAGGTGGCCCTCCCGATCCACATCGCCGACGAGGTGCACGGCTCGGCCGCGCTGCTCGGCACGTTCTGGGCCACGTTCGGGATCGGCGCCATCGCCGGGAGCCTGGGCGCCGGCCTGCTCCGGCACCGGCCCCTGTGGGCGGTGGTGGCGGCGATCATCGCCGGCTGGGGAGCCGCGCTGCTGCCGCTCGGCCTGACCGGCGCGGTGCTGCCCGGGCTGATCGGGTTCGCGGCCGGCGGAGTGATCTACGGGCCGTTCTCCGCGATCTGCACGGCGCTGTTCCAGGGCTCCAGCCCGCCGCACCTGCTGAGCCGGGTGCTCGCCACCCGCGCCGCGCTCACCACGCCCTCCACGGCGGCCGGGACGCTGCTGGGCGGCCCCATCGTCGCCGCCATCGGCGGCCAGCGGACGCTGCTCGCCTCGGCGCTGCTGACCATCGCCCTCGGCGTCGCGGTCGCGGCCGTGCGGCGCCGGTCCCTGTTGCGGGATCATTCCGGAACCTGATCGCCGGCGTCGCGGCTGGCGGCGCCCACGTCGCTGCCCCAACGGGCCGATTTCATCGTAGGCTTGTTCCGACAGATTTCCGAAACGTTTCGGAATGCGTGTTGGAGGGAGAGTCCAGGTGATCATCAGATCGACCCGTGCGAAGGTCCGTTCGACGGTCGTCGTGCTGGCGGTGGCGGCGCTCGCGATCGCCGGGGTGGTCGCGGCGACCGCGAGATCCGGGGGCGGCGCCGTTGCCGCCGGAGCCGTCGAGGACGACGGCACCGACTGCGCGGTCAGCCAGCCGGCGTCGCTGACCGCCGTGTCCAGGCTCCCCGATCCGTTCATGAGGCTCGACGGCACGCGCATCAGCGCCAGGTCCGACTGGCGGTGCCAGCGGGCCGAGCTCAAGAACCTGGAGCAGACGTTCGTCTACGGCCAGAAGCCCGTGAAGCCCGCGAGCGTCACCGGGACCGTCTCGAGCACCAGCATCACCGTCAACGTGTCGCAGAACGGCCGGAGCGCGAGCTTCTCGGCGGGCGTCCAGCTGCCGAGCGGCACCGGGCCGTTCCCGGCGGTCGTCGTCGTGGGCGGCCTCGGCGCGGACACGGCGACCATCCTCGGCTCGGGCGCCGCCATCATCAGCTACAACCCGATGGCGGTCGGGCAGGAGGGAACGGCGCGCAGCAACAAGCAGGGCGCCTTCTACACGATCTACGGGTCCACGAGCAGCACCGGGCTGCTGGTCGCGTGGGCGTGGGGCGTGAGCCGCATCATCGACGTGATCGAGCAGTCGGGCGGCAGCGTCCTCAAGGCGGACGCCGTCGGCGTCACGGGCTGCTCGCGGTTCGGGAAGGGCGCGTTCGCCGCCGGCGCCTTCGACGAGCGCATCGCCCTGACCATGCCGATCGAGTCGGGCAGCGCCGGCGTGCCCATCCTCCGCGGCATCCCCGGGGAGTCGGGCGCCCAGCCGCTGAGCAGCGCCTTCAACGAGCAGCCGTGGGTAACTATTCAGGTCCGCGCGTAGGCGGCTGAGCGGGCCGGAGCCAGGGCTTGGCGGATGAGGGTCTGCGGAGAGGTGGGGCGGTTGGTTATGGTGTCGGGCGCGATG
>Ga0066661_10001052_pt1 | contig 10663 bp, 9 predicted proteins | sample GraSoiAngelo_110_FD_66454 | JGI IMG/M metagenome (GOLD analysis project Ga0066661, IMG submission 66454) | Grasslands soil microbial communities from the Angelo Coastal Reserve, California, USA - 14_0903_12_30cm | ecosystem: Environmental > Terrestrial > Soil > Grasslands | place: USA... | reverse complement strand
TTTTTGCACGGCGAGAGAACGGTGATCCCGGACCAATTAGTTGTCCACAGTCCCAAAGCCACGAATAACGATATCAAGCTTCTCTTCGGCACAACGCTTTACGATTTGAAAGTTGCCGAGATGCCCCCGCCTGCGGCCCTCACGGTGCGGGAGGGATTGCGTCTGTTTACGGCGGCGGCGGCGCTGGTACGCGTGCCAGAATCATTTTTTCAGCTGTATCCACTCGAGGCGCAAGTGGTGATGGCGAGCCTCGCGGACGCCTCGGACCTGCTTCGGCTCCTGCTGAACGGCGGTCATTCGGCGAAAGCCGGTTATCTTGCCAAAGCCTTCCGCCAAACCGGTCGCGGCGAACTCGCGGACGAGATTCTCCGCGCGATGAAGGGCGCGGGATATGATGTACGGGAAAGCAGTCCATTTGAAGCCGGACAGATATTCCCCAAACCGAGCCGTCCCACCGCTCCGATCGTGAGCCGCGTCGAGATGCTTTGGGAATCAATGCGTGGCAAGGTTCTCGCGGGGTTTCCGAAGGCGCCGGGACTCCCGGCAGACAAGGAACCGTATCTTCGCTTCGTCGACGAAATCTATCCGACCGATGCCTACCACTCCTTGTCCATTGAAGGCTACTCCGTCACGCCGGCCCTGGTTGAGAGAGTGCGGCAAGGCGGCTGGGACCCCGAGAATGACGCCGGTGATCGCAGAAATCGCGACGCCCTCGCCGCTCGGGGATACTGGCAAGCTTTCCAGCTCGTGAAAAAAGAAGTAGAGAAAGTGATCGCCGGTGAGAACCCCGCCGCGCTCGCGCGCGCCGCGCACAACGACTGGTATCGCGAATTATTCCTGCCCTGCGTTACAGCCGGCCTGATAGAACCGCGATCCTTGGCCGGATACAGGAATATACCTGTGTATCTGCGCGGGTCGCGCTACGTTCCGCCAAGGTGGGAGGCGGTGCGCGAGGCCATGCCGGCGTTCTTCGATCTTCTGGAAAAAGAACCCGAGCCTTCGGTGCGCGCGGTGTTGGGACACTGGCTTTTCGGTTATGTCCACCCGTACTCGGATGGGAACGGCCGCATGGCGCGCTTCCTCATGAACGTTATGCTGGCATCGGGCGGCTATCCTTGGACGGTGATTCGCATCGTGGATCGCAAGTCTTATCTGACCGCGCTGGACCGCGCCAGCATCGAGATGGACATCCATCCGTTCACCACCTTTATCGTACGCCGCGTACAATGGCGCCTGGAGCGGCATGACCTGACATTCCCGGCGCCCATGGAGAGTTTCGTCTACGAGCGCGATATGGTCCTTTTCTACGGGCAAGATGGCGAAGCGTGCGTGCGGTGCGCTATCACCAGGGAAGCCCTGGACGATCACTTCCATGGAGATGGTAAAGACAAACTTGAAGTGTTCAGAGCGAACCGCCAGCCCGTCGAGAAGGAGGTTCAGCGGAGATATCTTGCCGGCGACACCGAACTGGATGGGTCCATTCTCATTCGCTCGAGCGATCTACCTTCGTGACCGCGAAACAATGGGGTCAACAGCGTGAGCAGTGATCTGCCGAACGACGACCCGAGACTCGGCGCCCTGAACATGAATCACGACCCGCATTCCCCGCATCGGTGGCGCCTCGCGGGCCAGCAACCGGAGAGAGCAAACTGGCGGACTTTTGCGAACGCTTCGCTTCCCCATTTGTTTATTATCTGATGGAGATGGTAGCCTACAGTTGATGATACGTGTCACGGCGGGCTGTAACAGAGCACTCGCAGCCATCTTCACGATGGTGATCTCCTCCGCCTCGGCCTGTGCGACAATCTGTGCACTTGGCGTTTGCCCAGACCACCCTCAGCAAACCTCCAGCCATGACTGCGAGTCGTCAACCTCTCACCACTCCCATCGTTCGAGCGTGCCCGATAAGCCCGACTGTTCAAAGCATGCTCACCCGAGTGTGGTGTTCGTAAAATCGGGAGGCGTCGCAAGGATTGAGCTGAGCATTTCGGCTTACATGAGCCCCGCGGTTCTGTTCGCTTCGCCCGGGAATTTTTCGGTTGCCAACCTGACCGCTTCCGATGGATTGGACCTGGCTCCTCCCCTTGTACCGCGGCGTATTCCTCTCCATCAGCAGATTGGCGTTCTTCGCATTTAGTTCCTGCCTCATCGCTCGTTCCTTTTTTGAATCACCAAACCAAGCCTGCCTTCCGGCTCGCACCTCTGGCGTGAATCATCGTGCCCTTGAGCCGAGCCAATGGCCTCGCCAAACGGGAGGCTGCCCTCCTGGGAGGAGCCCAACTATTCCCGACGCGCCGAAAGGCGGCCGGAAAGAATTTCGAACAAGGAGAAATGAAATGAATCGGGCAAGACGGATGTTCCTTCAAAGCACGGCCACTCTGAGCGCGGGACTCATCGCCGCCGCGAAAGCCCTAGCCACAGGACAGAATCAGCAAATGCAGGCGATGCCCGGCATGCCGCATTCGCAGCACAAAATGCCTGCCGTCAAGTCAGGTTCGAGCGGTCCAATCGCCACGCTTCCGGTGCAAACGCCGGACGTTCCCGATCTTCCCTACGAAATGGATCGGGGAGTCAAAGTCTTCCGGCTTCGAGCGGAGCCGGTTCAGCGGAAACTCGTTCCGTTCAGGAACATGACCGTCTGGGGGTACAACGGCAGTTGTCCTGGTCCGACCATCCAAGTCCGGGAGGGCGACCGCGTCCGCATCATCTTTGAGAACGGACTGCCCGAAGCCACGACCATCCATTGGCACGGTATCGAAGTCCCTATCGAAATGGATGGAGCGCCGTACATCAGCCAGATGCCGGTTGCTCCGGGCGAGAAGTTCGCCTACGAATTCACTCTTCACCAGGAAGGCACGTTCTTCTACCACGCGCACTCCGCCATGCAGGAAATGATGGGTCAGATCGGCATGTTCATCATCCATCCCGAGAAGCCGTACAAGCCGCATGTGGACCATGATTTCGGAATCGTTCTGCAGGAATGGGCCATCTTGCCCGGGCTGGATGTCCCGAATACCGCGAACATGGAGTTCAACTGGCTGACGTTCAACGGCGTCGCCGCGCCCGCCACCACACCGATGATCGTGCGTCAAGGCAATCGCGTGCGCCTGCGCATCGTCAACCTCGGGATGGATCATCATCCCATCCACCTGCATGGCCACCAGTTTTACGTAACGGGAACGGAAGGCGGGCGCGCGCCCGACAGTACCTGGTATCCCACCAACACCGTTCTCGTGGGCGTCGCGCAAGCCAAAGTCGTGGAATTCGAAGCGAAGTTTAACGGCGACTGGATGATTCACTGCCACCTCCCGCACCACATGATGAACAGCATGTCCGATTTAATTCGCGACCGCGCCATCATGACCGCCGACCAAACCGTGGATCGCGCGATGGCGCAAATGCAGACGCTCGCCAAGAGTGTGCCCTTCCGGCACTCGCCGCCTTCGCCGGTGGCAGCGAGCGCCAACTCCCAGCCGGGGTTTCCTCAGGACGCTTTCATGGAGATGGGCATGGACGACGCCGTTGCCAAGCCCGAAACCTATGGCCTTCCGCCCAACTGGAGCGCCGGCATGCAGGGAATGATGACCCTCATGCGCATTCTGCCTAACCAGAAATACGACGAGATCATGGCGCGGATTAAAGCCGGAACACCGAATCCGCCCATGCCACCGATGAAGATGGACAAAGACCGCCCACCCTCCATGTAACGAACGATCGCAAATCTAGAAAAAGGAATTACGCTCATGAAGAGTTTCACGAGAAGTCTGAGAGCGCTGTTTACAGCATCGCTGGTGGCAGCAGGATACGCGGCGGCCCAGCAACCGCCGCATCCGCAGGAACCGCAACATCAACACCAAAAGCCCGAACAGAATCCGGCACAGGACCAAAGCAAGCAGGAGATGCAACACGGCGAGCACCAGATGACCATGCGGACTGTGGAACCGGTCTACCCCCGGATGGGAAAGGCGCAGGAGCAAGCCAAGGGCCCGCTGATGACGCTGACTTCGTTGCAGCGGTTGGCGGCCCAGAGCAATCCGACCCTGCGCCAAGCGGAGGCGGAGATTCGTGCGGCAAAAGCCCGACAACAGCAGGCGGGCCTCTATCCCAATCCGACAGTCGGCTACACCGGTGACGAAATCCGCGGAGGCTCGGTTGGCGGCGGCAAGCAGGGATTTTTCGTCTCGCAGCCCATCGTCACTGCCGGAAAACTCGGCAAGAATCGCCAGATCTTTGGCCAGGAGATTCGCCTTGCGGAAGTGGAAGCCGAAGAACAGAAGATGCGAATCGAAAGCGCCGTGCGCATCGCGTTCTATCGCGTGCTCGCGGCGCAGGAACTACTGGAAGCGCAGCGGGACTTGGCGCGGATCGCTCAGGACAATGCGGAAACGGAACATCGCCTCAGCAACACCGGACAGGCGGACAGGCCGGAAGTTCTGCAGGCTGAGGTCGAAGCCCGGCGCAGGCAGATGGCGGTCCGCGTTCGGGAAAACACGCTGCGCCAGGAATGGCGCGGTCTAACGGCCGTGATTGGAAAGCCGGACCTGGCCTTGCAGGTTGTCGACGGCAACCTTGAGGCTGACCTACCGCGAGTGAACGAGGAAGAGGTCGTCGAAGCCATTGCCAAAGAGAGTCCGGCGGTGCGGATCGCGGCGATCTCCACCACCCGCGCGCAGGCCGTCCTCGAACGCAGCAAAGCCGAGCCGGTTCCCGATCTCCAGCTTCGGGCGGGCGCCGAGTACTTCGGGGAGCAACTCGAGGGCATCAACCGATCCATCGGCTGGGAAGGAATTGCCGAAGTCGGCGTCACTCTTCCCCTCTGGAACCGCAACCAGGGCAATATCGCCGCTGCCCGTCAGGACCTGGACCGCGCACAGCGAGAAGAAATGCGTGTTGAACTCACGCTGCGTGAACGCGCCGCGGCCGTCCTCGATCAGTACGCTACGGCTCGCATCATGGCCGACGAGTACCGCGAGGGAATTCTCCCACGCGCTAAAGAAGCCTATTCGCTTCTCGTCGACGAATACGGAAAGATGCTCGCTTCCTATCCCGTCGTCCTAGATTCCCAGAGGGCCCTTTACCAGCTTCATCTGGAATACGTTGCCGCGCTCGAGAACGTCTGGACCACGGGCATCGCCCTCGAGGGTTATCTGCTTACCGACGGCCTCGAAGCGCCGGCACGGCCGGCTGAAGTGGACCGCCCCGTACGCGAAACGAACGTGCCCATGAGCCGGGCCACCAACCCGCAGCAATAGAAAAAGGGGATTCGGTGCGATGCGGGACGAAGCTAGTAGGTCAATCTCGGTCTCAAGGTTTCCCCGCCGCCAACTCCAGCTTTTAGGTCCGGCCCTAAGTTACTTTTGTTATGATCAGCAGGCCACGCGGTGGAATGAGGGTCGCGTTCTGGTCTTTTTTGTGCCCTGCACCTGATCTCGTAAGTTCACTGCAGTACACGCAGAATTTCGAGAGCAAAAAGTTATGGGTCTTTTCTGCTGATCGAAATTCCCATGCTCTCGCTGTCAGTCGGGAAGGGACATGTCGAGCCAGCTGTCATCCTACGACGTTTGCATTATTGGCTCCGGAGCCGCTGGGAGTGTGATGGCCAAAGAGCTTTGCGAGGGTGGAGCGAAGGTCATCCTGCTCGAAGCCGGGAGGGAAGTGCCCCTGACCAAGTTCCTCTCGCATAAGTGGCCTTACGAATTGCCTTACCGCGGGTTTCGCGGCGAGAAGCAGGCGCCTTTCTACCAAGGGAGGGTGTCCACCTCGATTCGCTATGAAGACTGCGATCATGTGAGCGTGGACCGGATACGTGTGGTAGGGGGCAGGACGGTGCATTGGAATGCCGTAGTGCTCCGCTACGCAGCACGAGACTTCCAAGAATCGTCGGTGAACGGCAGCGAGGAAGACTGGCCGCTGACCTATGAAGAGCTGGAACCTTATTATGAGCGGGTGGAGCAGATGATCGGCGTTTGCGGCCAGGACGACGGGCTCGAGATTGTGCCTGCAGGGAAACACTATCTACCTCCGCTTCCGTGGCGCTGCAGCGAACACATCTTGCATCGGGCAACGAAGAGCCTGGGAATTCCTCTCATTTCGGTGCGCAAAGCCGTCGCTACCGTCGTTTATGACCGCCGCCCGCCATGTCACTACTGCGGCCACTGCATGGATGGGTGTGATGTGGGGGCGTTATTCAACAGCGCCGTGGCCATGTTGCCGAAGGCGCAAAGGACGGGCAACTTCACGCTCCGCCAAAACGCTCTGGCGCGTGAAATCCTGGTGAACCAGGAAGGGCTGGCGCGCGGCGTGTGTTTTGTGGACACACAAACCAAGCAGGAGCACGAGGTAAGAGCAAGAGTCGTCGTCGTTTGTTGCGCGACGGTTGAATCCGCTAGGCTGCTTTTGAATTCGCGGTCGCCGCAGCACCCGAACGGTCTGGCCAACTCCAACGGTATCGTGGGGCGCTATCTTCACGGTCACCTGGGAGGAGGCGCGGATATCTATCTAAAGGAACTTGAGGGCGCTCCGCCGTTCAACCAAGACGGAGCCACAGACCACGTGTACATTCCACGATACAATCATCTCGCTCAGAAAAAAGACTACGCGGGCGGCTGGGGATTTCAGGTCAATTTTTCGGGCTACATGTTTCCCCAGCATGCATCGCGGCTCGCCGGCTACGGCGGCGCGTATAAGGAACGCATCCGCAAGATGCAACCGGGTTATATGATGCTTGGCGCATTTGGAAAAGTCGAAGCGCGCCCGGAAAACTGCGTAACCGTGGCGCCTCATCACACAGACGAGTATGGCATCCCCATACCGGTAGTTCATTTCCGATTTGGCGAGAACGATTTGGCCCTCTGGCGCGACAAGAATCGAAGCCTGATGGAAATTTGCTCAAATTTGAAAGGGGAGGCTTTCCCGGATTCCAGCCAAGCCCCGAGCGGCTTTGCCAGTCATGAGGTGGGCACAATCCGCATGGGCAGGAATCCCCAGACCTCCGTCCTGAACAGCTTTTGCCAGGCGCGCGAGGTGAAGAATCTCTTCGTGACCGATGGAAGCTGTTTTACCACTTCGAGCGAGAAGAACCCCACGCTCACCATCATGGCGCTCTCGCTTCGGGCGGCGGATTACATCAAGGAGCAAAGGAGGCGCGGGCAGCTTTAGACCTTGTTGCGCGAACCAGCGACGCTCGAGGAACCTCGAAGGCGCGGCATCGGAAGGAAAGTTGGAGCTTGTATGAAACGAAGAACCGCGATCAAAATCACGGCTATCGGCGCTCTCGCACCGAAACTCGACACCCTCTCACCTGCTCTGGGCCATTTACCTACGGGCGCGGGCGGGCTGGCGAGAGACGACAAACTCCGGTTCTTTACCGCAGAAGAGCGGGAGCTGCTCGACCAGCTTATGGAAATGATTATTCCCACCGACGATCACGCGCCCGGCGCAAAAGCAGCCGAGGTGAGCCTTTTCGCCGACCTAATGGTTTCGACCAGCGGTAGGGAGGTCCAAAAGCAGTGGCGCGAAGGCCTGATGCAAATGCAAGAGGAGGCCCGAAAATCCTCGCTCACTGAGGCGCTTGCCAAATCAGCTGCACACGAGGACCACCCGACTACTGATCTCGAGCGCTTCTTTCGAACTCTCAAGCAGATGACGGTGAATGGATATTATACGTCGGCCATCGGCATCCACCAGGATTTGCAGTATCAGGGGAACACGTATCTCAGTGCTTTTCCACCTTGTGCTATCAATCCGATCGGTCCTAACCAGGCCCTAGAGCAAGGGGAAAAGACGCGGCAGGCGCCACGGTCACGGGCGCCGCGAGGCCTTTCCGATGAACACCGGAAGCAAATCGACTAAGCCCAGCAGAACACTTGCCGCCATGAAATACGGCGTCAATACCATGGTGTGGACCACGCGGATAACCGAGCAACATTCGGCGCTTTTTTCTCGGATCCGCGAGTGGGGGTTCGACGGTGTCGAACTGTTTTTGTCGCCGAGTGAACCTGCCAGCATTCCGGCCGTGAGGCGAATCCTGGATGGAGCAGGTCTTGAGCGCACCGCCTGCAGCGTCTTACCACGTGAGGCCAACCTGATCGATGCGGATGCGCAGGTACGTGCCCGCGGAGGGGAGTTTTTGCAGCAATGCATTGCGCGTACGGCGGAACTCGGGTGCAAGCTCATTTGTGGCCCGCTCTATGCAGCCTTGGGCATGATGAGTGGACGGCCGAGGACCGACGACGAATGGAAACGAGCCGTAGAAGGCCTCCACGCGGCCGCCGAGCGAGCCCGCACGTTTGGCATCACGCTTTGCATCGAACCACTCAATCGTTTTGAGACCTATTTCCTCAACACTCTGGCCGACGCGTCTCAATTGGCCCACGATGTGGGCGAGCCGAATGTGCTGATTCATTTCGACACCTTCCATGCAAACATTGAAGAAAAAGACCCTGCCGATTCTCTTCGCGCCGTCGCTAAGGACCTTGGACACGTGCATATCTCCGAAAATGACCGAGGCGTTCCCGGTACAGGACACAACGACTGGCGGGGTATTCTCGGGGCTTTAAAAGAGATGGGATACCAGGGCTGGATGACCATTGAATCTTTCGCCCAGCCGGAGCCGGAGCTCGCTGCCGCAGCCGCCATCTGGCGCGATCTTGCTCCTTCAGGCGACGAGCTTGCGCGGGAAGGGCTTCGGTTCATCACCGCGTTGAGCCAGGAGATCGATGTCAGTACCAAACGGACGGCACGCGCGCGCGGGGTACGCTAACGTTGGACGATTCGAGAAAGCGCGGACGAAGGCAGTTCCTGAAATCAGTGGCCGCAATTGTTCCGGCCGCTGCGTTTGCTCATACACGAAGGCAGAAGCATATACGACAAAGCGGCTCGCTGGTCTCGCCGCGAAGTGAGCCAGACCGTTACATCCATATCGCCACGGTACCCGCGGGGGACGACGCCATCCCTTTCCGCAAACATACGCTTGATCTGGGGATCAGCGAAACGGTTGCCGTCGCCGACATGAATGGAGACGGCAGACTGGACATCATCTCGGGAGAGCATTGGTTCGAGCAAGGGCCCCCGGAAGCCGGCCTCGGTCCGCGCTTCCTCAAACACAAGTTCCGGGACTTGTCCTATACGTTCGACTACCTGGAGGACCTGAGCGATCTGGCTATCGACGTGAACCACGACGCCCATCCGGACATCGTCAGTTGTTCCTATTGGTCGAAGCCTCTAACCTGGTGGGAGAATCCTGGCAAATCCGGCGGCGCCTGGCGTGAGCACCTGATCGAGTCCGGCTCTCCCGTAGAGTTTGTCTTCTTGGTTGACATCCTGAATACGGGCCAACCCCTTCAGCTCTTGCCTCAGTTCGGCAAGCTTGACTTCCCGTTGACATGGTATGAACTGGCGGAACGCGGCGGTCGAGACCCATGGGTGCGACATGAAATCAGTCCCCGCAGTTACGGGCACGGAATCGGAGCGGGCGATGTCAACGGGGATGGGCATACGGACATTATCACGCCTGAGGGCTGGTTTGAGGCCCCGCGCGACCCGAGGAACGGTGACTGGACGTTTCATCCCGAGTTTGAGTTGGGCGCCACCGGATTCATCTACACCGAAGACGTGAATGGCGATGGGTTGCCCGATCTGATCACCAGCCTGGCCCACGACTACGGCATCTTCTGGTATGAGCAGAAGAAGGATGCCCGGGGGAATCGCGTGTGGACGAAGCATTTGATTGATAATAGCTGGTCGCAGGCACATGCGATGACCTTGGCGGATTTGAATGGCGATGGACGGCGTGAACTGATCACCGGCAAACGCTACTATGCGCATGACCATGATCCCGGTGCCAACGAGCCGCTCGGAGTCTACTGGTACGAGCGAATCATGGTGGATGGCGCGGTGCAGTGGAAGAGGCATGTTCTGGACTACAGCACGCGTACCGGCGGAGGGATGCAAATCGCGGTAGTGGATATCGATGGGGACGGTGATCAGGACATAGTCGTCGCCGGAAAATCCGGTCTATTTCTCTTCGAGAGCCTGGCATCGCAACTTTGAGAGATCATCTGGCTGGTCCTTTGATGCATGGCCTTGCTCTCTGTCCTACTCCTAACGTCCGCACACTTCCACTCACGACCCACCACGGCTGTTCGTTCAACGCTTGGTCCCATGTGAGGGAGCAATGCGAAGACTCCTGCGTTCCAGGGTTTACCGTTGGCCACACCGCAGCCAGCCAAGCGGTTTTGTCGAGCAGCATGAGTGCTCGAAGCGCAACCGGCTGGCGCAACTGATGATCGCCACAAAAGGCCGGCAAGACCGCGAAAGCGAGGTCTTTCGTCACTCGGACCTTAACAGCGTCACCGGCTCAATCCGAGCCGCTCGCAGTGCGGGCAAATACCCTGCCAGCGCGGCCATGGCTGCAAGGATCGCAATCGTCCCCCCGAACGTCAAAGGGTCTGTCGCGGTCACGCCATACAAAAGCGAAGTCGCCAGCCGCGTTGTCAGCAGCGCTCCAATCAGTCCAATCGCCGCGCCCATTCCCGCCAAACGCATAGTCTCGGCCAAGATAAGTTGCCTCACCGCCGTCGGCAACGCGCCCAATGCCATCCGAATCCCAATCTCTGTGTGGCGCTGATTCACCGAATACGAGATCACTGCATAAATTCCCAGC
>Ga0066661_10001050_pt1 | contig 10663 bp, 8 predicted proteins | sample GraSoiAngelo_110_FD_66454 | JGI IMG/M metagenome (GOLD analysis project Ga0066661, IMG submission 66454) | Grasslands soil microbial communities from the Angelo Coastal Reserve, California, USA - 14_0903_12_30cm | ecosystem: Environmental > Terrestrial > Soil > Grasslands | place: USA... | reverse complement strand
AACGTTGGACGTTGAACGTTCGGCGTTTTCTTCGGCTTTTAGGCTGCGTCTTTGTCCTGTTTCTTGCGAACCAGCGGGAGTTTTTTGCCCTCGACCACCGCGCGATTGATCGTGACCTCGGCGATGTCCTCGCGGCTCGGCACATCGTACATGATGTCGAGCATGATGCGCTCGAGCATCGACCGCAACGCACGCGCGCCAGTCCCTTTCGTAACCGCCTGGCCAGCCAGAGCGCGCAACGCATCTTTGGTCACAGTCAAGCGCACACCTTCCATCGAGAAGAGTTTTGTGTATTGCTTGATCATCGCGTTCTTTGTCTCGGTCAAAATCGCAGTCATTTCATCTTCTGTCAGCGCGTCAAGCGAGCTCACCACCGGCAGGCGGCCGATGAATTCCGGAATCATTCCGAAAGCAAGCAAGTCTTCCGGTTCAACGTGCCGGACGGATTCCTTTCGCAGCGCTTCCTCCACTTCGAGTGTCGGACTCCCGAAGCCCATCACTTTTTGACCGATTCGTTTTTGGACGATCTTATCGAGACCGATAAAGGCGCCGCCGCAAATAAAGAGAATTTTCTCGGTGTTGACCTGAATGTATTCCTGGTGCGGATGTTTGCGGCCACCCTGCGGCGGAACATTGCACGTGCTGCCTTCTAAAATCTTCAGGAGCGCTTGCTGAACGCCTTCGCCCGAAACATCCCGCGTGATGGAGACGTTGTCAGTCTTGCGGCCGATCTTGTCGATCTCGTCAATGTAAACGATGCCGATTTCGGCGCGCTTTACATCGTAATCTGCATTTTGCAGCAGGCGCAGAATGATGTTCTCGACATCTTCCCCGACATAGCCAGCCTCCGTCAGCGTCGTCGCATCGGCGATGCAAAACGGTACGTCGAGAATCTTCGCCAGCGTTTTAGCCAACAAAGTCTTGCCCGAACCGGTCGGGCCGATCAGGAGAATATTACTCTTCTCAATCTCAACGTCGGCGAAGGGATCAGGCTGAAAGGCGGAAGACGAATCAGCCGGCGTTGAAGGCGAAGTCTGCAGAACGCGCTTGAAATGATTGTGCACCGCTACCGAAAGCGTTTTCTTAGCGATATCCTGCCCGATTACGTATTGATCGAGCGAGCGGCGGATTTCCACCGGCTTCGGCACACGAATGTTGGAAGACTGGCGTCGCGCGTCTTCGTTGAGTTCTTTGTCAAGGATGCTCTTACAGACGTTGATGCAGCTGTCGCAAATGTAAACACCCGGGCCGGCGATCAATTTGCGCACCTCGGCGTGGCTTTTGCCACAAAACGAGCACATGGTCAGGTTCGAGGCGCGGGCCATATTTTTCCCTTAATGAGCAGCTCTTATTCCCGGACCTTGCGCGGTAGGGCGGCCTCCGCAACCGCTGTCGAACGATCCCCCGAGGGAGGCGCCGCTCCATCAAGCAGCTTCACTTCCTTGCGAGATTTGATCACTTCATCAACCAAGCCATAGGACTTCGCCTCCTGGGCCGACATGTAATAATCGCGGTCGGAATCCAGCCGCACCTGTTCTTCGGGTTTGCCGGTGTGTTGGGCGATGATTTTGATAAGGCGCTTCTTCAATTTAAACATGTAATCGACCTGCCGCTCCACGTCGCTGGCTGCGCCCTGCGCGCCACCGGAGACCTGATGGATCATGATGTCAGAGTTCGGCAGCGCGAAACGTTTGCCTTTCGTGCCCGCGCAAAGCAGGACCGCAGCCATGCTCGCGGCCATGCCGAGACAGTAGGTCGTCACGTCACAAGTGAGAAACTGCATCGTATCATAAACCGCGAGCCCTGCCGTGACGGAGCCGCCCGGCGAGTTGATGTAGATATTGATGTCCTTTTTCGAATCCTCCATTTGCAGGAAGAGCAACTGCGCGATGACCAGATTCGCAATGTGATCGTCCAGCGGCGTGCCGATAAAAACGATGCGGTCCTTGAGCAGCCGCGAATAAATGTCGTAACTGCGCTCGCCGCGGGCGGTCTGCTCCACCACCATAGGGATCAGCACCGATTGCGATAAATTTTTACTGGATTCACTCATGGTTTTGTTTGCACGGCGACTGTCTCCGAAACCGGTTGGACGCTAACATTCGCTTTCAGGAAATCAAGAGTCTTACCGAGCAGAATCTGTTCCGCCAGGCTGTTTAGCCCATCGTGCTCCTCGAGTTCCTTGCGCATTTTGTCGACGGAAATGTCATACCGCGCCGCCTCCTGCCGCACGCGAAGATCGACATCTTCGTGCGAGACCTCAATCCCCGAGCGCTCGGCGATTCGGCTCAGAATGAAATTAGTCTTCAACCGCTGCGCCGCGAGAGAACCGGCACCTTCCACCAACTCCTTCTCTTTGCCTTTGAGGATGTCGTCGGGCACTCCGCGCTCACGGTTGCGATGCACAAGTTCATTTAACGCCCGTCGCGTTTCATTTTTCAAAAGCGCCGGCGGCAAATCGAAAGTCGTGTGTTCGTGCAGGAACTTGACGATCTGCGCTTCCTTCGCGCGCTCCGCCTCATGTTCTTTTTCGTGTTCGAGATCGTGCTCGATCATCTGGCGAAGATCGACAAGTGTTTTCCCGGCGACAAGTTTGGCCGCAAATGCGTCATCGACCGGCGGAAGCACTTTCGCTTTGATCTCGTTCAAGGTCACCGCGTAGTCCGCCTTCTTTCCGGCGAGCTCGGTCACTGGAAAATCCGGAGGAAACTCCGCCTGCACGCTGCGCATTTCGCCTGGCTTCATGCCGACGATCTGCTCGCAAAATCGCGGCAGAAAATTTTCGGGCCCAAGATGCAGCCAGAATTTCTTGCCGCCGTGCAGATTTTTGCTCGCGCTCGGCGTAATGTCTCGAATCGGTTTCCCATCAATCGCACCGTCAAAATCAATCACCGCAAAATCTTCCATCTCCAATCCACGCTCGGAAACATCGACAAAGTCGGCCGATTGCTCGCGCAAACGCTCCAATGCAAGATCGACATCTTCGTTTGCCACCTTTATCGAAGGCAGTTGGACCGGAATATTTTTATATTCCGGCAACTCAAACTCCGGCGCCGTTACGACAGTCGCGCGAAAGCGCATCGATTTGTCGTTGCCAAACTTAACGTCTTCCAGATTCGTCAACGAAACGACGCGCAGCTTTTCCTGCTCGATCGCCTCGTGATAACTCTTCGAGACCAGCTTCTTGGTCAGCTCATCCTGAATTTCCTTTTTAAACTTCGCCTCGATCACCTTGCGCGGCGCCTTTCCCGGCCGATAACCCGGAATTTTGGCAAACCGCGCGAAGCTGTTCGCGATCGTGTCCCATTCCTTGGAAACCTCCTCCGGCGGCAATTCGATCCGCAAAGTCGAAACGGAGCCAGGCTGTTTTTCAACTTCCACCTTCATTGCGGAAGCGACGTTACCGGCGCGCGAACACATCCGCAAATGTTGTAGCTGCCGCTGTCCTCAGCGGCAGATTTCCAGAAACATTCTGCCGCCAGAGACGGCGGCAGCTACAACGTTTCCGCGTCCTTATGCACGCACTCACCCTGCACGTAAACCGAATGCACTTGCGAAAAGCCGAACCAATACGCCAACTCGCGATAATCTTCACAATCGAAGATCGAGAAGTTCGCGCGCTTACCCGGTTCCAGCGAGCCAATCTTATCACCGCGATTGAGACTGTAAGCGGCGTTGACCGTCGCTGCGGTGATCGCCTCCGCTGGTGACATTTTCATTTGCGTGCAAGCGAGTGAAAGTATCATCGGCATTGAAACTGTCGGTGAAGAGCCGGGATTGAAATCGGTCGCAATAACCACCGCAAGGCCGGCGTCGATCATCTCCCGCGCGCGCGGATAAGATGTCGATCCAAGCGCGTAAACCGAACCGGGAAGAAGAACTGCTTGCACATTCGCCGATTTTAATGCTGCAATCCCCTCTTGATCCGTTTTCTCTAAATGATCTGCTGTGGTTGCTCCTAATTCCGCCGCCAGCTTCGCGCCGCCGGAATTCGTAAGTTGATCGACATGCGCGCGCAGCTTGAACCCAAGCTTCTTCGCTGCCGTCAAAATCCTTCGCGACTGCTCGATGTCGAAGTAACTGCGCTCACAAAAGATGTCGCAAAACTCGGCCAACTTTTCCGACGCGATTCGTGGCAACATCTCGTTGATCACAAGATCGACATAGTCCGATTCTCGAAATTCGCGCGGGATTGCATGCGCACCCAGAAATGTCGGGACAACTTCGAGCTGCGTCTCTTGATTGAGTCGCTGCATCACGCGCAAGACCTTTAATTCATCTTCGACCGTCAGCCCATAGCCCGACTTCGCTTCGACCGTCGTCGTCCCGCATTTCAAAAACCAGTTTGCATGCTTCTTCGCCTCCGCGAGAAGATCGACATCGTTCGATGCGCGCGTTTTCTCGACGGTTGACCAAATCCCGCCACCTGCCGCCGTGATTTGTTCGTAGGTTTCGCCCCGTGCGCGGCGTTCGAAATCGTCTAACCGATTTTCGGCAAAGACGAGATGCGTATGTGCATCGACAAATCCCGGCAATACAACTCTCCCTCCTGCATCGATAACCTCCGCGTCGCCCGCGTTTTTCCCGATCTCCTTACTCGCGCCGACGATGTCGATCTTGCCGTCGCGAATCAACATTCCGCCGTCGCGAATGATCGCGAGGTCGGACATTTCGTGGCCGATACGCGGACGCTTCGGACCTGACAGTGTAACAAGCTGCGAAGCGTGAAGAAGAGCGACAGACTTCAAGATTGACTCATCTTACTCTCAACAATCCGATCAATTCTTTTAAATTCAGATTCGGATTCGGCATTAATTCTCCGGACTTTTTCCCGAAGTGTTGATTTCACTTTTTCATCTTTCAGGCCTGCCAAGTTAATTCGGACGTTCAGCGCGGCTCCGCTAATACAAGCGTGTGTTGCGAGAAGGCCCACGCCCACATCCGAAATCGAAGCGGGATTACCTTGTTCAGCCATTTCCGCAAGAAGCGGGTAGGATTTGAAGGCTGTTTCCAGTACCCGCAGCGGAATCTCCGCCGCATATTTGTTGGCCGCTTGGATGGTAGCGGAGCGTGCCGCTTTTTCTTCTGCGGATTCCTTGGGCAATGCGAATGCATCCATCACTTTGTTGAAGGCAGCGGTGTCTTCATCGGCCAGAAAGAGCAATTCATCCTTCAATTGTTGCGCCTTAACCGCCCAGTCACTGAAATATTTCAGTTTGTCATCCCAGCCACGTTTCCCCGCTGAAAGATTGGCCACCATTCCGCCAAGTGAAACGCCCAGAGCGCCCATTAACGCGGCAACGGAACCACCGCCCGGCGCAGGAGAATCGCTCAGCGTCTCATTGCAGAACTGGCGCAAGTCCATTTTGACCAGGGATTTTTTTGAGATGGATTCCATCTTGAATTCTATGATCTTCTCTTTCGGATCGAAGGGTTTCAACTCACTTAATCCCATCGAGTGGATCCCGATATCAATGAGCTCCTCTTCCGAAGCGCCTTCCGACCATTGCTGTTTACGGAGAAAATATTTTCCCGCATCGACCAAACATTTTTTCGGAAGCATGCCCACGACTTCCGATCCGGTCACCCGCAAGCCTCGTTTAGTCGCCGCTTCGTTACAGGCATCAAACGCAGCATGTAAAGGCGTTTCTTCAATGTTCGTCAGGTTCATGGAAACCTGTGCGATACCGTATTCTTCGACATACCAGCCGATGGCTTTCACATGTTTCAACATTCCGGGAATACGGACAGGCTCTCCCTTTTCATCGAGCACAGGTTTTCCAGAAGGCGTGTCGTCCTCTGTTTTGATCCTGCCATTTTCTCTCACGTCAAAAGCGACTGAAGTGGCCCGTCGCACTGCTTTGGTGTTCAGGTTCACATTGTAGGCGACCAAAAATTCCCGTACGCCAATCGCTGATGCGCCCGACTTCTCACTGAATGTGGCAGGTCCGAAATCCGGCTTCCATGCAGGTTCCTTTATTTTCTCGAAGAAGCCTTCGTATTCTCCAGAACGTATGATCGAAAGGTTTGAATGGGACTGATCTCTCGCTGCCTTTTCGTAGAGGTAGACCGGAATATTCAACTCATCGCCAACCCGCTTTCCTAATTGCTTTGCACAGGCAATCGCTTCTTCCCAACTCACGTTACTCACTGGGACAAATGGACAAACATCGGTCGCACCCATGCGCGGATGGGCGCCCTTGTGTTTGCGCATGTCGATGAGTTCCGCTGCTTTTTGAATTCCGCGGAAAGCAGCCTCCACCGCCGCTTCAGGACTGCCTGCGAACGTGACCACGGTGCGATTCGTGCTTGCACCGGGGTCCACGTTAAGCAGCGATATTCCTTCCACTGATTCAATTGCTGCGGTGATCTGCCGAATGACGTCCGAGTTGCGGCCCTCAGAGAAATTCGGCACGCATTCGATCAGTTTTTGCATAATACGCTGCGCCAGACTCTACCAATCGCGCGCTTTCGGCTTCATCGGGATGTCGATCTTATTCAGCGCAGCGAAATCCAGCGCGCGCGAGTAACCGGCGTCCGCGTGGCGAAGGATGCCCATGCCCGGATCGCTCGTTAAGACGCGCTCGAGTCGTCTCTCGGAATCCTCACTGCCATCGGCGACGACGACCATGCCGGCGTGTTGCGAATAGCCTATGCCGACGCCACCGCCATTATGAATCGAGACCCACGACGCCCCGGCGGCAGTATTGATGAGCGCGTTGAGCAACGGCCAATCGGCGATCGCGTCGCTGCCGTCGAGCATTCCTTCCGTTTCGCGGTTGGGCGATGCGACCGATCCCGCGTCGAGATGGTCGCGCCCGATCACGATGGGCGCTTTGATTTCGCCGCGTTTCACCAGTTCGTTTATGGCCACGCCAAATTCGGCGCGCTCGCCGTAGCCGAGCCAGCAAATCCGCGCGGGCAATCCCTGAAATTGAATCCGCTCTCTGGCGAGCTTCATCCAGCGCGCCAGAGTTTGGTTCTTGGGAAATAGTTCGAGCGCGAGCCGATCGGTGCGCGCGATGTCTTCAGGCTCGCCGCTCAATGCGACCCAGCGAAACGGACCGCGACCTTCGCAAAAAAGCGGTCGAATATATTCCGGAACGAAACCGGGAATATCGAACGCGTTCTGCACGCCGGCTTTCTTCGCCTGCCCGCGAATGTTGTTCCCATAATCGAAAACGACGGTTCCTTTTTTTTGCAACGCGAGCATGGCATCGACGTGCATGGCCATGGAATGCATCGACCTGTCGATGTACTGATCGGGATTTCTCGCGCGCAAAGCGAGCGCGTCTTCGAGCGACATGCCATGCGGCACATAACCATTGAGCGCATCGTGCGCGCTCGTTTGATCTGTCAATACGTCGGGAACCACGCCGCGTTTGACGATTTCCGGCAAGACGTCGGCGCAGTTCCCGACGAGACCGACCGAAATCGCTTGCCGATCTTTGCGCGCTGCGTCGATCAACTTGAGCGCCTCGTCAAGCGACCACGCGATCTTATCGCAATAACCGCTTTTCAATCTCTTCTCGATGCGCGTTGGATCGACATCCACTCCGAGAAAGACGGCGCCGTTCATGGTGGCGGCGAGCGGTTGCGCGCCACCCATTCCGCCCAAGCCGCCGGTCAAAACGAATTTTCCTTCAAGCGACCCGCCGAAATGTTTGCGGCCTGCGGCCGCAAAAGTCTCAAACGTTCCCTGCACGATTCCCTGGCTGCCGATGTAAATCCACGAGCCAGCGGTCATTTGGCCGTACATGGTCAGGCCCAGTCGCTCGAGACGATTGAACTCGGCATAGTTCGACCATTGCCCGACCAGATTTGAATTCGCAATCAGGACACGCGGCGCTTCATCGTGCGTGCGGAATTTCCCTACCGGCTTGCCTGATTGAACGAGCAGTGTTTCGTCATTTTCCAAGTCGCGGAGTGAGCGCACGATCGCATCGAACGCGTCCCAACTTCTGGCGGCGCGTCCGGTTCCGCCGTAAACGATGAGCTGATCGGGATTCTCGGCGACATCCGGATCCAGATTGTTCATCAGCATGCGCAAAGCTGCTTCCTGGTGCCAACCTTTGCAGCTGCGTTCGTTGCCGCGCGGCGCGTGAATGATTCGCTTGCCACTCATAATTTTTTGTAGTCGCTATCGAATTTTTCTCCGCGAATCGCTTCCGCCACGCGCGCAATGTCGCCGGAGAGGGAACGATCTTGTGTCAGCGGCGGCGCAATTTTTCTGAGAACAGCGAAAGCGCGTTCAACGCCTATCCCAGCCTTCAGCGGGCGTCGATGCTCCAAAGCCTCAGCACTGGCGAGCAATTCGATGGCCAGAAGATTTTCGGCAAGATCGACAATCGACCGAAGTTTGAGCGCGCTCGTCATTCCCATTGAGACATGATCTTCCTTTCCGCCAGAGGTTGGAACGTTGTCGATACTGGCCGGATGAGCGAGCACTTTCGCTTCATTTAATAAAGAAACCGCAGCGACATGCGCGATCATGAAACCAGATTGCGTGCCGGGATGGCGCGCCAAAAACGCGGGCAGGCCTTCGTTCAAATCCGGATTCACAAGTCGATCAATTCGACGTTCGCTGATGCTCATCAAATCGGTGAGCGCGATCGCCGCGTAGTCCAGCGCCAGACCAAGCGGCGCGCCGTGAAAATTACCGCCGGAAATTACGTCGCCGGTTTCGGCGAAGACGAGCGGATTATCGGTGGCCGAACCGGACTCAATCAGCAAAACATCTGTGCAATGCGAAAGTGCATCACGAACCGCGCCGTGAACCTGCGGCATGCAACGGAGACTGTAAGCGTCCTGGATACGCGGGTCGTCCTTGCGATGGGATTCGCGAATTTCGCTCCCTTGCAAAAGTGCCAACAAATGATTGGCAACGGCTCTTTGACCAGGATGCGGTCGGGCCTCTTGCAAGCGCGGATCGAAAGCGGCAGGCGTTCCCTTGAGCGCTTCCAAGCTCATGGCGCCGGCAACATCAGCGACATGGGCGAGACGTTTCGCGCGCAACATCGACAATCCCCCCACGGCATGCATCGCCTGTGTCCCGTTGAGCAAAGCGAGTCCTTCCTTTGCCTCTAAAAGCACCGGCTCCAGCCCAGCGAGTCGCAGCGCTTCGCGGCCCTCCATGCGTTGACCTTGGAAGAAAGATTCGCCTTCGCCAATCAAGCTCAACGCGAGATGGGCGAGCGGGGCGAGATCGCCGCTGGCGCCGACCGAACCTTTTTCCGGAACGACCGGACAGACGCGGTGGTTGAGCATTTGACAGAGCATCTCGATGATCTCAAGACGGACGCCGCTCAAGCCAAGAACAAGGACATTGGCGCGGAGCAACATCATCGCCCGCACTTCCGGCTCCGAAAGCGGGTTGCCGATGCCGCAAGCGTGACTGCGGATAAGATTGAGCTGGAGCTCGCGCAATTCGTCGGGCTGAATGCGAACGTCCGAGAGCTTGCCAAAACCGGTGCTAACACCATAAACGACCGCATCGCGTACGATGATATTTTCAATCACCTTTCGCGAAGCAAGAACGCGCGGATGGGCGGAGGGTGAGACTTCGACGACCGTGTCGCCAAGCGCGACTGCGGCGATGTCGGAAAGAGCCAGCGGCTGGCCGTTCAATTGCATTCCCGCATCTTAGGCTAGAACCGGGTGAATTGGAAACGACCTGCGCGCAATGGTACGCAGTTAGGATTTTAGCTTGTCTGGCTCGTTGCTGGCCAATAACCTCGCTGCTGATGGCCGACGAACTCAAACCACGCTTCCCGTATTCGTGGTTTGGTAAGCAGTGGGATCCTGAGAAGCCAATCAAGTTTTCTCCTTACGTTAGGCGCCGATACGCACTCTCGGCAGCGACAGAAACAGGCGATAAGATTATTTCCTCGACGCCCCCGGATTTACTGAAGGGAGAGAAGGCGTTGGAGTGGATTTACGGGCTGCTCGGTGTACTGGACCAAAAGGCATCCGCGCTTATGAGGTTGAACGGTGTGATGCTTGCGGCCGCGGCTTTCCTTCTTCATCCACAGTATCACGCACCCATTCTCGTAACAATTGCTATGGCAGCGAGTGCTATCGGATCGACGATCTCAATCGGATGCTGTCTGTTGGTGGTTTCAATCGACTGGCCTTTTCTTGACCTTGTCGGCGAAGAAAGCAGTGAAGATGGAAAACGAAATTCGATTTTTCGAAGGAGTTCTTTCATCTTCAGCATGTCGCAAACTTCAGACAAGGATGCTACCGGGCTGCCTGGGCTGTATCCCTTTTCACAACAATCGCGTTCTTAGTTGCGATCGTTGTTTTCTTTGGCCACATCTTTAACTGGTGGTAACTAAAGCGATGTTGGCAGAGACGCCGAAGGATTTGTTGCGCGCAGCGGCTGAGGCTGCTCGGAATGCGTACGCGCCGTATTCCGGCTTTGCTGTAGGAGCAGCAGCGCAGACGGCTGATGGCTCTGTGTTTACCGGCGCAAACATGGAGAACGCATCGCACGGATTGACGGTTGACGCCGAGATGGGTGCTTTGCAGGCCGCGTCGACTGCCGGAAAGCTGAGTGAGATTGTGCAAATTGCTGTCGTCGGCGGAAGGATGGAAGCAGGCGAACGCAATAGAGCAGTCGTCACTCCCTGCGGTCGTTGCCGGCAGTTAATCCTCGAGGCTG
>Ga0066661_10001049_pt1 | contig 10670 bp, 10 predicted proteins | sample GraSoiAngelo_110_FD_66454 | JGI IMG/M metagenome (GOLD analysis project Ga0066661, IMG submission 66454) | Grasslands soil microbial communities from the Angelo Coastal Reserve, California, USA - 14_0903_12_30cm | ecosystem: Environmental > Terrestrial > Soil > Grasslands | place: USA... | reverse complement strand
ATCGTCGGCCCGGGCACGATCGACGGCAACGGCTGGAAGCAGGGGCCGCCGGACGCCCAGGGCTTCCCGGTCTCGCTGCCCAGCAGCTCGAGCACGGTCGCGAAGAACGGCATCCTGGCGGCGGCCCAGACCGCGCTGGCCGGCACGCTGGGCAGCGGCTCGCCGTACGGCACGCGCTCCAACCTGATCACGCTGCGCGGCGTCGCCAACGCCTACCTGGGCGGCTTCACGGCGGTCAACCCCTCGCAGCACACGCTCGTCGCCATCCGCAGCGCCAACGTCACCGTGAACGACACCCGGCTGCTGACCGCGGGTGTGAACAACGGCGACGGCATGGACCTGGACAGCAGCGCCCACCTGACGATCGTGAACAACCTGTTCGACACCGGCGACGACGACCTGAACACGGCCGCCGGCCTCGGCGCCGCCTCGGCCGTGGATCCGCCGACCCGCGACCTCTTCGTCGCGAACAACTTCTTCCGCAAGGGCCACGGCGCCGTGGTGGCGGGCAGCCACACCGGTGCGTGGATCGAGGACATCCTGGCCGAGGACAACGTCGTGAACGGGACGGACATCGCCCTGCGCATGAAGACTGACCCGCACAACGGCGGGGGCGCCAGGCGCGTCGTGTTCCGGGACACGGCGGTCAAGGCCGTGACGATGCAGGCGTTCATCTTCACGTCGGCGTACGCCGACCCCAACGCGGCGATCGTCGTCGAGCCGTCCGCGCAGCTGGCGCAGTTCCGGGACTTCCTGGTCCGGAACGTCACGGTGGACGGGACCGGCAAGGAGGCGATCAACGTCCTGGGCGTCGCCGACCAGCTCCACCAGGGCCTGCACTTCGACGGCGTCCGCTTCCTGAACGCGAAGCCGACCAGCATCTCGTTCCTGCGCGACAGCACGTTCCACGACGTGGTGTTCGACAACACGCCCAACCCATGGGTGATCTCCAACTCGACCGGCCTCTCGTTCAGCGGCACGACCACGCAGACGGCCGTCTCCACCGACGCGGCCGGCCGGCCGAGCTGGGCCGCCGGCAGCGCGCTGTCCGCCAGCGGTGTGACGGACACCTCGGCAACGCTGACCTGGCCGGCCGCGGCCGACGACACGGCCGTGGCGACCTACCGGGTCATGTCCGCGGGCCAGGTGGTGGCTGCCGTTCCGGGCACGGCGCTGATCGCGACCGTCGGCGGGCTGGCGCCGGCGCTGCCGTTCCACTTCACCGTGGTGGCGCTTGACGCGACCGGCAACGCGACGGCCGGCCCCAGCGCGGACGTGACCACGACCGGCACGCGCGACACGACGGCGCCGGTCACCCCGACGGGGCCGGCCAGCTTCGCGCTGGTTCCCGGCAGCACCGGGTTCACGTGGCTGAAGGTGCAGTGGCAGCCGGCCACGGACGACTTCGGTGTCGCGCGGTACCAGGTGCTCGCCAACGGCGCGCCGGCCGCCACGGTCCCGGTCGTCGGCAACCCCAACATGGTCAGCGTGACGCGGCTGCAGCCGGGCACCGCCTACGTGCTGAGCCTGGCGGCCATGGACGCGACGGGCAACGTCGCGACGTACGCCACGACGGCGACCGCGACCACGCTGCCGGCGTACGACCGGAGCGTGCCCAGGTTCCCCGAAGGCGCTCGCGTGCGCGCACACGACGTGACCGCGACGAGCGTCACGCTGACGTGGACCGCGGCGACGGACGACCAGCAGGTGGCCGGCTACCGGGTGTACGTGAACGGTCAGCCCATCGAGGGCGCGGTGCCGTTCACGCCGATCAACGGCGCCAGCACGACCACCGCCACGACGTTCACGGTGACCGGCCTGCGCCCGGACACGAGGTACCGCTTCACGGTGCAGGCGGGCGACACGGCCAACAAGTGGACGGGCTCGGGCCCGAGCACGACCGTGGAGACGGAGGAGCAGTAGGACGGCGGCGGCCCCTCCCCCCTCCATCGGGGGAGGGGCCGCGCCCCCTCACGCCGCGGGTTCGTCGCGGACGCAGGGGTCCGCGCAGGCGTGGGTCGCGTGGACGTGCGGCACCGGCCGCACCTTCGCGCCGTTGCGGATCGTGGCGAACGCGATCACGCCGCCCCCGGCGCAGATCAGCGCCGAGATCGTCAGCGCCCGCGTGTAGCCGGCCTGGAACTCGGCCGAGGTGGTCGCGGTGGCCAGGCCGGCGGCGGCGGGCAGGATCGCCACCGCCAGCAGGCTCGCGATCCTGGCGACCGCGTTGTTCACGGCGGAACCGACGCCCAGGTGGCGATCCTCGACCGCCGACAGCACCGCGGCGGTCAGCGGCGCCACCGTCAGCGTCATGCCGGCCCCGAACACGAGGACGCCCGGCAGGATCCCGGTCAGGTAGGACGTGCCCGGCGCCACCAGGCCCAGCAGGCCCAGGCCGGCGCCCGCCACGATCGGCCCGATCGTCATCGGCAGGCGCGGCCCGATGCGCTGCGCCAGCCGGCCGGACTGGGCGGACAGCGCGGTCATGATCGCCATCGCGGGCAGGAAGGCGACTCCCGACTCCAGCGCGGTGTAGCCGAGGTCCCGCTGCAGGTGGACGACGAACAGGAACGTCGCGGTGCCCAGCGCTCCGTAGACGGCGAACGTCGTCAGGTTGGCGCCCGTGAACTGGAGTGACGCGAACATACCGAGCGGCACCATCGGGTTGGGGCTGCGCGCCTCCACCACCGGGAACAGCGCCAGCGCCGCGGCGCCCGCCACCCCCAGCGCGATCGTCACCGGCCCGAAGCCGAACGCCGGGCCCTGGATGAGGGCGTACACCACGCCAGCCAGCCCCGCCGCGATCGTGAGCGCGCCCGGCAGGTCGACGTGCCGGTTGGCGCCCTCGTCCCGGGTCTCGGTCACATGCTTCAGCGCCGCCCAGATCGTGAACGCGGCCACCGGCAGGTTGATCAGGAAGACCAGTCGCCACGACGCGGCGTCCACGAGGTAGCCGCCGAGGAACGGGCCGACGGCCGTCCACACGCCGCCCAGGCCCGACCAGGCGCCGACCGCCCGGCCCCGGTCCTCCTGTGCGATCGTCGCCGACAGCACGGCCAGGCTCGACGGCACCAGCAGCGCGCCCGCCACCCCCTGCACCGCCCGCGCGACGATCAGCACCGGGGCCGTGGGGGCCAGCCCGCACGCCAGCGAGGCCACGCTGAACCCGGCCAGGCCCAGCACGAGCACCCGGCGGCGGCCGTAGAGGTCGCCCAGCGAGCCGCCGACCACGATCAGCGAGCCCAGCGTCAGGAGGTACGCGTCGACGATCCACTGCAGGTCCGACAGGCCGGTGTGGAACTCGCGCCCGATCGACGGCAGGGCCACGTTGACCACCGTCCCGTCGAGGAACGCGACCCCGGAGCCGAGGACGGTGACCAGGAGGACCCAGCGCGCCCCGGCCGTCCCGTACCGGAGCCGTGGAGGAGCGGCGCTCGTCACCTGCCTATTGTTGTGCCCGGTGGCAGGTCCTCGCCGGTCGTTCGCGTCGTGGTCGACGCTGACCACACTGCTGGCGCTGAACGGCCGGCTCGTCCAGGAGCAGATCGGGCGGAACCTGGAGCCGCTCGGCGTCAGCTATGCGCAGGCGGCGGTCCTCGTCCGCCTGTGGCGGCGCCAGGGCCAGATGCCGCAGGCCGAGATGATCCGTTCCCTCGCGCTGAGCCGGGCGTCCGGGACGCTCGTGCTCAACGAGCTGGAGCAGCGCGGCCTGATCGAGCGCCAGCCCGACGTGCGGGACGCGCGCCGCCTGGTCGTCAGGCTGACCGAGGCCGGGATGGACCTCGAGCCCGAGGTGTTCGACGCGTTCGACCGCGTGGAGGCTGCCGTCCGGGCGCCCCTCTCGGAGGAGGAGGTCGAGACCGGGCTGCGCATCCTGCGCTCGCTGGTGGAGGCGATCCGCCGCGACCCGCGCACCTAGGCTGTTGGGTATGGCCATCAGTGCGACCCCCATCGACCTCGACTTTCCGGACGCGTCGGCCGGCGACCCGCTCGAGCTCCGGATCGCGCTCGGGCCCTGCCGCGTCCGCATCGCCGCCGGCACGGGCCCGCTCTGGGCGACCGGCCGCTACGAGGACCCGACCGGCATGCTGCCGGTGCAGGTGACCCAGGATGGCCCCCGGGCCCGCCTCAGCCAGACCCCGACGGCCCGCTCGATGCCCGCCTCGGCGCGGCCGCCCAGCCTCGACCTCCAGCTCGGGACCGCTCGGCCCTACCAGCTCGTGATCGACGGCGGCGCCAACGAGACGGTTGCCGACCTCGGCGGCGTCCCGATCACGCGCCTGGTCCTCCACCACGGCGCCGGCCGGTTCGACCTGGACTTCTCCCGGCCCAACCCGGCCGAGATGACGGCGCTCGAGATCGCGGCCGGCGGGGTGGCGATGGACCTGCGCAGCCTCGGCAACGCCAACTTCGCCGAGATGTCGGTGTCGGGCGGCGCGGCGCAGTACCGCGTGGACTTCGGCGGCGAGCTGCGCCGCGACGGGGAGGTGAAGCTGAACGCCGGCGTCGCGGCGGTGGAGGTGCGGCTGCCCGCCGCGACGCCGGCGCGCGTCCGGTCCGAGTCGGTGCTCGGCGCCCTGGACGTCGGCGACGGGTTCGTGACCCGCGAGGGCGCCTACTGGAACGAGGCGGCGGCGTCCGGGCGGACGCCCGTGCTGCGCGTGACCGTCAACTCGGTGCTCGGCGCCGTCACCATTCGTTCCACGTGAGGCCGTCTGGTCAGGGTCAGGCCACCCGGCGGGAGCGCAGCAGGTGGCCGAAGTCCTCCGCGCGGGCCTTGGCCAGGCGCCAGTCGTCGAAGTAGTCCTCCGCCAGCACCTCGCGCCCCGGCATGCGGTAGACGGTGACCGCCCACCGCTGGAGCACCCGATCCACCTCGACCAGGCTCTCCGGCGTCGGCGCGAAGCGATACGGCCGAGGACGGTTGTCGTCCTGGGTTCGACGCTGGTCACGCACTGCGCTCACCTCCTCGAGAATCACGTGCACAAAAAAGAAAGGGGCCTGGCCGGAGGCCAGGCCCCTTCGGTCTCGGTGTTCAGTCCGGTGCCTGGCGACGCTCGACAGCCACGCCGTCCGCCCCCCGGGCGACGGCGCCGAATCGGTAACAAACGAGCGTCAGCACCTCCACGATGCATCCAGTGTAGCCGTCCATCTGGCGATTGGCCGGGCTCATTCGGCCCCGCCGCCGGGGTCGCCGGGCAGACCGGAGTTGCCGGGCGTGCAGGCCCAGTACGTGCCGCCGTTGTACGTCCACGTCCGGCAGCCTGGACGGCCCGGCCCGGATGGCCCGGACGGCTCGGATCCGCCGGAGCTGCCGCCCACGTGGACCCAGTCGGGCAGCTGCGGTGCCGGCGTGGACGGCGACGTCCCGTCGAGGAAGTAGGCCCGGCGCCCGCCCACGAACTGCATGTGCACGTCGGAGGGCATGGGGTACCACTCGTCGCCCTTGCCCATGCGGTCCAGGGCGCCCGTCATGAACTCGTGCCAGGCCGGGGCGGCGACGACGATCCCGTCCGTGCCCTCGACCATCGGGTGGTTGTCCGCGTTGCCCATCCAGACCGCGGTCGCCAGCGACGGCGTGTAGCCCACCGTCCAGCCGTCGCCGAACCGGTCGGTCGTGCCGGTCTTGGCCGCGGCCGTGTGGCCCGGCAGCACGAGCGGCGTGCCGCGGCCGAAGATCATGGTCCGATTGGCGTCGTCCGAGAGCATCTGGCTGACGATGTACGCGGTCCCGGCGTCGAGCGCCCGGGTGCCGTCGCCGCCCGCGTTCGCCCCGAGCTGCCGCCCGCTCCCGTCCGTCACGCCGATGATCGCGGTCGCCGGGTGGAGCACGCCGCCGGCGGCGAGCGTCGAGACGCCTGTCGCCATCTGGAGCGGCGTCTCGCCGTAGCCGCCCAGGGTCAGCGAGGGACCGAAGCTGCTGTTCGGGTCGTCGGTCGTGTAGTGACCGCCGCCGTGGTCCTGGAATGGCGGCGCCCCCATGCGCCGGGCCGTGTCGACCACGGCCGGGACGCCGGCGCCCAGCTCGACCTGGACCGCCGGCACGTTCAGCGAGTTGCCCAGGCAGGCCTGGAGCTGGCATACGCCGTGGGAGCGCTGGTCGTAGTTCTTGGGCGCGTAGCGCTGGCCGCCGGGCGGCTGCACGCTGATCGGCGCGTCGGTGATCGGGGTGACCATCGTGTAGCGGCGGCTGTCGATCGCGGCCGCGTACGTGAAGACCTTGAACGAGGAGCCCGGGTTGCGCGGCGGCCCGACCGCGAGGTTGTACTGCCCGCCGGGCACGTCCGGGCCGGCCGAGCCGATCATCGCGAGGATCTGGCCGGACCGCGGGTCCATCGCGACCAGCGCCCCGTCCGTGACGGCCCTGTCGCCGTTCGCCCGCACCGCGTCGGCGACCGAGGTCTGGGCGAGCTGCTGCATCCCCCAGTCGAGGCTGGTGGTCACCCGCAGGCCGCCACCCTCCGCCACGGCCGCGCCGAAGCGCGCCACGAGCTGACCGCGGACGTACGCGACGAAGCCGGGGGCGAGGTCGGTGACGGCCGGCCCGAACAGGTGCGCGGGCGGCGACAGGTCCTCGGCGAACGCGCGGTCGGCCTCGGCCTGCGTCACGTTGCCAGTGCGGACCATGGCGGCCAGGACGTCGTGCTGGCGCTGCTTGGCCCGTTCCCAGTGGGTGATCGGATTCAGCAGCGTGGGGTTCTGGGGCAGGCCGGCCAGCATGGCCGCCTGGGCCAGGTCCAGCGCGGCGGCGTCCCGGTGGAAGTAGACCCGCGCCGCCGCCTGGGCGCCGTACGCGGCGTTGCCGTACGCGATGGCGTTCAGGTACATCGCCAGGATCTGCGACTTGGTGTACGTGGCCGCGATGCGCACGGCCAGCGTCGCCTCGCGCAGCTTGCGCGACACCGAGGCATCGTCGCCGACCAGCCGCCGCTTGACCAGCTGCTGCGTGATCGTGGAGCCGCCCTGGACGGGCGCCCCGGCGCGGAGGTCGGCCCATGCGGCGCGCCCGACGCTGAGCGGGTCGACGCCCGGCTCGTGCCAGAAGTTCTGGTCCTCGACGGCAACGGTCGCGGCGGGCAGGTACCGGCCCATCGCGGGCAGCGACGCCTGGTAGTGCTGGTACCCGGGCGGGTGCAGGTCGGCGAGCAGGACCTGGCCGGTCCGGTCGTAGACGAGCGTGTCACTGGGCAGCGGCCGGGCGACCAGCGAGTCGCTGGGCAGGGTGCTGAGGCCGCTGGCGACGAACCCGCCCGCGGTGGCGCCGGCCAGGACGAACGCGATCGTGGCCAGGCCGGCGAGCCGCAGCACCGTGCGGCGGAGCGAGGCGGCGCGCTGGGCGTCGCGGAACGCGCTGGCCCGGCGCCGGATCGCCGGGCGCGCCCCATCTGGCTGCGTCAAGTGTGCATTATCCCCCATTAGCGTTATCACTAATTGCAACACACGACGGGGGGTTCGCGTTACGCTGGCCGGCCTCGGGGGTCAGGCCCGGTGGGCGACGCTCAGGCCCTTGCCGACCGGCACCACCACGCGTTCGAAGTCGGGCAGCGCCTCCAGCGCGGCGAGGTAGCCGGCGATCTCGGCCGGATGGCTGAGCACGTTGTCGGCCAGCAGGAGCACGTCCCGCGTCAGCCGCGGCAGCAGCAGCCGGAGCTGGTCGGGCGCGCTGACGCGGTCGGCGTCGAAGAAGACGCAGTCGAACGGTCCCTCGAGCCCGGCCACGACGCTGGTGGCGTCGCCGGCGACCAGCCGGACGTTGCCGTCCAGGCCCGCGCGGCGCAGGTTCTCGGCCGCCTCGGCCTGCCGGCCGGCGTCGCGCTCGACGCTGGTCACGGCGCCGCCGGCTTCGCGCACCGCCCACGCCAGCCAGATCGTGCTGTACCCGTTGGACGTCCCGATCTCGAGGACCCGCGTGCGCCGGCCGCTCCTGACCAGGATCGCCAGCAGCCGGGCGGTGTCGGGCTCCAGGTTGAGGCGGCGCCGGCGGTGCTCGGCCTCGCCCGCGTCGTGCGCGAGCCCGGCCGCCGCCAGCTCGTCCAGCAGGCCGGCGAGGGAGGCGTCCATCCGTCGATTGTGCGGCCGGCGGGCATGAGTGATTTCCCTCATGTCCGCTGCGCGGTTTTCGCGGTCTCCGGCCGGGGCCGCGGGCGAGACCATCTGCACGTGGCAGAGACCGCGACCGACGTCCTCCACCTCTCCTCGGCGATCGCCGCGGCGCTGGACGACATGTGCGAGGACCTGGAGCGCTACCAGGCCCGCCAGGAGCAGCGGCTGCAGCTGGCTCGCTGCATCGCCGCGGCCGACGAGCTGGTCGAGCGGCTGGAGGGCCTCAGCCTGGCCGGCGTGGCGGAGGTTCCATCCGAGTGGCAGCCGCACCTGGACCGGTTGGTCGAGGACCTGCCCGATGGCGCGGCGGGCGACCTGCGCGGCGGCGGCGACCCCAACCGGCTGCTGGACGAGGTGTTCGAGATCGAGGAGCGGCTGTTCCGCCTGAAGCTGGGCGAGTGGGCCCAGCGCTACGACCCCGGCGAGCGCTAGGGGCCGCCGCCTCCCGAGCCCGCGCCGGAGGGCGCCGGGGCCAGCACCGTCAGCTCGACGAGCTGGTGCCCCGATCGGGCGTCCACGAGCCACAGCACCTGGACCAGGCCGCCGACGCTGCCGGCGGCGGCACGGCTGCCGACCAGCGCCCAGACCATGCGGCGCGCGATCGTCGGTCCGCGCGGGCGGCCGTTGCGGTTGGAGACGGTGGCGTAGGCCAGCACGCGCTCCGTCACCGACCGCACGCCACCGCTGCTCCGGCGGACGGCGGTCTCGGCGTCGCCGGCCAGCTTGATCCCGGTCGGCAGCCGGACGCCGAAGCCGGTCACCCAGTCGGGCACCTGCACGGGCTGGAGGGCCGGGTCGAGGCGCACGTTCATCGCGGCGAGCTGCGCCGGCGTCACCGATTCGAGGACGGGTCCCGGCCTGGGCTGCGTGACCGGAGCGGGCACGAGCACGCTGAGGAGGGACCAGGTGAGCAGGCCGGCGGCTCCCGCCACGAGCAGCACGCCGCCGCCTCGGGCCCAGATGCGCACCATTTGATGGTAGAGGCTGGGCATGTCCGGGCTGGCATAGAATTCTGGTCGATGGCCGGCTGGCGACCGTACGATCCCTGGCCGAGTCCCGTGCGCGAGGCGCTGGAGCAGCTCATGCACGAGCCGCGGCCGCGGAGCGCGGGCCCCGTGCCGATGCCGATGAACGTCTACGAGGACGGCGACGCCCTCGTGGTCGAGGCGTGCCTGCCCGGGGTGGCGCCCGACGACGTCGAGCTGAGCTCGCAGGATGGCGTGCTGACGATCCGGGCCCGCGGGCGCGTGGCGAGGCGCGAGTACCTGCACCAGGAGATCCACGACGTGGAGTACCTGCGCCGCATCTCGCTGCCCGCCGACTGCCGGTTCGAGCGGGCCGAGGCGAGCGCGGAGCACGGGGTGGTGGTCGTCCGGGTGCCCAAGGTGCGGCCCAAGCCGCCCGAGAAGATCCGCATCCAGATCAACCGCAAACCGTCGAGCTGAGCAGCCGGCCGGCCTCGGATACCATGGCGAGTGGCCTCGCCATGCCTCTCGATCTCCAGGCCGCTCGGGACGAATACCTCGGCTGGCTCCAGCTCGAGGCGAACCGCAGCCCGAACACGGTGCGGGCGTACGCGGGTGAGCTGCGCAAGCTCGAGGTGTTCCTGCGGGACCGCGGGCACACGCTGGCGATGGACGACCTCGGCCGTGACGACCTGCGCGCGTACCAGCGGCACCTGGCCACCACGCTGAAGAGCCCGGCCTCCCGGGCGCGAGCGCTCGTCGCCATCCGGTCGTGGCTGCGCTGGCTGGCGAAGGAGGAGCTGGTCGCGCGCGACCTTTCCAACGCCGTGACGCTGCCCCGGGTCGAGCAGCGGCTGCCCAAGCCGATGACGTCGGACGAGCTGGCCCGGCTGCTGGCTTCGCTGCCGTCGGAATCATTGATGGAGAAGCGGGACCGCGCCCTGGTGCAGTTCCTGATCAGCACCGGGTGCCGCATCTCCGAGGCGCTGCAGCTCGACCGGACGGACGTGCCGCGCCAGGGCACCCGGCTGATCGTGACCGGCAAGGGCGCCAAGCAGCGGGCGGTCTACCTGACCGCCGACGCCAAGGCGGCGATCGACGAGTACCTGGAGTCGCGCGAGGACACGAGCATGGCCCTGTTCGTGAACTACGACCCCACGACCCGGCCGGGGGACGACCGCCGGCTGACGGCGGCCGGCGCCCGCCACGTGGTGCGGCGCCTGCGCCGCGAGCTCGGCGCCTGGTCGTTCCGGTCGCCCCACGTCGCCCGCCACACCGCCGCGACGAGCCTGCTGGAGGTCACCGGCGGCGACGTCCGCCTGGTCCAGGAGGTGCTCGGCCACGCCAACCTGAACACGCTCCAGGGCTACACGAAGATCGTGGACGCGCGCAAGCAGGAGGCGTACCGGCGCTACCAGGAGTTCCTGGAGGAGAAGCGCCGGTCCGGCGGCGAGCCGTAGCGCCGCCGGACCGGTCGGGGTGCGTCAGCTCACGCTGAGATCGTCGGCGAAGATGGTGCCCTGGGCGTACCAGCCGTGGACGAAGACGGTCACGCTGGTCGTGCCCGAGCCCGTCGTGAACGGCACGCTGAGCTGCGTGTAG